>Ga0078972_1001155_pt1 | contig 25524 bp, 24 predicted proteins | sample YelNatPaOPGAMG01_FD_67568 | JGI IMG/M metagenome (GOLD analysis project Ga0078972, IMG submission 67568) | Hot spring thermophilic microbial communities from Obsidian Pool, Yellowstone National Park, USA - OP-RAMG-01 (SPADES assembly) (version 2) | ecosystem: Environmental > Aquatic > Thermal...
GGCATCCTGGTGGCAGGCAAAGACCTGTTCGCCGCCATCGATGCGCTGGAGCGGATCGACTGGAACGCCTGGTGCATCCTCGCGCAGAAGCTGCTGCCGTAATTCGTTGGAAGGAAACCGGCCATGTACCTGACTGTCACCGCCAATTCCGCCCTGGATCGGGTTTTCTTTATCGACCGTTTCGTCCCTGGCACGGTCATGCGTCCCGAGCGCGTAGTCGAAGCGGTGGGCGGGAAGGGATTCGATGCGTCGGTCGCGCTGCGGGCGCTGGGATTGGAGACGACCGCGCTTGGCTTCGTGGCAGGCGAGACGGGCCGGGCGCTGGTGAACCTGCTGGAGGACTACGGCATCCAGCACGACCTGGTGTGGGTGGAGGGCGAGACGCGTGTGGCGCATGTTATTGTGGAGACGGCCCTTCAGCGGCACAGCCACATCATCGCCGCGGGTTACAGCGTCACAGATGAAGCCTGCGATGAACTACTTGGGAAGCTCAGCCGCCGGCTGCCAGGTTCCCGCTGGCTGATCTTAGCAGGGTCGCTGCCGGAAGGAGCGCCGGCAGATTTTTACCGTAAGGCAGTGACTGCGGCGCAGAGGTCGGGCGTCCCGGCGCTGGTGGATTGCCCAGGCGCCCCCGCCCTGCAGGCGCTGCCGGCCGGCCCGGCGGTGATGAAGATGAACCACCAGGAACTCAGCCAGACCTTTGGGGTGGAGAGCGGTTCGATGCGGGCGCTGGGGGAGGAGGCGGCGGAGATTCGTCGGCAGAATGGCCTGCTGGCGCTGGTAGTCACCTGTGGAGAAGAAGGGGTCCTAGCCAGCCTGCCGGAGGCCACCTATCTAGCTGCTGCGCCACGCCAGGAGGTGGTCAACGCGGCCGGCGCAGGGGATGCTGTATCAGCGGCGCTGGCCTGGCGGCTGTCTCTGGGGGACGCCTGGCCCGAAGCGCTGCGCTGGGGAGCGGCGGTCGGCGCGGCAACGGTGCTCACCGCCAGGACGGCCGAATGCCGGCGCGAGGACGTCGAGCGCATCTATCTTCAGGTCGAGGTTTTCAAACTCTGATCTTACGGTTCACTGGAGGGTCCGCATGAAAGGTTACCGCATCGTCGATTTGTCCCACACGATCATCCCGGGGAAGGAGGAATACCGCTTGGAGATCGATACCCGTCCGACCGAACAGTGGGAACAATTCTCTAAGTACAAACGGGAGCAAGGGCACTGGTACGTGCTATCTGAGGTCACGTTCAGCACCCACGTGGGCACGCACATCGAGTTCCCTTACCACCACTTTAAGGACGGCCTGGACGCGGCTCACTTTCCCCTTGAGAAGCTGATCGGCGAAGGTACGGTGATCGACATTTCTCGCTGGGGGCATAATGAGCGCATACCGCTCGAGGGATTGAAGGAGGTGGCTGAGGGCCGTATCCGGAATGGCGACATCGCCTATTTCTACACCGGCTTCGACCGCTATTATCACACCGACAAGCAGCATCATCGGCCCTGGTTCGAGACCGAGGCCATCCACTGGTTGGTGGACACCGGTCTTAAGGTGATGGGGGTAGATACCTCGGGGATCGAGGTTCGCAACCCGGATGGCAGCCCATCCTTCGGTCAGCCCAACCACGAGGTGCTGTTAGGCGCGGGGATACCGCTGGTTGAGTATCTGGCCAATCTGGGCGGCCTGGTGAACAAACGATTTTCGACCTTCATCCTGCCGGTGAAGCTGCAGGGAGCAGAATCATTTCCGGTGCGGGTGATCGCTCTGGAACCGGAGGGGTAAGATCTTGATCTCAACTCCTGATGAGGTGCCTGCGTTAAATTTGGAGGGGCTGGAGCGCGGAATGCTGCTCGGCATGTATGAGCGCATGCTGGCGGCGCGCGAGTTCGAGGAGAAACTGTATTATTTATTCCTCACGCGTCCGATGCCGGGTACGATGCACCAAGCCACCGGTCAGGAAGCGGTGGCGGTGGGAGTGGTCAGCGCGCTGGAACCGGGTGATACCATCACCAGCACGCACCGGGGGCATGCGCACTGCATTGCCAAGGGTGTGCCGATGGACGGGATGATGGCAGAGATGTTCGCGCGACGTACGGGCGTGTGCAAGGGCATGGGCGGGTCGATGCACCTGGCCGACTTCAGCCGAGGGATGTTGGGCGCATTCGGGATCGTAGGGGCTGGCATCCCCATCGCCGTGGGGGCGGCGCTCTCGGCGAGGGTGAGAAGGTCAGGGCAAATTGCTGCGGCGTTCTTCGGCGACGGCGCCATCAACGAAGGTGTTTTCCATGAAGCGATGAACATGGCTGCCCTGTGGAAGCTACCGGTGCTGTTCGTGTGCGAGAATAACCAGTACGCTCTGTCGATGACGGTGAACAGATCTTCGGCGGTGACAGAGCTGTACAAACGCGGCGCAGCTTACAATGTGCCGGGCGTGCGGGTGGACGGCAACGACGTGGCAGCCGTCTACCGCGCGGCGCGGGAGGCAGCGGAACGGGCCCGCTCAGGTGATGGACCGACGCTGATCGAGTGCGTCACCTACCGCGTGCGCGGGCATGCGCGCTTCGAGGCATCTCACTATCGCAAAGCAGAGGAAGTGGAAGCCTGGAAGAAGCTGGACCCGATTGAGCGCCTCAAAGAGGCCTTACTGGCGGCCGGGCTGGCGCATAAGGATGAGCTGGAGGGCATCCGCGCCCGTGTGATGGCCGAGGTGAACGCCGCGGTGGCCTTCGCCGAAGCCAGTCCTGAAGCGCAGGCCGGGGATTACCTGGCGTTCGTAACCGAGGAGGCCGCGAATGGCTAAACTGACCCTATCCGAGGCGGTCAATCAGGCCCTGCGCCAGGAAATGGCGCGTGACGAGCGAGTGATCCTGCTGGGAGAGGACGTGGGGCTGTTCGGGGGTGCATTCCACGTCACCCATGGGTTGCTGGAGGAGTTCGGCCCGGAGCGGGTGTGGGACACACCCATCTCGGAGGCCGGTTTCATGGGCATCGCCATCGGCGCGGCGCTGACCGGTCTGAGGCCGGTGGTGGAATTCCAATACGCCGATTTCTTATTTTGCGCCATGGATCAGATCGTCAACCAGGCCGCCAAGCTGCGTCTGATGTCCGGCGGTCAGACCAGCGTGCCGCTGGTGATCCGCGCGCCGCAGGGAGCGACCGGGAGGGGAGCGCAACATTCGCAAAGTGTGGAAGCCTGGTTCATGCATACACCCGGTTTGAAAGTCGTGGTGCCCGCGACGCCCTATGATGCCAAGGGCCTGCTGATCAGCGCTATACGGGATAACAATCCGGTGCTCTTTCTGGAGCATAAGGCGCTGTACGGAAGTGCGTCGCCAGGTGGAGGCAAGGCGGTGGGCGATCGCAGCGTGGGCGAACTGGGGAGCGAGGTGCCCGATGAGCCGTACACCATCCCGTTGGGCGCAGCGGATGTCAAACGGGCAGGAAAACACGTCACTGTGGTAGCCACCCTGCTGATGGTGCACCGCAGTCTAGCGGTTGCGCGGCGGTTGGCCGAGGAAGGCGTTGAGCTAGAAGTGATCGATCCGCGCAGCCTGGTGCCGCTGGATGCGAACACAATATTTGAGTCGGTGCGCCGCACGCATCGCGCGGTAGTGGTGTCCGAGGACGTATCGCGAGCGGGGGTGGGTGCTGAGTTGGCGGCGCTCATTGCACACGATGCCTTCGATTATCTGGATGCGCCAGTGGAGCGGGTGTGCGCAGCGGACACGCCCATCCCATTTGCGCCGCGGGCCGAAGCGGCAGTCATCCCCCAGGAAGAGACCATCTATCAGGCTGTGCGCAGGGTGTTGAGCGGCTGAGGAGGACGGCGATGGCGACCGAGATCGTTCTACCGGTGTTAGGGGAAGCAATCGGCGAGGCGGTGCTGGTGCGCTGGTACAAGCGCGCCGGAGAGGCTGTCCGCCGCGGGGAAGAGATCGCCGAACTGGAGACAGACAAGGCGACCCTGGGCCTGGAATGCCCAGAGGACGGCGTTCTACTGGCGCTTATGGTTGAGGAAGGTGCCAGTGTGCACATTGGCGAGCTGTTGGCCGTGGTTGGACAGGAGGGGGAGGTCTACAGCGGGAGAGAAAAGGCTGTGGAAGCAGGGGAAGCAGATGCGGCGCTTTCTGCAGCAGCACCGGCGTCACCCTTCGAGGAGACCGAGCAACGCATCTCGCCGGCGGCGCGCAAACGGGCGGGGGAGCTAGGGGTGGACATAAGGCAGGTCACACCTTCGGCGCCGGGAGCGCGGATCACCAGCGAGGATGTAGAACGCTACGCAGGAGTTAAGATGGCGGAAGGCGCAGGGACCGAGCTGCCGCCCTTCCACATCGTGGAATTGAACGAGGTGCGTCGCATCACTGCACGACGTATGAGCGAAAGCGTTCGGACCATTCCCCAATTTTCGGTCTCGGTCGAAAGTGATGCCGGGTCGCTGATGCGGACGCTGGAAGAAGTCCGCACAAAGGGTGGGGAAAGCATTCCGCGGGTTAGCCTGACGGCGCTATGGGTCTACCTCGTCGGGCAGGTTCTGCCGCGCCATCCGCTGGCCAACGCACGCTTCGATGGGGAGCGAGTGTTGCTGTTCGAAACGGTTAACCTGGCCGTGGCGGTGGCAACACCGCGGGGACTGGTAGCTCCGGTGATCCATGCGGCCGAAAGGCTGACACTATCCGAGGCGGCAAGGCAGCTCGAGGAGGCGGCCGGGCGGGCGCGCGAGGGGAAGCTGACACCCGGCGATGTATCTGGGGCGACTTTTACGTTGAGCAACCTGGGCATGTTCGGGGTAGGGTCATTCGTTCCGCTGGTCAACCCGCCGCAAAGCGCGATTTTGGGGGTGGGGATGGTGCGCACGGCGTCGTTGGGCCTGCTCAAGGGAGAGACGCGTCCGGTGCAAACCGTGACGCTGACGTTGGCAGCGGATCACCGCGTGATGGATGGCGCAGACGCGGCCCGATTTTTAGGGGATTTGAAAAGCGCAATCGAAGGGTGCAGCCTGGAGCAGATTCGTCTGTAGCCAATACCAGTGCATCTGGAAAATGCAGCGCTTTGAAAGCCATCGAGACAAATTGGAGGCAGGATGCTGAAAGAAAACGATTATCCCATTACAGTGAAATTCGATGCAAAGAACGGTATATTTTCACCGGTGCAAAAAACGGTAGAACGCCGGTTGAGCGACCTGAAGAATATGTTCCACGATCGCCAGTCGGTAGAACAGATCTTGACGGCAGGTGACCGGCTGGTATACGAGATACGCTATTATCCTTTCATCACCAGCAAGTCCGACATGGCGCTGGGTGTGACGCGCATTTTTCCCGGCAAGGTGGGCGACGAGTACCATATGACCAAGGGGCACATTCACGAGCGGGACGACCAGCCGGAAATCTATCACTGTGTACAGGGCCACGGTTATTTATTGATGGACACCTTACAGGGTGACTTCGAAGCAGTGGCGTGGGAGCCAGGGACGATCACTCATATTCCGCCGATGTGGGCTCACCGGGTGGTTAATACAGGCGACGAGCTGCTGGTGTTCGTAGCCAGCTACCACATCAGTGCCGGCCACAATTACGATTTGGTTGAACAGAAGGGTTTCGCCAGGATCGTGGTGGAAAGGGAGGGTAAGGCCGTGCTCCTGCCCAACGATCGGCGGTAAAATCATTCAGGGAGGGCTGCCGTGGAGTATTGCCTGGCCGTCGACATCGGTGGTTCTAAGATTGCGCTGGCGCTGGTGGACGTCCAGGGTCAGGCAATGGGAGATCTTGAGACCCATCCGGTGCCTTTTGATGCCCAGGGAATCGCCGATCCGGCCGCGTTGATCGAGATTATGCGCACATTCCTCGACAAGGCTCCAATGGATAAAAAGGCGATCGCTGGAATTGGGCTGAGCGTGTGCGGTAACATCGACATTGACAGCGGGGACGCCATTTTGGTGCCCAATCTCCACTGGCGTTACGTGCCCTTCGGTGCGATGGTGTCAAAGGCGCTGGGCCTGCCGGTGCGCGCGGCTACGGATGTGCGCATGGCCGCCCTGGCGGAACACACCTGGGGGGCAGCGAAAGGCGTGCGTAATTTCATTTGGGCGACAGTGGGCACTGGTTACGGCGGTTACCTGTACCTCGAGGACCGGCTGTACGGCGGTTATCACGGCTTTGCCGGAAATTTTGGCCACATCACGCTCGATGAGATCCATGGTTACCCGTGCGGGTGCGGGCGGAGAGGGTGTTTTGAGACCTTCGTGGCCGGCCCAGCCATCGCGCGGCAGGGACAGGCGGCTGTAGACGCGGGGCGCAGCCCGCTGATGGCAAGGCTGGCGGGTGGCCAACCCGTGACTACCCGGATCGTCTTCCAGGCGGAGGCGGCCGGAGACAAAGCAGCGACAGAGATCATCGAGCAGGTCATTCGCCTGATTTCGATCAACCTGGGCGGGGTGGTCAATCTGCTTGATCTGGAGATGATCGTCATGGGGGGCGGAGTTGTCAATGCAAGTCCGGATTTCGTCCAGCGCATCGACCGGCGCATCCGCGATTATTTGATGACCGAAGAAGCCAAACGGGATCTGAAGGTGGTAAAGGAATCTTTTCCGAATGCGGCTGTGTTCGGGGCGGCAGCCGACTTCTTCCAAACGCACGGTTTTATGCTGCCCGGCTGAAGGGTCATTCTGACGGCAAATGGTCAGAAGGGAGGGGTCGACATGTTCGAGAGAACAGATTTGACCGCTACGCTGGTTGAGGTGGCCCATCTGTATTTTGAGGAAAACCTTTCCCAGCAGGAGATTGCTGACCGTTTGGGCGTTTCCAGATCCCTGATTGCGCTTTACATTAAGAAAGCCAGGGAACAAGGGATCGTACGCATCGAGATCATAGATCCGAAGAACAATTTGGATAACCTGGCCCGTCGGGTTGCGGAAAAGTTCAAGCTCGCGAACACCCATGTGACAGCCAGCGCACACAACTCGGTCGCGCTGACGCGCAGGGCGCTGGGCAACGCGGTGGCGCATTTCCTGGACGAACGATTGCACGACGGCGACGTGCTCGGACTGGGGTGGGGGCGCACGATTCTGGAGGTGGTTAACCTGCTGGCGCCGGCCAGACCACGGCGTGTGGACGTGGTGCCGCTGTTGGGTGAGAGCGGCTACACCGGCTCGTACACTCAGCTCAACCAGATCGTACTCCAGGCGGCAAAGAGTTTTTCGGGCACGCCCTATTTTCTGCTGGCGCCCATCCTGGTGGGAACGAAAGAACTACGCGATGCGCTGATGCGCGATGTGGTCGCCCGCCAGGTGGTGGCATTATGGGAGCGCCTGACGATCGCATGTGTGGGCATTGGGGCAGTTCCCCCTACGGAAGGGCAGGTGGTGTACATCGGTGAGGAGAACATCCCCCGCCTGGTCGCCCAGGATCTGGTAGGGGATATCTGCGCGCGCTACTTCACCCGAAGGGGGGATTTTCCGCCCTTTGAATTTTACGACCGCATACTGGGAGTCGATTTAGAGCAACTCCGCCAGGCTCGCATTGTGGTGGCTGTGGCTGGCGGAGCTGAGAAGGCCACCGCCGTCCGGGCTGCGCTACGTACCGGATTAATCTCCGCATTGTTCGTGGATGAGGCGCTGGCGCAAATTCTGTTGATGGACGAAGATTGAGGAGAAAGGGTCGTGGAGCTGAACGGCAAAGTTGCGATTGTCACCGGCGCTGCCGGAGGAATAGGGCGGTGCATCGCGCTGGCGCTGTCCCAACGCGGCATGCGACTTTCACTGGTCGGACGCAACCTGGAAAAACTCCATGAGGTCGCTGCAGAAGTGGGCGAGATCGGCGGGATCGCTTTGCCGGCAGCCTGCGACGTGCGCTCTCCAGCCGAAGTTGAGCGTATGGTTGCAACGACGCTGGAGCATTACGGGCGGATCGACGTACTGGTCAATTCAGCCTTCTGGGGACCACCTGCAAGCCTGGATGAGACGACCGAGGAGTTCTGGGACCTGACCCTGGATACCACACTCAAAGGGCCGTTCCTGTGCGCCCGCGCCGTCGCGCCGGTGATGCGCAGGCAAGGTGGAGGGCGCATCGTCCATATCGGCTCGCTGGCTGGGAAGGTTGGAGAGGACAACCGCACGGCTTACTGTGCCGCCAAGTGGGGATTGGAGGGGTTAACCGCCGCTTTGTCCGTCGAGCTGCTGCGCGACAATATCCACGTGCACCTGATTTCGCCAGCAGCCACCAATACTGGCTGGTGGCGCGAGGTAGGTGCAGCGCTGACGGAGCAGACGCTGGCCCGCATGATCCCTCCGGAGGTGGTCGCCGAAGCAGTCTGCTGGGTGTTGAGCCAGCCCGATCAAGTGCACATCCCGGATGTGCCGGTATACAATTTCCGCAACCCCTTCGAAGGGAAAGGTTCGCCTTTCGAGCGCTAATCCCCAGAGCGCAGAAATGCGAGGCAACGCGCCAGACACTCCTGGAGAGGTCGGCCGGTGTCTAGGACGAGCTTGGGAGGAGGTATGGGCGCCCAACGCCGTTTTAATTCCAGATAGAGACGATAATCCCGGTTGGCCGCCCGGTGGGCACTCTGGGCGGCATCCTGTTCCAGGCGCTGACGGGCAATTTCGTCTGAGCAAACGCACTCGATCAGCCGATACGGGATGCCCCGGGTGCGAAAGAAGGCCGCGAGGTCGTCAACCTGATAGGCGTGGGCGAAGGGGCGGCCGTCGATGATGACCGTCCGTTGCGGGTCATTTTCGAGCAGGTAAGCGGCGGTCTGATAAATCAACTGCATGCAGAAATCGTCCTGGGAGGTGGAGTATTCGATGGCCTCCGGCGGGAAGAGGGCTGCACGCAGGCGATCTTTGTCCAGGACAATGCCGTCCAGAGCGGCTGAAATCTCGGCGGCGATGCGGCTCTTTCCGCTGCCGGGCAGACCGGCCATGACAATCAGCACGTCAGTCCTCCTGCGGGCCGGGTAAACTGTGAGCCCAGGCGGCCGTTTTTTCTGGATGATCGCTCTTGAAGAGGAGCGAACCCATGACAACCACATCGGCCCCAGCGGCGCGCAGCTCGGGAACGGTGTGGCTCCGTATGCCGCCGTCGGCGCCGATGCGCACCGGGGAAGTGACCGCCCGCTCGGATAGCAGGGCTTTCAGATCACGGATGCGCCCGGCAGCCAGCGGCGAGAGGCCCACACCTTTCACCCCCAGGGCGGTGCCCATCATCAGGATCATCTCGATCCCTTCGAGATACGGCAGGGCGGCATGCGGGGATGTATCCAGGCTTAAAGCCAGACCGGCAGACAGGCCGAGGGCGTGGATGCGCTCGATCGCGCGATAGGCGGCGCGGCCGTTCTCGGCGTGGACGGTGATCAGGTCGGCGCCAGCCGAGGCAAAATCCTCCAGCAGGTTGAGCGGCTCCTCCACCATCAGGTGGACATGGAATTTACGTCGTGTGAGGGGGCGCAGGGCGGCGATCAGATCGGGGAAGAAGAGCAGGCCGGGAACGAAGTGGGCGTCGCTCACATCCAGGTGATAGAGATCGACGAAAGGGTCAATGCGGCGCACCTCCTCGCCGAGGCGAGTTAAATCCGCTGACCAAAGCGAGGCTTCAACCAGCAGTCTGCCATCCTCGAAGTGTGACCAAAAGTTCACGCGGTAAGTTCCTCCACATGGAAGTCAGGCAGCATAGAGCGGTAATTCTCCAGGCTGTGGGCAGCCGCCTTGGCGGCCCCCGGAATACCCGTTTATCCAGTCAGGGAGCTGAAGCAACACACCCGTCCACATAAGGTGTGGGCGGTGCACGTCACGGTTACCCCTTTACTGCTGGGCAGAAGTATTTCCTTCAGAAAGCATCAGATTTACCTGGCGAAAGCGCATCGCAGCGAGAAGAATCCGTTTAGATGAAGGTTATTTTGCCACTACCTCGGGCTGAGCGTCTGGAGACGAGGCGCGAGCAGCATGCACGCGGATGCGCACCTTCTGTGCCTCGAGAAGCAAGGCGACCAGAATGATCAGCCCACGCACGCCATCGACCCAGAATGGGTTTACCGACATCAGATTGAGGCCATCGGCGATAACCGAGAGGAGTAGAACGCCGGCGAAAGCGCCGATAATCGTGCCGGATCCACCGGAGAGGGCTACGCCGCCGATGACTGCGGCAGCCACGGTCTCCAGGGTCATGCCCTGACCGAGGTTCGGAACCGAAGTTTGCAAGCGGCCAAGCAGCATCCAACCGGCCAATCCTGCGGATAGGCCACCGATGATGTAGGCTTTGGTCACGATGGATTTTGGATTGAAGCCGGAAGCGCGGGCAGCGTGCTTATTGGCGCCGACAGCGTACAACTCACGACCGAAGCGTGAAAAATTCAGAAACACGCCGGTAACGATGAATAACAGAACAGTTACGATCACAGAGACCGGTAGTGGGCCAATCCGTCCTGCTCCCAGCCAGTTGAATGCCTCGGGCGTACCTGGCATGATCGCGCCCATACTGATGACGAATGCGATACCGCGCAAGATGAGCTGCATAGCCAGCGTTACGATGAAATTGTTCATGTTCAACCGGGTGATAAGAAGGCCATTCACCAGCCCGACCAGCGCGCCGACGATCAGCATGATGGGGATGACGATGAAAGGCGATAGCTGCCAGCCAATACCGCCTGCCTGAGCCAGGGTCATCTCCCGGTAGGGGAGCATTAGCCAGGCTGCCAGGACGGTTACCAGAGAGAGGGTACCTTCCGCAGAGAGATCAAAGTTACCACTCATCAGACAAATCGCCTGGCCAATGGTCAAAACGCCCAAAACCGAAGCGTGCAGCAAGATATTGATGAAATTAATGCCGGTTAGAAAGTCTTTCGTGGTAAGGGCAAAGAAAATGACCACCAACAAGATGATAATCCAGATGAGCCGGTCCAGAATCACCTGGGTCCAATTACCTCTGGCCATGATTGTTCCCTCCTTCAATTGCCAGCAGGATGTTATCGGGAGTGGTTTCGGGATCACCGATCTTAAATTCTCTGGTAATCTTACCTTCGTACATCACCAGGATGCGGTCACACACCCCCAATAACTCACGAACCTCCGTTGAGATGATGACGATTGCAATTCCCTGCGCGCTCAGCTCATCTACGATGCGATAGATGTCCAACTTGGCGCGCACATCGATGCCTTGGGTAGGCTCGTGAAGAACCAGCACGGCGGGTTTCGTGGCGGCCAGCTTGGCGAAGACCACCTTCTGCTGGTTGCCGCCGCTTAGAAGACCGACGCGCTGCTCCTGGCTGGGGCAGATGACGCCCAATTGGTCGATATACTGCTGGACCAGACTGCGCTCCTGAGGCGCGTTGATGAAACCAAACAGCATCGCCAAACGGTCGAGGATTGTGTAGGTGATGTTCTCGCGCACCGGCCGCAGGCTTACCAGGCCGTAGCGATATCGATCCTGAGGAAGATAGGCAAGCCCCTGATCCAGGGAATGGCGTGGACTGCTCGGCACGAAGGGCTTGCCTTTCACCAGGATAGAGCCGATGCCCATTGGCTCCAGGCCGAACAGAGCTTTGCCCAGAGAAGGCGCGCCACTGCCTTCCAGGCCAGAGATGCCGACCACTTCACCCTTTTGGACGACCAGATTGACGTCCTCGTAATGGCCGCGGCGGGTCAGTCCTTGGATGACCAGAACATCCTCCGGCTGGCGCGCGGTGACGCGCGAATACTCTTTGATGTTCTCGCCCACCATCAGGCGGATTAATTCGGCGGCATCCAGCGAAGAGACGTCGCGGGTAGCGACCAGAAAGCCGTTGCGCAGAATGGTGACGCGGTCGCAAATCTCAAAAACTTCTTCCAGGTGGTGTGAGATGTAAATAAAAGCTACCCCGGTTTTTTTCAGGGAGCGGACGAAGTTAAACAACCTGTCGATGTCAGCGCGGGGCAGTGCAGCGGTGGGTTCATCCAGGATGATCAGCTTGGCCTGGCTGAAGAGGGCTTTGGCAATGGCCATCATCGTCTGTTCGACGACGCCCAGGCCTTCCACTCGCTCGCGGACATCCAGATTAAGGCCGAGCATGTTCAGCCGCTTTTCGGACTCGGCAAAAACTTTGTTCCAGTCGATCACCCCAAACCGGTTGATGGGCATCTCACCGGCCAAAATGTTTTCGGCCACGGTCAGGCTGTCCATCATGGTCACATGCTGAGGCACATAGGCTACGCCGGCCGTGAGGGCTTCGTGCGGGGACCAGGTTGTGAAAATGTGGCCGTCAATTTCCAAAGAACCGGCATCCGGCCGCTGGAGCCCCATGAGGACCGCCATGAGGGTGGATTTGCCCGCTCCATTCTTGCCGACCAGGCCGTGAATCTCACCTTCACAGACTTCCAGGCTGACATCGGTGAGAGCTTGCACGCCGGGGAAAGCCTTGCTGATCCCCTGCATTCGTAAGACAGTTTTCACAGAAGTAGTTTCCATTCGATCTTCCTTCCCCCGGCAGGGTCATTCGAGCTGCCTGGCGGGATCGGCCAGGCCAATTGAAGTGGTTGCCAGGAGTTTGCGGATAGAAACCCGGCGCAAGTAACTGACTTTCAGCGCATCGATAAACATGGCAAAGAGCAACAGAGCTCCCCGACTGACTTCGATCCAGAATGGGGAGACTTTAGCAATATTCAAGCCCGTGTCCAGAATACCCCACAACAAAACGCCGCCAAATGCTCCGGTCATGCTGCCGCGCCCGCCAAACAGGCTGATCCCACCGATGACGGCGGCAGCCTGGACGGGGAAAATCAAGCCCGCTCCGGTGCGTGGGGTGGCGCTATCCATGCGGCCGGCATCTAACAGACCGGCCAGGGCGGCGCAGAAACCGCTCACGACATAAACCAAGAAAACAATGCGATCAGAATCAATACCAGCGGTTTCGGCTGCCGGACGAGAGGAACCCACTGCGTACATATCGCGGCCGAAGCGCCGATATCGAGTGATGAAATGAGCAATGGCAAAGGAAAGGATAACGAAGAAAGTGGCTACCGGGATGGCGAGTTTTGTGCCATTTGCCAGCGAGAGCTTAAACAATGCGGCCCCACCAAGCCAATCGAAGGCTTTCGGCAGGAAACTGATGCTTTCGCCGGGTGAGATGGCGTAGGTGGCTCCACGTAAGACCATCATCATTGCGACGGTCATGATAAAGTTGTTCATTTTAAGGCGGGTAATGGCGAAACCGTTAAACGCGCCGATCAACACTCCCACCAGCAGCATGACGGCAATCCCCAAGATGGGATTCATTTGGATGCCCAGCCCACCGTTCTCCGCGGAGGCCAGCAACAGGCCAGCCACCATAGCGGTGAAACCCATGGTCGATTCCGAAGAAAGATCGAAGTTCCCGGTGATCAAAGTGAATGACTGACCGATTACCAGCAAACCCAGCGGCGCGACTCTCAAGAGGATATTCACCAGATTGTATGGGGTGAAGAAACTCTTTGAAATCAGCGAGAACACGATCAGGGCAAGCACCACCAAAACCCAAATCAGGTTGTCAACAAACAGGAGAAAGATCTTATTGGATTTGCTCTTATCCATGATCCATAGCCTTTATCACGATCCCAAATCCCACGACGTGATCATGATCTGGGTGTGGGCTGCGCACAAACTCGCAGCCCACTTTCCCATTGTAGCGCTAAACTTTATTGGGACTGATTGCCCCACAGAGCTTTGTCGTCGACGTTATCCTTGGTAACCGCGGTGGTGGCCAGATTGAGCATGAAGCCGGTATCGGACTTCTTGATGGTAGCGGGGGACCAGGGAGCGCCTTCCTTGGTGACGGTGCCTTCAGTGATGGGCTCACCGTTGAAGGTCTTCTCTATGTAGTCGGCGATGACGATGCCGAAGTCGGGCAGGGGCTGGCTGGAAGCTTCATCCGCCCAGCCGTCGCGGATTGCCGCGAGGGTATCGGGGCAGCCGTCCACACCGGTGAGGAAGATGTGATTCTTGTCACCCGCCTTGAATTTTTTATTGAGCTGCTCCAGGGCTGAGAGCACGACCTTAATGCCCACGCAGTCGGAATGCATGTAGATGCCGTCCAAGGGGGTTGAAGAAGCCACATCCAGGGTGGCGGAGGAGAACTTGGCAGCGTCCCAGTTGGTGGGTTTCTGGATGAGCTTGATGTTCGGGTACTGCTTCATGACGTCATCGAAGCCGGCGCCACGTAGTTGAGCCACGTTCTGACCCAGATCGCCCTGAAGCTCGAGGACGGTACCCTTCGGTTCGCCGTACTTCTCGGTGAGCAGTTTCACCATGGCTTCGCCGGACTGCTTACCGGCCATATAATTGTCTGACTGCACAGTCATGTTGATCTCGCAGCCGATGGGAGCGCGGTCAATGGTGAAGAATGGAATGCCAGCATCCTTGGCTTTCTGTACGGACGCGCAGATGGCTTTGGAATCCACGGGCACGGTCACAATCGCCTTGACGCCCAGGGAGATGAAGTAGTCTACCTGGTTAGCCTGGGCAGCGGCGTCGAAGTTGGCGTTGGTCGTGACGATAGCCCAATTCTTCTCTTTGGCGCCATTGACCATACCGTTCATGATTACGCCCTGGCCGCCGCTCAATTCAGGAGCGCCGTAGCCAATGGTAATGGTGCCGGGTTTCGTCACCTCAACTGTCTCTTTTACGACCACTGTTTGCTGGACAACCTGGGGGGCAGCCGTCTCAGCCGGTGCGACGGGAGTTGCAGCAGGAGCACAAGCCGCCACAACCAGGGAGAGAACGGCAAACAGGGAAACGAGCACAAATGTTTTTTTCATTGCTTCTTCTCCTTTTCTTATTTTTGTAGACTGGTTCTCGTAGCATGTCTGGAAACTGGTTTATGGCCATTAGGGTGCAGCGTATTTCGGATGGCGGATCACCTCCTTCCGTGGAGCAGTTTTGTTAAACGTGGTTTAACTTCTACCGAATAAGCTAACAATAAAGGGAAGAAAAAGGGCTACTGGCGGACTGCGTTGTTAACAAGCCATCGACCCTAATCTTATCACGGTTATTGACATAATACAATAACAAATTCCATACTTTCAGTCAGCGCACCCATATGGCCGGTACGTTCCACGAGCCGGCAGGCGTATTCACCTGCATCAACGGCCAAAGTTCACCTTGCGAGGCAACTTCAAAGCCATGCGGGGTTAACAGTCCGAGCTCCTCAACTTTGGCGCCGGTCACGGTGATGAACCAATCGAATGCCTGGCAAGAGGCGACGACAGCATCGGTTTGATGGCGCAGGCCATCGCTCACCAGGTAACCGGTAGGCCCGCCTTGAAAGTGATACTGCCATTCATCTGGGAAGCCAAGTTCGGCGTACCAGATTTTTTGTTTCTCGAAAATATCCTGGAAGCGTATTCCGGGCTTTAGCAAAGCGAAGATGCGGGCTTCGACGGTTGCAGCGGCTTGGTATGCCAGGCGCACTGCCTCGGGCGGCTGGCCGAAGTGCAGACTGCGCGAGACATTGGCATGCAGCCCCCAACGCCGAGCGGCGGGGTGAAGAAGCAGATATCTTTCCAAGGGTTTGCGGGTCGGCAGAGGATGGCGGTAGCGGACGATGCGCTCGTCGCTGCCCACAATCAAGACATCCAGCTCGATACCTTCCAGGATGAAACGGCTGTGCAGGAGGCGGGCAATCTCTTCTTCGGTCTGGCCGGGGTAAAGCTCAGAAGCCACGTCTTCGAGGATGGCGGCCACAGCCCGACCGAGCCAGCGGCAGCGCTCCACTTCCAGCGGTGTGAGCGGATCGTGGAGGTGAGATATTTCAAGGTTGGCTTCGCGTGCGCCGGGGAAAAGGGTATCGGCGGCGACGCGCTTGCCGGCCAGATCGAGAGCGCGCCGACGCACGTCGCCATCGTACCAGTGCAGCACGACCAGTTCATATCCCTGTCCTGCCGCCTGCTCTTCCAGCAGGCGAGCTGCGTCCATGCTGTAGGCCAGCAGATACTGGCGGTCGGCAGTGATGACCAAGTGACCGGCGCCCACTTCGGTATTTTTGAGCACGTGGCTGTCGCCGCCGCAAGTTAACCAGGCGAAGTTATCGCGCCGCGAAAGGATGACGCCGTCCAATCCTTCCTGATCCAGCCAGGTGCGCAGGCGCTCACGCCTGGCTGCTGCGTCGGCAGCGAGGCGGGCGGGGTCGGTCTCGGGCGGTGCCGGTAGGGGCTTCATGCTTTCATCCCAGACGGTGTAGAAGCGGAGCTAAAGCGGGGTAAAGCTCGCGGTAAAGCGCATAACGCTCGGTGTAACGCCTGGAGCGGTCTGGATGCGGCTCGAAGCGCCGATCCAGATTCAGAGCTGCCTGCGCGGCGGCAGCAGTATCTGGAAATATGCCGGCAGCATGGCCGGAGAGCAAGGCCGCCCCCCAGGACGCCGCCTCGGTGATTTGGGGAGCAACGACAGGGATGCCGGTTACGTCGGCCTTGAGCTGGAGCCACAGGTCGGAGCGCGCACCACCCCCGATGGCGCGCAGCTCATCGATGCGCACCCCGGCGCGGTAAAGGACCTCCAGGTTGTAGCGCAACTCGAAGGTCAGTCCCTCGAGGATGGCCTTAGCCATGTCCGTACGGGTGGTCGCGAAGGACAGGCCCAGAATGGCGCCCTTTGAATCCAGATCAAACAGAGGCGTGCCGCTACCAGAGAAATGGGGGAGGAGCAGCAACGAGGTTGGTTCGGGCGAGGCTTCGCGGAGGATCAGATCATAGGCATCGCTGCCCTCAGCCGTGGCGCGAGCCTTCTCGTCCACACAGAAGGTGTCCCTGAACCAACGCAGGATAAGGCCGCCGCTGTGGTTGAGGGTCATTGCCAGGTACATATCCGGCACGACGTGAACGTAAACCGAAATATTGCTGTGCTGAAGGGCCTCGTTTAGAGCGAGGGAAGATAGCGCCACCTCAACGACCTCAGCCGTTCCGGTGGACACCATCGACAGGCCCGGCTGGACCAGGCCCACGCCCAGGGCGCCGCACGCCTGATCGTGCCCACCAGTAGATACCAGCGGCTGGTTTTTCAGGCCGAGGCGAGCGGCCAATTCGGGAACCATCTCTCCGACCGCCGTCCCCGAAGGGACAACCGGCGAAAGGCGGCCCGCATCCAGCTCCAGAACATCCAGGATCTCAGCCGACCAACTATTTTCCAGCAGGTCATAGAGTTGGGTTCGGGAAGCTAAGTTTTGGCTGATCAGCGCCCGCCCGGTCAACTTGTGGAGGAGAAAGTCCTCGTACAGGCGGAAGTAAGCGGCTTTCGACCAGATATGCGGTTCATGCTCCTTCAGCCACAACAGTTTGGGGAGAGTGTTGATGGTGTGAATCGGCATGCCGGTATGCTGGAAAAGGTAGGATCGGCCAAATCGCCGCACCAGCCATTCGTTCTGGGCGGAAGTGCGGGTATCCATCCCGAGGATAGCAGGGCGCAATGCTGTCCCAGCATCGTCCACGGGCATGACCGCTTCACCCTGCACGGAAAGGCCGAGCGCATCCAGGCGGGAAACGCCCGTCGAGGATAAGACCTGGCGAATGGCCTCCTGGGCCAACAGCCATACGCGCTCGGCGTCCTGCTCGGCCCAACCAGGTTGGGGGATATTCACTGGATACTCGCGGCTGGCGCTGGCCAGCAATGCGCCGCGCTCGTCAAAAAGTGAAGCCTTACAGCCGGTCGTGCCTACGTCTAGGCCCATTAAGCGCATGAATCAGCCCTCGTGGTAATACACTTCCCAGCCGAAATAAGTCTCGAAAGCTTCGGCCAGCACGCTCGCACTCAAAGATCCGTTCATGGCCGCGTGGTGCTCAAAGCCGTTCTTGCAAATGTAACGCATCAGCTTCTGCAGACCGGGCACCTCGACCACGGCGCGGCTGCCGAATGTATCCAAAGGATCGTCGGTAAAGCGACCTTCGCCCACGTAAGTACGGATGAGCCCATTGAAGTCATCGGTGGTGAGGCGGGCAAAGGTCACCGGACCGGGCGGGACGCGTCCGGCCACGGCACCATAGGTGTTCATCTCACCCAGGGTGGTGCCAAGGATCTCAGCGGTCTTCATGGTGATATCGGGCAGGAAACTCTTTGCCCAGTTGCCGCAGTGAAAGAAGACGCACTTATTCGGGTCGTCGCCGTAATTATTGTTCCAATCCACCAGGGCAGAGGGCTTCCCGGAGGCGAGCTGGAGGGCATACATGGATGCCACGCCGGTGATGTCCGTCTCACAGGCGCTGGGCATGAGCTGTTCGCTCATCATGCTCATCAGGGTGCAGGCGTTGACGCCGTAATTCTTCTGGAGCGAATTCCAGCACTGCAGGGCGGTGGCGCGCAGATCGTTAGCCGCCATCCAATCGGAGAGCACGATGCCCAATTTAGCCATGCGCACAAGCGATGCGGGCGGCACGCCTTCGGTTTTCAGGTAGGTTTTGATCTCGTCCAGCTTGGCTCTGACGCGCCGGTCGTCATCGGACAGGCGGGCGGCCTCGCCAAGGATTTCCGAAAGATCGATGGAGGAGACGCTGATGCCGTAAGCCTGTAAAAGCTTCTCGCTGAAGCGCACGGTGTTGAAATTGTTAGGGCGCGCCCCAACCACTCCCAGGCGGGCATTGCGCATGCCTTTGACCACCCGGCATACGCCGATGAATCTTTCCAAATCAGCTTTGAAACTTGGGTGGGAAGGGTGGACGACGTGCAGATCGGTCAAGCTGAATGCAAATCCATACTGGCGCAGGTTGTTGCAGACGGAAATCTTACCGCAGAATGCGTCACGCCGGCGCTCCAAATTAAACTGGCTCAGATCGTCGGGGTAGGCCTGCACCAGGATGGGCACGTCCAGGCCGGAGAGCTTGATGGTGTCGGCTACGCCCTTCTCGTCGCCGAAATTGGGCAGCGTGACCAGTATCCCATCGATACGATCGGCGTTTTTTCGGAACAGCTCGGCGCAGCGTTTGGCGTGCGTGTACGTTTCCACCGAGCCAAGTTTGGTGTCGGTCTCTTCAAGGATGACCGGCTCGATATCCATTTCCTTAAACAACGCCAAAATATCCTGGCGGCCTTCGGTCACCAGGCGGTCGGGGAAGAAGTCGCGGTTGCCGACGATCACACCCAGAGTAGCGCGTGGCATAGTATTCTCCTCTCTCTTAGATAAAGTGCTATCCGGTCAGCGGGTTCAGTCGTTGGCCAGGGCATCCACGGCGGCCAACATTTCCGCCTCACGAATGCGGTTCTCGAACCAGGCATCCTGCAGGCGGCGCAGATCCAGCACGGTGGAAGGCTTTATTTCAACGTCGTTGCAGGTGATGGGCGTGTCTTTGGCCACCGGGCGCAGGACGCGCGCACCCTTGGCCAGCCCGGTTGGGAGCAGGCACTCGGCTTTGGCAGCCTCATAGGTGTCGATCAAGCTGTAGTAAGTACGTCCGCCGATGCCATCCAGAACGTCGCCGGGCTTCAGGTCGCGTTTGGCGACGGCGAAGACCTCGGAAACTAGCCGGTCCAGCGGCACCATGTTCGACTTTCTTTGAATGGTGAGCAAGGCAGCCGTCAGAGGGACCTCGATGCTGCACAGGTGGTAAGGGCGAAAGAGTGTGTAATACGGACCGTTTCCCATATCGCGCAGGACCATGGCCTGTCGCAGACGCGGATGGTCTGTGCGGACGATGGCAAAAACGCCCGGCGCCACCTGGCCGACGCCAAAATCCACCACGCCCATCTTGTTCAACACGCCGCCGTCTTCTTTCAGGGCGAAGGTTTTGTTGAGCATGTCGCGGTTTGTCAGCGGGCCGTGCATGCCGCGCACATCAGGAACCAAACCGGTGGCGTTGGAGACAGCCGCCATCTCAATCATGGTTTTGCTGCCGTCGATGAATTCGATGAGCATGTTCGGGCTCAGACCGCGCCTTGCAGCCTCTTTCTGGATATCGACATCGTCAGGCGAGGCGTGACGGTCGAGGGGATTATTCTTGCCTTTCCCCAAGGCCACGATGGTGAAGCCAAGTGAATCGGCGAAGTCATAAAGCTCTTTACAGGCAGCAGGCTCGTCGCCAGCGGCGAGAGCGTACAGGACGCCTTTTTTCTCCGCATACCAGCGTAAAATAGGCCCGACGGTGATGTCCGTTTCGACGTTCATCATGGCGACATGGTGGCCAGCCCGGGCGGCGCGCAAAGCAGCCCGCGCGCCCACCTCGGGAACACCGGTGGCTTCAAGCATCACGTCGATGCTGCGCATATCCGTCACCACGCGGTAATCCCGGGTAGCAACGAGCTTTCCGGCGGCAACGGCGGCGTCCGCCTGATCGGGTGACTCAACAACGGAGACTTCTCCGGGAACCTGGCCGATCTCGTAGGCTTCGCGAGCCCGCTCGATGTCGATGTCGGCGGTGATCACCACGCGGATGCCTTTCATCATTTTCGTCTCTGCGACCACGTCCGTGCCCATCTGACCAGCACCCACCAAACCGATGCGCACGGGTGCCCCTGAAGCTTCGCGCTGTTGCAGATCTTTATTGAGACCAATCATGTTATGTACCTTCTATCTGTGGAATGTAATCATGACTTTGAGAGCCTCGCCGCTGGTGGCAGCTTCGAAAGCCGCATCAATCTGATCGAGAGGAAAGGTATGGGTGATGAGGCGATCGGCCGGGATCAGGCCGCGGTGAATGGCATCCAGTGCCTGCTCATGGAAGACCGGATGGTACGAAAATGAGCCGATCACGGTGATCTCGCCATAATGGATGCGATTGGCGTCCAGACTGGTGAGAGGATTGGTCTTGGGGAGGCCACCGAAGAAGACGACGCGGCCGCCCTTGCGCACCGCTTCGACCGCCTGGGCCTGTGTGGCGGCAACCGGGTTGGCGCAGATGGCGATGTCCACGCCCAAGCCATGAGTGAAATCTTTCACTTCCGGGAGGATATCGCCTTGAGAGGGGTCGAGCACCAGATCGGGTGCAAAGGTCTGAGCGATCTGGCGGCGGTAGGGGCTGGGCTCGGAAAGGATGACGCGCGCGCCGCGCGCTTTGGCGACCACGATGTGGATACAGCCAATGGGTCCAGCGCCCATCACCAAGACAGTGTCAGAAAGGCTGGTGCCGGCTTTGGCGTGGCAGGCCAGTACGGAGCTGCACGGCTCGGCCAGGGCCGCTTGAAGGGCGGTCATCCCGCTTGGGACAGGATGGACGATGCCCAGGGAAAGCATCTCCTGGGTGAGAATCATCTTTTCGGCAAAGCCGCCAGAATAGCCAGGGGTAATGCCGATCAGGCGCAGGTCGTCGCACAGGTTATATAGTCCTCGTCGGCAGTAGTAGCAACGACCGCAATGTACATCTGGCGCGACTGCCAGGCGCTCGCCGGGAGAAAAGCCAGAGAGACGGGGGCCGACCGATTCGACCACACCCGCGACCTCGTGTCCCGGAATCAGATCCTCTCCACCGGGGAGAGGGCCCTCTTTCCAACGGCGGATATCGGAACCACACACCCCGCAGGCCTCCACGCGCAGCACCAGTCCATCGATGGGTGCGGTAGGTTCTGCAACGTCTTCAACGATAAAACTGCTCACTCCACGAAGAAAGGCTGCTCTCATCCCCGGCTCCTGGGCGTTTTTCTATCATGTGACAGCTTTTGTCCGACCGCACCGCCGGGGTGGGTTTCGCCGAACTCATCTCTGGTATAACCGCGCAGGCGTAATAGGACTACACACAAGGCGTCACCGAAGGCGGAATTGACCAGCGAGCTACCGGTGGCAATCATGCCGTAGGGATCTACGTCGGGCGGGGCCTGGACGCGAAGGACCAGGTCGCAGAGTGAACCGAGGGTGGAGGCGGGCTGTTCGGTGATGGCGATCAGAGTGGCGCCGCGCTTTCTGGCGATGCGAGCCAGATGGTTGACCTCCGAAGTCTCGCCGCCTTTGGAGATCAGGATCAAAACATCCTTTTCAGTGACCGCGCCAGAGAGACCATGCTGGCTGTCTCCGGGGTGGATAAACAGGGCGGGTGTGCCGCAGCAGGAGAGCAAATGCGCCAGGCGGGCGGCCACCGGATGCGAGGTTCCCGATCCAGCTACCAGGACGTGACCACGGCAGTGGAGCATTAAATCCACGGCACGGACGAATGAAGAATCGAGCTGGCTGGCCAATGCAGCCACGGCCTCGCTCTCTTGGAGAATAACATTCGAAGCGAGCTCAAGTATGTCGTCTGGTGACAAAGAGATGCCTCCTCATTCCAGCCGGGTATGGTTATCCAAGAGCAAGCCGGCAGTGATATGATCTGTGATAAGCACGTTGATCAACCCTCCGCGCAGCGCCCCGCGTATCGCAGTCACCTTCTGCGGCCCGCCGGCCACGCCCACTACGCGGTTCACCCCGGAGAGCTGCTTGAGGGTGATTCCGATCACGCGCTGGTCTATCTCGGACTGTATCGGCTCGCCATGCGCATTGAAGTAGCGCAGAGCGATATCACCGACGGCTCCTTTGGATACCAAATCGCCGAGTTCATCGCGAGTGAGGATCGATCCGTCGCGCATAACGACTGAATCGGGGGTGGGGGAGCCAATGCCGACGAAGGCGACCGTCAGGCGGTCGAACAGTTCCAGGGCACGCTGGACATGGCTGTCCGAGAGGAAGGCGCGTTTGATCTCCTGGTTATCGACGATGCCAGGAGCTGGCAGAAGTGTCAGGTGACAATCGAGCAAGCGGGCTAAACGACGGCACAGTTCGGTGGCATGGACCTCGGCTTCGGGGCGCCCCAAGCCGCCGTTAATCTGTACTACCTGGGCGCCGGGGGTGGGTCGCGGCTGCATACCGAAGACCATATTGCCCAAGGTGGTTCCCCAGGTGATGCCAATGACATCCGAGGAGGAAATGGTGCGCTGCAGATAGGCGGCGGCGCCAAGGCCCACCTCGCGGGAGACAGCGGGCTGCGAGTCTGGCTCGCGCGCCTCTACCACGACGGCTTCATGCAGGTGGTACCGACGCTCCAGGCGCGATTCGAGGTCAGAATAGATGCCGGGAGGGGAGATGACCGAGATTTGCACGATGCCTCGTTCGCGGGCCTGTTGAAGGAGGCGGGAGATTTTGGAACGAGAGAGGTTGAGCTTTTGAACGATTTCATCCTGGGTGAGGCCTTCTTCGTAATACAGCTTACTGATCTTGCTCAACAAGCGCAATTCCTCATTGGGCAGAAGTCTGGCCATGGAAAACTCCAGGGGTTGTAGAATGAGAATATTTTCAATAGAGAACAGATAATGAAAATTTTCTCATTAGTGAGATAATGTTCAATATCATTTTAAAGATTTTTCGATCCATTGTCAAGAGGGAAAAGAAGAAAAAGGACAAACAACCCCGTGACCCGGATGCGTGCTGGGGTGTGGTAAGCACATGCGCAAGGTCAAAACCGACCAGGGCCAGGTAGTAGAACAGAAGGGATATTTCTATTTGAAGCGGATGGTCAAATTATGGACGGGGGCAGGGTTCAAAACTCAGCCCTCGGCGGCTGAGCGACCAAGGGGGGTTTGCTGCTATGGCAAGCTATCAGATGGAAAAAGTTGAGGCGAGGTCAATAGGCGGCGTTTTAGAGCTGAGTTTGCTGATTTTCACCCATTTATAGACCGCCAAAGAGGAAATTGGGTCGTTTCTACCAGTTTTTCAACGTCCTCGAAATTCACAGCTTGACTTTTAATATTAAACGAGTATACTAATGATTGTATTCGATCGGTTTTCATGTATTAATGAGTGAATATGATTGATTATCAGAGGGATTGGCTTGTTTTCCAACACAGAACGCCAATTAGCGCTCATCCAATTGCTTGAACATCGGCAGCGTATATCCGTAGCCGAGATTTGCGCCCAATTTTCGATCAGCGAGGCTACTGCTCGCCGCGATTTAGACGCACTGGCCGAGCAGGGTCTCCTGCAACGGGTGCACGGCGGTGCCATTCCCCTACGGCGAGCCGAGCCTGAGATGCCCATCCTGGAACGCAGCCAGGTGCAGGCCGAGGAAAAGCATCGTATCGGCCAGGCTGCCGCGGCTTTAATCCAGGATGGGGAAACCGTCTTCCTGGGCAGTGGCACCACTGTGCTCGAAGTGGCGCGCAATCTCCGGACGCGCCGCAACCTGACAGTAATTACCAACTCACTACCCGTGATCAACGCCCTGGCTGGTGTCGCCGATATCAACGTGATCGTTTTAGGTGGCATGCTGCGCGACAGCGAGCTGTCCTTCATCGGCCATATCACTGAGCAGGCGCTGGCCGAAGTGCGCGCCGACAAGGTAGTCATCGGGGTGCGCGCACTCAGCCTTGAACACGGCCTTACCAACGACTACCTGCCCGAAACCCTCACCGACCGCGCTATCCTTTCCGTAGGTCGCGAAGTGATCTTGGTTGCAGATCATACCAAATTTGGCGCTGTCGCGCCTGCTTTCCTGGCCCCATTAAAAAGTATCCATATTTTGGTGACGGATGAACAAACGAGCGAAGATTTTCTGACTGCGCTCAGAGAACAAGGGATACGAGTGATCACATCGTGAGGAAAGCCGTGCAACTGGAAGAGTACCGCCCGCGTTCAATGCTGGTCGCCAAAGAAACGGTGATACAGCGCCCACGCTTTGCGGTGGTGGATGCACACAATCATCTGGCCGAACCATTTGGCGGTGGCTGGGAGCGCAAGTCATTCTCCGAGCTGCTTGACCGGCTGGATCAGGCGGGAGTACGCCTGTATGTGGACCTGGATGGGGGTTGGAGCGAAGAGCTGCTCAACAACCATCTTGATCTGTTCAAGGCAAGGGCGCCGGAACGCTTCAAAATCTTCGGAGGAGTGGCCTGGTCCCGCTGGCCCGAACTCGGCGCGTCCTTTCCCGAGTGGGCGGCCGGTCGACTGTCTTCCCAGAAATCGCGCGGTGCCGAAGGCATCAAGATCTGGAAAAATTTTGGTCTGAAGGTGAAGGATGAGAACGGCAGCCTTGTGCGTGTGAACGATCCGCGTCTCGATCCCATCTGGGAAACTGCTGCAGAATTAGATTTACCCATCCTGATCCACGTCGCCGACCCGCCGGCTTTCTTCGAGCCGCTCGACAACACCAACGAGCGGTGGGAGGAGCTGAACGCACACCCCGACTGGCAGTTTCCCTCTCCGCCCTATCCACCCTTCCACTCCATCCTCGCCGATCTGGCCGACCTCGTCAGCCGCCATCCACGGACTATCTTTATAGCCGCTCACGTGGGTTGTTACGCCGAAAATTTGGCCTGGGTGAGTGATTTGCTCGAACGTTGCTCGAATTTGTATGTAGATATCAGTGCACGAATTTCGGAGCTGGGTCGCCAACCCTACACCGCCCGCCGCTTTTTCTTGCGCCATGCGGACCGTATCCTGTACGGGCTGGACATGGGCCCGGACGTGAACGCCTATCGCATCACCTACCGCTTCCTAGAGAGCGACGACGAATATTTCAATTACGATATCCGTGAGATTCCATCACAGGGGCGCTGGCGGATCTACGGCTTGTTCTTACCAGAGGATGTGCTAGCCAACGTGTACTACCGCAACGCAGCGAAAATTCTATCGATTCACGGGAGCGAGGCATGGAAATA
>Ga0078972_1007083_pt1 | contig 25524 bp, 23 predicted proteins | sample YelNatPaOPGAMG01_FD_67568 | JGI IMG/M metagenome (GOLD analysis project Ga0078972, IMG submission 67568) | Hot spring thermophilic microbial communities from Obsidian Pool, Yellowstone National Park, USA - OP-RAMG-01 (SPADES assembly) (version 2) | ecosystem: Environmental > Aquatic > Thermal...
CCGTTCTGACTTGGGGTGTAAGCAGTTCCCCGCTTTTCAGGGCCGCTTCCCGCATGGCCCCAGGCTTCAAGTGGCTGTATCTCTGGGTGGTGCGGGCGTCTTTGTGCGTTAACAAAGCCTGGACTATACTCAGGTCCACCCCATGGCTCACCAGGGTGGAAGCAAAGTGATGCCGCAACCCATGGAACCGGAAATTACCAGGGAGGCCCGCCGCTTGGCGGATACGGACCCAAGGGCCTTTGAAGTCGGTTCGTTGCCGGCCATTCTTTCCAGGGAAGACATAAGGTGAGCGGACCTCAAGGCTCCGCAATACCTCAAGGGCTTGGGGGCTGATGGGTAAAGTCTGGGTCTTGCCGCCCTTGGGGCTCCGGATGGTTATCAGCCCACGGTTAAAGTCCACATCATCCCAGGTCAGCTTGAAAAGTTCGCCCCGCCGCAACCCGGTAAATAGGGCGAATTTGACAAATGCGGCGCTCTCCCTGCAGGGCCAGGAGTCCAGGGTTGTCATAAGACGGTCGGCCTCCTCATCGGAGAGAAACTCGGTCTTAAGGTTATCCAGCCGGGGGAACTCCACCCGGTCAAGGGGGTTGTCTCCCTTATAAAGCCCCCACCTCTTGGCCAGGTTGTAAAGCCGGTTGAGCAGGGTCAATTGGTGCCTGATGGTGGCCATGGTGTATGGTTTGCCCCGTTTGCTGATGCCCTTCTTTAACTCCAGTTTCATCCTTTCCACGTCCAGGCTTGAGATGGAGTCCAGGCGCTTATTGCCAAACCAGGGCTCCAGGTGTTTGCGATAATTGCGCTGGTCATCTATCCAGGACTTCTTGTGCTCTTTGGCCCAGGGGAGATATTTGGCCCACACTTCAGCCAGGGTGGGGGCCGGTTTGGCTTTCTCCTTGAATTTTAAATCTCCCCGGAGAATATCAGCCTTTATGGCAGCCTCCGCCTCCCTGGCCAGGGTCAGGTTATCAAAAAACCTGGTAACCCGTTTTCCTTTCACCGAAACACACACCCGATACTTTTTCTTCTTGAAAGGGGCCTCGCATTTGGGGCAAGTTTTGACGTCCACTTTATAGCTCCCCCGGCACCCGGAACAGTAGATGTGGACTGCCATTTCTCCCCCTTTTTGACGTGCATATAACGTGCACGTTTTCATAAAAAGTGGAAAAAAATGGGGAAAAATAATCAAAGGCTAATGTCCCTTAAGTAACGATAATTTTTATAAATGTCAAGAACTATCACAAGAGAGGAAAAGCGGGAAAACACGCTTTCAGCGGACTTCTAATCCGTGGGTCGCAGGTTCGAATCCTGCCAGGCGCGCCAATGATTTCAGGGAGCTTGGTTAATCCACCCCTTATTTAATCTTTTCCATAACCCCTTCGCCTCCACTCAGCCAAAATCCCCTGCCACGTTGCGGGGGCCTCTGGTCAATTCAGCAAGCTTTTAATGCTCAAAAAAAATTTTCGGGTACCGCCGGATTCCTCGAAAAAGGGGGTTACATTATATAGAAACCGGCTAATCGGTTAAATAAATAACCATAGGAGGATAAAAACATGACCCGCAGATTGAGCATGGCTGTCATGCTGATCCTGTTGCTGAGCCTGAGCCTTGCAGCCACGGCTTGGGCCGGGCCTTGGGGGATGGGTCCCCGGGGGGCCAATCTCACCCCGCAACAGGCTGAACAGCTCTTCCAGCTTAGGCAGCAGTTCTTCAATCAAACCGCCGACCTCAGGCAGCAGATGGCGGTGACACGGGCTGAGCTGGCAGAACTTTGGGCCGCCAAGGAGCCGGATCAGGCCAAGATCTCCGCCAAACAGAAAGAGCTCCTGACTCTTCAGGAACAACTCCTGGCCAAAAGTAACGCCTTCCGCCTGAAGGCCCAAAAGATTGCCCCCCAAATGGCGGGCCCCTGGGGTCCCTATAAGGGGAAGGGCTGCTGGTGGTAAATCCGCCCCTGTCATAACCTGACTTCTGCTTATCCGTACCTGATCCCTCCCCGGTCCTCTATTTGGCCGGGGAGGCCCCCAAAAGAGGAGTCCTGATGAAACGGGGAACCTGGAATCTGGTCATTGCCGGTTTGATGTTTCTTTCCCTCATGGCCCAAACCGGTCTGGGCCTTCTGATGAAATATGTCCTGGTGCCGGGACGGGAGGTCTGGCTGAAATACGGCGGCCGGGTGGAGCTGACCTGGCTCGGCTGGAACCGCCATGACTGGGGCGCAGTGCATTTTTACTTAGGCTGGCTTTTCCTGGCATTGCTGGTGGCCCACTTGGTCCTTAACTGGCAAATGCTCCTGGCTCTATATGAAAAATGGCTCCCCCAGGCAGGGGCCCGGAAACTGGTGGCCGCCGCCTTTGGGCTAACCGCCTTGATTCTGGTTTATTTCCCCGCCCTGGTGACCCCGGAGATGAGGGAATTTCCAGGTGGCCGGGGGCGGAGGCTCGGGGAGATGGAAAACCTTCCCCCTGAGCGGGTATCCACTCCAGGCGATATCACGGGCAAGGACATATCGGCGAGCAAACCTCCTGAGACCTCCACGGAAGCGAAATCCGGGATCCGAAATGCCGCCAAGTCCCAGAAAAAGAAAACTGCAGTCTTGGTGGGCAATAAGCCCCGCTGGCGGAGTTTTGGGCCAAGGGCCCGGGTTCTGGTAAAAACTCCCGGAAAACCTTTCCCCCGGCAGCGGGCCCGGGCCTATTATCTGGCCCGCTGCCGCTTGCCCTGACCGGCTTGGGGTCAAAGCCGGGTTTTACTTAAAGGAGATTGGCTCTATGGGTCCCATGTATTGGTGTTGGTGGAAACCAGGGAATTTTTTCTGGGGCTGGCCCTTTTGCTTCCCCTTCCTGATCCTCGTCCTCCTGATCTGCCTGTTTTTTTTCCTTAGGCGTAGGGAGAGGCCTGGACCTGCTTCAGATACCGGGGGAGCTCGGGGGACAGCCGAGGTATCGCCCCTGGACCTGGTAAAGCACCGCTATGCCAAAGGGGAGATAAGCCGGGCTGAGTTCGAGACCTTGAAAAAAGACCTGTCAAACTGAAATCCACCCCTTTTCCCGGGAGATGCCCGCCCTTCTCAACCCTGCGGAGGGCCGGTACGGCGAACGGAAGGGAAAAATCGTCTTCTCGAAAATTTTCCCGCCGGAAAGGTGAAAAGAAATTGTTGTTTGATATATAACCGATTAAGCGTGTAATAAGATAAAGCCAGGATTTAAAAGGAAAGCAATGATCAGAAAAATAGTTTTTCCCCTTGTGGCCATATGGGTTTTAAGCCTGACACTGTTTTCCCCCTCCGAGGCGCAAACCACCAGGCGGCTGCATTACAGCACCTTGTTCAATCCGGCCACCGTGGTCACCGTCTCCGGAGAGGTGCTGCGGGTGGAACATACCTTCTCCGGGAGCGGCGCGGATTATTGTGTTCATGCCCATCTCAAAACGGCTGAAGGGCTGATCACGGCCGTTCTGGCCCCCAAGGGTTATCTGGAGAAGCAGGGGCTGACCATTGCCCCCAAAGATCGGGTGACAATCACCGGCTCCCTGATTTTGGTCCTCAACAAACCCTTGCTTTTGGCCATGGAAGTCACCGGGGACCGCACCATGAAGCTTCGGGAAGCCAACGGCCGCCCGGCTTGGGCCACGGGGGATGACTGGCATGTCCGCTGAGGGAACCGTCTGACTTCATTCCGCTGGCAGGGGCTGGATTTGGAATCCTTATCCGGCTTCCCCCAGTGGGGCGCTGGCTCAGTTTTACGCCACCGTGCCCTTTGCAGCCGGTCGTCGGCTGACCCGGTGACCTTCAGCTTCTGGACGTAACGCCTATTTAGGTGGGAAAAAGTGGGGTTGGCAAAACTTCTCGGAGGGGGAAAGGGGGAGCAGCTGAGGAAACCCTCCTGGCTGCCCTTTCTCCTGATGTTTTCCCTGGCCTTGAATCTGGGGAGCTTCGGCACCTTGGCCTACCGCCGCCTGAGCCCGGAGTCTGAGGCCCTCCGGCCACCCCCTGGACCATCTCTCACCTTAAAGGAGCTTTGCCGGGCCCTGGCCCTTAAAGCCGCGCAATGCCGGCAATTTCAGCACATGATCTCGGAGCACCAGCAAAGCCGGCGCCGGATCCTTAGCCAATTGGCGGGGAAACGGGCTGAGATTCTTGCCCTTTTGAAGCAGGAGGACTCATATTCGCCGGAGATTCAGGACAGAATCAGGATAATCAGCATCCGGCAAGGGGAACTGGAGGAAGAAGAGGTAAGCCTGCTATGGAAATGGCTGTCGCGTCTTACGGCTGGGCAACGGAACACACTGATATCCCTGCTTAAGACCCGCCACACTTATCTGGGCCTTGGGGAAAGCCTTGAGCTAAAAAAACCGGGGGACAGGGCGGTCTGGATTTCCGCTGGAACTCACACCGGTGAAAAAATAGGCGGAAAAAATCCGACTTGGCGGTTTTTTTATCCAAAAATAAAAATATTTTATCACTATTTTATAACCGCATGAACGGGAGATTATGGATCTGATGAAAAAATTAGTAAGATTTCCCCTGTGGTTGATTTTGCTCCTTCATTCTGGTTGCGCCCTGGTGCAGCCCACCGATCCTATTGCCCCGGTCCCCGGGTTCAAGGCTTACGGGTCCGTGCCGCCTCCGGCTGAGCCCCCACCCCCGGTGAAACAGGTCGAAGTTCAAAGTCCCCTCACTTTGGAGCGCTGCTTGGAAGTGGCCTTGGCCAACAACCCGGAAGTGGCGGCGGGTAATTGGGAGGTGTCCGCTTCCCAGGCCAAGGTGGATCAGGCCCGGGCGGCCCGCTGGCCCTCCTTGACCTATGAAGCCAACTATTTAAGGTACATGGACCCCCGGCCATTGCGGGAAGCCCGTTATAACGGCGAACGGCGCATCTTTTCCTTGCACCTCACCCGGGGGGATGTGATTCTCAAGCTGCCCTTGTTCACCGGAGGCCGCATTCTCAACGAAATCAAGGCGGCGGAACTTGTGCGTTTGGCGGAGCAGAACCGCCTGTCCCGGACCAAGGATGAGCTGGTGTTCAATGTCTCCAGCACCTTTTACAGTATCCTGGCCCAGGAGAAGGTGATTGATTCTCTGAAGTTCTCTTTGCAGGCCATCCAGGAGCAGCGCCGCAAAATGGCACAGATGGTGGAGGTGGCCAAGGCGGCTAAAGTGGATCTATTGCGCACCGAGGTGCGGCTGGCGGATCTGGAGCAGTCTCTGGCCAAGGAAGAAAATGTCCTGGATCTGCAGAAAAGGCTTCTGGCCAATCTTTTGGGACTGGACTCAGAAGCCTCTACCCTCAAGGTCAGCGGCAGCCTGGGATACGAGAAGTTGTCCCTGGATGTGGAGGACCTTTTGGCCAAGGCCTTGAGACGGCGGCCGGATTTCAACGCGGCCCGGGAGCGCCTGGCCGCCCAAGCCCGGAAAGTTGATGTGGCCCGGGCGGCGCATTGGCCTGCCATTAATCTGGTGGGCTCTTACGGCTATCGGGGCACCGCCTTTGCCCAGGTGATGGATGATCGGAACCCCAAACACCCCACCCGAAGGGGGCCGATTTATGAAGACGACGGGAATATCGGGGTGACTCTGAGCCTGCCCCTGTTTGAGGGCGGCCGCCTCAATGCCAAGGTCAGGGAGGAATTAGCCACCCTGGCCGCGGCCCAGGAGAGGCTGCGCAAATTAAATCTGCAAATCCGCCAGGAAGTGGAAAGTGCGGTGTTGGATATTTCCTCCAGCAGCGAACGGATCAAGGCCCTGGAAAAGTCCCTGGAGGCGGCCAAGGAGAGTCTGCGGGTGGAAACCCTGAAATACAACCTGAGCGCCGGCACCATCACGGACGTGCTGGACGCTCAGGCTGCCTTGCTGGCCACCGAAACCAGCTATTACCGTGCCTTGGCGGACTTTCGCACCGCCTTGGCACGGTTGAAGCTGGCAGTGGGGGGGGATCTCTCATGAAAAAATCTCTTACCATCCTGACGGGATTGTTGACGGCAGTGTGGCTGGCCTCTCTGGGCGGCCGGGCTTTATGTCAGGAAAAACCTAAAAGGGAAGGCCAGGGGCTCCCCCTGGTGCGGGTGGCGAAAGCTCTAAAAGAGCCTTTGGCCAAGATTCTGGAATTGACGGGCACGGTAACCCCCACCCGCCAAGCGCGGCTCGCCTCCCCCTCAGAAGGACCGGTGCAAAACTGCCGGGTGCGGGAAGGAGACCAGGTGAAGCGGGGCCAGCGTCTGCTGACCATCGGCCGCGCCGCCGCGGCCGCGGCCCAGGTGACGGCGGCGGCGGAAGCGGTAAAGGAGCAGGAAGCGGAGCTGAACCGCATCAAAATTCTGGTGCAGAGCGGCGCCGTGCCTGGCTCCCAGCTTGATACCGCCAAGGCCAGATACGAAGGCGCCCGGGCCCTGTTGGCCAAGGCCCGGGAAATGGCCGGGGACTATGCCGTGGAAGCCCCCTGGGACGGGGTAGTCTCCAAGGTGCTGGTGAAGGACGGTGACTTTGTGGCCCCTCGCGCCCCTTTGGTGGAAATGTACGATGCCGGCAGCCTGGTGATCGGCCTGGCGGTCCCGGAGGCCCAGGCCACCGAGGTCTTCCGGGGCACCCCGGCCACGGTACAGCTGGACGCCTATCCGGGTAAAACCTTTGAGGGCAAAGTGAGCCTGGTCTATCCGGACCTGTACACCCGCATGCGCACCCGCACCGCCGAAGTGAAACTGGAGACCCCGGTGGCCTTGCTCCCCGGCATGTTCGCCCGTCTCAGGCTCACCCTGTCCCACGAGACCGAGGGGGTGGTGATTCCCATCGATGCAGTGCTGGTGGGGCCCGGCGGCGAGAAAGTGGTGTTCGTAGTAAAGGACGGTAAGGCCCAGCGCCGGGTGGTGCAGACCGGGGCGGAGGCCAAGGGCCGGGTGCAGGTTCTTGCCGGGCTGGGGGCAGGGGAAACCGTGGTCACCGCAGGGCACGAAAAGCTGAAAGAAGGCACGGAAGTCAAGGTCCAGGAGGAAGAACGACAATGAAGATAACCACCCTTGCCATCCGGCGGCGCATCGCCACCGCGGTCATCACTTTGGCCCTGGTGGTATTGGGGATTTACAGTTTTGTGCTCCTGCCGGTGAATTTTCTCCCGGACATCACCTATCCCCTCATTAAGGTGCACATCTATTGGCGGGGGGCCACCCCGGAGGAGATCAGCACCAACATCGCCGACCCGGTGGAACAGCAGATGGCCATGGTGGACAATCTGGACTATCTGGAGTCATCCTCCATCGAAGGCATGTATACCCTCCTGGCCAATTTCAAATATGGGGTCAAGGTGGATGTGGCCTATCAGGACGCCTTGGCGGCCATGGCCCGGGTGGCCCGCAAGCTCCCCAAGGACATCGACCCGCCCCTGGTGTTCAAGGCCGACCCCTCCCAGCTCCCTGTGGTGCAGCTCACCATCAGCTCCGACACCTGGGATCTGACCAAGCTGCGCACCTGGACGGAAAACTGGCTGCAGTACCAGCTGCAGGCGGTGCCCGGGGTGGCGGGGACCGATATCGTCGGCGGCCTGAAGCGGGAAATCCGGGTGCACCTGGACCCCAATGCCATTGAAAAATTCAACCTCACCCTGCCGGCGGTGATGAAAAGGCTCCAGGAAGAGAACATCGAGCAGTTCGGCGGCCGGGTCACCGTGGGCCGCCGGGAGTTCATCGCCCGCACCCTGGGGGAATACCGCTCCCTGGAGGACATCCGCAACGTGGTCCTGGCCAACGGCGGGGCGGGTAAGATTTTCCTCAAGGATGTGGCCCGGGTGGAGGACTCCCACGAAGAAGTCCGGGTCATCACCCGCCTGGGGGGCAAGGCCGCCATCAAGCTCAGCGTCCTCAAACAGGCGGACGCCAACACCGTGGAGGTGGCCCGGGCTGTCAGCAAAAGGATCAAGGAACTCACTCCCGCTCTGCCCGCCGGGGTCAAACTGGGGATGGTGGAAAACCAGGCGGATTATGTTACTGCAGCCTTGAACGGCGTGCGCAACGCCGCGGTGGAGGCCGCGGTGCTGGTGATTCTGATCATTTACCTCTTCCTGGGGAGCTGGCGCCATGTCTGGGTGCTGCTTTTGGCCCTGCCCATCACCCTGATTCTGAATTTCGGCCTCATGAAGCTGGGGGATTTCTCCCTGAACATCTTTTCTCTGGGCGGCCTGGTAGTGGCCATCGGGGTGGTTCTGGACAACTCCATCGTGGTCCTGGAAAACATCACCCGCCTGCGCCAGGAGCACCCGGAGGAAGAGGGGGCCGCGCTGGCGGAGCGGGGCACCCTGGAGGTGGGGCCCGCCATTCTGGCCGCCACCCTCTCGTTCCTGGCCCTGTTTCTGCCCTTTTTGCTGGTGCCGGGGCTCACCAGCCTCCTGTTCCGGGAACTCATCCTGGTCATCGCCGGCGTCTTTCTGGTGAGCCTGGCCCTGGCGGTGACCCTCACCCCCATGCTCACCGCCATTGTGGTGGGCAGAGAAAAGGGGGGGCATAAAGAAAGCCGATTCCTCAGATGGTTCAAGACCGTCACCGCGGCCTACGGCCGGGTGCTGGAACAATCCCTGCGGCATCGCAGGCTGGTGCTCGCCGGTTTTGTCCTGGTACTGGTGGGGGCGCTGGTCCTCTTCCCCTGGCTGGGGAGCGAGTTTCTGCCCCGCATGGACGACGGCCGGGTGATGGTGAAGGTGAAACTCCCCACCGGCGCCTCTCTGGCCGAAACCAACAAGCTGTTGAGCATGGTGGAGGAAAAACTCCAGGGGGACCCCGCCATCGAAAGCTATCTCACCATGGCCGGCGGCAAGGTCTGGGGTCTGGCCACCTATGAGATTGCCAATGAGGGGCAGATCGATATCCAGTTGGTGCCCCGCCATGCCCGCAAGATCAGCACCAAGGACTATGTGGCCCAGTTGAAGAAGAAACTGGCCCAGGTCTCCATGCCCGGGGTCCGCCCCATGGTCATGCAGCCCCCGGTGAAAGGCATCCGCAAGCTGGGGGACGCGGACATCGAAGTGAAGATCAAAGGCCAGGAACTGGACCAGCTGTTCGCCCTGGCCCGGCAGACCTCCGAAGCCATGAACCGACTGGCCCATTTCACCAATGTCTATGTCTCCATGGATATGACCAAGCCCGAATACCAGGTGGAGGTGGACCGGGTGCGGGCCGCGGAACTGGGGGTGTCGGTGGTGGATGTGGCCACCTCGGTGCGGGCCCTGATCAGCGGCCAGGTGGCCACCCGCTACCGGGAAGGCGACTATTTTTACAATATCCGGGTGATGATCCCGGAACAGCATTTCACCTCCCGGGAGGAAGTGGAGAACCTGGTCCTGAATTGCGCCCAAGGGGGCTATCTGCGCCTGAAGGACGTGGCCCGGGTCACCCCGGCGGTGGGGCCGGTGGAAATCGCCCGGGAGGACCAAGTGAAAGAGGTTATCGTCCGGGGTGACGCGGCGGGCGTGAGCGTGGGGCAGGCCTTGGGCGAACTAAAAACGGCCCTGAGCCAAGTGAAACTGCCGGTGGGTTACGAAATCTCCTACGGCGGCCAGGCCCAGATGATGGCGGACATGCAGCGGGCGGTGCTCTTCATCCTGGCCTTTGCCCTGTTTTTCGCCTTCGTGGTCCTGGCGGTGCAGTTCAACAGTTTGCGGCTGCCAACCCTGATTCTGCTCACCGTGCCCTTTTGCCTCGCTGGCATGGTATATATGTTGTTCTTTACCGGCCTGCCCCTGGGGGCCACGGTCATTATCGGGGTGCTCATCGTGGTGGCGGCCACGGTCAATGAGGGAGTGCTCCTCATCACCTTCGCCGAGGACCTGCGCCGGGAGCGGCGGCTGTCGCCCCTGGAGGCGATCACCGAGGCGGCCAAAATCCGCCTGCGGCCCCGGCTGATGATCGCCCTGGCGGTGATCTTCGGCTTCATCCCCCTGGCCCTGAACCTGGAGGAAGGGGGCGAAATGCTCCAGCCCATGGCCGCTTCGGCCATCGGCGGCCTGGCCCTGGGGGTGTTCGTGGCCCTGATTCTCTGCCCTATTTTATATATCATGTTCACCCCCGCTGCCCGGGATGGGAAGGAACCCGCGGGACCAGGAAAACCACCTTCTCACCTTGCCTAAAGGAACGCAGACCATGAGGCGGAAAATTCGTGATGGCTTATTGTTGGCCGGTCTCCTGGGCTTAGTTTGGTCCAGCGGGGCTCTGGCCCAGCGGGGTCTGGGTCCCTGGGGCGGCTGGGGGCCGGGGAGTCGCTATGCCGGGATGTATAATCCCCAGGCTCTGGAAACCCTTATTGGGGAAGTGGAACAGATTGAGCACTTTGTCGGGGGCAAGGGCATGTCTGCGGGAGTGCGTCTCCTCCTCAAAACGGAAAAAGGGACCATTCCGGTGATGCTGGGACCAGATTGGTATGTGGAGAAACAGCCGGTGCAGCTTAAAGTTAAAGACAGGGTGGAGATCACCGGCTGCCGCGGCCGGGCTTGGGGCCAGACGGCTTTTGTGGCCGGAGAGGTGAAAAAAGACGGGCAGGTGCTGCGGCTTAGGGACGCTGCCGGGGTGCCTTTATGGGCCGGCCAGGGATGGCGCCGCCACCGCTAGGGCGGGGAGCAGCCCAGGCCCCTTCCCCCCGTGGGAAATTTACGGACTTCCACAATTTGACGGATTGAAACCAGGCATGAAGAGAGTCCTGGAATCTTGGGTCCCGTTTAGGGCTTTGTTCTTGGTTTTGCTGGTTCTCGGGGGCGCGGCCTCTGTGGAGGCCGCCCACCGACCGCCCCCGAGGGTGCCGGAATATCGCCTGGAGGTGTCCTTTGATCTCAAGCGGGGGAAGATTCTGGGGAGAGCCAACATCCACGCGCCACCGGACCGCAAGCTGACCATCTCCACCGGGGGGCTGGAGATCCTGGAGATCCAACACCGGGGGGCGAAGGTGCCTTTCGGGCGCCAGGGGGAGGAAATCATTCTTCACCCGGAGGGTCCGGTTCAGTTGACTTACACGGTGGATGTCAGAAAAACCGATAACAATACGGTGGAACCCGGGAACATTTTGCTTCTGGGCCTGTGGTATCCACTGGTGGAGGGGTTTTGCCGCTTCCACTTGAGTGTCATATTGCCTTCCGGCTATTTTGCCGTCTCGGAGGCGGACCGCCTCAGCCAAACGGAAAAGGATGGTCAGGTGAAGTTTACCTTTGAGTTCCCCTACCCCCTGGCGGAGCGGGACGGCATCAGCCTGGCGGCTTCCAACCGCTGGCAGGTCCTCCGGGATCGGTATAAGGATATTGACCTCGTGGGGTATTTCTTTCCCGAAGAGGCTCATCTGGCCCCCCGATACCTGGAGCGGACCAAAAAGGTGCTGGCTAAATATGAAAACCTCTTAGGTCCTTACCCTTACCGGCGGCTGGCCCTGGTGGAAAATGATCTGGAAGTGACCCAGTCTCTGCCCACCCTGGTGCTCCTGGACCGAAAGGAACTGGAACCGGAGGACCTGGAGCGCACCCCTCTGGATCATGAAATCGTCCACCAGTGGTTTGGCGGCGCGGTGTCCCCGGATTTTGACCGGGGGAACTGGTGCGAGGGGCTGGCCATTTATCTGGCCGACCACCTCATCCAGGAGGAAAAGGGCCGGGGATGGCAATGCCGGCGCCGCATCCTCTCGGGTTTTCAATCCCATATGGCGCGCAGACGGGAATTCCCCCTTAGGGATTTCACCGAGCGGATTGATGACCCCACCCGGGTATTGGGTTACGGCAAAGGGGCCATGGTGTTTCACATGTTGCGCCGCCAGGTAGGGGATGCCAATTTTTTTGCGGCCCTCAAAGACTTGGTGGCATCCTACCGCTACACCGTGGTCTCCTGGGAGGACCTTAAAAAGGTTTTGGAAACCTTAAGCCGCCAGAACCTGGACTGGTTTTTCCGCCAGTGGGTGGACGGCGTCGGCCAGCCCCGCCTCAGAGTCCTTCAGGCCACAGCCAGGAAGTCCGGCCCGGGCTTCAAGGTTACCCTCACCGTGGCTCAGGAGGGCGGGCCAAAGAGGCTGAGGCTCCCCATCACCTTTTACGGCTCCGGCACCAACCGGATTTTCCTCAAGGTCCTGCAGGAAAACCGGCAGCAATATGATTTCTACCTGGACTTTCTGCCGGAAGAGGTGGTCCTGGATGAGGACTATGACCTGTTCCGGCAGCTGTCTCCGGAGGAGGATCCCCCCACTTTGGAGCGGCTGCTCAAAAGCCGCACCCTCCTGGTCGTACCTCCGGTCACGGACCGGGAGGTTTACCGGGAAGCCATCCAGGAGGTCACCGCCCGAGGGGCCCGCTTGGTGGAAAATCTGACAGACGTTCAAGGCAGGGGTGCGTCTGTAATTTTTCTAGGCCGGGGACATCCTCAGATGAGAGCGCTTTTCGGCGAGCTGACCCCTGGGGACTGCGCCTTTTCCTTGAGAGTGAGGGCGCAGCCCCATGCTGTGGCACAAATGGTGGCAGTGCTGGAAATCAACGATCCGGCCGCTTTTTCCCAAAATTACCGGGAACTCTTTGCTCACCCGTTTTACAGCACCTATTGTCCAAGAAACGGCTCCAAGGTTGAGCGGACCTTGGCCCCCACCCAGGCGGGACTTCGGCGGAAAGTTGCCTTTGTATCAAAATGACCAGAGTTGCTCCGGTGCCGCCATCATCACTCCTTGACGACACCCAGCTTTCCCAAAAGAAGGTCCCGGTAGCGACGCACATACAAACTATGACACCCCGCCAGGGTGCCGAAGGGTGGGTACAGGATTACCGTCATCTGGAAAATATAAGAGACTGCTTTAATAAAGGGGACATCGGCCAACAATTGCAGAAACCCGTAAAATCCGAAGATAATAGGGAGAATCACCCCCAAGTATTTCCCCATCAGCCGTATTTCCCCGGTGCGGTCGTTCTGGTATCGGATCCCGAGGTCATCCAGCGTCCACATCAGTGAAAGGATCAGGGCCGCCAGTACCCCTAAACCTGAGGCCCAAAAAAGGCGATTCAGGGAAAATTGCCCTGGCGGAAGCACCGTGGCCGAAGACAAGGCCACACTGAGGTAGCCTTGAAAAAAAGACAGTATTTTGGCAGCCAGAAGCATTGCCAGCCCGATTCCCTGGAAGGGACGAACCAGCCAAATCTTAAGCCTGGCAGGCTCTGGTTCCTCTCCCATTAACACCACTAAGCCCTTTGACGGCCGGTTGACCAGCCCCCGTAACCATTTACAGAAAATGGGCAACAGCAATAGGGGAAGACACAAGTTGAGAGAAAGGCGCAGGTAGCGCAAGGCTGCCTTCCAGATGGCCTCCCCTCCCGACAGAAAGGTGAACTCACAAAAAAAGGCGGCGATGAGCAGATTCGCCGCCAGCACCAGAAAAAAGGGGCTGAGGATGATGATGGGGGTCAAGCTTGGCCTCCCCTTAGGATGGATGCCAACACAGAGGATTTTTAGAAAATTTAAATTATTCCTGAGGAGAGTCCAAGAGTAACCGGAACCTGCAGCGAAAAATAAGAAAATATCATCACTTGCCAGGTTGCGGGATTCCTCCCAACGGGAGGGGAAGCCAGTAAAAAAAACTTGCAAAACCGATTATGCGATTTAATATATGAGCATTAGGTCAGAATCTGAGAAGGATGGGTAAATATGATATACGCCATATATTTCGTCACCGGTATTGTGGCTGGGGTAGTGGGAGGGCTTCTGGGCACCGGCGGCTGCGCCCTGATGATGCCGGTCATCCGCTTCGGCTTTGATTTTCCTGCGGCTCTGGCGGTGGGCACCACCTTGACCGCCGTGGTTTTTACCGCCGCCTCCGGCGCCATTCAGCACTGGCGCATGAAAAATGTGGATACAGAAACGGCAGCCCTCACCGGCTACAGCGGCATCCTCGGGGTGGTCATCGGTTCCGTCATCTTTGGATATCTCAAGCCCTATGGGGAGCTGATTGACCTGATTATCGGGATTGCCTTTATTGTGGTGGCGGTGCGCATGCTTTACGAGGGCCTGCTGCTGAAAGGGCCGCCGGTGGCCGCCGGACCGGAGATTCCCGGCAAACCTCTGTCCAAGACCGTTTTGGGCTCCGGCATCGGGGCCCTCACCGGCATCATCGGCCTGGGCGGCGGTTACGCCTTGGTGCCCTCTTTCATCTACTTCCTTAGGGCCCCGGTGAAGTTGGCCATCGGCACCTCCATGGCCTCCTTCGTATGGATGGCCCTGGTGGGGGCAATTTTTAAATTATACCAGCAGGTGGTGGACCTCCCGGCGGCGGTCTCCCTGGGGGTGGGCGCCCTTATCGGCGCCATCTTTGGGGCCATGCTGGTGGCCAAAATCAAACCCCACATCCTCAAGTCCCTGTTCGGCCTCTTGTTTTTTTATGTCTCCCTGAAATACATACTTATCTATTTCGGAATTCACATCTAATTTAACGCAACCTTTCCTGCCCGGCTCACAAATTCTGGGAGGGACAAATCGGGGGGCCGGCCGGTGCAGCCGAGCCCCCTTTTTTCAGAGGGCTTCAGGGATGAAGAACCATTGGAAAGGAATTTACTCTCTCAGGTCACTTCAGAATTCTCCACTAAAGGCAAGTCTTTATCCCAGGTGCGACTTGAGGCCCCTGGCTTCCTGTTGTTCAAACCGTTTGATCATCTCCTTCCAAAGACGCAAGGCTTCTTCTCCGTCCTGGTCCAGCACCGCGGCTTTAACCAACTGCCATTCATCCTCGCTGATTGTCAGTACCACCTTTTTTCCCATGTCCCACCTGCTATTCCTCAGACCAAGATTGATCTTCTAATTGCCACAAACGCGGTGAAAAGCCCCCTGCCGCAGGTTTGAAAGGTTTATGACAAGGGCATTCCTTGATTTATTTTTGTGGGCCCAAGTGTTGATTGAGAAATTAAGGATTTTTGCCCCGGTCCATTTCGAAAACCGGGCGACAATGAGGTTTGCTGGCCTCGTCCACCTTTCTTTTGATTACCTTGGCCAGGAAATCCCAGGCTCCTTCTTTGTCTTCATCCAAAAGGATGGTGTTCAGCTGAAACATCTCCTCAGGATAAAGAACGATGATTGTCTTTTCTTTCAGCATTAACCAAGTCCTTTTTGCTTGGCAGGCTTTTACTTTCCCCCTTGGCAAGGCTAGGGATTTCCGTCTCGGGACTGGTTTTTCCCCTTGGGTGGCAAGCGGCTTCAGGAGAAGAGCCTTGCCATTAGCTGCTCTAAACCCTCCAGGCCCCGGATCTCCCGGCCGAAAAGGGGCACCAAAGCCCGCACCTGGCCGTCAAAAAGGCGCCAGATGTTTTCCAGATGTTCTGCCTGCATGTCCCGGCGGTGGGCGATGAATTCCGGCACGGCTTCCCCTTCCGGCTCCGGGAGCAGCCCATTCACGATAATGCCCCCCACCGGAATGCCGAAGTCGTAAAACCAGGAAAGGAAGCGGGTGATCACGGCGATGGGCAAGGCCTCGGGCAGGGTGACAAAGAAAAAGGCGGTGAGGTCCGGGTCGGTCAAGAGCTTGCGGGCCCGGCCGATGCGTTCCTGGAACTTCACCAGGTAGTCCATGAGGGGATCGGCCTCCTCCTTCTGGGAGAAACTCAGAAGCTGGCGCAGGGATTTGGCCTCCTCCCGGCTTTTCATCATTTTGTTGACCCAGAGGGAATAGACCCGGGACATTCCCAGTAGCCGGCGGGCGTTGGCGGTGGGGGCGGTGTCAAAGACATATACCTCAAACTCCTCCCCGAACATCAAATCCAGCATGTTTTCAAACATGGCTGATTCCTCAAAGGCCGGATTGAGGGTAGCCGCCTCCACGAAGTCATCAGCCTTGAGATGCAAGTCTGCAAACCGCAAAAACCAATTGATCTTTTCTTGAATCTCCCGCCGAGACCGCTCAATGGTTTCCCGGGTGTCGATCTCATAGGCGAAGGCCCGGGGCTCTCCCGGCAGAGGCGTGATTTGGCCGTAAACATTTAAGTCCAACAGCCCGGAGAGAGAATGCACCGGGTTGGTGGAGGCCAAAAGAGTTTTTTTCCCTTGTCTCGCCAACCACAAGGCGGTGGCCCCCGCCATGACGGTCTTGCCCACCCCGCCCTTGCCGCCGAAGAAAAGAAAACGGAGACCGGTCTTATGGGCCAAAAAGTTTTTCAGGCTTAAGGTAATGTCTGCTGCCATGTCAGCCTCTTGGTGGACCAAGGCTCAGCGGGCCGAAGCCCTTGCCCCAGGCCTTGGCTCATCTCCCGGATCACGATCTCAGGCGCATAAAAATTCGGCCACCCGGGCGATCATGGGAAGACCGGTAACATCCCGCTCCAGTTCCGGGACCTGAGCCAGCACCTGGGCCCCAAAGGTGCGCTGGATGTCGGTTAGATACTGCTCTTGCATATCCAGACGATGCTTCAGGTAGTCCGGCAGATTTTCCGCCTTCAAATAGGCCGGGAGGACGCGGTTCACCACATAGCCCGAAATGGGCACCCTGAATCTGGCAAAAAGCTCCGCCGCCTTGAGGGTATCCTGAATGATCATGGCCTCCGGCACCACCACAAAGAAGAAGGCGGTTTTCTCCCGGTCGGTGAGGATGCGGGAGCTTTTCTGGATGCGGTCTTTTATATAGAGAAGTTCCCTCAGAATGGCATCCTCATCCAGGACCTCGTCCCGGCCCATGTGGGCCGCGATCTGGTCATATTCCCGCATCTTCTCCCTAAGAGCGGTGATCTTTTCAATCCAGGCGTCATAGACTGTGGCCATGGATAGATAATAGAGAGCGTGGCCCAGGGGCACCAAATCATAGATGTAGTAGTCATACTCCCCGGCCACCACAATGTCCACCACCGCATCGAAGATGGCGCTTTCTTCCATGGCGGGTTCGGCCGCCGCCGCCTGGATATAGGTCTCGATTTCTTCCGGGAGCTCGGTCATACCGTACATGTCCCGGATTTTCTGGCGGACTTCCTCCTGATAGGTCCGAACCCGCTGGTCAGCATCTATCTCTTGGGCAAAAAGGTTGTCCATGACCTGGACCGGGCCTTTGCCGAAGAGGTCCTGCTGAAAAATATCGGACAGAGACGCCTGGGGGTCCACGGAAAAGACCAGGACCTTGTGCCCTTGCCGGGCCAGATAATAACCCAGAGCCGCCGAGAAGGTGGTCTTGCCCAACCCTCCCTTGCCCCCGAACATCAAATAACGGCGCTGGGGATTGGCCTTAAGAACTTCAGCCAGAGAAATGAGGCACCTCCTTACCGACCCCCAGCCAAAAGGGTCAAAAATGGGATGGTTGAAAATATCCTGAAACGGCAGGGGAGGCCCAACCCTGGAGCCACTCCCCCCCAACCCCTTTGATCATCCGGATACCGGCCCCCAAGAAGATTCGGCAGACTTCAGCAAAATTTAGGCCAAGGCGTCCGTCAAGTCCTTTTCCCGGAGCATCCGGCGCTTCCAGGTGGAGATCTGGGGCACCACGTAAGGCAGTAACCGTAAAGAATAATAAGGAGGCAGCAGCGGTACCCCCAGCATGTCCCCCATGGTGACCAGAATGAAAAGATGCTCCATGCTGGCCCGGGTCTTTAGGGCATATCTGGCCGAATCGTGGGCCGCCATGCCGTAAATAAATTGCTTCACCGCCTTTAAGAAGCGACGCCATCTCTTTTCTTCCTCTGTCATGGAGACCTCCGGAGGCAGGTAAAACGAAGGGCCTTCAACTCCTAAGTAAAGATCCAATTCCACCAAAACGGCAGGTTGATCATGGCTCCCTTGTGACATCCCTCATTCATTTGGCCGCGGCGGTAATTTCCCGACCTGCCTGACGATAACGGTTGATGGCCTTGAGACCATCCGCCAGAAGGAAAAAGGCGGCAATCACCAAAAAGAGGGCCACAATTCCCATTAGGCCGTTACCGATGGTAGCCTCCAGCAGGCTCTGGCCTGTGGCCCTTTTTACCTGACCGGTGAAGACCTGGCTCAAAAGATTATATGAAGTGTAAAGCAGGGCCGCAATGGTAGTGACGAACATAAACCACATGGGTATCAGGGTGAAGGTGGCCCGCTTTCCCTGGGACAGAAGCCATACCGAAGCCACCATCAGGGCCAGAGAGGACAGCAGCTGATTGGCCCCGCCGAAGAGAATCCAGAGATACTGCCACCAGCCGGTTTGAACCAATAACAGAGTGAGCAGGGCGGCAATCAGAGTGGCAATGGTGTTGTTGCGCAGAAACGGGGAATAATCTCCGGCCAGCTCCACGGTGGCAATTTTCATGAAGCGCAACACCAGCTGCATGACGGTGAGCGCCAAGACTATGATGATGACCACCGCCATGGTTTTACCGTAGGCCAGGGGAAGGCCGACGAAGCTCAAAAGGTTACCGAGACCAGTGGCAAAAACCGCGCCGGCGCCTGGTCCCCCGGGCTTCATCAGATCCTGGTACTGGGTAAAGGGGATGGCCGCCGCGGCAGTCATCAAAGCCACCACCGCCAGGAGCATCTCGGTGAACATGGAGCCGGCCAATACGGGCTTGGCGTCCGTCTCCCGCTCCAACTGGCGGCAGGTGCCCGAGGTGCTTACCATGGAGTGCCAGCCCGAGATGGCCCCGCAGGCGATGGTGACAAACAATATGGGCCACAGGGGGCCGATACCGATGCTGAACTGGGTATAGGCGGGGGCCTGGATGGGCGGTAAGCCCACCAGAATCCCGATGATGCCACCCACCAGACCGAACATCACAATATAAAAGGCCACATAATTCAGAGGCAGGGCAAACCGCCAGATGGGCAAAATGGCGCTCATGGAGCTGAAAGCCACGGCAAACAGGGCCCAGACCAGCTTGTTCTGGGAAAGGCCGGTCCCCAGTATCAGATCGGCCGGGAAGCGTTTCCCCAACTCAATGCCAACCAGAGCGAGGGCCACACAGACCACGGTCATGAGCAGCACGTTTACCCGCCAGCGGTAGATCATCTGCCCGGCTAAAAATCCGGCCAGGGCCAGGATAATAAGGGCCAAAGGCCCGGAAGGTAGCTTGGCGAGCGCCCCGGCAATGACCCCCCCGAAGGCGCCGGCCAAAAGCAGGAGATAAAAATAGATGAAAGCCAAAAGGATCAGACGGGCCCGGGGTGAAATGAGCTTGTGGCTCAAGCCCCCCAGGGATAAGCCGTCACAGCGCAAAGAAACCATCCCGGAGATATAATCATGCACCCAGCCGATGAAGAGCACCCCCAAAAAAAGCCAAAGTAACGCAGGCAGCCAGCCCCACTGAAGAGCGATGATGGAGCCCACCACCGGTCCGGCCCCGGCGATGGACTTGAACTGATAGCCGAACAGCACATTTTTGGGGGTAGGCATGAAATCCACCCCGTCCATATACATCTTGGCCGGGGTAATCCGCTGGGGGTCGGAGGCAATCACCTTCCGGTCGATAAAACCTGCATACCAGCGGTAACCAAGAACCGCCACGGCCAAGGCCCCGGCAATAATGACCAATGCGTTCATGGTCTCCTCCTTTGCCTGGTAAGGTATTGGCCCTTAAACTATCCGACTTTCACCATAGCACAATCAGCCCAGAATAATAGCATTTTTTAAACTGCTTCGGCCCGGTAGCCAGCCGCCCTGAGACTTTGGGAACCACAGGACTATCACCTGCTGGTCAAACCCTTGAAACCGTATCCCTGGAGCACCCTGGAGCAACCTGGGGCCAAGGGGCTCCCGGGTCCTCGGCTTATTTTAAAGGAGTCTTCTGCCCCGGTTCAAAACAGTCTCACCCAGCCGGCATACAAAGCCAGACCGAACCAGGCCCAGTTGTTGGCATAGTATTCCTCCGGACTGACAAAGTAAGCCTGGTTACCCTTTTCTTGATAGAAGGTCAAGATCTTTTGGGCCATCTGCCAAGCGAACTCCTGGTCGCCGGCGGCCATGCCGGCGGCCAGGGCCCCGGCGTAAAGCACCGGGCTCTCAAAATCCGCCTGGGGGGTGCCATCATAAGCGTATTGGGCCACCAGGCGTCTTTTGTCCCGCCATTCCCGGCGAAAGAAGGGAAGGAACTGTTCCCGGCAGAGGGCCGCAGCGTTCAGGTCTCCATACCAGAGGCGGTCCAGGGCCAGGCGCCAGGGGAGGCGCACCGCTTCCCAGCCAAAGTGGCTGCTCCGGTTCGACGCGGGGACAAGCCCACCTTCGGCAGTCACCTCCACCCAGTCGGGAACCAACCCCACCCCAGGTATCTCTCCCAGGCTTTTTGTCAGCCGACGCAGAAAGGGATAAACTTCGGCGTGCAGGCGGCCGAATTCCTTCCCGAAACCGGATTGGGCCAAAAGCCGGTAGGCCGCCGGAAAGAAGTAAGAGGGGTTGAGAAGATAAGGGGCCTTTCCCTGGTGCCAGTTCCCGGGGGCCAACAGAAGCCACCCCGGGGGGACCTCCACCACCTCTTTGGCAAGAAGGTCCTGGGCCACCCTGCGGGCCTCGGTGTCGTATTCCGGCAGGTCCGGAGGGGCCCGCCAGCCCCGGCGGGAGGCCAAAAGCAGGGCCACCGCATAATCCAGGTCACCATCGCTGGCGGTGTTCCAGTCCAGGACCCCAAAGGAGCCGTCCGGTTTTTGCCCCCAATGCCAGGCCAAAAGACCATCTCCGTGGGTGGCCTGCCTTGAAAGGTGGCTTTTGGTCCAACGGTACACCCGGCAAAAGGTGTCCTCATCCCCGGCCCACAAGGCCCGCAGCAGGGCATAAGCCTGGGCTTCGGAAATGGAACCCCCACCACGCTCCGCCAGAATCACCCGGCCGTCAGGAGAGAGGAAATTTTCCCGGTAGCTGGCCCAGGAGGCCTGAAGAACCCAGGAGAGACGGTCGCCGGCCCGATTATTGCAAGAACACCCAAAAATCAGGATTAACAGAAGCCCCACCGCCCCCGTCCGGGTTAACAATGGAAAAAAATGGGGCAATCTCTTCAAAGGTGCCTTACCCCCTTAAGCTGTCCTCCTGCTCCCCACCGCCTTCAATGGGTGGTGGTTCCGGCGGTAATCAGCCGAGCGCCGCCCGGCGGCCGGATCCGGGAAAAATTTCAATAATACCAAGATGTCATGTTTATGAAGGTCTGACAAGAAGGTTTTCCAACCTAATCCTTTTCGGAAACACAAGGTCAGACGGCATTGGCCGGCACTTTCCTCTGGCGAAATTTTCTTGACAAATACCGGCAGTTTGACAAAATAAAGTCGAACAATCCTTTTCATGAGCCAGAGGTCAATCAAAACCTTTTATATGCTGATCACCAAGTAAGCTTTCGGCATCTGGGCTCCCTTTCGGGATCACCAGGATGCCTTTTTTTATTGAAAGTAACCCATGAAAATCTCTTTGGAAAACGGGGTGGAATCGGACTTTTCTCCCGGAATCACTGGTGCCCAGGCGTTACGTGATCTGGGAGTAAACCTGGACCGGGAAGTGGTGGCCGTAAAAGTAAACGGTGAACTTCGGGACCTTAACACCCCCATCTTTGAAGATGCAACCCTGACGGCCATAACCCTTGACACTCCGGAAGGTCTGGAGATTTTACGCCACAGCACTTCCCACCTCATGGCCGAGGCGGTAAGGGAGCTTTTCCCCCAGGTCAAGGTGGCCATTGGTCCGGCCATTGAGACGGGATTTTATTATGATTTCGACTCGCCGGTCACCTTCTCTCCTGAAGACCTTACCAAAATCGAAGCCAGGATGGCGGAACTGGCGGCCCAGGATCAACCCTTTGTGCGGGAGGAGGTGCCCCGGGAGACGGCCATCCGCCTTTTTGAGGAAAACGGTGAGCCATACAAGGTGGAGCTTCTTAAGGAAATTGATCAAGCCCGGGTGAGCCTTTACCGCCAGGGGAATTTTGTGGACCTGTGCCGGGGCCCTCATGTGCCCTCCACCGGCTATCTGCGGGCCTTCAAGCTCACCGGCGTTAGCGGTGCCTACTGGCGGGGGGACGAGCGCCAGCCCATGCTGCAACGCATTTACGGCACCGCCTTCCCCACCCGGGAGGAGCTCCTGGAACACCTGCACTTCCTGGAAGAGGCCAAGCGCCGGGACCACCGCAAACTGGGCCGGGAACTGGGCCTGTTTGCCATCGAGGATGAAGCCGGACCCGGACTGGTCATCTACCATCCCAAGGGGGCGGTTCTTAGGGGAATCATAGAGGACTTCGAGCGCCAACTGCACCGCCGCCGGGGATACCTCACGGTCATCGGCCCCCAGATGCTCAGGGCTGATCTGTGGGCCCGCTCCGGTCACCTGGAGAATTACCGGGAGCACATGTATTTCACCGAGGCCGAGGGGCAGCTTTACGGCATTAAGCCCATGAATTGCGTGGCTCACATGCTGATCTACAACTCCCGGGTGCGGAGTTACCGGGAATTGCCCCTGCGTTACTTTGAACTGGGGACGGTGTTGCGCCATGAACGCTCCGGAGTGCTCCACGGCCTCACCCGGGTCCGGCAGTTCACCCAGGACGATGCCCATATCATCTGCCGCCCAGACCAAGTGGAGAGCGAGATTCTGGGAGTCTTGGACTTGGTGGCCGAAGTGATGGCCATTTTCGGGTTTGACTACGAAGTGGAACTATCCACCCGGCCGGAGAAGTCCATCGGCAGCGACGCCGATTGGGAGTTGGCCACCGGTGCCCTCGTGGGGGCCCTGAAAGCCCGCAGCCTCCCCTATCGCCTCTGTGAGGGGGAAGGAGCTTTTTACGGCCCCAAAATTGACGTGAAACTTAAGGACGCCCTCCAGCGCCGCTGGCAGTGCGCCACCATCCAGTGCGACTTCACCTTGCCGGAGCGTTTTGATCTGACCTACGTGGGGTCGGATGGCGCCCGCCACCGTCCTGTTATGCTGCACCGGGTGATTCTGGGTTCCCTGGAACGCTTTTTGGGGGTTCTGGTGGAGCATTTCGCCGGGGCTTTCCCCGTCTGGCTGGCTCCGGTTCAGGCCGTTCTGCTGCCCATCACCGACCGGGTACACGGCTATGCCCGGGAATTGGCCGCCAAGATGCTGGAAGCCGATCTGAGGGTGGAGATTGACCTCAGGCCGGAAACCTTGCGCTACAAGATCCGGGAAGCCCAGTTGCAGAAGATTCCTTACATGGTCATAATCGGGGACCGGGAGGCGGCCCAGGGCACCGTCTCCCCGCGTCTCCGGGACGGCACCCAACTTAAGGATTTGTCGGTGGAAACCTTCATTACCCGGCTCAGGACAGAAAGCCGCATCCCCATTCCCGGATCCAACCCTTAGTTCGAGGAGGTCAATGGCCAGCCCAAAACAGTCTCCCCCCCGTGTCCGAATCAATCAGCACATCAAAGCTCCGGAAGTCCGTCTTATCGGGGTCGACGGCCAACAGGTAGGCATCATGAGCCTGAAGGAGGCCTTGGCCCGGGCCGCCGAAGCCAACCTGGACCTGGTGGAGGTGGCCCCCCAGGCCAACCCCCCGGTCTGCCGCATCATGGATTACGGCAAATACAAATACCAGCAGAGCAAAAAACAGCAGGAGGCCAGACGCCGGCAGACCACCATCCAGGTCAAGGAAGTCAAGGTGCGCCCCAAGATCGAGGAACACGACATGGGGTTCAAAATCCGCCATATCCGAAGATTCCTGGCAGACCGGGACAAGGTCAAGGTCACCGTGATCTTCCGGGGCCGGGAAATGGCCCACCAGGATCAGGGTTACCGGCTCCTGCAGCAGATGCTGGAAGTCTTGTCGGACGTAGGTCAGGTGGAACAGGAACCCCGTCATGAAGGGCGGACCCTGTTCATGGTTATTGCGCCCAAGTGAAAAATCCCTTTGGCTGAAGTTTTTTCTTTGAGCAACTACCTTTTTCGGTTATAAATAAACGATTTGGAGGGAATTTTATAAATTCCCTCAACCCAGGGAGGGTGTTTCCGAGAACCCTTTTTGTCTGGAAAGGGTGCAATTCGCTCGTACGAGGACGAAGCATGCCAAAATTAAAGACCCACCGGGGTGCGGCCAAACGTTTCCGGAGCACGGCCAGCGGCAGGCTGAAAAGGAAACAGCCGGGGCACAGTCACCTCTTGACCGGCAAATCCCGGAAACGCAAGCGCCAGCAGCGCCTGCCCGACTACGCCCATCCCGTGGAGATGAGAAGCCTGAAAAGGCTGTTGCCGTATCGGTGAGGAAGGAGTAAACCATGCCACGTGTCCGAAAACAGGTGGCCTCCCGGGCCCGCCGCAAGAAATATCTCAAGATGGCCAAGGGTTACCGCAGCGGCCGCCGGCGCCTTTACCGCTCGGCCCGGGAAGCCGTGGAACGGGCCCTGTGCTTTGCCTACCGGGACCGGAAGGCCCGGAAACGGGAATTCCGACGTCTATGGATCACTCGCATAAACGCCGCCCTCAGGCCTCTGGGTCTGTCCTACAGCAAGTTCATGGGCGGCCTGAAAAAGGCCGATGTCGCCCTGGACCGCAAGATCCTGGCGGACCTGGCCGTTTATGCCCCCCAGGTCTTCACCCAGATAACCGAACTGGCCCGTCCCGCGGCCTGATGGGTTAAGCCCCGCCCAAGAAGGGTAAAGTCCCTTTTGGCCCCGCCGCGGAAAAACCTGCCCGCCAAGACAGGATATGACTACATTGGAACGGCAGATCGAGGAACTGTTGGCCACCGGACAACGGGAGATCCGTCAGGCCGCCTCCCCGGAAGACCTGGACGCCCTCCGGGTGAAGTATCTGGGACGCAAGGGCGCCCTCACCCAAGTATTGCGGGGCCTGAAAAACCTGGAGCCGGAGGTGCGCCGCCGGGTGGGGGCCTTGGCCAACCAGGCCAAAGAACATCTGGAAGCCGCCTTGGCCGAGGCGCTAGCCGCCCTAAAAGAAGCCGCCGCCCGGGCGGCAGCCCCGCAAATTGACGTCACCCTTCCCGGCCGCCAAGGCTTTTGGGGCCGCCTGCACCCCCTTACCCGGATTATGGAGGAAATCTGCGACATCTTCCTGCACCTGGGCTTTGAGGCGGTGGAGGGCCCTGAAGTGGAGCTGGATTATTATAATTTCGAGGCCCTGAACATCCCCCCCGACCATCCGGCCCGGGACATGCAGGACACCTTTTATTTCAACGACAAGGTCCTGTTACGAACCCACACCTCCCCCATGCAGATCCGGGTCATGGAACAGCGCCGCCCGCCGGTACGCATCATTGCCCCCGGCAAGGTCTATCGCCGGGATTCGGACATGACCCACTCCCCCATGTTCCACCAGGTGGAGGGGCTTCTGGTGGACCGGGGTGTGACCTTTGCCGATCTCAAAGGAGTGCTCACCGAGTTCGTCCACCAGATGTTCGACCCGGGAGTCAACCTCCGCTTCCGACCCAGCTATTTCCCTTTCACCGAGCCGTCTGCGGAGATTGACATCGCCTGCGTCATTTGCCGGGGTGAGGGCTGCCGGGTGTGCAAGGTCACCGGTTGGCTGGAAATCCTGGGGGCCGGTATGGTGCACCCGGCCGTCTTTGAGGCCGTGGGGTATGATCCCGAGGAGTTCACCGGTTTTGCCTTCGGCCTGGGAGTGGAGCGCATCGCCATGCTGAAATACGGGATTGACGACATCCG
>Ga0078972_1007085_pt1 | contig 25521 bp, 20 predicted proteins | sample YelNatPaOPGAMG01_FD_67568 | JGI IMG/M metagenome (GOLD analysis project Ga0078972, IMG submission 67568) | Hot spring thermophilic microbial communities from Obsidian Pool, Yellowstone National Park, USA - OP-RAMG-01 (SPADES assembly) (version 2) | ecosystem: Environmental > Aquatic > Thermal...
GGCGTTTTTGTTTGTTCGGAAAAGCTTCTTTTTAAATTTTCTAATTCTGCCCGCGTTTTTAGCCGGTTTTTGATTAATTGTTTAATAAACTTTTCTAAATTATCCATAAATTTATGAAAGAGGATTTTGCTAATTATTTGCTTTTAAAAACTAAAAATGATTATAACTTAATTGCTAAAGATTTTGCAAGCAAACGCTCTTTTAAAGCGCCGGAGGTGATGAAAGAGTTGATTTTTCGCTATTTAAAGCCTAATAAAAACGAAAGGCTTTTAGATTGGGGCTGCGGTCATGGCCGTTATTATGAAATTTTAAAAGATTTTGATTATTATGGTCTTGATGTTTCAGAAAATTTAATTGAGATTGCGAAAAACAAATATCCAGAAGCCAAATTTTTTGTTTTGCCGTCTTTTCTTCAATTGCCTTATGAAGATAATTTTTTCAATCATTTAATTTGCATTGATACTTTGCATCATATCCCTTCAAAAAAATATCGTGAGTTATTTATTAAAGAGGCCTATCGCGTGTTAAAAGATAATGGTTTTTTTATTTTGACTGTCTGGAATTTAAATTTTTTCCATCTTCTTTGGGCTAAAAAATTAGAAAGGGTTTGGCTGATTATTAAAGCTTTTTTCAAAAAAATCTTTGGTTTGTCGCCTTTGGATTTGAAAGATGTTTTTATTCCTTGGGCTAATCAATGCGATCGCTATGTTCATCGCTTTTCAAAAAAAGAACTGGAAAAATTAGTAAAAAACGCCGGCTTTCAAATTGTTGAAAGCGGCGTCTTGAAGCGTTCGGATACTGGCGAAAAAGATTTTTTTGTTGTTGCTCAAAAAATTAAACCTCAACAATAAACGGCAAAATCATTGGTCGGCGTTGAGTTTCTTTAAACAGAAACTCGCCTATTTTATCGCGCAAATTATCTTTAACATAGGCCCAGTTAGTGGTGTGGTCTTTGGAAATTGTCTTTTTCACTATCTCTTTAATAAGGTGTTTTGTTTGATTCATTAAATCCTGCGAGTCTTTAAGATAGACAAAACCGCGGGAAGAAATTTCTGGTTCTCCTTTGAGTTCTCCTTTTTCGCCATCAACGACTGCCACAATTACAAGCATTCCATCTTTGGCTAATTGATTTCTATCGCGCAAAACAACTTCGCCAACATCGCCCACTCCCAAACCATCAACCATCACATAATTAGCCGGCACTTGATATTGAGTTGGAACAATTGATTCTTTTGTAACTTCAATAATTTGACCATTTTCAGCAACTACAATATTTTGCTTTGGCATTCCTAATTGCTCAGCTAAATCAGCGTGCGCTTGAAGCATTGAGTATTGGCCGTGAATAGGAATTAAAAATTTTGGACGAATTAAATTGAGCATCAGCTTTAATTCTTCTTGTTGAGCATGACCGCCAGCGTGAATATCCATCATTTTGTAATGATAGACTCTTGCTCCCTGACGGTAAAAACTATCTTTGAGGTTTTGAACAGTTCGTTCATTGCCCGGCACAACTGATGAGGAAAAAATAACCGTATCGCCTTTTTCAACTTTGAAAAATTTATGCTCGCGATTGGCAATACGCATCAACACTGCTTTATCCTCGCCTTGCGAACCAGTGCACAAAATAGTTAACTGGCGTGAGAGAAGACCTTGCGCTTCTTGCGGAGAAATCAAAGTATTTTTATTAATTTTGAGATAGCCCATCATTCGCGCAATCTCAACATTGCTTTTCATACTATAGCCATCAATCACCACGCGGCGATTAAATTTTTCTGAAAGCCAAATTAATTGCTGCAAACGACTAATCAATGAAGCAAAAGTAGCGGCAATAATTCGACCAGGAGCACGCTCAAAAATTCTTTCCAAATCATCATAAATGGCTTTTTCAGAAATCGAATGTCCTTCTTCTTCAGCGCCTGTTGAATCAGCCATTAAGACTAAAGGATTTTTTGAAGCCAAATAACTAATGCGGCCCAAATCAATCGGCGAATCAATAATCGGGCTAAAATCAATTTTAAAATCAGGCATATAGAAAATCGTGCCCAATGGCGTTTCTGTCGCAAAGCCTAAGGTATCAGGTACATTATGATTAACTAAATAAGGATGCACCTTAAAATGACCAAGAGTGATTGGTTGAAGTTTTTGAAGATCAATTGCTTCAACATCAAGCTCTTTTTGATAAGGAAAATCTGCTTGGCGTTTAAGAATAATTGCCTTGGTTAGGGGCGCGGTATAGATTGTTGGTGAACCTAATTTTTCAATAATATAAGGAATGGCGCCAATATGATCATAGTGCGCATGAGTGATAAAAACTCCTAAAATTTTCTTGCGATTTTTTTCAAGATAATCGACATTGGGGATGATAAAATCAATCCCTGGCATATCTTCTTCAGGAAATCTTAAACCACAATCAAAGACCAAAATCTGGTCCTTGTATTCAATAAAGGATAGATTGCGACCCACTTCGCCCAAACCACCCAAGACACAAATTTTTATTTTGTCTGTCGGTTTTTGAGTTTTGATATTTCTTTTTTGTTGAAACATATTTTTGTTTTTCTCTTGTTAGAAACAAGATTTTTAATGATTCGACTTTATCGACGAATAAATTAGTTATTAATGGAGAGTGCCGCGGGTGGGATTTGAACCCACACCCCGAAACGGGACACGGCCCTGAACCGTGCGCGTCTGCCAATTCCGCCACCGCGGCAATTTTAATTAATTTGTGAAAACAACTTTTTGATAGTTAAAAATTTTAAAAATTTTTGCGGTTGCGAAAGAAAAGATAGCTTTAATAATTGATTAGGCAATTTTTGAGGTGCTAAAATTTTTAACTCCGGCACTTCTTTGTAATGCTTATTTTTAACAAATTTTACTCCGCCATTTTTGTCTTTAAGACAATAATAGGCTGCGCCTTTTGCTTTTTGATAAGCATCGTAAACATTAATCACTGATTCATCAATCCAATTGCCTACTTTCAACTCTTTTTTGGTTGGATTTATCATTGTCATTCCAAAAAATTTTGGCACAATCATTTTCTCCCCTTCTCTCACAAGCACCGCATACACTTCTTTAATTTTTAAAAAATCTTTTGAAGGTTTTTGCAAAATGAAGATGGCCTCGCCTTTTAAAACTTCATAATATTCTGGTTCATTATGTTTATGGTAATGACCGAAGGTTTTTGGAAATTCATTGCCGAGCATTTTAGGATATAAAATCGTTAGATCATAGCGCAGATTTTTTTGCTTTTTTTGAGAACGAAAAACACGATAAATAATTTCGTTATTTTTTAATTTAACATTTTTTTGAGCTAAAACTGGCTTTAGTTCTTCAAATGTTTTAACGGAAACTTTTTTCATAAGTTATTTTGCTGGATTGGAACTTTTAACTACTCTTTTTGTTTTCAAATACCATTGATAAACATTAAAATATCTTTCTTGAGAGCTGTTGATGCGAACTAAATTTTCAATATGAAGCGAGGGGGTAGTAATTAAGAAGAGCTTTGGATTGTAGAGAAAGACAGCTGGGGCATCAGAAACAATTAAAGAATAAACCTTGGCCAAATCCCTTTCATTGTTATTTTTATCAGCTGAGAGACGAATGTTTTCCAATAATTTATCAACCGCGCTATTTTCATATAAAGCTAAATTTAATCCTGGATAAAACTTTTGCGAAGAATGCCAGAAGGGAAAGAGATCGGGATTGAGATTGATGATGTTTCCGTAAATAAGAGCATCGTATAAACGAGTGGTTAAATAATTTTCTTGCAATTCTTTGGCATCAACAACTTTAATCTCAACATCAGCGCCAATTTCTTTCCAATATTTTTTCAAAAGCGACGCAGTTTCGATTAAAAAGTTTGAGGAAGGAGTGATAAGAGTAAATTTTAAGGGTGTTGGCGCTTCGCCTTTGGCTAATGATTTTTCTAAAATGCCGTCGTTATCTAGATCTTGCCAGCCATCTTTTGTTAAAATTTCTTTGGCTTTATCAACGGAATATTCATAATCTAAATTGCTGTCATAGCCGCGCATCCATTTAAGTAGTGGCCCTTCAACTGGCTCGGCTAAATTATTAAAAACTTGATTAATAATTGCCTTGCGATCAATGGCATAATTTAAAGCATATCTCACATTGCGGTCCGCTAAAACTTTTGAGATATTACCATTTAAAAAGACGGCGAAGTATTGCGGCAAAACATACGGATATAACTGATAAAAACGATCTATTTTTTGAATTGTTTCTGCTGAAACAGCATTGATCAAATCAAGTTGATGATAGTTGAAAGCGCGAAGCATTTCTGATTCGCTTTTATAAAATTTCACTACATAGTTATTAATGTACGGTCGGCCGTTGTAGTATTTTGGATTAGCAACAAAAGCATAGTAATTGATATAACCTTTTTTATCGGCATCAAATTTTTGATACATAAAAGGGCCGGTGCCAATGGGTTCAAAGTTATATTGGGATAAATTTTTAATATTAGCCAAAGGGATGTCGCCAAAAATATGTTTGGGGATAATTTTTTGTTTTAAGTTTTCTTCAAAGAAAGCATAAGGATTTTTTAAGTCAAAGGTTAAAGTAAAATCACTAATTTTTGTTACGGTCACGCCTTGCCAAGCCACGCGATAGGGACTGTTAGTTTCCGGATTTTGAATGGTTGAAATAGTAAAAACCACATCATCTGCGGTAAAAGGCGTACCATCATGCCAAAAAACATCCTTTCTTAACCTCACTACCCAATGGCGGCCATCATCGCTTTTTTCATAAGAATCGGCCAAATCAGGGATAACACCTCCTTTACCATCATTTTTTAACAAACCACTATAAACCAAATTGCATAAACTCTGATCAATTTCATTGGCGGCAAAAATTGGATTAAGCGTTGTTGGCTGACCGACAAATCCTTCTCGAATAACACCACCTTCTTTTGGAACGACAGTGGTATTAGTGAAATACCAGTTGATGCCATAAGCAAGCGCGGAAAACAAAATAATAGCGATCGCTGCCCAAAAAAGCTCTTTCTCAATTTTTGAAAGTGAATGCCAAAAATTTTGCCAAAATTCTTTTTTGAAAAAATATTTCAATTTCATAGCTTATGCCCGAAACAAGGCAATGAGGTTCAGGGCTAAAAAGATAGCTGCTAAAACAATGGTGGAATAAAAAATAATTTTTTCCAAACCGCGGCGTTGCTGATAAAATTCCGTGCTGCCGCCAAAAACTCCACCCAAACCCGTTCCTCTCTCTTGGAGAAGAACTAAAACAATTAAAACAATTGAAATAACAATTTGTGCGATAGCAATAACAGTTGTACTCATTATTTTTTAGCGAATAAATGAAAAAGAATATTAATAATCGACATAATTAAAGTTGACCAAATCAGTGGCCAGCCAATTGGAATTACTAATCCATTAACTAATTGCGTTGCCAGCCACAAAATGAAGGCATTGATGATCAAAGTAAAAAGGCCAAGCGTTAAAGCAATTAAAGGACCAAGGATTAATTTGAGAATGGGCTTTAAAACAAAGTTTAAAATTCCTAAAACAAAAGCAGTAAGAATTAAGATTTTTAAGTCGCCGGTAAAAGAAACCTCGGGCACCATTTTAATAATTAAGAAGATGCCCAAAGCATTCAAAAGTACCTGTAAAACTAACCGAGAAAGAAATTTCATAAATTATTCTTAATAATAAACAAAAATCGCCAAAAATCAACTATTTTCTAAAAACGAAGAATTTATAGCCGAAAAAGTTCCAGATTAAATAAGCGATCGTGCCAATCAATTTAGCTACATTTTCCCATTGAGAAGCGCTTAGATGAAACATTGGATTAATCGCGGTAATGCCCAAAAGGATAAGGGTATTAAGAAGATAACCAATCACACTGACGCCAAAAAACTTGGCAAATTCTTGAGTTTTTGATTTTTCTTGAGATTCAAAAGTCCAGTATTTATTCCAGAAGTAACTATTGATATTAGCAATGAAAAAGGCAAAGAAATTAAAGAGCGCCAGCCAGCTGCCCTGATAAATTTTGGTTAAATAACTTAATAAATTTAAAATGCTAAAATCTAAAAGCGTATTGAGAACACCAACAAGACCGTATTTAGCAAATTGCCAGAAAAAATTAGTAATCCGTTTAAGCAGATAAGCAACCACTGTGACTAAAACGGTAAGGATCGGGAAAACAATGATAAGCAGCCAGCGATAGGACCAAAAATTCATTAAAACATGCAAATTCAACCAAACTGGCCAAATTAAAAAACTAATGATTAAACCGAGCACTAAGGCAAAAATAATATCTTTTTTATTCATATTTTATTTTTATTAATCGCGCTGCGGGTCCGGCAGGACTCGAACCTGCAGTTCTGGTTTTGGAGACCAGTGGTTTGCCAATTAACCGACGGACCCTCGGTTTATTTTTTAATTTCCTTGTGCACCGTTCTCTTATCGCAAAATGGGCAATATTTTTTTATCTCCAATTTTTTCTGGATTTTCTTCTTGTTTTTGCGAGTATAATAATTTATCCTTTTGCAAACTGAGCACTGAAGTTTTATAAGATTTTCTTGAGACATAAATTTTAATTTAGGAGATTCGACAGATAACTATCAATCGGTAAAGATTTTTCTTTACCTTGGAGCCAGAGGAGGGAATCGAACCCTCGACCTTCCCGCTCTTTTATTAGGAGCCCACGCGCAGACTTGCACTGCGGACCTCATTCTTACCAAGAATGTGCTCTACTACCTGAGCTACGTGGGCATAAAGTGGGGGATGCTCTGCTACCTGAGCTATGTGGGCATAAAGAGCGGGACGTTCTACCACTGAACTACTCTGGCAAATAAACTTTCTTTATTTTATCAAAGAAACAATAAGAAAACAAGTTGATTGGTGGGCGGGGCAGGATTCGAACCTGCGTAGCCACTAGGGCGACGGTTTTACAGACCGTTGCAATTGACCGCTCTGCCACCCGCCCGGAATTAAAAATTTTTTTTTGACGACCAACTGACTTATTTTTAAAGAATCTATCCACGCTCAAATTAAAGAGCCTGAGGTCGGATTCGAACTGACAACTTTACCCTCCCACTTTTGTCGAGGAGCCGAGAGAGGGATTCGAACCCTCGACCTACTGTTTACAAAACAGTTGCTCTACCGCTGAGCTACCTCGGCAAAAGTGGGAGGGCTACGTTCCACTCCGCAAAACCGTTGCTCTGCCGTTGAGCTACTCAGGCTTAAGCGTAAATAACTCTACCTAATATAGGTAAAAATTATTTAAATTTTTAAATAGCTGATTTTCTGCGCGAGCGTCTTTGATTTTTGCCATTCTCTTTCTCTTCTTTTTCAAAATTTTCCAATTTTCGTTCTTCGTTTTCTTCGGTTGTTTCTTCCGGAAGAAGTGTCTCTATTTCTTCAGTTATTATTATATCTTCATTTTTATTCTCATTGTTATTTAAAATTTCTTCTGGTTTTTCTATCTTTTCTAAATCAATTTGGCTCAAATCAACAATTTGTGGCGCCTCCTCTTTTTCTTCATGGTTATTTACCTCTGCAACAAAAGAAGGTTTTTCTTTATTTTTATTCTTAAAACTTTCTAATTTCTTTTGCAATAAGGCATCGATTTTTAAAGTCCAGATATGCAAACGCCGCATCATTTTTTCAATTAATTTTTCAAAAGCAGCATCAATCTTGTCCCATGGAATTTTAAAGAAAGTTTTTCCAATATGGCTTTCGATCTGCGCCTCAAAAGAATTATCAACATTTAACTCTAAATTCTCCACTATCTTTGGAGTTTTTCGGACTACCAACCAAATAATAATCGCTAAACCCAAAAAGAAAAATAATTGTGTAAGAATCGCAAACATATTAAATTTCGAATCTGACAAACCTGTTAACTTTAATATTCTCCCCTATTTTGGCAATATATTCTTTAATCACCTCGCTCACTTTTTGATCTTGATTTTTAATGAATGGCTGATGAATTAAGCAAACTTCTTGATACCATTTTTGCAATTTACCTTCAATAATCTGGTTGATAATCTTTTCTGGTTTGTTGCTATCTTTAAATTCAGCCAAATAAGTTTCTTTTTCTTTATTTAATAAATCCTCGGGAATATCGGCCTCACTAACATAAATTGGTGACATTGCAGCCACTTGCAAAGCAAGATCATGAGCCAATTCTTTAAACAAAGGATTTTTGGCTACAAAATCTGTTTCGCAACGCAAATCAATTAAAACACCAATTTTGCCATTCGCATGGATATAGGCCTCAATTAAACCGGCTTTTGTTTCGCGCGCTTCTTTCTTTTCGGCAATAGCCACTCCTTTTTTCTTTAATATTTCCTGCGCTTTATTAAAATCGCCCTTTGCCTCTTCTAGGGCATTGCGACAATCCATAATGGAAGCGCCCGTTAAATCCCTAAGTTCTTTAACTTGTTTTAGATCCATAGTTTTTTATTAAAAAAACGACTAATAAATAATATAAACAAAAAAATAAAAGATTAAAGATTATTCAGTGATAAATTTAGTAATGAATTCAACGCTGGTGCGATGCAAATCGCTTGCTGGAATAGGATAATTGATACCGGTTGGATCGTTATCAGTATTAACGAGGGCAATAATTGGAATGTTTGTTTTTTGAGCTTCTTTAACGGCATAATGATGGATGCGGGCATCAATAACAAAAATAGCATTGGGTAGTTTATTAACATCCTTTACGCCGCCAAAAATTTCTTCTAATTCTTTCAGTTCTTCTTTAAATTTTAATTGCTCTTTTTTAGTGTATTTTTCTAATTCGCCAGTTTCGGCTTTTTTCTTTAAATCGTTAAAGTAAGCAATGCGTTTAGAAATTACTTCAAAATTAGTTAGAAAACCACCGATCCAGCGATTAGTAATATAAGGATTGTTAGTTTTTTTCGCTGCTTCTTCAGTAATGTCATTGGTTGCCGGATTGATATTAACAAACAACACAGTCCCTCCTTCTTCTTTTAACTTTTTAAAGAATTCTTTTGCTTTTAAAAGCAAATCGTATGTTTTTTCAAGATCAATAATTGTTTGGGTGTTTTTAACTGAGGAGATAAATGGCTTCATTCGCGGATGAAGACGCGAAACGCTATGACCAAAGCAAACTTTTGCCTTGGTCATTTCTCTTAAAATTTTTTCTTTGTTTGTATCTTCTCCAGCAGTAGTTTGTAATTGAGTATCATCTAAATCATTTAAAATCATAATAATAACATTCTATTGAAAATTTTGAAAAATGCAAGTTTTTTGAAATAATTTGATCAGATTGAGATTAGGTTTTAATTATTCTTCCTTCTCCGACGAGCATGAAAGGCTTGATAAATTTCTCTTAATTCTTTGTCAGTAAGATGCGTGTAAACTTGAGTGGTGCTGATATTGCTATGGCCTAAAAGCATTTGCACAGAACGCAAATCAGCGCCATTTTGCAAAAGGTCGGTGGCAAAAAGATGGCGCAGGGTATGAGGAGTAACGCGACGCACAATGCCGGCTTTTTTAACATAAAAATTAATGAGTCTCTGAATGCTACGCGGCGTCATTCGACCCAAAACCTCCATTTTTTTCGATTTTTTAAAACTAACAAAAAGCGGCTCTTCTAAATCGGTTCTTTTGGCTAAATAATTTTTCAAAGCTTCTTTAGCTGAATCAGACAAAAAAACTAATCTGATTTTTCCGCCTTTACCCTTCACCGAAAATTCCCCTCTTTCTAAATTAATGCTGTCTCGATTTAATTTGCAGAGTTCTGAAACACGCAAGCCAGTAGCAAACAAAACTTCTAAAATTGCTTTATCGCGTAAATCTTTTACTGTTTTTCCTTCTGGTGCATTTAATAGCCGCTCTAATTCATTAAAACTAATTAATTCGATTTCGTTGCGCGAAACCTTTGCCAACTCCACTTGTTCCGGCGGTAAACATTTAACACCAATTTTGGTTAAATATTTTAAAAATCCGCGTAAAGCAATGACATAATAATTTTGGGTCACTTTTTTAAGATTTTGTTTTCTGCCCTCCAGCCGATTAAGATAAATTCGGAATTGTCTTACCATTTCTTGATCAATATCGGAAACAACCAATTGTTCTAATTTTTTATCATTTTTTTCCGCCAAAAAATTAAAAAATCTGGTCAAATAACGATCATAATTTTCCAGAGTTTTTAAACTCCGATTTTTTTCGATTTCCAGATATTCGAGATACTGCTTTTTCAGCGGCAAAAGTTTTTTATCTTCCATATCCTTCTTTATTAATTATAGCCCTTATTCAACATCTTGCAAACTTTTTATCTTTATGTTATTATCTTATCAATATGCTGAAGAAAGAGGAAAAAACTAAATTAATCAGCAAATTCAAGAGACACGAGAAAGACACGGGCTCGGCGGAAGTTCAAATTGCGCTTCTAACAACCCAAATTAATAAATTAACTGCGCATTTGAAAAAACATCCGAAAGACAATCATTCGCGTCGAGGACTTTTGAAGATGGTAGCCAAAAGAAAAAAGCTTTTAAACTTTCTTCAAAAAGAATCTGTCCGCCGTTATAATAAACTCGTTAAATCTCTAGGTTTAAAGTAATTTTTTAAATTATGGCAATCAAATATAAAGACCAACGTGTAGCGATTTTTTTTGATATTCAAAATCTTTATCACTCGGCTAAAAATCTTTATCAAGCAAGAGTTGACTTTAATGAGGTTTTAGAAACAGCGGTGGCTAATCGAAAATTAATTCGGGCCATTGCTTATGTTGTGAAAAGCGACGCTGTTGAAGGCGAGGCCTCTTTTTTTGAAGCCTTGCAAAAAATGGGAATTGAATTAAGGATGAAGGAGTTGCAAGTTTACCCTGATGGATTAAAAAAAGCGGATTGGGATGTGGGATTGGCAGTTGATGCTATTCGTATTGCTCCCTCGGTTGATGTAGTAATTTTAGCGACTGGTGATGGCGATTTTCTTCCATTAGTTGAATATTTAAAAAATATGGGTAAAACTGTGGAAGTTATTGGTTTTGGACGCAGCGCTTCTTCTAAATTAAAAGAGGCAGCTGATGATTTTATGGATTTAGAAAACAATCCTCAAAAGTTTCTTATTAAAAGTCCTTTAATAAAAAAGTCGAAAACGAAATTCCTCAGATAATAGAGGTTTTTCGGAAATAAAAATCTCCGAGAAACAATTTAGAGCAGAGGAGAGAATGTTAGAAGCGTTTTCTCCTCTGCACTAAATTAAATTGTTTCTTGGAGAAAAAATTAAAATAATATGTTAGAAGAAAAAGTTTTTTCTTTAGATGTAGCTGGACGAAAATTAACAGCCAAATTTTCGCCCTTAGCTCAACAGGCCAATGGTTCGGTCATCATGCAATATGGTGATACAGTGGTTTTAGTCACGGCCACTATGGGAAAAGTCGATCGTTTAGAAAACGATTTTTTCCCATTGGTTGTTGATTATGAAGAACGATTTTATGCGGCTGGAAAAATTTTGGGCAGTCGATTTGTGAGAAGAGAAGGCAAACCCTCAGAAGGCGCTATTTTAACTGCACGTTTAATTGATCGCTCAATTCGTCCGCTTTTTAATCAAAACATGCGCCGCGAAGTACAAGTTGTGGCCACGGTTTTATCGATTGATGGTGAAAATGATCCGGACTTTCCTGCTTTAATTGGCGCTTCCTTGGCTTTAGCCACTTCAGATATTCCTTGGGAAGGACCAGTTTCTGGCATTCGCATTGGTTTAGTCAACAATGAATTAAAAGTTAATCCAACATATCAAGAACGTGATACTGGCGATTTGGATTTCTTTTTGAGTAGCGCTGAAAATAAAATTACAATGTTAGAAGTTGGCGCTAATGAAATTAGCGAAGATGTAATGAATAAAGCTGCTCAATTAGCACTCGGAGAAATTGAAAAAATTCAAAAATTCCAAGAGCAAATCATTAAAGAAATCGGAAAAGAAAAAGCTCAAGTTTTACTTAAAGAAATTAATCCAGAAGTCAAAACAAAAGTTCAAGAATTTTTGAAAAACAAATTAGAAGAGGCAATTTATACTGAAGATAAAATGAGTCGCGTTTCTAAAATTGCCACTTTAAAAAGTGATTTAGAAGAATACTTAAAAAATGAAGGGTATGATGAGTCAAAAATTAAAGAAGGCTTTATTGTTTTAGAAGAAGAAATTGATAATTTGGTCCACAAAAATATTTTAGAAAAGGACAAACGACCTGATGGCAGAAAACTAGATGAAATTCGACCAATTTATTGTGCTGTTGGATTTTTACCACGCGTTCATGGCTCAGGGCTCTTCATTCGCGGCACCACTCAAGCTCTTTCAATAGTAACTTTAGCTGCACCATCGCACGGATTAACAGTAGAAACAATGGAAGAAAGCGATGTAAAACGCTTTATTCATCACTATAATTTTCCGCCCTACTCTGTTGGCGAAATTTCTTCAATGCGCAGTCCTGGCCGCCGCGAAATCGGTCATGGCGCTTTAGCAGAAAAATCGCTTTTACCAATAATTCCGAAGAAAGAAGATTTTCCTTATGCCATTCGGGTTGTCTCTGAAATTTTATCATCCAATGGTTCTTCCTCAATGGCTTCGGTTTGCGGTTCTTCTTTGGCTTTAATGGATGCGGGTGTGCCAATTAAAACGCCGGCTGCTGGTATTGCCATGGGCTTGATGATGGAGGATGAAAATCATTACAAAATTTTAACTGATATCCAAGGACCAGAAGATCATTATGGTGATATGGACTTTAAAGTTGCCGGAACAAAAAATGGCATTACGGGTGTTCAAATGGATGTCAAAATCAAAGGAATTACCTTAAAAATTTTTGAAGAAACACTTTTGCAAGCAAAGAAAGCGCGGTTAGAAATACTTAAAAAGATTGAAGAAGTTATTGCGCAACCAAGAACCAGTCTTTCACCATTTGCTCCTAAAATCTTTACCATTCAAATTGACCCAGAAAAAATTCGCGATGTCATTGGTTCGGGCGGAAAGACCATCAACGATATTATCAAGAAAACTGGTGTTGAAATTGATATTGAAGAAGATGGGCAAATTTTTGTCACTGCTCCCAATGAAGAAGCAGGCAAAGAAGCTCTTCAAATTATTCAAAACATCACTCATGAATTCAAAGAAGGAGAAATTGTAACTGGTAAAGTGAGTCGCATTTTAGATTTTGGCGCTATTATTGATTTAGGATTTAATAAAGAAGGTTTATTGCATATTTCTGAAATTGCTAATCGCCGCATTAATAAAGTAGAAGATGAACTTAAAGTGGGACAAGTTTTGACCTTAAAAATTATTAAGATTGATGAAAATGGCCGCATTTCACTCTCGCTTAAAGCACTTCATCCCGAAGAAAATAATCGAAATAACGAAGAACGACCGCGCCGCAAAACATTTAAACAAAGACGCTAAATATTAAAAAATTGTTCTTAATCAAAACTGCCCTTTTAGGGCAGTTTTGATATTAATTATTTTTTCTTTTCTTCTTTTTCTCTTTTATATTTTAATTTCTGAATTTCCTCAGTTCTATTTCTAAATCCTGTACCCACGGGCACAAGACGTCCAATAATAACATTCTCTTTCAAACCGCGTAAATAATCAACCTTGCCCTCAAGCGCTGCCTTAACTAAAACTCTTGTTGTTTCCTGGAACGAAGCCGCTGCTAAGAAACTGTCACTGGCTAAAGCTGAGCGAGTAATACCCAAAAATAGTTGCACTGCCTTAGCCGGCTTTTTACCCTTTGCTTTTAATCTATTATTTTCTTCAACAAAGCGCGATTTGGAAACAACTTCCCCAATAATAAAGTTGCTATCACCGGGATTTTTGATTTTAACCTTGTCAAACATTTGTCGAATAACAATTTCTAGATGTTTGTTATTAATTGAAACGCCTTCAGAAACATAAATTTTCTGAACTTCGGAAAGAATGTAGCGCTCCACTGTTTCCCGATCAGTAACCTTAAGTAATTCTTTTGGATCAATATCGCCACTGCAAAGTTTTTGACCAGCTTTAACTTCCTCGCCTTCTTTAACAAGAATCTTTTTAGTTTTAGGTATGGAATATTGATGGACTTCAGCCGTCTTTGTTCTCCTGCTTTTAACTTTTTTATCTTTGGCTTTTTTAGTTTGATGGGCTTTGATGCTGATAATAATTTCCTTCTCTTGTTCTTCAATTTTGGTTACAACGCCATCAACCTCAGAAATAGTCGCTTTATTTTTGGGTGTGCGCGCCTCAAACAATTCCTCAATTCTTGGTAAGCCATGAGTAATATCTTGACCAGCTACGCCTCCGGTATGGAATGTGCGCAAAGTCAATTGCGTACCCGGCTCACCAATAGATTGAGCAGCCACAATTCCAATAGGCAAACCAACACTTGCTGGTTTATTATAAGCTAAATCATGACCATAACACTTGGCGCAAACACCATAAAGTGTTTTACAAGTAATTGGCGAACGAATTTTAACGGCTTCGATATCGGATTTTTCAATAGCTTCAGCAGCTTCATTGGTAATAGTTTCATTAGCTTTAACAATAACTTTATTACCAATTTTAATATCTTCGAGAGCAGTGCGGCCAACCAATCTTACTGAAAAACGATGACCAAATTCAGCGCCATCTTTACGATAAACAGTAATGCCGCGGGTTGTTTTACAATCATCTTCAGTAATAATTACTTCTTGAGTAGCATCAATTAAACGACGAGTCAAATAACCAGCATTTGCTGTTTTAAGCGCGGTATCACTAGAACCTTTACGAGCGCCATGGCTAGCAATAAAGTATTCCAAAACTGATAAACCTTCTTTATAAGAGGACAAAATTGGCAATTCAATAATTTCACCTTTCGGGTTTTGAACCAAACCCTTCATTGCTGTCATCTGCATTAATTGACCCCAGGAACCACGGCTACCAGAATCAAAAATTTGAAAGATTGGATTATCTTCTGGTAAAACTTTATTAATATTCTTTTGAATCGCTGATAATCCTTTTTCCCAAGCCTTGATTGCATGAACTCTTTTTTCCTGACGAGAAAGCAATCCTTCATTATATTGTTTTTCAATAAGATCAATCTCTTTTCTTGCCTCATTAACAATTTGCTCTTTTTCTTTGGGAAGCATTAAATCAGACATTGACCAAGTAATGCCAGAAATCGTCGCATAATGAAAACCAATCTCTTTTATCTTATCCAACAAATTAATAGCTGTCTCTGGCTCATAATGACTGATAATATAATCGGTCAATTTACTTAAGAATTTTTTCTCAACTACATCAGCCACAAATGGGAAATCTTTGGGGAAAATATCGTTGAAAATAATTTGACCAGCAGATGTTTCAATTAAAGCGTTTGGATTTTGATACTTTTCCGCTACTAAAACATCGCCAGATTTTTTAAGGTATGAATCTTTATAGGGCCTGATTTTAATTCTGGTTTTCAAATCAATTAATTTATAATGATAAGCTAAAATTACTTCTTCTGGATCAGCAAAAACCTTGCCCTCGCCTTTAAGATTATCAAATATTTTAGTGAGATAATAGCAACCCAAAATAATGTCTTTTGTTGGATTAACAATTGGTTCGCCATTGGCTGGCTTCAAGAAATTCAAAGAAGAAAGCATGATTTCTCGCGCTTCTTTTTGAGCTTCTTCTGTCAATGGCAAATGCACTGCCATCTGATCGCCATCAAAGTCAGCATTAAAGGCAGTACAAACCATTGGCGGAATCCGCAAAGCCAAGTCTTCAATTAAAACGGGTTTAAAAGCCTGAATGCCCAAACGATGAAGCGTTGGTGCGCGATTTAACAAAACATAACGATTTTGAATCACTTCTTCAAGAATTGCCCAGACCTCAGCTGGACCTTGATCAATTAAACGATTGGCGCTGCGAATATTAAAGACTATGCCTCTTTCTAATAATTTATTAACTACAAATGGTCTGAACAATTCCAAAGCCATTACCTTCGGCAGACCGCATTCAAAATGACGCAATTCCGGACCCACTACAATGACCGAACGACCAGAATAATCAACTCTTTTACCTAATAAATTCTGACGGAAGCGACCTTGTTTACCTTGCAAAATATCAGACAAAGATTTTAGTGGTCGCTTTTGGGCAGTAGATTGGATTTGGGTTTTTCTGGCATTGTTATCAATTAAAGCATCCACCGCTTCCTGAAGCATTCGTTTTTCATTTCTGATAATGACTTCTGGCGCATTTAATTCAATTAATTTTTTCAAACGATTGTTGCGATTAATTACGCGGCGGTATAAATCATTTAGATCAGAAGTAGCATAGCGACCACCATCCAAAGCCACCATTGGTCTTAAATCTGGCGGCAAAACTGGAATAACAGTCAAAAACATCCATTCGGGCCGCAAATTATTTTTGATAAATGATTTAACTAACTTTAATTGAAGAAGGATTTTCTTTTTATCGCTCTTTTTATTTTTAAATTCTTTAATTAATTCTTTTTCCTTCTTTTTTAAATCGATTGCCTTCAATAAATTTACTATAGGTTCGCTACCAATACCCGCCTCAAAAACATGACCAAATTTTTTACTTAAATTAAAGTATTCAACTTCGGAAATAATTTTTAGAGGATAAAGGCCTTGGATCTCATCAACATGATGTTTATACAAAGTTTCCAAAACATTGAGATTTTCTTTTGGCGTATTTTTCTTTTTACTTTCATATTCAGACTTCAACTCTTCCAAAACTTTCTTTCTCTCATCTTCATTAACTTTGGTAATAATATAAGCAGTATAATAAACTACTCTTTCTAATTGTTGCTGATTAACACCTAAAAACAAAGAGATTGGCGATGGAATATGCTTCAAATACCAAATATGAGCCACGGGACAAGCTAATTGGATATGACCCATTCTTTCGCGGCGCACGCTTGATCTTGTAACTTCAACACCACATTTATCGCAAACAATGCCTTTGTATCGAATGTTTTTATATTTACCACAATAACATTGATAATCTTTTGTTGGACCAAAAATTCTTTCAGAAAAGAGACCATCTTTTTCTGGTCTTTGGGTACGATAATTAATAGTTTCTGGCTTTGTCACTTCCCCATGACTCCAAGAAAGAATTTCTTCTGGAGAAGCAAGTTTTAATTTGATGGCTGAAAAATCTTCTGGTAGCATATTTTTATTCTTGATTATTAGATGTTTGATTTTGACCTTGGTTTTCTTCTAAATATTTTGTTTCTTCCATAGCTTCTTCAAATAATTTTCCTCCTTTTTCTTCTTCTTTCTCTGCCATTTCTTTAACGCCAATCAACTCCACATTCAAAGCCAAACTCTTTAACTCATTCATCAAAACATGGAATGATGCTGGAATATTAGGACTCTTGAATGGCTGACCGCGAACGATGGATTCATAAGTTGAGATTCTTCCTTTAACATCATCGGATTTAATCGTTAACATTTCCTGCAAAGTATAAGCAGCACCATATCCCTCCAAAGCCCAAACTTCCATCTCGCCAAAACGTTGACCACCTAATTGCGCCTTGCCACCCAATGGCTGTTGAGTAATCAAAGAATAAGGACCAATCGAGCGCATATGAACTTTATCTTCAACCATATGAATCAATTTCATCATGTAGATGTATCCAACCATCACACGATTTTCAAATGGCTCACCCGTTCGCCCATCATACAAAACCACTTTACCATCTTCTGGCAATCCAGCTTTTAGAAGTTCTCCTTTAATATCTTCCTCAGTTGTGCCACTAAAAACCGGAACAATAGCTTGATAACCTAATTCATGAGCTGCCCAACCCAAATGTGTTTCTAAAATCTGTCCCAAATTCATACGAGAAGCAACACCTAATGGATTTAAAATAATATCAACAGGCGTGCCGTCTTCTAAATAGGGCATATCTTCAACTGGAACAATCTTTGAAATAACACCTTTATTACCATGGCGACCAGCTAATTTATCACCAGCCCTAATTAATCTTCTTTGCGCCACTTCAATTTGAATTCTTTTAATAATCCCAGGCTCTAATTTATCGCCTCGATCACGAGAAAATATACGAATACCTACCACTCTCCCTCTTTTACCATGTTTTAAAACCAAAGATGTGTCTTTTACATCGCGCGCTTTTTCACCAAAAATAGCTCGCAAAAGTCTTTCTTCAGCAGTTAAATCGCCCTCGCCCTTGGGTGAAATTTTACCAACCAAAATGTCGCCACTTCTTACTTCTGCCCCAATTCGAACAATACCTTCTTCATCTAAATCTTTTAATTTTTCCAAAGAAACATTGGGAATATCCAAAGTGGTAATTTCTGGTCCCAATTTTGTTTCACGAACATCGCAAACAAAATCTTCAATATGAATAGAAGTGAATAAATCATTTTCTACAACGCGTTCAGATAAAATAACTGCATCCTCATAATTAGCGCCACCCCAGGAAACAAAAGCCACTAACAAATTTTTACCCAAAGCCAGCATTCCATCTTTAGTTTGCAAACTATCCGCCAAAACATCTCCTTTTTTAACTTTTTGTCCTTTCAATACAATTGGTCTTTGAGAAATACAAGTATATTGGTTGGCTCTAACAAAAGTGCGCAAACGATAAGTTTTATAATCAGAAGAATTTTTAATTTTGATTTTAATATGTTTGCTATCAACTTCTACCACTTCCCCATCGACATCACTGACTAAAACATGGCCAGAATCACGCGCTGCTTTTGCTTCTAAACCAGTTGCCACAAGCGGTGCCTCACTATACATATAAGAAACCGCTTGTCTTTGCATGTTAGAGCCCATTTGCGCGCGGTTGGCATCATCATGTTCCAAAAATGGAATTAATGAAGTCGCCACACTCAAAATTTGGAATGGCGAAACATCAATAAAATCAATTTGTTCTCGCGGATAAAAACCCGGCTCACCTTTATAACGCGCCTCAACTACTTCGTCAACAATTTTTCCATTTTTATCTAAATCAATATTGGAGTGAGCAATATGATATTTTTGCTCCTCGTAAGCATCAAGGTAAACTATTTCATCAGTCACCTGACCTTTTTTAACTCTAAAATAAGGAGTTTCAATAAAGCCCAAACGATTTAAACGAGCGAAGCTTGCTAAATAGGTTACCAAACCGACATTTTGACCTTCTGGAGTTTGAATGGGACAAATGCGGCCATAGTGAGTTGGATGCACATCACGCACTTCAAAACCTGCTCTTTTACGATGCAAGCCGCCCGGTCCTAAAGCTGATAATCTTCTTTTATGTTCCAATTCCGCTAATGGATTTTCCTGGGCTAAAAATTGAGACAATTGAGAAGTGCTAAAGAATTCCCAAACCACTGCCATCATCTGTCTCGCATTAATGAGTTGCGCAGGAACCAAATTATAAATATCCAATGTCGACATTCTTTCCTGAATTGTTCGGCGCAAACGCATTACGCCAACTCTTAAACGATTCTGCAACAACTCACCAATCGGCCTCACCCGACGATTGCTTAAATGATCAATATCATCAGGTTCAGCGGCTTCATTATTATTAGCATTGATAATTAACTTTAAAACATCAACGATGTCTTCCAAAGTTAAAATCCGATTTTTAAGATCATTTGTTGGTCGATTGAGTCTTTGGTTTAATTTAAATCTTCCCACCTCCCCTAAATCATAGCGGTCTTGGCGGAAAAACATACCATCAATTAAACCTTTAGCATTGTCTGGAGTGGCTAAATCACCAGGTCTAATTCTTCGGTAAACTTCTATATAAGATTCTTCTTTTGTTTTTGCGATGTCTTTGGCAAGTGTTTTTTCAATATATTTAATTTTGCCTGTGTCAACACTCGCAAAAGCCTTTAAAATATCTTCATTTGTTTCGAGCCCAAAAATTCTTAATAAACAAGTTACTGGTACTTTTCTTTTGCGATCAATTTTAACATAAATGGCTGAATCTAAATCGGTTTCAAATTCCAACCAGGAACCACGATTAGGAATTAATTTAGCGCCGAATAATTTTCGACCCCTCACTTGGATGGCAGTTAAATATAAGCCGCTCGAACGAATAATTTGAGAAACAACTGTTCGCTCTACTCCATTAACAATAAAAGTCCCGCGCGAGGTCATCATCGGGATTTCGCCAAAATAAACTTCTTGAATTTTTGTTTCATTAGTCTTTTTGTTAACCAATTTCAATTTAACCCGCAATGCTGCTTCATAGGTTAAATTTTTCTCCTGACTTTCAATTTCACTAAATTTTGGTTCATCAAAATAATAATCCTCAAAATAAAGTTCTAATTCCTTCCCGGTATAATCCTTAACTGGCGAGATTTCATCAAATAATTCTCTTAATCCTTCTTTTAAAAACCAGTCGTAAGATTTAATTTGAATATCGACTAAATTGGGTAAATATTTTAAATTTTCTAAAGATCGTGGTGATTTAGCAAAAATTTTTTGAGGTAGCATATTGTTTATGTTTTTATAAACTTTAATAAAATTTTTGACTTTTAAATTAAGCGGAGGCTAATAAACAAAGAATAACGCCCAAAGGGGGTTATTGTATTAAATTTTGAATTTTTATGAAAAATTTTGAAACAAATTTTTAGAGATTAAATTATTGAAATAAAATCCAACTTCTAAAATATTTATTTTATACTATTCAAAAAAATTTTTTTGTCAAGGATTTAAATCCTTTTTTAGTCTTGATTAGAAAGCTTAAATTGATTGCCGTCAAAAGTCAAAAGAATCCTTTGGCCAGCTACAAGCTCGCCTTTGAGAATCTTTTCGGCCAAAAGCTCTTTAACATTATCAGAAATAGCGTTTCTTAAGGGTCTTGCGCCATAAACTGGATCATAGCCAATTTTCACTAATTGATTAACAGCCGAATCATCAAAAGCTAATTCAATTCCCCTTTCCTCTTTTAGAGTGTTAGCAACATCATTTAATAATAAACGCGTGATTTTAATTAAATCATCGGGCGTTAATGGTTTGAAAACAATTATATCGGAAAAACGATTGAGCAACTCCGGCGGGAAATATTCAGTTAATTTCTTTTTTAGTTCCGCCGCAATATCTTCAATTTTTACTCCTTCTTCAATTCTCTGCTTGATTAAATCAGAATGAGCGTTGGAGGTAGCAATAATAATCGTATTGGTAAAATCAATAACTCGTCCGTAATTATCGGTTAATCTTCCATCATCAAAAACAGAAAGGAAAATATTTAAAAGATCCGGATGAGCTTTTTCGAATTCATCTAAAAGAATTAGAGAAAATGGTTTTTGACGAACGGCTTCTGTTAAAGCGCCCGGCTTATCACCTTCGGGTGTCCCCACAAAATCAAAAATACTTTTTTTATCTTGATATTGCGACATATCGAATCGGATCATATTTTGTTCTGAACCAAATTGAACCCGAGCCAAAACTTTAGACAATTCAGTTTTACCAACGCCCGTTGGTCCAACAAAAAGAAAAGTCGCAATCGGACCACCTTTACGTGATAAACCCGCTCGATATTCTCTTAAAGCCTTGCTCACCTTTTGAACTGCCTCGTCTTGATCAATAAGACGTTCATGGATAATTTCTTCAAGATTTAAAAGTTTTTCCGCCTCTTCTTTTCCGGCTGGTTTTAAAGGAATGTTTATCTTCTGCTGACTTACTCGGATAACATCTTCACCTGACATCACTTTTTGTCCTAAATTTCTAATATCTGCCAGCACTTCTTTTAATAAATCGTCCGCGCTTAGAGGCAGAAGTTTATCGCGAAAATAACGATGGGCAATCTGAACGGCATTTTTAATGGCTGGGTAAGTGATGTAAATTTTATATTGTTTTTCCAAAATCAAAGAGGAGTAAATAAGGAATAAAGTTGCTTCATCTTCACTGATTTCTTCTATGTTAACTTTTTCAAACAAGGCCAAAAAATCTTTTCGCGTTTCCAAATCTTTTTTCAAAGCATCGGGAGTGGTTGAGGCAATAATTTGAAAATTATGACGCGAGATGAGTGGCAATAAAACTTCCGCTGCCTGCATATAACCCTGTCCAGAAGTTTTAAATAAATTATGAATGTCAGGAATAAAAAGAATAACATTGCCAGCTATTAAAATTTCAGAAACAATTTTTTGAATTCTTTCAGCAATGATGTTTGGTTCACAGCCAGAAACTAATTCATCAATTGAAAGCATTACTAATCGTTTATCAAAGAGTTCTTGAGGCACTTCGTCCTTTGTAATTAAATAAGCGATGCGGCGGACGATACTTCCAATACCCACTGATGGCTCACCAACCAAAAGCACATTATTGTTACCAGCTCGAGACAAAATATTAATAATCTGCTTTAATTCCATCTCATGCCCAATTAAAAATCCTATTTTTTCCAAACGCGCCAAATTAGTTAAATCCGTACTGAAATTGTCCAAAGTGGGCGTTGGTCGCGCTGTCCAAGCACGATTCATTATTCTTTGACGTCTATGCTTAAATCCTTTAACAAATCCCCGACGCTCTGTCGGAACTGTTTTCCACTTTTGAATCTGACTTCGAAATTCAGAAAAAACCGAAGCTAAAGCAATGTCTTTCTCGTTGAATTGGAAATAATTTTTCAAGCGTTCGATATTGGCATCTTGAACATAAAAAATGGAAACAAAAACATCCTTGCTTTTAATAAAATTCCGATCCCTTAAAAAATAGGCTTGCACCATTAAATCATTTACAATTTTAATCAATTCCTTCTTACTTTTCTTTTCATCGCTTTTTTCCAAAAAATCGTGAATAGCCGCCTGAATATCATCAATTTTGATTTCTAATTTCTTAAAAACTTCCTGAAATTTCTTATCATTTAAAAATTCGTCTAGCAAATGCAAATAAAAACTCCCTCCTTGTAATAATGTTTTATCAAACGCTCCTTCAATCATTTTTCTCGCCGAGGTCTCGCAATAGAAAAGAAGATTTACTTTTAGCTGGGGATTGGTAAGAATTTTCTTCTCAAATTTTTTATCAAATATTTTTTCTGGCCGATTCAGAGTTAAAAGGCGGTCCAAAATAAATAGAGCAAGAAAATAGCCAAGAAAACGCAAATTCGATTCGCGCATCAAAATCAAAAGTACCATAGCAGCTATCAAAACCATCCAGAATAACGTTACTACAATGCGCACAAAAACCCTTTCTCCAAAAGTCATCTCCAACCGCGGATCCCGATAAAAAAATTGTTCTTTATTGCCAACATTAGCCATATTTTTAAGCAATGGATTTAACTAATAAAAAGAATGGGATCATCGCCCAAACAAAATAACAAAAGAAAACAAAAGCCGCCACTACTAAATAAATCAATGCAGCAATAGCAATTCTTAATGTTCTAAAAATAAAACCCAAAATATAACCAATAATCGTCCGGTCCTGATATAATGGCTCAAGCCAATGCCGAAAAGTTACTTTAATCGCAAAAGTTTTATCAAGCCGATTAAGCGTTTTTAATAAAAAGTCCCAAAAGGCCACAAAACTATTAACATACCAATCCTTCAAAAAGATTTTAATTCTTTTGAAAGCCAAAGATATAAGATAAAAAAGCGAAAACCGATTCATAATTTTATTATAACACTATTTATTTTTTTCTGCACCTCTTAAAGAAAATTGGCAGCCACAATATTTTTGATGATAAAAATTAAGTTCTTTAGCCAATTTTCTGGTTTTTTGCCAAAGGATTTGCTTTTCCTCTCCCAATTCTTTTTCAATTTCTGAAAAAGTAAGAAATTTTAAACCCATTTCTTGAGCAATTTTTTCTCCGATTTGGTCAATAGTTTTATCAGCTTTATAAGGGCTGATGCCTAAAGTGGTAGTAAAAATTTTAATATTTTTTTGACGCGAGAGCTCGGCAGATTTTTTTAAACGCATTTCAAAACAAATAAGACACCTTTTACCGCCTTCCGGCTCTGATTCATAACCTTTAACCATTTTAAGCCATAAATCATTTTCATATTCACCAACAATTAATTCAAGATTATATTTTTGAGCTAATGACTTTACAGCCTCTAATCTTTTTTTAAATTCTTCTTCTGGCCAAATATTCGGATTGTAATAATACAAAACAATTTCAAATTTATCTTTTAGTGCCTCAACTAGATAAGCACCACAAACAGCGCAACAAATATGAAGCAATAATTTTTCTTTCATATTTTTCCTTTTTTAATCGCTTCTTGAATCTCTTTTATAAAATCAAGATAAAATTTCAAATTATGAATTGTTGCTAAACGATAATAAAGCAGTTCATTACTTTTATATAAATGATGAAGATAAGCTAAGGAATAATTTTGACAGGTTTCACATTGGCAATATTGATCAAGTGATTTTTTATTTTCTTTATATTTCCCTTTGCCAATTTCAATAATTTGATAATTTAATTTTTGGCCATCAAAAATATGTTTTGATTTACGTACAAATAATTCGCCGTGGCGGGCATGACGCGTGGGAATCACACAATCAAACATATCAACACCCTTTAAAATGGCTTTAAAAATTTGCTCGGGATAACCAACGCCCATTAAATAACGCGGCTTCTTTTCTGGCAAAAATGGCTCCACAAAATCAATAATTTCAAACATTTTCTCCTCTGGCTCGCCCACTGCCAATCCGCCAATCGCATAACCATCAAAATCTAAAGAGACCAAATCATTAAGACTTTTTTCTCTCAAATCTTTAAAAACTCCTCCTTGAACAATTCCAAAAATTAAATTATTAAATTTAATTTTTGCCGCGTGTTTTTTTGTGCGCTGCGCCCATAAACTGGTGATTCCAACCGCTTTTTTAACCTCTTCTTTTTTAGTCGGATAGCCAACACAAAAATCCAAAACCATCGCAATATCTGAGTTTAAATTTTTTTGAATCTCTAAAGCTTTTTCCGGAGAAAGAAAAATTTTTGAGCCATCAATTTCTGAATTAAATTCAACGCCAGCCAAACTGATTTTTCTTAATTTACTCAAAGAAAAAACTTGATAACCGCCTGAATCGGTTAAAATAGGTTTGGACCAATTCATAAAAGAATGTAGCCCTCCCATTTTTTTAATTACCAAATCACCTGGTCTTTGAAATAAATGATAGGTGTTAGCCAAAATAATTTTGGCGCCAATGTTTTCTAAATCAGCAGTTGTTAAACCCTTAACAGAGCCTCTCGTAGCGATGGGCATAAAAAACGGCGTTTGAACAACACCGTGCTTTGTCGTCAATAAACCTAATCGCGCTTTGGATTTTTTGGATTTTTTCAGCAGTTTAAACATAAATTAAAACAAGGTGCTATTGCTAGAAACAACTTCATTTTCAGAAAAAATTTTAATTTTTCCATATTCGCCGTCAAATCCCGGCCGAATATTTAATTTTCCTTCCCTCACTCTTTTAATTGCCTCGGCTAATTCAAAACTCGATTCTTTTTCAATATCTTTTAGATCAGCATTTAACAAAATATTTAATTCACTATCAAAAATACCAATCAATCTTTCAAATTCAGTTTGAACTTTTTTTGATTGAGGTGTTGTTTTTAAAACTTCGGCCAAAATTTCTTCCAAAGGCACTAATTTTTTAAACGGCGGCCGAT
>Ga0078972_1007087_pt1 | contig 25519 bp, 26 predicted proteins | sample YelNatPaOPGAMG01_FD_67568 | JGI IMG/M metagenome (GOLD analysis project Ga0078972, IMG submission 67568) | Hot spring thermophilic microbial communities from Obsidian Pool, Yellowstone National Park, USA - OP-RAMG-01 (SPADES assembly) (version 2) | ecosystem: Environmental > Aquatic > Thermal...
TCATCGCGCCGTGGAATTATCCGCTGGTGCTGGCGGTGGCGCCGCTGACGGCGGCGCTGGCCGCGGGCAATCTGGCGATGGTCAAGCTGTCGGAATTCACCCCGACGTTCAGCGCGGTGTTTGCGCAGCGCGCGGCGCAGGCGTTCGCCGCCACCGAGCTCGCCGTGGTGCAGGGCGGAGCCGAGATCGGCGCGGCGTTCAGCGCGCTGCCTTTGGACCATCTGCTGTTCACTGGCTCCAGTGGCGTCGGCCGGCAGGTGATGGCCGCGGCGGCGGCCAACCTCACCCCGGTGACGCTCGAACTCGGCGGCAAATCGCCGGCGGTGATCGCTCCGGGGTACGACCTGCGGCACGCGGCGCAGCGCATCGTCTACGGCAAACTGCTCAACGCCGGGCAGACCTGCATCGCCCCGGATTACGTGCTGCTGCCGCGCGGGCAGCAGACGGCGTTCGTCGCCGCTTGCCGCGAGCACGCGGCGCAACTCTTCCCGCAGGGGCTGCTCAGCCCGGACTACACCAGCATCATCGACCACCGGCAGTACAGCCGCCTGGTCGGTCTGCTCGGCGAGGCTCGCGCCAGCGGCGCCAAGGTGCACGCACTGTTCGACGGTGTGCAGGCCGACGATCTGCGCCACCGTCTGGCGCCGGCCGTGGTGTGCGACGCGCCGCCGACGGTGCGGCTGATGACCGAGGAAATCTTCGGCCCGCTGCTGCCCGTGGTGACGTATGACGAGATCGAGCAGGCGCTGGCGTTTGTGCGCAGCCAGCCGCGGCCGCTGGCGCTGTACTGGTTCGACCGCGACCGCCGCCGCACCCGCGACGCGCTGCTGCGCACCCACGCCGGCGGGGTGACGGTGGGCGACACGCTGCTGCACTTCGCCCAAGACGGCCTGCCGTTCGGCGGCGTCGGCGGCTCGGGCATGGGGCATTACCACGGCCGCTGGGGGTTCGACACCTTCAGCAAACTCAAGCCGGTGCTGCTGCAGTCGCGGTTGTCGGGGGTCGGCTTGGCGGCGCCACCCTACGACTGGCGCACGCGCTGGTTGATGAAACTCATGGGGCGGCTGTAAGGCCGGCGGGATCGGTCACGCCGTTTCCGCGTTCTGCGCGCAGCGGCCAAACAGCCAGAAACAGCGCCACTGGCGCATCAGCGCCTTGAACCAATAGTCGATCTGCCCGGTCTGGTTTTCCAGCAGGGCATCGAAATGGCTTTGATAGTCGTCGTCGGGCAAAGTCAGATAGGCCTCGGTCTCGCCGCCCTCGTTGTGCACGGTCATGCCGGCGCGGCGGGCGATTTTGAGCATCGCCGCGTTGCTGCTCAGGCATTGCATGTACAACTGGCGAAAGCCGCGGTTGCGCGCCTCGACGGCAGCGCGCTGGAACAGCCGCGTGCCGATGCCCAGCCCACGGCCGCGCGGCAGCACCGACACGCCGAACTCGGCGCGCGCCGTCTGCCCCGGCTCGATGGCGATGTGCGCCACGGCAAGCAGTTCGAGCTTGCGGTTGAACACGCCGAAAATCACGTCCTGGCCGAAGCGGATCGAATCGACATAGGCGCGGATGCGCTCGTCGCTGGCGGCATAGCCGAAACGCAGGTAGCGGTCTTCGGCGCTGAGCGCAAGAAAGTGGCGCAGCAACTGCTCGCGGTGTTCCGGCCCGATCGGACGGATGGGGATGATGGGTGCGGGCCTGTGGTTGAAGTAGGGCAGAATGGGCGACGGTGTCTGCGCGGCAGGCGCGCGCGCTTGCGGTTCGGGATATGCAGTCATGCGATCGAGCCCTCCTGGATTGTGCAGTGCAGCATCAGCGCTCTGCCTAGTGTAGGGGCTACGGCGGCGAATGCAAGGGCCGCGCCCGGATTGCGCCGTCGCGCTTGCGTCGACTGTGGCGGGAACCGCTTTTTGCAGGCAGGGGCGCCCCGGTTGCGATTAGAATACGCCGTTTGGCTTTACGCGAGGGCCAAAAACACCCATGCCGGTGGGCGCGGAGCAGCCGCACATCACTGGTGGGATCGTCGATCTCGCCCCATCATCCAACAGGAACAACCATGAAAACCTTTAGCGCCAAACCGGCCGAGGTCGTGCATGAGTGGTTCGTGATTGACGCGCAGAACAAGGTTCTCGGCCGGGTCGCCAGCGAAGTGGCCCGCCGTCTGCGCGGCAAGCACAAGGCCATTTACACCCCGCACGTCGATACCGGTGACTTCATCATCGTCGTCAATGCGTCCAAACTGCGCGTGACCGGCAACAAGGCCAACGACAAGACCTACTACCGTCACACCGGCTATCCCGGCGGCATCTACGCCACCAAATTCAAGGACATGCAGGCGCGTCACCCCGGCCGTGCGCTGGAGTTGGCGGTCAAGGGCATGCTGCCCAAAGGCCCGCTGGGTTACGCCATGATCAAAAAGCTCAAGGTCTATGCGGGGGCAGAGCATCCGCACAGCGCGCAGCAGCCCAAGACCCTCGACATCTAAGGACAGGCCATGATCGGAAACTGGAATTACGGCACAGGCCGCCGCAAGAGCTCGGTCGCCCGGGTGTTCATCAAAAAAGGCAGCGGCAAGATCACGGTCAACGGCAAAGAGGTCGAGCAGTATTTCGGCCGCCAGACCTCGATCATGATCGTCAAGCAGCCGCTCGTGCTCACCGAGAACGAGAGCAACTTCGACATCATGATCAACGTCCACGGCGGCGGTGAGACCGGGCAGGCCGGGGCGGTGCGTCACGGCATCACCCGCGCGCTGATCGACTACGACGCCAACCTCAAACCCGCGCTATCCAAGGCGGGCTTCGTCACCCGCGACGCCCGCGAAGTCGAGCGGAAGAAAGTGGGTCTGCGCAAAGCCCGCCGCGCCAAGCAGTTCTCCAAGCGCTGATTCGGCTTTTGCCCACAAAAAACCCGCCGCGTGCGGGTTTTTTGTTGTACGGCAGGTCGCGTCGCGCAGCGCCGCGGCGCGACCCGGCGGTGGTGGCAAGGGTCAGGCGGGCGAGAACAGGAAGTGCAGCACGTCGCCGTCTTTGACCACGTAGTCCTTGCCTTCGGCGCGCATCTTGCCGGCCTCTTTCGCCCCCTGTTCGCCGCCGTAGCGGATGAAATCGTCGAAAGCGATGGTCTGCGCGCGGATGAAGCCGCGTTCGAAATCGGAGTGGATCACTCCGGCGGCCTGCGGTGCGGTGGCGCCCACGCGCACCGTCCAGGCGCGTACCTCCTTGACGCCGGCGGTGAAGTAGGTCTGCAGACCGAGCAAGCCGTACGCGGCGCGGATCAGGCGGTTCAGCCCGGGTTCCTCCAGGCCGAGATCGGCGAGAAAGGCCTGTTTTTCCTCTGCGTCCATGCCGGCGAGCTCGCTTTCCAGCTTGGCGCAGATCGCCACCACCGGCGCGCCCTCCTGGGCTGCATAGTCGCGCAGTCGGTCCAGGTGCGGGTTGTGCTCGAAGCCGTCTTCCATCACGTTGCCGACGTACATCGCCGGCTTGGCGGTGATGAAGCACAGCGGCGCGATCAGCGCGCGCTGCTCGTCGCTCAGCCCGAGCGCGCGGATCGGTTTGGCCTCGTTGAGCGCGGCGACGATGCGTTCGAGCACGTCGGCGGTGCGCTTGGCGTCTTTGTCGCCGGCGCGCGCTTGTTTGTGCAGCCGTTGCAGACTTTTCTCCGCGGTGGCCAGATCGGCCAGGCACAGCTCGGTCTGGATCACGGCGATGTCGGCCAGAGGATCGACCCGCCCGGCGACGTGGATGACGTTCGGATCGTCGAAGCAGCGCACGACGTTGACGATGGCGTCGGTTTCGCGGATGTGCGCGAGGAACTGGTTGCCCAGCCCCTCGCCCTGGCTGGCGCCGGCGACCAGCCCGGCGATGTCGACGAACTCGACCACCGCGGGCAGCACGCGCTGCGGCTTGACGATCGCGGCGAGCTGCGCCAGTCGCGGGTCGGGCACTTCGACGATGCCGGTGTTCGGCTCGATGGTGCAAAAGGGATAGTTTTCCGCGGGAATGGCGCTTTGCGTCAGCGCGTTGAACAGCGTGGACTTGCCGACGTTGGGCAGGCCCACGATACCGCATTTCAGGCTCATGGTGGGGCAAGGGAAAAGACGGCGCCGGACGCGGCGCGCAACCGGCCATTGTAGGCGGCGGCCCGGCGGCTCATGGCGTCGCGGCGGGAGGATTGACGCGGTCGGCGACGATGCGGCCGTCGAGCAGCTCGATCACCCGGTCACAGCGCGCCGCGATGCGCGGGTCGTGGGTGACGAGCAGCACGGCGCAGCCGAAAGTCTGGTTGAAGTGGCGAAACAGCGCAAACACGTCATCGGCCGAGTGGGTGTCGAGGTTGCCGGTGGGCTCGTCGGCGAGCAGGATGGGTGGGTGGATCATCAGCGCGCGGGCGATGGCCACGCGCTGCTGCTGCCCGCCGGAGAGTTCGGTCGGCCGCTTGTGCGCATGCCGCGCCAGGCCGACGGCGTCGAGCAGTTCGAGCGCGCGGTCGCGGGTGGCGGCATCGCGCGGTGCGCCGCCCAGCAGCGCGGGCATCATCACGTTGTCGAGCACGGAAAACGCATTGATCAAGTGGTGGAACTGAAAGACGAAGCCCAGCGTACGTCCGCGCAACGCGGTGCGTTCGGAGTCGCTCAGGGCCACGGTCGGCGTACCCTGCACATCGACTTCGCCCGCGGTGGGGGTGTCGAGCAGGCCGATGAGGTTGAGCAGTGTGCTCTTGCCCGAGCCCGACGGGCCGATCAGCGCGGCGAATTCACCCGGCGCCAGCGTCAGGTCGATGCCGTGCAGCACCTCCACTTCCAGCGGCGTGCCCACACCGTAGGCCTTGCGCAAACCGGACAGGCGCAGCACCGGCGCTGCAGCGGGGGTCGAAGCGGACGAAGCGCCGGCCATGCTCACACCGTGCGGATGGCTTCGACCGGATCGAGCCGCGAGGCACGCCGCGCCGGGGTGTAGGCCGCGATCACCCCGGCCAGGGTGGCGATGAGCATGGCCTGCGGCACCAGCCAGGGGCTGACGGTGACGGGGAACAGCCGCGGCCCCGAGGTGTTGAACACGTACACCGCAGCCACACCCAGCAGTGCGCCGGCGGTCGAACCCGCCAGCCCGAGCAGCCCGCCCTGGATGAGAAACACGCTCATCATGCGCAGCCGCGTCGCGCCCATGGCGCGCAAAATGCCGATTTCGCGCGTGCGTTGTACGACGCTGACGGCCAGCACGCTGGCGATGCCCAGCGCCACGGACAGCGCCACCGACAGCCGGATGATATTGGTCGATAGCGACTGCGACTGCAGCGCGTTGAGCAACTGGCTGTTGGTCGTCATCCAGCTCTCGGCCTTGACGCCGAAGGTGCGCGCGATGCGGCTGGCGATGTCTTTGGCGGCGAACAGGTCGTACACCGTCATGTCGATTTCGGTCACCGACCCCGGCAGGCCCAGCAGCGTTTGCGCCTGCTGCAAACCGAGATAGACCTGGCGCTCGTCGACGTCGCGCACCCCCATGGTGAAAATCCCGGCGATGCGAAACGCCTGCGCCTGCCCCGACGGCCCGGTCAGGCGCAACGTGTCGCCCACGGCCAGCCCGAGATCGGTGGCCAGCCGCGAGCCGATCAAAATCTTTTGCGCGCCGACGGTGAACTGCCCGGCGACCATGTCGGTATCGACCGGGATGATGCGCACGTAGCTGCCCGGCTCGATGCCGATGATGGCCACCGCGCGCACCGCGTTGCCGCGCTGCGCGAACGCCGGTCCCGACACCACCGGTGTGGCCGCCTGCACATCGGGCATGGCGCGGATGGCGCGCAGCACTGCCGCGGCGTTGTCGATGCCGCGCAACCGTTGCGGTCGCGGGTCGATCTGCGACAGATACACCGTGTGCGAACGCGGCGGCGGCGTCAGCGGCACCAAGTCCGGCGCCTTGACGACGATTTGCGGCTGGCTGCCCAGGGTGCGCTTGACGATATTGCCCTGCAGCCCGGTGACCAACGCGGTGATGAACACGATCACCGCCGAGCCCAGCGCAATGCCGATGAGGATGAGCGTGGTCTGCGCCCGGCCGTCGCGCAAAAACTGCAGGGCGATGTTCCAGGACAGACGCATGGGGAGCGGGCGCCGCGCGGCCGGTTCAGCGGCCTGCCGGCACGGGCATTTCGTTACTCACCGTGGCAGGTCCGCTTGCCGCCCCGGCAGGCAGCGGCAACAGCCGCAGCCGCACTTTCTGCCCGGCCGACACGCTGCCGGCGGCCACCACCTCGTCTGCGGCGCGCAGCCCCGAGAGCACCTGCGTGAGCGTCAGCCCGCGCAGCCCGAGGGTGACGCGGCGCGGCTGCGCGCGGCCGTGGTCGAGCACGAGCACCGTGGCGGTGCCGCCGTCGGCCTGGCGGATGGCGTCGTTGGGCACGACCAGCGCGTTGCTGCGCCGCGCGGTGACGATGTCGGCCGACACCGTCATGTCCTGCCGCAACCAGGCGGGCGGGTGCGGCACGCGCAGCCGCACTTCGAGCGTGCCGGTGGTGCGGTCCACCTGCGGGGCGAGAAAGCTCAACTGCGCGGCGAAGCTGCGGTCGGGGTAGGCGTCGGCGACGCAGCTGGCCTGCTGCCCGATCTGCAGATTGCCGATGCTCTGTTCGTTGACCGGCAGCAGGATTTCCGTCGGCCCGGCAATCGCCAGGGTGAACAGCGCCTGCCCCGGAGTGACGGTGTCGCCCACTTCGACATTGCGCGAGAGCACCACGCCGTCGACCCCGGCGCGCACCAGGTTGCGCGCGTTGACCGCGCTGGCTGCGGCCACCGCCGCCTGCAGCGCGCGCTGCTGCGCACCGCCGGGAGCCACGGCGGCGTACGCCGCCTGCGCGCTGTCGCGCTGCTGGCGCGCGGTGCGCAGCGCGGTTTGCGCCTGTTCGAGCTGCTGCTGCGAGCCGCCGCCGCTGGCGTACACCCCTTGCGCGCGTTTGAGGTCGCGTTCGGCCTGTTCGAGTTGCACCGTGGCCTGTTCGAGCGCCGCCGCGGCTTGCGGGCGCGTCTGCTCGACCAGTTGGCGCAGCGCGGCGCGTGCCTGGTCGAGCTGCGCCGAGGTCTGGTCGGCGCGCAATTCGAGCAGCACTTGCCCGGCGTGGACGTGCTCGCCGCGATCGACCAGGCGTTTGACCACGGTTCCGGTGATTTCGCTGGCCACTTGCACCCGCGACGGGGTGATGACGTAGCCCGTGGCCACCACGTCCTGCACCAGATCGTGCGGTTCGACCCGGTACCCGGCGACCACCGGCGGCAGGCTGCGCCACCACACCACGGCGGCGGCTAGGACGACGAGCAGCGCGGCCCAGGCAAGGCGCCTGAGCAGTGGGCGGCTGGATGGGGTGGAGGCGGCGGGCATCGGGGGGGGCTGGGCGAACAGCCCCGCATCATAAGCACTGCCGGGGCGCTTCGCTGCCGCCGCGCCGCGCCGCCCGCGGCGCTGTTGCGCTGCGACAAACCGCATGTCGATTGCCGCCGCCGACGCGGCTGTGCGCTTGCCATGGCGCGGCCGATCTGGTTCAATGCATGAACACGATTGCACCCAGCCATGACCGCAAACCGCTTTTATTTTTTTGGTTTCTGGTTTTTCTCGCACCGCACCGGCGGAGGGAGAGGCTGACGCGCAACTCGACACCCCTCAAAACACCGCCGGCTCCGCCCGGCGGTTTTTTTTGGGCGGCGCCGGCACTCACCGGCGCAAACCACCATGTTCGAACCCACGATTTTCGACTTCAAACCCGGCCCGGCCAACGCTTCTGCCACGCCCGCCCCAACCCCGCACCTCGCAGGAGAGCATCCGATGCAGTCCAAGTCCGTTGCCGAAACCTTGCACAAACCGCAGGAGGACAAGACCTCGCGCACCGACAACGCGCGTATCAAGCACATCGTGCCGTTGCCGCCGCCGGAGCATCTCATCCGTTTCTTTCCCATCGCCGATACCCCGGTGGAGGCGCTGGTGGCCGACACGCGGCAGACCTTGCACCGCATCATCCACGGCGAGGACGACCGATTGTTGCTGGTCATCGGCCCGTGCTCGATCCACGATCCCAAGGCCGCACTCGACTACGCGCAGCGGCTGGCGGTGTTGCGCAAACAGCACGCCGGCGAGCTGGAAATCGTCATGCGGGTGTATTTTGAAAAACCGCGCACCACCGTGGGCTGGAAGGGGCTGATCAACGATCCCTACCTCGACGAGAGCTTCCGTATCGACGAAGGGCTGCGCATCGCCCGCGAGCTGCTCATCGACATCAACCGCCTGGGCGTGCCCGCGGGCAGCGAATTCCTCGACGTGATTTCGCCGCAATACATCGCCGACCTCATTTCCTGGGGCGCGATCGGCGCACGCACCACCGAGAGCCAGGTGCACCGCGAGCTGGCCTCGGGACTGTCGGCGCCGATCGGCTTCAAAAACGGCACCGACGGCAGCTTGCGCATCGCCATCGACGCGATCCACGCCGCGCGTCGCCCGCATTCCTTCCTGTCGGTGCACAAGAACGGCCAGGTGGCGATCGTGCAGACCCGCGGCAACAAAGACACCCACGTGATTTTGCGTGGCGGCAAGACGCCGAATTACGATGCCGCCAGCGTGCGCGCCGCCTGCGCCGCGCTGGAGGAGGCCAAGCTCGACTGCCGGCTGATGATCGACTGCTCGCACGCCAACAGTTCCAAACAGCATATGCGCCAGCTCGACGTGGCGCGCGACATCGCCGCGCAACTCGCCGCTGGCGAAACCTGCATTTTCGGCGTGATGGCCGAAAGCCACCTCATCGGCGGGGCGCAGAAATTCAGCCCGGGCAAGGATGACCCGGCCAAGCTCGTATATGGGCAGAGCATCACCGATGCCTGCCTGGCGTGGGACGAATCGGTCGAGCTGGTGCAGGTGCTCGCCAACGGCGTGAAAGCGCGGCGCAAACGCAAGGCCAACTGAAGCCGGGCTCGTCCGGTCGTTTTCACTTTTGCATGCACAGGAGGTTTCATGCCAGCGATCCGCATCGACATGTTCGAGGGCCGTAGCCCCGAAGTCAAAAAACAACTCGTGGAGAACATCACCCGCGCTGTGGTGCAAACGCTGCAGTGCGCCCCGGAGGCGGTGGACATCATCCTCAACGAAGTGCCCAAGTCGCATTGGGCCACCGGTGGCAAACTCTGGAGCGAGCCGCGCGAGTGACGCGGGCGGCTGCCGCCTGGGGCGGGTCTGAAGGGAGCGCGTATGCAGGGAGGGCGTCTGTTCGAGCACATCATGGAGCAGGCCAACAGGCTGCTGCACGTCTTCATGGCGGTGGTGCTGCTCGTTGCCAGCCTGCTGCTGATCTGGCAGTTCGCGCTCGACGTGCTGCACACCGTGCGCTCGGGCAACGTCGCGCAGGGCTTTTTGCACGCGCTGGGCAATCTGTTCATTTTGTGGGTGCTGTCGTCGCTGATCTCGGCCGAGATCCGCTACATGCGCACCGGCAGTTTTTCGGTGATGGTGTTCATCGAGGCGGCGCTGATCACCCTGCTGCGCCAGCTCATCATCATTCCGGTGGAAAGCGCCGGGCAGTTGCAGAACTGGGCGTGGACGTATGGGCTGATCACCGCGGCGGTGGTCGCCGTGGGCGTGACCTACTTTCTGGTGCGCCGTGTGCCCGAGGGCGAAGCCGCGACGGGTGGCGATAAGCCATAAAAAAGTATCGAATCATTCGCTTTTGAGTGATATTCACCACGCCGGCGTCGGCTAATAGACTGCACACCTCCTCGCTGCAGAGCTCGCTGCAGCGCGGCGCGAACGAGGAGTGTGAGTCATGGCGAAAATGCGCGCGGTCGATGCCGCGGTCGCAGTGATGGAAAAAGAGGGCGTGCACCAGGCCTTCGGCGTGCCCGGCGCGGCGATCAACCCGCTGTATTCGGCGCTGCGTCGGCATGGCGGCATCGCCCATGTGCTCGCCCGCCACGTCGAGGCCGCGTCGCACATGGCCGAGGGCTACACCCGCGCCGCGGCCGACCATATCGGCGTGTGCATCGGCACCTCCGGCCCGGCGGGCACCGACATGATCACCGGGCTGTATTCGGCCAGCGCCGATTCGATTCCCATTCTGTGCATCACCGGCCAGGCGCCGCGCGCACGGCTGTACAAGGAGGACTTTCAGGCGGTGGACATCGAATCCATCGCCAAGCCGGTCGCCAAATGGGCGGTGACGGTGCGCGAACCGGCGCTGGTGCCGCGGGTGTTCCAGCAGGCGTTTCACGTCATGCGCTCGGGCCGACCGGGGCCGGTGCTGATCGACCTGCCGCTGGACGTACAGACCGCCGAAATCGAGTTCGACGCCGATACCTATGCGCCGCTGCCGGTGTACAAGCCGGCGGCGACGCGGGCGCAGATCGACAAGGCGCTCGATCTGCTCGACGCCGCCGAGCGGCCGCTGATCGTCGCCGGCGGCGGGGTGATCAACGCCGACGCCGCCGACTTGCTGGTGCAGTTTGCCGAACTCACCGGGGTGCCGGTCATCCCCACCCTCATGGGCTGGGGCGCGATCGGCGACAGCCATCCGCTGATGGCCGGCATGGTCGGGCTGCAGACCAGCCACCGCGGCGGCAACGCCAACCTGCTGGCATCCGACCTGGTGCTGGGCATCGGCAACCGCTGGGCCAACCGCCACACCGGCTCGCCCGAGGTCTACACCAAGGGCCGCAAAATCATCCATGTGGACATCGAGCCGACGCAGATCGGCCGGGTGTTCATGCCCGATTACGGCATCGTCTCCGACGCCCGCGCGGCGCTGGAACTGTTCGTGCAGGCCGCGCGCGAGCGCCAGGCCGCGGGCCGGCTGAAAGACCGCAGCAGTTGGGCTGCCGCCTGCCGGCAACGGGTGCAGACCCTGCTGCGCAAATGGGACTATGACCAGATCCCGATCAAGCCTCACCGCGTCTACAAGGAAATGGTCGAGTTTTTCGACGCCAACACTCGGTACGTGACCACCATCGGGCTGTCGCAAATCGCCGCGGCGCAGCTGCTCAAGGTGGAAAAGCCGCGGCACTGGATCAACGCCGGCCAGGCCGGGCCGCTGGGCTGGACGTTGCCGGCCGCACTGGGCGTGCGCGTGGCCGACCCGACCGGCGACGTGGTCGCGCTGTCGGGCGACTACGACTTTCAGTTTCTCATCGAGGAACTCGCAGTGGGCGCGCAGTTCAAGCTGCCCTACATCCACATCGTGGTCAACAACTCCTACCTCGGGCTGATCCGCCAGAGCCAGCGCAACTTCGACATGGACTACTGCGTGCAGCTGTCGTTCGAGAACGTCAATTCGCCTGAGGTGAACGGCTACGGCGTCGATCACGTCAAGGTCGCCGAAGGGCTGGGCTGCAAGGCCATCCGCGTGTTCGATCCCAACCAGATCAAGCCCGCGCTGGCGCAGGCGCGGCAACTGATGAAAGAGTTTGCCGTGCCGGTGGTGGTCGAGATCATCCTGGAGCGCGTGACCAATATCGCAATGGGTGGTGAAATCGACGCCATCACCGAGTTCGAGCCCACCGTCGACCTGTCCCCCGCCGAGGTTTGAAACCATGCCCAAGTTCGCCGCCAACCTGACCATGCTGTTTGCCGAACAGCCGTTTCTCGACCGCTTCGCCGCTGCCGCGCAGGCCGGGTTCAAGGCGGTGGAGTTTCTATTTCCCTACGCCCACGGCGCGCAGCACGTGCGCAACGCCGCCGTCAATGCCGGGGTACAGATCGTGCTGCACAACCTGCCCGCGGGCGACTGGGACGCCGGCGAGCGCGGCATCGCCTGCCTGCCCGACCGCGTCGAGGAGTTCCGCGCCGGGGTCGATCAGGCCATCGATTACGCCAAAGCGCTCGGGGTCACGCAACTCAACTGCCTGGCCGGCAAGGCACCGGCCGGCGCCGACCCGAGCGAGCTGCGCGCGACCTTGGTCGCCAATCTGCGCTTTGCCGCCGACCGGCTCAAACCCCACGGCATCCGGCTGCTGATCGAGCCGATCAACACCTTCGACATTCCCGGCTTCTACCTCACCCACACCCAGCAGGCGCTGGAAATCATCGACGAGGTCGGCAGCGACAACCTGTTCCTGCAGTGCGACGTCTATCACATGCAGCGCATGGAAGGCGAGCTGGCCGCAACGCTGCAAAAGCACCTGCCGCGCATCGCCCATGTGCAGATCGCCGACAACCCCGGCCGCAACGAGCCGGGCACCGGCGAAATCAACTACCACTTTCTGTTCCAGCATCTCGACCGTATCGGTTACCGCGGCTGGATCGGCTGCGAGTACAAGCCCAAGACCACGACCACCGCGGGTCTGGGCTGGCTCGCCGCGCTCTGAACAATCCCAACGACAACGCCCCAAACGGAGATTCGCATGGCCAAACTCGGATTCATCGGACTGGGCATCATGGGCACGCCGATGGCGGGCCACCTGCTCGCCGCCGGCCACACCCTGTTCGTCCACACTCGTAGCCAGGTGCCGCAAACGCTGCTCGATGCCGGCGCCCAGCCCTGCGCCAGCGGCGCCGAAGTCGCGCGGCAGGCCGACATCATCTTCACGATGGTGCCCGACACCCCGGACGTGGAAAAAGTGCTGTTCGCCCCGGGCGGCGTGGCCGAGGGGCTGAGCGCGGGCAAGACCGTGGTCGACATGAGCTCGATCGACCCGATTGCCACCAAAGACTTCGCCCGCCGCATCGAGGCGCTGGGCTGCGACTATCTCGACGCGCCGGTGTCCGGCGGCGAAGTCGGCGCCAAGGCGGCGAGCCTGACCATCATGGTCGGCGGCAAGCCCGAGGTGTTCGACAAGGTGCTGCCGCTGTTCCAACTCATGGGCAAGAACATCACCCTGGTCGGCGGCAATGGCGACGGCCAGACCTGCAAGGTCGCCAACCAGATCATCGTCGCGCTCAACATCCAGGCCGTCGCCGAGGCTCTGCTGTTTGCCAGCAAGGCCGGCGCCGACCCGGCCAAGGTGCGGCAGGCGCTGATGGGCGGATTTGCCTCGTCGCGCATTCTCGAAGTGCACGGCGAGCGCATGGTCAAGCGCAGCTTCCAGCCGGGGTTTCGCATCGAACTGCACCAGAAAGACATCAACCTCGCGCTGGCCGGCGCGCGGCAGCTCGGGCTGTCGCTGCCCAATACTGCAATCGTGCAGCAGCTGTTTTCCGCCTGCGCCGCCAACGGCATGGCCGCGCTCGACCATTCGGCGCTATGTCGCGCGGTCGAACTGATGGGGCGCCACACCATCGCCCCGGACGCCTGACCCGCCCGGTCGCCCGCCGATGACCCTGCCCGACCCCGCCACCCGACCCGTCGCCTTTTTGCGCGCGTTGTTCGACGTCGCGGTGGCGCGGGCGCAGCCAGCTCAAGTGCTGCCCGCGCATCTGCCGCCGCCGCCCAAGGGGCGCACCGTGGTCGTCGGCGCCGGCAAGGCCAGCGCGGCAATGGCGCTGGCGCTGGAGTCCGCATGGCCGGGCGACGCGCCGCTGTCCGGGCTGGTGGTCACCCGCTACGGCTACGTTCCGCCGGCCTGGCGCGAGCAGCCGCGGCGCATCGAACTCGTCGAGGCCGCACACCCAGTGCCCGACGCCGCGGGCGAAGCCGCGGCGCGGCGCATGCTGCAAACCGTGCGGGGCTTGACCGGCGATGATCTGGTGATTGCGCTGATTTCCGGCGGCGGCTCGGCGCTGCTGCCGCTGCCCGCAGCAGGCCTCACCCTGGCCGACAAGCAGCGCATCAACCGCGAGCTGTTACTCAGCGGCGCAACGATCGCCGAGATGAACTGTGTGCGCAAGCACCTGTCGGCGATCAAAGGCGGGCGGCTCGCCACCGCCTGCGCCCCGGCGCCGGTGCTCACCCTCTTGATTTCCGACGTGCCAGGCGACGACCCGGCGGTGATCGCCAGCGGCCCGACCGTGCCCGACCCGAGCACCTGCGCCGACGCGCTGGCCGTGCTCGACCGCTACCGCATCGCCATTGCCGATGCGGTGCGCGCCGCGCTGCAAAGCGGCGCACTCGAAACCCCCAAGCCCGGCGACCCGGTGTTCGCCGGCAACCGGGTGGACATGATCGCCACACCGCGGCAGATGCTGCAGGCCGCCGCCGAAGCCAGCGTGCAGGCCGGCGTGCCCGCGCACATCCTGGCCGACGACATGGAAGGCGAGTCGCGCGACATCGCGCTGGCGCACGCCGCGCTGGCGCGCAGCGTCGCGCGGCACGGCACGCCGTTTTCCCGGCCCTGCCTGCTGCTGTCCGGTGGCGAAACCACGGTCAGCGTGCGCCCCGGCCAGACGCACGGCAGGGGCGGTCGCGGCAGCGAATTCCTGCTCGCGCTGGCGCTGGCGCTGGACGGCGAGCCGGGCATCCACGCCCTGGCCGGCGACACCGACGGCATCGACGGCAGCGAAGACAACGCCGGCGCCTGGATCACCCCCGACACCCTGGCCCGCGCCCGCGCTGCGGGGCTGAACCCGCGCGCGATGCTCGACGGGCACGACGCCTATTCGCTGTTCGTCGCCACCAATGACCTGCTTGTTACGGGGCCGACTTACACCAACGTCAACGACTTTCGCGCGGTGTTGGTCTGGGGTCAGGTCTAGCTTCGTAGCATTTTCCGGCGGGGTGAGGCTGTTCTGAACCTGATCCCCTCCGAGTCATCGCGCGCTTTGCTCATTGTTCGGAGGAATCAACGCCGCTAACAGGGGCAAGCGCCGCTCGACGTCGATGCTCCAGATCCATTCCTCGTTCTTCTCGGCACCCCAGATCAAGACGTCCAAAGCCGGCCCATTCGGGTGACTGCCCGAATGCGACAGGGTGATGCCGCCGAGCGCCATCGCCCCATTCCACTGCAGCGGAAACCACACGGGTTCCCCGTACATGCTCCATTCTTCGCGAGATGGCACGTTCTGCAGCAAGGACTCGAAACGTGCCCGATCAATTCCGCTCCGTCTAGCCGAATTCGCCAGTGCCAGGGCATCGCGCATATAACGCCGGGCCGCATCGAGCGCGAGTCGCTCCGCCTTGGCGCGGGTCGGCTCCGGTAGGTTGCCGGAGTTGGTGTCGGACACGTCAAGATCGTAGGCATAGCGCAAACGGATGCGCTGGGCAGGGCCCCACTGGCTGCCGCCAAGCCACTGCTGCCACTGCAAATCCGTGGTGTTGAAGTGCGACAGGTCATCGAAGACTTCGAGCGCGGCCGGTTTGCCCTCGATCAGCGCTAGGTATCCGGTCGAACCGCAATCACGTATGCAACCATTCAACAGACCGCTGCTTGGATCCGAGACGGGAACCGTGACACTGCCACGTTTTTGGAACAACACCCAGGACTGGAACTGACTGGAACCAGAAATTTTGAGCACGGCGCCGAGCCCCGCTGTCGGCAGGTAGGAGAGCGTGTAGTCAGGATCCACACTGCCGTTCTTGAGGTCGCTCAGTTCTCTTTGCAGTGCAGCATCGGGGGGTGCCACGCGCCGGGTGATCGCAGCGACCGGATCCTGAGTAACCTGCCGTTCGGCCAGCACAATATGACCAGCTGCCTGCAGGGCTTCGAGCGGGCCGGTTGCGCCCGGCGGCAACGACGCGACAGCACGCAGCAAGCCTTGCGCTAGGGGCAAGTCGGAGGGTGGCTTGGGGTCAGGTCTAGCTTCGTCGCATTTCGCGCGACTGAAACAGACCAAACTTCCCGCTTTGCCCCAGCCGGTTGCATGCTGAAACCCGGCGCGCCTGGGGGGCTGGCATACTGCTCGTGCCCGCCCCGCGCGAGTTGTCAGGAGAATTGCCATGCCTTCCCCACCCGCGCCCGACGATCCCTTGCGGCCGCCGCCGCCTCGGCGTATCGGCTGGCTGGTCGTGCTTGTGCTGATCGGGGTGTTGGCGGTGCTGGGCTATGTCAACCGCCAGCGTCTGCAGCAATTGACGCAGGCGTGGTTTGGCCATCCCGGCGCCGGGATGGTGGCGGCCAGCGCACCCGCCGCCTCCGCGCCGCGGCAGGTAGCGGTTGGCAGTGCGCCCCGGCCAGCCGCCTCGGCGGCTTCGGCGCCGTTGCAAGTTCCGGCCTCAACCGCGTCGTTGCCTGCCCTGCACGACAGCGATGCGCTGGTGTTGCGCGAGCTCGCCGGTCTGCTGACCAAGCCCGGGTTGGATTGGCTGGTGCCGCACCGGCTCATCGTGCACTTCGTCGCCACGGTGGACAACCTCGGGCGGCAGACGGTTCCGCTGCAGGTCTGGCCGGTGCGTCCGCTGCCGGGCACGCTGCGCACCACGGGGCAGGGCGACACGCTGGCGATCGCGCCGGCCAACGCGCAGCGGTATGTGCCTTATGTAGGCATGCTCACTGCGATCGACCCGCAGCGGGCGGCGCAGGTGTATGTGCGGCTGTATCCGCTGTGCGAGCAGGCGTGGCGCGAGCTGGGACACCCGAAGAGCGCGTTCAACGACCGGCTGCTGGCCGTGCTCGGCAGTCTGCTGCAGGCGCCGCAGCCGCAGGGGCCGGTGTTGCTGCGCCAGCCCAAGGTGGCCTACACCTTTGCCGACCCGGCGCTGGAGGCGGCTCCGGCCGGGCAAAAAATCCTCGTGCGCATCGGGCTGGACAACGAGCGCGCCGTCAAGGACTGGCTGCGCCGCTTCCGTCAGGCGCTGTTGGCGCAGCTGCGCCCGGCAGCGAGCGCGCCAGCGCAATGAAGTTGCGCAGCGGCGGTTGCGCATCGTCGCGCCGCCATACCAGCAGCACGTCGGTGCTGGCGTGCACGCCGCGCAGCGGGCGGTAGGCGACGAAGGGCAGTTGCGCGCGCTGCATCGACGCGGCGACGATGCCCACCCCCAGCCCGGCGGAAATCAGCCCGATGAGGGTGGGCATTTCGTGCACTTCCTGCACGATGCGCGGGCTGAACCCGGCCTGCGCGCACAGCGCCAGCGTCTGTTCGCGTAGCCCCGAGCCCAGGCTGGCGCTGTACAGCACGAAGGGCTGGTCGCGCAGGTCGGCGAATTGCACCGTGTCGCGCGCGGCCAGGGGATGGTCGGCGTGGACGGCAGCCAGCAGCGGCTCGCGCTGCACCACCAGCGAAGCCAGCGCGGCGTCGCGCAGCGACGGGGTGTCGCGCAAAAACCCGAGATCCAGGCGGTGCGACAGCAGATCGTCCACCTGCGCCTGCGACGGCTGCTCGCGCAGGTCGAGTGTGACCTGCGGCCAGGCGGCGCGGTAGTCGCGCAGCAGCCGGGGCATGACGTCGGTGAACGGCATCGACCCGGCAAAGCCGATAGCCAGCCGCCCGGCCTCGCCGCGGCCGACGTGCCGGGTTTGCGCCACGGCGTGATCGACCGCATCGAGAATGCCGCGCGCCAGCGGCAGCAGGGTGTCTGCCGCCGCGGTGCGCCGCACCCCGCCGCGGCCGCGGGTGAACAGCGCCACCCCCAGCTCGGCTTCGAGCGCCTGGATCTGCTGGCTCAGCGGCGGCTGCGAGACGTGCAGCCGCTGCGCCGCGCGGGAGAAATGCCGCTCCTCGGCGACGGCGACGAAATAGCGCAGGTGGCGCAATTCCATATCGAATACGAATCAAGTGTTCGGAAAATGATATTTCACATATCAAATCAGCGCATCTAAGCTGTGCAATGCGTCGCATCCCGCGACGTCAGCATTGCTCGGCATGTCCACCACCACCCTCCCGCCTGCCACGGCCCCCGCGCATCCGCCGGAGTGGCTGCGCCGCGCCGCAGTGACGGCGGCGGGCATGTGCGCGTTTTTCACCATGTACGTCACGCAGGGCCTGCTGCCCAGCCTGCAGTCGGTGTTTCACGCCAGCGTGGCCGAACTCAGCCTGACCATCACCGTCACCACCCTGACGGTGGCGCTGGCGGCGCCGTTTTCCGGCATCGCCGCAGACCGGTTCGGCCGCAAGCAGGTGCTGCTGGCGTCGCTCGCCGGGCTGGCGCTGTCCACCGCGCTGGCGGCTACGGCCGACACCCTGCACGGCCTGCTGGTGTGGCGCGCCATTGAAGGGCTGTGCATTCCCGGGGTGTTCACCGCCACGGTGGCTTACATTAGCGAGGAATGGCGGGCATCGGAAGCGCCGGCGGTGACGGCGCTGTACATCGCCGGCTCGGTGGCCGGGGGGTTTTCCGGTCGATTCATCGCCGGCATGGTCACGGCGCACGCCGGCTGGCAGGTGGCGTTCGTCACGCTGGGTGCGGTCAACTTCGGGTTTTTGCTGCTCATCGCCTGGGGGTTGCCGCCGTCGCGCCGGTTCCACGCCAGCCGCGGCGGGTGGCGTGCGGCGTTGGCCGGGTTCGCGCCACATCTGCGCAACCTCAGACTGCTGGGCACCTACGCCATCGGCTTTGGCATTCTGTTTTCGCAGGTCTGCACCTTCACCTACGTCAGCTTTCACCTCGCTGCCGCGCCCTACGACTTCGACCTCAAAGACCTGAGCCTGCTGTTTACCGTCTACCTGGTCGGCATGGTGGCCACGCCGCTGGCGGGCAAATTCGCCGCGACCTTCGGCAAACGCCCTGTGTTTGCCGCCGCCGTGGCCCTGGGCAGCGGCGGCATGCTGCTGACCCTGCTCGCTCCGGTGTGGGCCATCGTGCTCGGACTGATGTTGAGTTCGGGCGGAGTGTTCATCGCCCAGTCGATGGCGACGTCGCAGGTGCCCGCCTTCACACGGCAGGCGCGCTCGTCGGCGGTCGGGTTGTATGTGCTGTGCTACTACTTGGGGGGCAGTGTCGGCGCCTTCGGACCAGCCTGGGTCTGGGCGCACGCGGGCTGGGCAGGATGCGTGGCGCTGGTGCTGGCGGCGCAACTGGCCATCGGCGTGGCGGCTTGGCTGTTATGGGGTCAGGTCTAGCTTTGTAGCATTTTCCGGTGACGGATGCTACCGTTCTAGACCTGACCCCATCAAAACAACCGTGACCCCATCAAAACAACCGCGCAATGACATAGGCCAGCAGCGACAGCAGCACGCTCGATCCGAACGGGAACAACCAGTCCCGGCCGAACAGGCGGATGCGCAGGTCCAGCGGCATTTTACCGATGCCAAAGCGTTCCAGATGCGGCAGCAATGCGGAAAACACGATCGAGGCGAGGATGAAGACGATGAGCCAGCGCATTGCTCGGGCCTACAGGGTGTGGGTGCGGTCGCCGCGGGCGAAGCCGTGCAGGAGGTGGGCATCGACGTCGCGGCCCAGGGCGATGACCTTAAACAGCTCGCCCATTTCGCTCTCGCCCAGCAGTTTGTTCACCGCCGCGGTCTGTCGCAGGTAATGCGAGCCGCCGGGCGCGGCGGTGGCCTGGCACAGGGCCGCGGCGCTGCTCGGGGCCACGGGCGGCGGCCCGGCAGCGAATTGCTCGGCGACGAGATCGAGCAGACCGCAGTTCAGCAGGAAGTTGGCCTGGCTGGTGTAGCCCAGCACGTCCAGGCCGGCTTCCTGGGCGGCCAGCGCCACGGCGGTGAAGTCGATGTGCGCGGTGATGTCGGCCAGACCCGGCCACAGCAGCACGTCGTCGAGCGCGCGGTGGCGATAGTGCGCGCGCAGCGTACCCATGTGGCGCTGCGGGTGGTAGTACTCGTGCTGCGGGAAGCCGTAGTCGATGAACAGCGCCACGCCGCGCCTGAGTCGCTCGGCCAGGGTGCGCACGAAGGCCAGCGCGTGCGGGTGGATTTCGGTCACGCTGCCCGGCGGCAGCCCCTGCGCCTGCGGGGCGGGCGGCTGCAGGGTGGTGGGGCGGTCGGCGAACACCAGGTCGTCGCCTTCTTGTGACACGCCGCGTTCCATCCAGCCGCCGGGGTGTTTGCTCAGCAGCTTGACCGGCATGGCGTCGAGCACTTCGTTGCCCAGCACCACGGCGTCAAGACGCGCGGGCAGGCGGCTCCACCACTGCACGCGGTCGGCCAGATGCGGCACGGCGCGCTGCAGCGTGTCCATTTGCAGGTGTTTGAGCGCGCCGGAGACTTCGACGATGGCGTACTGCCGCGGCGCGCAGCCCAGCCGGTCGAGCTCGCCCAGCACCTGCGCGGCGAGCTGGCCCGAGCCGGCGCCGAACTCGACCACGGTGTCCAGCGCGGCGTGCTGCAGCAGCCGCGCCACCTGCGCGGCGATGGTGCGGCCGAACAGCGCAGACAGTTCGGGGGCGGTGACGAAGTCGCTATCGCTGCCGAAATCGCCAAACTGCCCGGCCTGCCCGGTGTAGTAGCCCAGCCCCGGCGCGTACAGCGCCTGCTGCATGTAGGCGTCGAACGGCAGCCAGCCGCCGCCCGCATGCAGCGCGGCGCGCAGTTGCGCCAGCAGTTGCGCGCTGCGCTCCAGCGCGGGTGGGGCGGGGGCCGGTAGACTTGTCGGCTGTTCGTTCATTCGTCCATTCTAGAAAGAAGCATGTCCGGCGCTGCCCCATCTCCTGGCCGTTCCCGTCCGGTTGCTCTGGTCACGGGCGCGGCGCACCGCGTCGGCCGCGAAATCGCCTTGCACCTGGCAGCGCACGGCTGGGACGTGGCCGTGCACTACCACCGCTCGGCGCAGGCCGCCAGCGAGGTGTGCGCGCAGGCGCGGCAGCGTGGCGCGCAGGCGCAGGCCGTGTGCGCCGATTTGCACGATGCTGCTGCGGCGCTGCAATTGCTGCCGCAGACCGTTGCCGCGCTCGGCCGGGTCGATGCCGTGGTCAACAACGCCTCGCTGTTCGAGTACGACGACGCGCAGCAGCTGCGTGCTCAAACCGCGCTACGCCACTACCAGGTCAACGCCGTCACTCCCGTGCTGCTGGCGCAGGCGCTGCACGCGCATCTCGCGGGGCGCGGCGCGCAGGGCTGCGTGGTCAATCTGCTCGATCAAAAGCTGTTCAACCCCGATCCGGATTATTTGTCGTACACCTTGGCAAAAGCCGCGTTGCAGGCGGCTACCGTGGCGCTGGCGCAGGCGCTGGCGCCGGTGCTGCGGGTGGTCGGCGTGGCGCCGGGGCTGATGCTGCCCTCCGGGCCGATGACCGCCGACGAATTCGCCCGCGTCCACTCCTGCACGCCGCTGCGCCGCGGCTGCACCCCGCTGGACGTGGCGCAGGCGGTGCAGTTCGCGCTGCAAGCGCCGGCGGTCACCGGCACCACGCTGCTGGTCGATGGCGGCCAGCACCTTGCCGGGTGCGGGCGCGACGTGTTATTCGTCGCCCGCGGCCAGGCGTCCTGAACCTTTGTCGAAAGCCTCTCCATGTACAGTGCTCTGTCGCACCCTGCTTTGCGCGCCTGCCGCCGGCTGTTTTTGAAAAACTACGAGGTCCATATCAACATCGGCGTGCACGAATTCGAAAAACGCGGCGAGCAGCGTGTGCTGATCAACGTCGATCTGTTCGTGCCGCTGGCCATGTCCACACCGCAGCAGGACAAACTCGACGAAGTGGTCGATTACGACTTCATGCGCCGCGTCATCGCCGCGCGCGTGGCGCAGGGACACATCCATCTGCAGGAAACCCTGTGCGACGACGTGGCGCGCATCATGCTCGAACACCCGCGGGTGCGCGCGGTGCGCGTGTCGACCGAAAAACCCGACGTCTACCCCGACTGCGACGGCGTGGGTGTCGAAGTGTTCCACGTGAAGGATTTGCAGCCATGAACCCCGCCTCCGATCCCGCCGCTGCCTTCGCCGCCGACGCGCGCGCGGCGCAAAAGACCGCGTTCGAGAACAACAAGCTGGCCAAGCGACTGCACCGCCTGGTCGGCCAGGCGATCGTCGATTTCAACATGATCGAGCAGGGCGACCGCGTGATGGTCTGTCTGTCGGGCGGCAAGGACAGCTACGGCCTGCTCGACATCCTGCTCAATCTGCGTCAGCGCGCGCCGGTGGATTTCGACGTCATCGCCGTCAATCTCGACCAAAAGCAGCCCGGTTTTCCCGCGCACGTCCTGCCCGACTACCTGAAAAGCCGCGGCGTACCGTTTCACATCGAGGAGCAGGACACCTACTCCATCGTCAAGCGGGTGATCGAGCCGGGAAAAACCACCTGCGGGCTGTGCTCGCGGCTGCGCCGCGGCATTCTCTACCGCGTCGCAGGCGAACTGGGGGCGAGCAAAATCGCCCTGGGCCACCACCGCGACGACATCGTCGAAACCTTTTTCCTCAACCTGTTTTTCAGCGGCAGGATCAAGGCCATGCCGCCCAAGCTGGTGAGCGACGACGGCAGGCATGTGGTCATCCGCCCGCTGGCTTACGTGGCCGAGGCCGATCTGGCGCGCTGGGCGCAGGTGCGCGGTTTTCCGCTCATACCGTGCAGCCTGTGCGGCAGCCAGGACAACGCGCAGCGCAAGCAGGTCAAGGCCATGCTGCAGCAATGGGAGCGCGAGCATCCGGGGCGGGTGCAAAACCTGTTCAACGCGCTGTCGCAGGTCGTGCCCTCGCACCTGCTCGACCGCGGGCTGTTCGACTTTGCCACGCTCAAGGCCAGCGGCGTGCCCGACCCGCAAGGCGACGTGGCGTTCGACCCGCCCGACAGCGCCGCCACGTCGTGCGCTGGCGCCGACGAACTCCCGCGCGCACAATCCATCCAATGGCTGTGATGTGCGCCAATACCATCGATCAACACACCGATTAACGCCATCGATTTTTTTGCGCCGGAGCCGTCAATATGCGCTCGCCTGATTCGCCGTCTCGCCGGTCGTGGTTCGCCGCCCGGTGGGGTTTGCTGTTCGCCGCCGCGCTGCTGTTAGCCGGCTGTGCCAGCCTGACCGGGCTGCGCACCACGGTCCTCACCCCGCACCCCGCGCCGCAGGCGCTGGTGGGGGCGAAAGTGCAGGTGCAGGCGGCGCCGTCGAACGCCGCCAGCGCCGACGCCTACACGCTGCAGACCGCCGTGGTCGATGCAATGGCGCAGGCCGGCATGGTGCCGCTGCTCGGCCAGCCGGCGCCGTACACCGCGCGCTACGACTACAAAGTCCGGTTGGATCTGGAAGCCACCTACGGCCCGTCGGTGTGGCCGCCGCCGGTGCTGCTGCCCAACGGCGCGGTGTATTTCCCGGGCGGCTACTGGAGCTGGGGCGGCGGCTGGTTCGGCTGGATGCCGCCGCCGAACTACTACGAGCGCAGCCTGACGCTGGAAATCCGCGACACCGCCACGGGCGCGCTGGTGTGGCAGTCGCACGCGCGCACCGGCGGTTATCAGCGCGATCTGGCGTCGGTGGCCGTGCCGCTGGCGCAAGCGGCGCTGCGCGGTTTTCCGGCGGCGTCGGGCGAACACAAAATCGTCTTCCCGCGCTGAGCGCCGACGGCTGCGCGCGCGGCTTTCAGTTCAAGAACAGGCGGGTCGCCGGATTGTCGGTTTCCTCGGCCCACTGATAGCCGAGCTGCTGCAGGAACTGGCTGAACGCCTTTTTGTCCGTCGGCGGCACCTGGATGCCGACCAATACATGGCCGCTGTCGCCGCCTTGGTTGCGGTAGTGGAACAAGCTGATGTTCCACTCCGGGCTGAGTGCATCGAGAAAGCGCAGCAGCGCGCCGGGACGCTCGGGGAAGTCAAAGCGCAGCAGCCGCTCGTTCACCGCCATGCTCTGCCCTTGCGCGTCGCGCGGGGCGGGGCCGCCGACCAAATGGCGCACATGCACCTTGGCGAGTTCGTTGTCGGTCAGGTCGAGCACGCCGTAGCCGGCGCGCTCGAAGGTCTGCGCCATTTTTTGCGCGTCTTCGCGGCCGTTGATGCTCAGGCCGACGAACACATGCGCCGCCTCAGGCCCTTTGATGCGGTAGGTGAACTCGGTGACGCTGCGCGCGCCCAGCAGCCCGCAAAGCCGGCGAAAACTCCCCGGCTGTTCCGGGATGGTCACGGCAAACAGCGCTTCGCGCGCCTCACCGACTTCGGCGCGCTCGGCGACGAAACGCAGGCGGTCGAAGTTCATGTTCGCCCCGCAGGTCACGGCAACCAGCGTCTCGCCCCTGAGCTTGTGCGTGGCGGCGTATTGCTTCACCGCGGCCACCGACATCGCGCCAGACGGTTCGAGCACGCTGCGGGTGTCTTCGAACACGTCCTTGATCGCCGCGCTCACCGCGTCGGTATCGACGACGACGAAGTCATCGACCAGCTCGCGTACCAGGCGGAACGTTTCACGCCCCACCTGCTTGACCGCGGTGCCGTCGCAAAACAGCCCGACTTCGGCCAGGGTGACGCGCCGGCCCGTCTGCACGCTGCGCAGCATGGCGTCGGAATCGACCGTCTGCACGCCGATGACCCTGATCTCCGGGCGCACCGCCTTGATGTACGCCGCCACGCCGGAAATCAGCCCGCCGCCGCCGATGGCGCAAAACACCGCGTGGATCGGCGCCTGGTGCTGGCGCAGGATTTCCATGGCGATCGTTCCCTGCCCGGCGATCACGTCCGGGTCGTCGAACGGGTGGACGAAGGTCAGCCCCTGCTGCTGCTGCAAGGTCAGCGCGTGGGCGTAGGCGTCGCTGTAGCTGTCACCCTGCAGCACGACATCCACACTGGCGCCGCCGAAGGCGCGCACGGCGTCGATCTTCACCTTCGGCGTGGTCGCCGGCATGACGATCACCGCGCGGCAGCCCAACCGGTGCGCCGCCAGCGCCACCCCTTGCGCGTGGTTGCCCGCCGAGGCGCAGATCACCCCGCGCTGGCGTTCGGCTTCGCTCAATCGCGCCATTTTGTTGTACGCCCCGCGCAGCTTGAAGCTGAACACCGGCTGTGTGTCCTCGCGCTTGAGCAGCACTTTGTTGTGCAGCCGGCGCGACAGATTGCGTGCCGGCTCCAGCGCCGACTCGATGGCCACGTCGTACACCCGGGCGGTCAAAATGCGCTGCAAATAGTCGGTATGCTTCGCCGTCATCGCCTCGTCCTTGGGAAAAAGCCGATTTTATGAGCCGCCACCCCGACACCCTATGGAACACCTCATGCCGCTGACGGCAGGCGGCTGGCTGCTCAGCGCGCATCTGGCGTGGCAGGCGCTCTTGCACGCCGCCGCAGGGCCCGGCGGGTTGGTGGTGTTGGCCGTGCTGAGTTTTGCCGCCGCCACGCTGATCCCGTTCAGCTCGGAGGCCGTGCTGCTCGTCGTCGTTGCCGCGCAGCCGCAGCACACCGCGCTCGCGCTGATCGCCGCCACGCTGGCCAACACCGCCGGCGGCATGACCACTTACGCCTTGGGCCGCTGGGCGCGTCGCTGGCAGACGCCCGATGCCTGGCGCTGGGCGCCGCAGGTGCAGCGCTGGGGCGCGCCGCTGACCGCGCTGGCCTGGGCGCCGGCGATCGGCGACGCGCTGGTGGCCGCGGCAGGCTGGCTGCGCATCGACGCCCTGGCCTGCGCGGCGTGGATGCTGCTCGGCCGCGGTCTGCGCTACGCCGCAGTCGTCGGCCTGGCCTGGCTGGTTTGACGGCGCCGGCTGCGGGCAAAAAAATACCCGGGCGCAGATCGACAGGCCCGGGTAAGAATCCACCAAAGGAGGAGGTGGAGGAGACAAACGGTGCGCCGCAACCGACGCATGGCCACATATTAGAAGATGCTTATAAACTTTTCCAGCCGCGCCCGCAGTGGGGGATTGCTCGGCGCGGCATGAAAAAATC
>Ga0078972_1007089_pt1 | contig 25513 bp, 23 predicted proteins | sample YelNatPaOPGAMG01_FD_67568 | JGI IMG/M metagenome (GOLD analysis project Ga0078972, IMG submission 67568) | Hot spring thermophilic microbial communities from Obsidian Pool, Yellowstone National Park, USA - OP-RAMG-01 (SPADES assembly) (version 2) | ecosystem: Environmental > Aquatic > Thermal...
GGACTCTTCCCCTTTCGGTCGCCCCTACTCAGGGAATCCCGTTTTGGTTTCTTTTCCTCCCCCTACTAAGATGCTTCCGTTCGGGGGGTTCCCGCTCCCTGCCGGGAGCACCGCAGACCCCAAAAGGAGCCTGCAGTGGGAGGTCCCATTCGGGGATCCCCGGTTCTAGGGCTGCATGCGCCTACCCGGGGCCCTATCGCGGCTTGCCGCGCCCTTCGTCGGCGCTCAAGCCGAGCCATCCACCAGACGGCGTGGCATGTCGGGCTAGAGCGGTGTCTGTTTAGCGGTGAACCCTTCCGTTGCGAAGGCCTATGCACGGCTTCATCGTGAGCATAAGCCCACTAGCCCTTCGCCCACCACCGGAACGATGGGGAGCTGCATTTAACGATGGCTTAACGTAATGTAGCCAAGTCTATTCTGAAGGCTTTTTCGGTAATATAAGGATTGCGTCCCTCCCTTCAATCTAACCACCATGTTCTCAACGTTCACCTCTATCAGATGAGCGTTGTTCCGCAAAACTTGTTAGACGGAGTATGGAAGCTTCGTCGGGCTTTTAAAGGCTTAAAGGATTACCTTTCGCAACAGTCTCTTGGTGTTAGCGGTTGTCGTCCAACGGGTTGTTGAGGCTTAAGTTTGTAGGATGCATGGTTGGATGCGCTGTTGGAGACGCTTTAGGCGCAGCTGCGGAGTTTTCTGTGGAAGGTGGACCGACGACACCCACATGATGATTGGTGTGGCTGAATCCCTAATCTCCAGCAAGGGTTTTGACGGAAACCACATGGCGCAAACCTTCGTCAAAAAACTACAAGTTGGAGCCTTGGCGGGGCTGTGCAGCAGGTCCGCCTCGGTTTTTAGGTGGATTAAGGCTGGGGTCCCATGGAACGAGGCTTTTTGGCGAGCAGGCTCTTATGGAAACGGGGCGGCTATATACTGTTTCCTACGAAACTACCAAAGCTTCAAAGAGGCGGTTGCCTATGCCGTAAGCCTAGGCGGAGACCGAGACACCATTGGAGCCATGACAGGCGCTATAAGCGGCGCATATCACGGCTTAAACGCCATACCCCATGAGTGGCTAAGCAAACTGGAGAAACGATTCCACATGGAGAAGCCCTCTGGAAACTGAAGGTCGCCGCTGCAGTTGAGTCCACACGTAAACATTAACATTTTTATGTCCGTTTTCAATACGCCATTATAGCATAGACAAGGCGCCTCGGTAGCTCAGCCTGGTAGAGCAACGGCCTTGTAAGCCGTAGGTCGCGGGTTCGAAGCCCGCCCGAGGCTCCACTAACTTTTAAAATGCTTGGGAGAAAGCACCTTCTACCAGTTTGGAAACGTTTTTACGGACTTTGCCACATAGTATTGCAAGCTCCCTTAAATGTATGGTGCTGTTGATGAGGGCTCTATATCAAGGGTTGTGCTTAAACTGTGAGGGCACGGTGTCCGATGAAAGGCTTCTCCAGATCGGTGTGTGCGAAAACTGTGTTGAAAAGGCTGAAAGCCTAAGCTGGGAACAGCTTTTGAAGGTTTTGAGGGAGAAGGAAAAGCTCTACTTCGCTGAGGAAATTTTCCTCTTCCACCAGAGGCTTAGGGAGTTTTCCCAGTTCTTTAAGAAGGCTGTTGGCCATAGGATGTGGTCCCTCCAAGAGACTTGGGCTAGGAGAATCCTTCTGGGCAACAACTTCTCCATAGTGGCGCCCACTGGTGTTGGAAAAACCGTTTTGGGAACGGTTTCAGCCCTCTATTTTGCTGTTGAGGGCAGGAAAAGCTACATTATCGTGCCCACAGCACTCCTCGTCCAACAGGTTGTGGAGAGGATTAGCGTTTTCTCGGATAAGCTTGGCGTCAAACCGAAGATGGTCTGCTATCATGCGGGCATGAGCGACTCAGAGAGGAAGGAAGCCCTAGAAAGGGTAGTGACTGGCGACTTCGAAATCCTAGTCACAACTGAAAGGTTTCTGGTTAACCGCTTTAAAGTTGTTGAAGGTAAAGCCTTCGACTTCATCTTCGTCGACGATGTGGATTCCTTCCTTAAGTCTCCAAAAAACATTGACAAGGTTATGAGGCTTCTTGGCTTCAGCGACGAAATAATAGCTTCAGCCTTCCAAATAATAGAGTTGCGGAAAGAGGCAAGCCGCTTAGAAAGGATGGGGAAACCCTCCGAACAAGTTCTGAGGGAGATAGAGAGACTTCGGAAACAGATTGAGAATTATAAAAGCCGGTGCAAGATAGGCCTGCTTGTAGTTTCAGGGGCAACCGTTAAGGCTAGAAGAACCAAGCGAATAAAGCTTTTCGAAGAACTTCTAAACTTTCAGATAGGCTTCAAACCCGAATTCCTAAGAAACATCAAAGACTATTATCTTCCGGCGGAAGCCGCGCCGGAACAACAGGTTCTCTCGCTCATCCAAAGGTTTGGCGGAGGCTGCCTGGTTTTCGTCCCATCTGTTTTTGGAAGGGAGTATGTGGCTAAAATCAGCGCTTTTTTAAACGCTAACGGAGTTAAAGCCTATGCCTACATGAAGATGGATGAAAAGTTGCTTGAAAGTTTCCAGAATGGTGAATACGATGTCCTAGTTGGAGTTGCAAGCTTCAGAAGCCCACTAGCAAGGGGCATAGATCTCCCGGAAAGAATCCGCTACGTGGTTTTCGCCGGAGTTCCAAGAACAGAAATCAGGCTCAGCTGGGACGAATACAACCCTGTCAAACTCCTAACGCTTCTAAAAAACGTTAGGGAATTTCTAGACGCAAAAGCACAAGACAGGGCAGGCCAGCTGATAAACGTCCTCGGAAAGGCTTTACCCGTGAACAGGCAGACCGTGGAAAAAGTTAAGGAAGCCTTGGAAACCGGCACACAGCTGGAGGGCTTCGACGACTACGTTAGGCGAATTGTTTCGGAGACTAGGGACTTCTTAAAGGAGGCTATAACTCCAGCGGTTGTTGAAGCTATATCTAGGAGCAAGGAGGTGTCCCTCAAACAAAGGGAAGGCGAATTCTACCTAGTGGTTGCAGACCCAGTGGCTTATGTTCAAGCTTCTGGAAGAGCCTCCAGAATGTTCGCGGGCGGCATAGCTAAAGGCGCAAGCTTCATTCTGGTGGATGATGAGAAGGCGTTTTACGCCCTAAAGAAACGTTTAGAATTCATGCTCGGCGAGTTTACGCCGCTCAAATTCAGCTTGAAGGCTGTTGAAAGATGGTTTAAAGGCATAGACGCAGACCGCCAAGCCATCCGGGACATTAGGGAGGGCAAAATCTCGAAGAGGCTTAAGGACTTCATTAAGACGGCTTTGCTCATCGTCGAATCTCCAACGAAGGCTAGGACGATTTCGAGGTTCTTCGGGAAGCCCTTCAAAAGGAGAATTGGAGACGTAACCGTTTTCGAAATAAGCACCGGAGAGTTTGTACTCAGCATTGTGGCAAGCATGGGCCACATTTACGACCTCGTTTTAAACGAGGGTTTCCACGGCGTCAAAGTTGAGGGTGAACGCTTCATACCGATATACGATTTCATTAAGAAATGTTGGAAGTGCGGTGAACAGTTCACGGGGCTTGATTTTTGCCCAAAATGCAAGAGCCAAGACTACTACTCAAAGAAAGAGCTTGTCAAGGCCTTGAGGAAGATCGCCCTCGAAGTTAACTATGTCTTCGTTGCTACAGACCCAGACATTGAAGGAGAGAAAATAGCCTACGACGTTTACTGTTCACTTTACCCCATGAACAAGCACATTGAAAGACTGGAGTTTCACGAGATAACCAAAAAGGCTTTCCTTCAAGCCGTTAAAGAGCGGCGGGAAATCAACCTTAAAATGGTGGAAGCCCAGCTTGTCCGACGCATCGAAGACCGTTGGATAGGGTTCGAGCTAAGCCGAAAACTTTGGCAACGTTTCCAAAACTATAGGCTATCAGCGGGAAGAGTTCAAACTCCCGTTTTGGGCTGGATAATAGAGCGGGTAAACGAGTCGAGGAAGAAAAAGAAGGTTCTGTCCGTTGTGCTTTCAAACGGCTTAAAGGTTTCAATCGAAAACCCAACCTTACCGTTCTCACCCCAACAGCTTGAAGAACAGTTAAAGAACCTCAAAGCAAGAATAGTTGACCTAACAACAGAAGAACGCATATTGAACCCTCCTCCACCGTACACGACGGATACTATGCTTAGGGATGCATCGGCGAAGCTTGGTTTCCCAGCCACAAAAACAATGATGATTGCCCAAGACCTTTTCGAGATGGGTTTATGCACATATCACAGAACCGACGCCACAACAGTTTCAACGGTAGGCATAGGCATAGCCAAAGAATACATTCAAGAAAGGTACCCGTCCCTTTTTGTTCCCCGCAGGTACGCAGTGGAAGGAGCCCACGAATGCATAAGGCCTACGAAAGCCGTAGACGTGGAGAGGCTGAAAAACCTCATATCCCTTGGGCTTCTCCGTTTCCCAAAGAGGCTCACGGCAGACCACTTCCAGCTCTACGACCTCATATTCAAACGCTTCATCGCAAGCCAAATGAGGGAGGTTAAACTCCTCTACCAGAAGTTCAGGGTTCTGGTGAATGGAAACAGGGTCTCTGTGGAAAACCCAGTAAACATAGTTTCCGGAGGCTTCAACGTAGTGTTGCCCATAAAAACCGTGAATCCTGTTGAGGAAGGCGAATACGCAATAACATTCGGAAGGATCCTAACAGTACCCGCCGCCAGACTATTCACACAGGGCGAAATAATCGCCTTGATGAGGGAAAAAGGCATAGGGAGGCCAAGCACATACGCGAAAATAGTCTCCACAATCCTTGAAAGAAACTACGCCGTAGAACAGAGGAACAAGCTGATAAGCACGCCTTTAGGTTTTAAGGTCTACACGTATCTGCGCCAAAACTTTGGAAACTACACTTCAGAAGAGACCACGCGAAGGCTTGAATTGTTAATGGACCTGGTGGAGCAAGGAAAAGCCGACTACAACAAAATCTTAAAAGAACTTTACCAAGAAATCCTAGAAATAAGGGAGAAAGCGTAGCAGCAGACGTCCGGAGACATATCCGGTGCGGGAGTTCATCCTCTACTCACGTTTAGGACGAACAGACGCAAAGTGGACAAACCTCCACGACGCTGGACGCCTTGACATAGTTTACGAGTGCGCCGTTGCAAGCTTATTTTTGTCGCACGCCATCCGGAAAGACGTGGTTTTCCACGCTGTGCTGAACGGTCCACCGTCGCCGCCAGTGCATTTAAAAGTGGAGGGGGCGACGCTTCACGATGTTAGAACAGACCAGCAGACCTGGACAAACATTTTGAAAAAAGTTTTAGCTGGCAAAACCCATCCCGGGATATCCACGGAAAAACTCAGCTTCGAAGCCCTTTTAAGAATGAAAGCTGAAAAATCCCAAATCTACGTTTTAGAAGAGGGTGGAAAAGACATAAGCGAAGTAAACATAGGCGAAAATCCAGTTTTCATCCTTGGAGACCATGTGGGCTTGCCTAAAAAAGTGGAGGCTTACGCGCTGCGTTATGGAGAAAAAATTTCCCTTGGAAGAAAACCTTATTTGGCAGCTACATGTGTCTCCATCTTAAACTATATCCTCGATAGAAAAGAAATGTCCATAAGTTTACCTTAAAATGTTCAATATAACTGAAATAAACAGTCCCACCAGACATATGCAGAAGAAAACTGTGAAACCTAGCTTTTGCGGGCACTTCCCTCCAGTCCCAAAATTAACTCCCAAATCCCAGATGGGACTTCAAACAATCCCGAAAAGAGAAACGGGCAGCAACCAAAGCCAAAGCCAGGTGAGTTGGGTTTTAAGAGCAGCTATGGTCTGTTGCGTTAACCCTAAGTTCTTAATGTCGATCACCATCGATGGGATAAAAGGCCAAGAAACAACCGTTGTAATAATGCTCAAAAGCATGTCAACTAAATAGGTGTACCCGGTGATAGACGCGGCAGTTTTTAGGTCCCAGCCACTACCTTTATTACAGGCGAATTTCACGATGACTGATTCTATCAACCAAATGGCGACAAGTGAAACAAAAATTTGGATAGCCAATATCCCGAAAGCTTCGTCATAAGAAGGAGCTAAAGCCACATCTTCAATGCCCTCCCTTGGCGAAACTAAGACCTTGAATATTCTTTGAAGGAAAGAAAACTTTCCTTCATAGGGTTTTTGGGAAGCTGCTTCAGGTTGCGGTGGTTGTGCGGTAAGTGGTGTTTCAGAAGCACTCAAGGTGCAACTCACCCCACATTTTTGGTGAAACCAAAACCCGGCCGCTGAGCGGTAAATTTTTATTTTTGCGCTTTTCGGTTTAACTTGTTATCGGACATTTTACACGGTCCATAGTTGGAGGCGGGTTAGATGGCAGCAATTCGGGAGCTGCCAACAACCTCCGTATCGAGGTTTGAACGTATCGGCGCCCACACCCACATTAAAGGTTTGGGTTTAGATGAAAACTTGAAGGCTGTCAAAATCAAGGACGGGATGGTTGGACAGGAGAAAGCCAGAGAAGCCGCCGGCTTAGTCGTTAAGATGATTAAGGAGGGTAAGCTAAGCGGCAAATGCATAATTCTCGCTGGTCCGCCCGGCACCGGTAAGACAGCCATCGCTGTGGCCATCTCCAAAGAGCTGGGCGAAAATGTGCCCTTCATCCAGATGAGCGGCAGTGAAATTTACAGCACTGAGCGGAAGAAAACCGAAGTTCTCATAGAAGCCATTAGAAAGTGCATTGGCGTTGAAATTCACGAAATGCGGAAGGTTTACGAGGGCGAGGTAACCATGGTTGACATTCGAACGGCGCCGCATCCATACAATCCCTACCAGAAGATTCCTGAAAGCGTTAGACTAACCTTGAAGACAAAGGAAGAGGAGAAAACCATCGAGGCTGGTGCATCCATAGCTCAACAGATAATCGCCGAAGGCATATCTGAAGGACACGTTATACAGATAGACGCTGAAACAGGTAGGGTTGTAAACCTTGGACTTTGCCTTGAAAGCCAGAAGGGAAAAACCTACGACGTGGACACTAGAAGGAAGATTCCACGCCCCAGCGGTAAAGTTCTAAAGGAGAAGGAGTTTGTTTACATGCTTACTTTGGCGGACTTGGACGAGTTGAACGCTAGGCAACGTTCAGGAAGCCTCTTCTCACTGCTCTTCGGCGGACCAGAGTCGAGGGAGATTGACACTGAAGTGCGGATGGCCGTTGACCAACAAGTGAAGGAGTGGGTGGACAGCGGAAAAGCCTTCATTCATCCGGGCGTCTTATTCATCGACGACGCGCATTTGTTAGACTTAGAAGCATTCAGCTTTCTCAGCAGAGCCATGGAAAGCGAGCTTGTCCCAATAATTATCCTCGCCACAAACCGTGGCGTAGCCCGCATCCGCGGAACCGACATAAAAAGCCCGTTGGGTTTCCCACTTGACCTCTTGGACCGGGCGGTAATAATTGCCACGGAACCCTACGACATGGAAAGCATCAAGGAAATCCTTCGAATACGCGCTGCCGAAGAGAAAATAAAAATCGACCCTGAGGCTCTGGAGAGGCTCGCCACAGTTGGTGCTAAGAGCTCCATGCGATATGCCGTTCAACTCTTAAGCCTAGCAGCCCAAAACGCCAAAGCCCTGAACAAGGAAAAGGTTACGGTTGAGGACGTGCAGAGGGTGGATGAACTTTTCATGGACGTTGGCGAAGCCGCCGAATACTTGAGAAAGTACGAGGAAAAACTGCTTATCCACTAGATTTCAAGGCTGTAAAGCAGATCATTATCCTTAAACAGCAACCTTTAACCGCACCTTTCTCCTTTCTTAAAATGAGCAGCCATGTCTGAGAAGAAGCAGAGGCGGGTACCTTCAAGTTCGGTGGAGCTGAGCTCCGCAGAAGACTGGGTTTTTGTCTTGGAACCGGCAAAAATTGAGATAGGCTCTGGATACAGCATCTCCCTAAACCAAGACGAGGACGGCAATCCCATAATTGACGTTAAAACCTACGGAGACGTTGATCTGGCAAAAATTAAAAGGCACATCGAATGCTTATATCCAAACGCCCAAATAAGACACGTAAACGAGGAGCCAACAGTCACCATTGTGAAGAAAAGTGAACGGAAAAGTAAAATCGAGAGATAGCTTCCGCCCAGAATTTTGGACTTTGAAATGAGATTGAAATAGAATCAAAAATATATTCATATAAATTTTCCTTGCGAAAAAAGGAAATTCAACATTCAACTTCGCCTTTTGCGGATCCCGTTTGTTTATGGCTGTAAATGGGTTGAATGACCGTTTAGTTTTTATGCTTCCCATAAGTCATGATGTAGAATTCCGCTGAAGAAGTAAGCTGTAAGTGAGGCTATTAATGGAAAAGCGTGGGGATATTGACAGTGATTCAGAACAACTTAACGTGGTCTACATTCGTTCGGTAGCCAACTCCCTTGGTGTGGGCATGGTGAACCCGTTTGTCGGACCCTACGCTGTCAAAGAGTTGGGCGCCTCTTCATCTGAGATGGGTTGGATTCAGTCGGTTAGCAACATCTCAAACAACGTGATGCAGTTCTTCTGGGGTAGGCTCAGCGACAGGCTTGGGCGGAGAGTTCCCTTCATAATCTTCGGCGGTTTAATTGTGGCTTTACTTTGGATTCCCATACCCTTCCTGGACTCTGCAAACCAACTGGTGTTTTTAATCGCCATACAGGCGCTTTTGGGATCCATGGCTACGCCGGCTTGGACGGCCTTAATAGGCGACTTAGTGCCTCATCATCGGCTCGGAAGAACTAACGCCACGATAAACATGTGGGCTTCGCTGGGCAGCCTGACAGCCACGTTGGCTTCAGGCATAATTATGGTGAGCTTTGGCAGAACCCTCCGTGAACAGCTCATAATACCAGTTATCGTTGCAACAGCATGCGGGCTAGCGTCGTCTGTCATAATGTTTAGGGTTAAAGAGAAAAGCCGAAGCAACATGGTGAAGAAATCCTTCGTTGCAGACTTGGTTGCCGCGGTGAGGCTTGCGGAACAATCCCCAGACTTTGTTCGATACTGCTCTTGTAGTGCGATTTTCAACTTTTTCATGTCAATTGCCTGGCCGCTTTTCGCCATAACTCAAGTTAAAGTTTTAGGGGCTTCAATGTTGGAAATCGCTTTGCTCAACGTCGTACAGGGGATATTCACGATAATCTTCATCAGGTGGGCTGGGAGGCTTGCAGACACCGCCGGCAGAAAACCTCTATTGTTGCTTGTAAGGTTCAGCTACGTTTCCGTCCCTTTGGCATATGCCTTCGCTCCGAACATCTACATTTTAATAGCCATAGGCGCCTTCTGGGGCTCGGTGGCGGCTTTCGAGCAAGCAACCGTGATAACCTACCTGCTTGACGTTTCGCCGGAGGCCCACAGAGGAAGCTTCACAGCCCTCTACAACCTACTAATAGGAACTGTTACTTTTTTCGGTTCGCTGATAGGCGGCTACTTATCAGACTTGACAATAAGCATCTGCGGCCTAACCCTAGGCTTACAGATAGTCTACCTGATATCAGCTGCGGGCAGGGGGATCGGCGCCATTGCACACCTTAAGCTTCGGGAAACGTTAAAAAAGAGGTTTTAGCCTAGAACCTCTTCCCAGGTATTTACCGGTGATGGGGATTTCCGTTCCACATTTCGGACACTTGTTTTCGGCGGTTACCAAGTATTCCAAAACGTAGTAGCCGTAGCGTTTTATCAACACTTTTCCACAGTTTGGACAGTAAGTGTTTTCATACCGATGGCCTGCAACGTTTCCAATATATGGATATAAGACCCCAGCCTTCTTAGCCATCATGTAAGCTTTCTCTAAAGTTTCGATTTTCGTGGGCGGGTTGTGGAACTTGTAGGCTGGAAAGTAACGTGTGAAATGGAGCGGCGTCTCCGGTCCAACGTTTTTTAAATGCTGTTCAATAACCCAACCTAGCGTGTTTTCGTCGTCGTTGACACCTGTGACGACGAGGTTCACAATTTCAACATGCAAACCCATTCGTTTCGCCTCCCTCGCGTTTCTCCAGACCTTTTCAACATCAGCTCCTCCGCAAAACCGCCTATAGGTTTCAAAGTCACCTTTAACGTCGATCTTAAGTCCATCCAATCCAGCGTTCTGAAGAACTTTTAGGGCTTCCATAGTCATGTACCCGTTTGAAACAAAACAGCAATACTTAATTCCCGCACGTTTGCCAAAACTGAAAGCTTCGACAACCCAGTCGGCGAGAAGCGTGGGCTCCTGAAAGCTTGCACATAGACCGGCATCTCCGCTTTCAAGTGCAAACCTGACAATCTTTTCATACGGGTAATAGGCTGCCTTCTCCGGTTTGGGAGGCGTCTTCGACAAGTGAAAGTTTTGACACCAAACGCAGTCAAAATTGCAGGACCATGTGGAGAAAGTTAACGCCGTTGAACCGGGCCAGTAGTGGAAGAAGGGCTTTATCTCTATGGGGCGGCTTTCAAGGGCGCTTATATCTCCATAAACAAGCGTATAAAGCCTTCCGCCAAAATTCCTTCGAGTCCCGCAGAAGCCAACCCGCCCCTCGGGTATTTCACATCGCCTTTCGCAAAGGATACATCTAACACCGCCGTCTGCAAGCCTTTCGTAGAAAATGGATTCTTTTACTGTTGAATAATGGGGCGCCCGACTCATTTTAATGCCTTCGGAAATGCTCCCAGCCCTTGGGCTTCACGACACGTTTTATGCCGTTAAACTCTAGAAAAACTCCTCTCTCAGCCACTGTTCTCCCAATTTTAATGAGGGCTCCACCAATCCTTTCCACGGTCTCCTTCGCCCTATCCCAGAGCTTCGGGTTAATGGTTAGAACAAGCTCATATTCCTCGCCGCCGTAGAGGGCAAGTTCAACGGGGTCTAACTCGTTCAACTCCGCAAACTTCACAACGTCTTCCGCCACAGGAACATTATCCAATACGAAGCCAACACCGCTGGCTTTTGAAATTTCATGGAGACTCCACGCTAATCCATCGCTTGAATCGATAGACGCTGTGACGGCTCCGCTGGCTTTTAAGGCTAAACCCTCATCCAGACGGGCCTTAGGCATCAAAACAGCCCCGAGAAGCGTGTCTCGAATGTCCTCTGTTGCCTTGCAGCCTTCAAGGAGAATCTTTAACCCGGCTGATGTTCTTCCGAAAAAGCCCGTGACGGCAACGATGTCGCCCAGCTTCGCCCCGCTTCGCAGCATTACAGAACCTTTTTCCACCGTCCCGAACATTGAAACGCTTATAACTAGGTCTGAAGCCTCGTTGGTATCTCCCCCGAGAATATATACGCCGTACTCTCGGACTCCGGCATTCAAGCCTTCAGCAATCTCCTCCACCTCATTTAGGGTTGTTTCTCCGGGCAAACCCAGTGAGACCAAGGCTGCGTAGGGTCTAACGCCCTTCGCGGCGAAATCACTAACGTTCATGACGATCGCCTTGCGGGCAGCATGCCACAAACTCATACCTTTTGGAATGTCGGTTAAGCCAACCAGCATGTCGGTTTTCAAAACGAAAAGATCGTTGTTCAAAGAGTAAGCTGACACGTCATCTCCAAAGGGGATAGGCATATTTGGCATCGCTTCTAAACGCTTTAAAATGACAGCTATTGCTTCTCTCTCGCCTACATCCCTCAACCGCAAAACCTACACCTTCGCCTCTGCTGATTAGCGAGGCGAGGCTCTTAAACGTTCTGCGATCATTGAAGCTGTGGTATGGCGCCCTTTACAGCCTTAACGACGACTAAACCAACAACTATCGATACTCCAGCCTGCACAAACAAGTCCCTAACGTATGAAATCAACGCAGCCGGATAACCTTTTATGAATATGTTGATCACGAAGTACGTGGTTGCCATGAGGAAACCGCCTACAACACATGCAGCAGCTTGGACTATGAAGGGTTTCCCTTTGGCCAGCCCTGGAACCAAGCCTTCAAGACCGTGGGCGAGAATCGAGATGAACCATCTTTCGTATCCAACATAGAAGTCGGCGGCCACTGCGCCCACAATACCAACAAGTCCACCAACCCTGTACCCAAAAAGCAGCGCAGCCACAAAGACAACGAGGTCGCCTATATGGGTGTATCCGCCGGTCGGTGATGGAACCTTTAACACGACTATCAACGCCGCGTAGGCAGCCGACAAAACAGCTACAACGGCAACCTCCCTGCTTGTCAATATTGGGCCTTTCCATCCAGCGCTGGGAACATGGCTCGCCAGTTCCACCCCGGCTGCGGTGAGACAGACTCCCAAAACAACTCCTATGGCGAAAACCTGGTAAGCCTCAAAGCCGTAGGCAAAGGGCAAAACAACGTTGAAGAGCGCTAAGATAGATGCGCATAAACCAGACAAGCCACCAACGCGAGTAAACCCCTTCTGCTCAAAATAAGCTCCAGCGAAAGCCAGGGTTGCAGAGGTCAAACCCAAGAAAACACATAGACTCAAAAACATCTTTACGTTGGAAGGGAGCCCTACCTCTTGAAGAAAGGACAAGTCCAACTTGTAGAGAACGTATGCAGCCTCAAAGAGGGATGATAAGGCAAACATTAAGCCGCCAAAAATCAGAAACCAAAAACCACGCCTTGAAACGCCTTCACCGCCCAAGTTGACACCAAAAAGTAGTATAGTTACAACTAGACTATTAAAAACTTTCGTACCAACAAATCCCCCTCTGAACATTTAAAAGCAGCTAACTATTCTGAATACTCTTAAGAATAGGCGCCTCGGTAGCTCAGCCGGTAGAGCGGCGGCCTCGTAAGCCGCAGGTCCCGGGATCGAAGCCCGGCCGAGGCTTCATAAAATTTTAAATTGTCATTGGTGGTAGTTTTTAACATGCTGGAAAGACCTTTATGTTTGAAGTTTTCACGTCGTGTGCCGACATACTCTATTGTAGCTTATGATTTTGATACTGGCGAGTTGGGTGTTGCCGTGCAGTCCAGATATTTTTCAGTGGGCTCGGTTGTTCCATGGGCTGAGGCTGGCGTTGGAGCTATTGCCACCCAATCTTTTGTGAACGTTTCCTACGGTCCAAGGGGGCTTGAGCTTTTAAGGAAGGGTTTGACGGCCAGAGAAGTTGTCGAAAGGCTTGTGAGTGAAGACGAAGGTAGAGATTATAGGCAGTTGGGTGTTGTGGACGCAAAGGGCAACGCTGCTTCCTATACTGGTTCAAAATGCCTTGAATGGGCTGGAAGCAAAGTTGGAAATGGATACGCCGTGCAAGGCAACATACTTGCCAGTGGAAAAGTTGTTGAAGCCATGGCTGAGGCCTATGAAGCTGCAAAAGGGTGCCTTGCTGAAAGGCTTATGGCGGCTCTTGAAGCTGGTGAAAACGCTGGAGGAGACGCTAGGGGGAGGCAGTCTGCCGCCCTACTTGTGGTAAAGGGGGGCTGTGGGAGGGGCGGCTACGGCGATAGGTTCATTGACTTAAGAGTTGAAGATCACTCGGATCCCCTGAACGAGCTTAAACGCCTATTGAAGCTTCATCGCGTCTACTATTTAATAGACGAGGCCGAAGCAAAGTTTACCGAAGGCGCGCTTGAGGAGGCTATGGCCAATATAAACGAAGCCCTAAAAATTAAGTCCGACTGTGACGACGCCTACTTGGATTTGGGCCTCATATACATGCGGGCTCAGAGATTTGAGGAGGCCAGGAGAGCCCTCAAGAAGGCTGTTGAAATAAACCCGAAGATAATCTCGGTGATAAGGCAACTTCCTAAATTGGGGATTGTGGAGGTTCCAGAAGGCTTTTTTGATGTTTTCTAGCACATCTGTATTTTTGTCGTGCACGTGAGCAGAAAGATTTATTAAGTATTAATATTACCGATTCATATGTTCAAAAGGGAATAAAAATGACACCTCCACTGTTTCATCGCCACGAGGAAAAGCTTAAGTGTCCTTACAAGGGGTGTGGAAAAACCTTTGACAAGCCAGCCGTTTTGACCGATTACTCCACCATACCTAGACAAACATACTATGCTTGTCCATACTGCATGTCGAAAATAGACATTGTTGTAGAGAACATGAAAATTGTTGACGTCAAATCCACAGAATACCCGAAGGTTTTTGAATCTCCTGCAAAATGTGCCCACTACTATGGATTTTTGAACTCCCTCCCAAAGGATATGCCAATTCCAGACGAATGCTTAGTTTGCCCCAAAGTCCTACAATGCTCCATTAAAAGGCGCTAAATGCTAATAATTTTCTCGCGGAGAAACATTTAAACTACCTTTCTTCAAAATTTTAACCAGGAATTGAGGGGCTGTCGGCTAGCTTGGTCTAGGCTAGGAGACTTGGGCTCTCCGGACCCCGGTTCAAATCCGGGCAGCCCCACTTTCCGATTAATACCTGCCGTTTCCATCCCTTCCCCCTTTACGAAAACAGTTTGTTCTTGGCTGTTTTGCTTGTTTAGAGCTTGTATAAGACTTATAGCCCTGATTAGGCAGTTCCCATTTCACACCCTTTAGTTTATTATTTTGCGGTTTCGGGTTTTTAAATGGCAGTAAAAATTTTCTATAAAGGTTCTAAACGTCGTTTATGGGGAACGCGAGTTCAGGCACTCTAATTCTTGAATCTGGACAACACTTGCATAGCACGGTTTCAGCCGAAATATTCCTAGTAAGCATCAGCGTGGGAAACATGGAAGTAAAATCAACCTCAACAACATCCATGTGAAAGCCAAGCTTAGGCTCAAAAATAAAGCCTCCACGGTCAGCTACAAGAAGCTCCAAACCAGTCTTAAAAGATTCAGGCTCCCGCTTCCTCCAGGGAATAAGAATATCGCCTTTCCAAGCCGTATAAAGCTGTAAAGAAACATGAGCTGCCTACAGAGGCCCTCGCAGCCCTATGCAAAGGCGCGCGCGATAGGTAGAATAGCATATAGAATCTTAACTTTCGAATAAACCAAGATGTAACGTTTATAGAAGTTATAACCTACTTCTCTTTGCCTCTTTAAGAATATTATTGTGCTGTGTAGTGCAGTATGCGATTTTCTTTTTAAGCTTCATACATACAGAGCTTATGTAAAGAAGTAGTTTATTGCTTCTTGTATTGTTGAGACTTCGACAATTTTAATGGTGTAGCTTTGATTTTTGAGGTACTCTTGGACGTTTATGATTTGGGGTTCTCTTGTTATGAATGTGAATGGGCCTATCCGTGTTTTATGTTCAACATAGATTGTAGTAGTGGTTTGCCCCTTTGGCACAATGAATAGTTTGGCTCCGGCTTGAGCAGCAGCGATGGCCTTTTCCACTATTCCGCCGACTTTTCCAATTGTTCCGTCGGGTTCAATGGTCCCCGTCATTATTACCGAGTTGTTTAGATATCTTCCCGTCATAATGCTTGCAACGAGGACTGTTATTGCTGCCCCAGCTGATGGGCCATCTACAATGTCAACTGTGAAGTTTGCAACTACCACAATAAACAAATCGTGCGTTTGAATGTTGAAATGGCAGATTTCACCAGCAACCTTGTAGGCTGTTTCAGCTGACGATTGAAGATCTATGCCAACCCTCGGAGTTGTAGCCATGTAAACCCTTCCTGAACCATTCTCGATCTTCGCGTAAACCCTGAGAACAACACCTGTATTGTCTTGTGAAACCGCAACCACGTTAATCCAGCTCCACTCCATAAGCGAGGCCGAAGCAGCGTTACCACCGGTCTGGACAACCTCCTCAAGCGAACGAACCCTTTCCTGATAACGTAAAACAATAATGGTTAAAAACGCATTTAGGGCAAGGCTTAAGATAAGAACAGTAGTGAGGGCGGCTAGGAGTTTCCTACCCATAGAGGTTCTCCCTTAGCTTGAGGTTTAAGAATCAGACTCCAGATTAAAACGTTATCCTTACGCAAGTATTATAAGCAAGGTTTACATCGTTGAATGGCGAAAAATATGTTGATATGATTGAAGTCATTATTGTTCCTGGTTTGCAGTCCTCAGCCAGAAAAGCCGCTGATTTACTTGTTAGCTCACGTTATGACACTGTCTTTCTAAACTTTCCAAGAAACCTCCAATCGCTGGTTTCGAGTTATGCCCTTGGCACGCAAAGCCTTGAGAATCTACGCAAAACCCTCGAATATGAAAAGTTTATTCCTGAACCCGTAGGAACATGGTTTTACCTGAATACCCCACTTCTAAAAGCCCTTTGCAAGTTGAATAGAAGCGTGAGGATTTTCTGCTACAAAGATGTAGATTATTACCATCTTCAAATGGAAACGGCCTCTAAAATTGCGAATTTAACTTTTAAGGCAAGTACCACCGGCAAGATAAACGTTGACGAATGGATTAAAGTTTTGAAGGAAAGCCTCCAATATGATGCAACTTCCTACGAGGCTGAATTTGTGGCCTACAAGGCTGAGGGGAAAACCATTTGTTTGGCTGGTTTGGCAGGATGGAAATTAGCCAACCACATTAAGACGCTTGGTCAGAAAGCGTCTGTTAAATGTGTTGAAAGGTTTTACCGCTTCAAACCTTTGGAGGTTATGGAGGCTCTATTGGAACTTGGCAAGCTTACAAGGGATGTAGCCGAAAAGCTCATCTGGGAACACGTCGAGTTTGTAAAAAGCTACGTACTATCAACAAAAACAATTGATGAAGCTTACTTCCTCTGGCTTCTAAGCAAATATTACTATAAAACTCCGTCTCTTCAAATACAAGGGTAGAAGTCTCCGTTAACGTTTTCGGCTTCATCACTCAATTAAACGTACTAATACATTTCCAGTGACCCGTAGTTTTTGACCTTCAATATGACAATATGATAGACGTGTTTTGGTGCTTTTATAACTCCAGAACTTGTGTTTATTATCTTCTTAACGTGTTGTAAGACTTCCTTCGTCACGTCTGAATCTAGAAGAAGTTTTCCACTATTACGGATTATGAACTCCTTCTGCAGTTCCTGGTAGATGTTGATGATAACTGACTTCGTAAGCATTAGAGTTCCAGCGTTTTCGATAATTGGATCTTGCTGTTCCAGACCTATTGGATCATCTTGGTTTTGGATATAAGCTTTTAAGGCTTCATTTATAAGGTCTGACACCCTTTTCCCATTTTGCTTCGCTAACGTGTAGATTTTTTGATAAATTTCTTTGTCTAGGCCTCTTATGGCTATTACGTGTGACATTTGTTAACATGTTTACTAGTAAACAAGTAAACTTATAAAACTTGCGTCAGCCTTTTTCATTTACCATGAAGATTGTCCAATGCCTTAGCTGTGCTTATTTGGATTTCAACGTTTCACTTGAGAAATGGGAGTGTACACGTCCTGGCTGGCGCCATTACATAGACGACCCCAGTGCGCTGATAAAATGTAACTTTTATAAGCGTAAGAAAGAGGAAAAAGCTAAAGCTTTGACGTTTCTAAAGGTTAGGGCACCTAACTCTGGTAAACATTAAACTCGAATGTTTTGAAGGCTGACAGCCTACGAACGCCATAAAGAGGCCAGAGGGGAGGGATAGGCCAAAAATAGCCAGAAAAAAGCTAATTTCATATAATGCAGGAAGCTTTAAAAATAGTCTTTTTCACCTTAAACTTTAACAGTTATTTTTAGGCTCGAAAACAGCGACAGTAAATGTAAATTTTGAAGAAATAAAACATCCCCTATTCATCAGCCCATCTTTTCCATTACTAATGGAGCACGCGAAGGCCCCAGCCTTTGTAAGGTTATCGCCAACACGCCAGCCCTATTCGGGCAAGGTGAAAATATTTAAATTTATATCATGTGAAAATGTTTTGGGATTGTTATGCCCGTTAGGCAGAGGTTTAAGATTTCGCCGACCAGTAGAGGGGCTGTTTTTAAGCTGAAGCGCTGGTTTTACCTCAACTTTTTCTCGAAGACTCCTGCTGACGTTAAAGAGAAGAATAGGCAGGTTTGGCTGGAGCTTTCACGCAAACTTATTGAAGAGATAAACAAGAGGGGGGCTTCAGATAAGCCTGCCAGGATAACGGTTGAATACGAGAAGGGAATGAACAACGAGTTTATACCATTAACAGCGACCGTTGAGCTTATGGAGATTAAACCCCTCGAAGTTTTCACTATAGAATTGAAAACGGGAAAGTTGACAGAAGAGCGCAAAGTGGAGGAAAAGAAGGAAAACGCTGAGATGTTGAAGGCTCAGCTTTCACAGCTGCTCAAAAAAGCCCAGGAACTTGGCATAAGCGTCGAGGAACTCGTTAAAAGTCAAAGGGCTTGAGTTCAAACCAAAATTATCCTCTTCTTTTTGTTGGAAAACATTAAATTCAACCATTTTCACAAAATTATGCTATGCTAGAGCGAATGGCTATCATTGTAATTGATATGCTCAACGATTTCGTGACTGGCAACTTGAAGTGTGAAAGAGCGCAGCGCATAATTCCAAACCTGAGGAAGCTTGTAGAAGCTGCAAGGAGGCATTGTGTACCGGTCGTTTACTGCAATGACGCCCATTATCCCAACGATTTTGAGGTTCACCGCTGGGGCCTTCACGCTGTGAAGGGCACTAAAGGGGCAGAAGTGATTCCAGAGCTGAAACCGACTGAGAAAGACTTTGTTTTGGAGAAGCGGACCTACAGCGGCTTCTACGAGACCGGTTTGGATCCTCTTTTGAGAAGCCTATACAACGGTGAGGGGGTGAAAACGGTGGTTTTGTGCGGGTTGCACACGCATATTTGTGTTCGCCACACAGCCGCCGACGCCTTCTTCAGAGGCTACAAGGTAGTGGTGGCGAAGGACGGGGTTGAAGCCTTCACCGAAGAAGACCATGAGCAAGGCTTACGCTACATGGAATACGTTTACAACGCGAAACTGATGACTGTTGACGAAATTATAGGGGCTATGGAAAAGGCAAAAAGTTAAAGTCGTTTTGCTTTATGGAAGCCTTCATCCAGAAAACTAAGTTAAATTGGTGATGGAAGGAAAAGTTTAAAAGCATAGTTAACGATACGCTTTGGACGATGACGGGGAGAGTGGTGGAACTCGGGTTTTCTCCCTTCTCTCCTTTCTCCCCTTTTGAGGAAAATCCACCATTCTCCCCTGAGAATTAGCCACTGGACATTATTATGACTTGTGAAAGAATCTTCTATAGGGCGGCAGAGGCAAGATTTAAGAGAGTTCAGCGTACTCAATGTAGAATCGGTGTCAGCTTTGGCGAAAATCCTAATAGTCTACGACTCAAGGACCGGAAACACCGAGAAAATGGCTTTAGCGGTGGCTGAAGGAGCGCGGCAGGTTGAAGGTGTGGAGGTGATTGTCAAAAAAGTTGACCAGACGAGCCTTGAAGACTTGCTGGCTGCAGACGGCATAATAATGGGTTCACCAACATATTACGGGCAAATGTCCGCCAAGCTAAAGGCGTTAATAGACGAATCCGTAAAGATACATGGAAAACTTGAGGGTAAAGTGGGCGCAGCCTTCACAAGCTCAGGTGGAACAGCAACAGGGGCGGAAACAACACTACTGTCCATAATAAAAGCCATGCTCATCCATGGAATGATAGTTCAGGGAAGGGCAGACGACAAGCATTATGGCGCAGCCGCCGTAGAAAAACCAGACAAAGAGGAGCTGGAATACTGCCGCGAACTGGGAAAGAGAACGGCAAATTTGGTATTAAAGCTGAAAAAAGGCAACTAACAAAAATTAAGGTTGTTTTACACTATTCCTGTGAAACAATACTGAAAATTGTTTTGGTTATGGCGCCTTTAATGTTGCTTTTTTCATAAATGTGAGACGAGTTTCTTTATGCCAATGAATATCGTGAATTGTGTTTGAAGCCTGAACTCCAGTAAAGGAGAAATTAAAAGCACAAACACAACTTGAACATTGCAAACAGCACAAGGCCGTGGCATACGACAACGCTGGAAACAACGCAATCACACGGCAATAACGCTGCAAATACAGTTAACCAAAATTCCCAAACACCTACATCATAACCAACGCTAATTCTAACATTCACCCTTCTAATCGCTATTCTCAGAGTCGGTCTTAACTATTTTTAAAACGAAAAAGGCAACTTTTCGCATTAAGACACATAGCCGGAGAGATGGTGGGCCCGGCCGGATTTGAACCGGCGACCAACAGGTTATGAGCCTGTCGCTCTAACCAGGCTGAGCTACGGGCCCTACAGGATTCTTCCTCTTTTTGTATTTTGGAGCTTAAATTTAAGTTTTTTATGCTTATCTGATTTTGTGTAATTGTAAACTCTTTTTGTGTAAGGTTCAAGGATTCTATCTGTTGTTTTGTTAGATAGCACCATTTAGGTCTCTCTGGATGTTCTTTTGGATGATGATGATATACGTATAGTTTTTTATAAACATATTTTTTCCCCTTGTAGATTGTTACAGTCTCCTTCCATTGTAGAACTCCTTCTTGATGGCATACTGGACAGATGATTCTTTCCATTTTTATCCCTCTCCTTTTGTGTAAGATGTTTTTCTTTTAATTAAATATAAATTTTGTGTAAGAATGTTATGTTCTGTCAAACTTACAATGTTGATAGATATTTGATCATTTGAAGTATGATGATTCCATCTAATAACGATAAACAATCACTCACAATCGTTAAAGATCAGATTAGTAGAACACTATACATAAGATCCTTGATGTTTTAATCTCTAAAGTCAAATCTAAAGCCATATGATTATGTTTCTTTCTTGCTTTCTTACTTGTTTCTTTCTGCTTTAGAATAGAGCCTAGTATGTAATCATGGAAACTCATGGACTTTACTGTCACTCATAAAAAGGAACTTCCAAAAATCTCCATAGTTGGCATGAAATGAAAAGTCTTGATGTTTTAGGAAAAAGGAAAGGCGAACTGTTCCATGGATGCAAATTATTCGGTTTGGGAATCATTAATGTGGCTTTACATTGGACTATTGGTAGGCCATATTCTTTAATGTTTGAGATTATCTTCTAAACAATGTATTGGACCTTACCAGAGGCATCGTAATGTTTCAAAGATTATCTGTTACGTCTACTTACGTCACAACCATCCTAAAGTGACTTTCAAAAAGGTTAACGTTCAACATACTTATGGGTAATCTTATAGTGCCTTCCAAGAAAGATAGTCCCGAATGCTTGGTTTTAAAAATTTAATGAAGAGCAGGATAATCTTTAGTTTTAAGGGTTAAAATTCAAAATAAAGGAAAAGAAAAAAGGCGAAAGACTGTCTTCATCATGGCAAACGTAACTAAATTTATGATAATATTTTAGAAGATTATTTTCTAAAGAAGAAACACACACTAACTACTATCTATTTAACACCAAAAGTAACATGTCATGAGATGTTTAGCTGCTGTAATTTTGAGACTGTTCACTGTCTTAGGTGTTGGGCTGGAAGTATGTTAGCAAGTTTATGGAATTTGGAATAGTTGCAGGTGATGTAGCATAGGGTGATATTGATGTAATGACGTTCTTGTAACCCTCGCTTTTCAACCATTGAAAGGTTATTGTATATTGTGTGACATGGTCTTCACAGAAGTAAAGCCATTTGCCTTTGCCTTTTTCTGGAAAACATCCACATATTGGGCATCTAACTAAATTACTGGTTTTCTTTGAGCTCTTTCGGACATTTTGTCCTTCCAAGTACTTTTTGACCTCCTCTCCGAAGGGGCTCAATTCTCCACGTCCTATTCTGTCTTGGATATCTTGTGGTAAGTTTAGGAGTTGCAAGTATCTTCTACAATGCTTCTCGCTGAATCCCGTTAGCTCTTCAATCTCATCCCATGAAAGATGTTTATTTAATAGTTCACGAATACCGTATGCTATGCTAATAGGGTCTAGGCTTTTCTGAAATAAGTTTCTCCTGAACCCCTCAATGAAAGGGTCTGTTTCATCCTTATCATAAACCAAAGCATCTACGTATTCCATTTCTGCCTTCTTGGCTGCTTCAATTCTATGAAAGCCATCAACAATAGAATAGAGACCATTGTCAACCTTTATTAGAATTGGAGGTTGTAAAATTCCATGCTTTTTAACATCTTCAATCATTCTGTTAAGATATTCTTCATCGATGTACATTCTAACCCTTGAAGTAAGCTGATGTACATTTTTTATGTGTACTTTTTCTAATCTAGGTGACATTAAAACTCACCATCGTCTTTTTTACTAACATTATTGTCGCATGCAAACTTTTAAGTATTTCGTAGGTTTAATTCGAAGTATATTGAAAATCCATGGTTTATATCGAAATCTTACTTCGAAACAAACAACATGTAAGCTAAGCTTAGGAGGTGATTTCATGGCTTTTAGAGTTAAAAGTAAGAGGAACTGCCTAAGAGTTTGGATGAAGCTAGAAGGCTTATTGTTGAAAGGGAGAAGTCATTGAAGGAGAGGATGGGTTTCGCTGTAAAGATTAGAGATTATACTGCAGAAGCTATCTATGTGCTTACAAGTGAGATACTGGAATTGGAAAAGCTATCATAGTGTGCATGGAATCGAAAATTTGTAAAACAAGAGAGAAAATGGGGATTAAATTGGGAATGCTTTGCTCCTTCCATAATTGCTTTCAAAGTACATTGTGAGTAGTGTGTACCAGCCTGTGTATTCTGCGAAGCTTGTTACTGCTTCCTGATATGATGCTGGTGTGTAGAAGAGTTGTTTGTTGCGTGGGAAGTATATTGTTAATCCAGCTCCTTCCTTGATGTGTGGTCCGTAACAACACTTAGAATAGAATACTACGCTATTCCACATGTTAATTATGGGTTCTGTGTATGGTTTTAACTCTTCCTCGATTACACCTAGCAGATAGGTGAATTGATGCAAATCTATGTATGGACCTTGATGCCAGAATCCAAACCAGTATCTATCTGCACCATTTTTAGCTCCAGTGATAGCTCCCCTGTAATCATTGAAATTCGATATTAACTCATCACAAAAAGCTTTCAGGTAATCTGTTAACGTACCTACGTTTTTAAGGTCTATGGCAGCTAATGTTGCAAACCAAGCTGTGTTAGTGTAAGAGGCTATATAATCATCCACAATGTGGACTGCAAAGGCATTCTCATTCCATGATGGATTTTCTGTTAGACCAGCCAAAATAGTATCGTATGGATAGCCATCCCATGGAACAAAGTCTTCAGATGCAACCATAACGTTAACTTTGTTTATAAGTGACAGTTCATAGCTAACCTCAATACTGGCCATGAGACAAGCATCAAATCCTAAAAGATCTATCTGCACAGGCGAATTAGCCAATGCTTGTTGGAGCTCTTTTATTGTAAGATAGTCTTTGTTTGTCCAATCCCAGCATACACCCTCCCAATTGCTTCCATGGTCCCAAAGAACCAAGGCATAATTCTCAGCTGGATAGTTCTCTGAAACGAAACTTATGAACCAAGAGAGAGTTTTTGGGTCACCCATGTTCAGCTCGTATTCTTCACTCCAGCCTCCCCATACAGTCTCGTTATAGCCTTTATGTATGTAGAGAATCGCTGACCCATTAAACCCGCATATCTTGTCATATCGGTCAAGCAAGACAACAATGTTAACATCTGATGTTGAACCAACCATTTGCATCTCTGAAATATCATCTATCCCAGCAGGGTCTAGGTTGTTGTCTGCATCCATATACACCATAAACGTCCACTTTGCAGGCGAAGCTGAAACCACTGAGCTTATTGCAAATATCGGAAGCAACAGAAGCAAAGCCAAAATCGAAGCAATTACCTTCTCCATTTCTCCCTCAACTCCTCACCTAATTAGTTGTCTAAGAGTTTAGTTAAAAATTTTATGTAGCCAATTAACACAAAGAAAAATAAAGATTAAATTGGGAATATTCTGTATAGTCCTTTAAGCATTGGTAAGATTATATTTATGGTGTCTGAACCTTGGAATGGTGTACCATCATCAAGCTTATCAGGTATTAGCGATTATTGAAACGATGTTTTAGCCTTCTACTCCTCGTCAAGACTGCTAGAACTGTTGTTGTGAGCATGAAGATTGTTAGGATTATGGTTGAATGGAATTCTGGTATGACATGTGTTCCTTTAATTGTAACTGTTTTTGTGCTATGGGTGTAGGTGAAGTAGAGATATGTGTAGTTTTCATCTTCGAATTTGGTGTAATCTGTTATTTGCTTGTTATCTACAAAGATGGTCCAGTCGTCATCACTCCACAACAAGTTTTTTGGAATAGTTACTCTAGAGAACCCTCTTGTACCATTTTCGCCTGTTACATTAAACTTCAAGAACGTCCCTTCACGGGGATCAAAATGGAAACCAGATATTACTGATATGCTCACTATGTCAACGTAGTATTCCAATTCATTAAATGTTCCAGCATAAAAAACATTTATAGGTGCAGCAAGAGGATACTTGTCCATATTGAGAAGGTCAACTGAATAAGGCTTATCAAATATTCCATCACTTCCAAGTTGATTCTGGAGTGAACCTGAATAAGAATCTTCATAATAATAATTTGCCCAAAAGTTTCCGCCAATTGGATATCCGTTATCCCACTGTTCTAATGCTGTGGCAATGAATTTACCTTCAGGCCATGTATCCATATAGCCAACATCAAGATACTTAATTGAACCACTTCTTAAATTCTTGTTCCCTCTAAAGTAGTTATTAAAAATCGTATTATTCCCAAATATAATACGGATATTACCGGTTAACGAAGATATATGAAAGCTTTCGCAATAAACTTCAAGGACCGCATCATTGTTTGTAAAGTTATTTTCATGAATTGTATTTCTTCCAAACGTGACGGCATCACCATCAGACATCATTGACATACTCAGAGTATAATTGAAATAAAGGCAGTGGGAGTTTTGTAAGAAAGTATTAGCTCTTATAGTATTTCCACCGTATACTTTGTTTGGTTGAACTGAATCTATTTTGTAGCTAACAATGATTCCGTAGTCGTTTCCAATAAATAGGTTGTTTGAAAGATAGTCTCCACAAACATGTTGTGGTGCAATAGCCATATAAGAATACGAAAAAATGCCTACACGATTATTCTTTAAAATGTTTTTAATAACGTTGTTTTTACCATATAATTGTGACAGCATAGATGGCTCATGATAAATTGACACTCCAATATTATTATTCGAGATATTGCAATTAGAGATTGTGCAAAAGTTAACTTTATCTAGTTTAATTCCTTGATTTTGGCCAATTATTGTAAATCCTTCAAAACTAACGTTATCTTTTATAATTGCAACGTTTCCTTGGATTACGCTTTCCCGATTTTCTCCAAAAATTTTTAAAAACGCTTTATTAACAACAACATTTTCATAATATACTCCTTTTTTAATAAGAATTTCATCGCCCTCTTTAGCGTAATCAATAGCCATTTGTATCTTTGGATAATCATCTGGGACAACAATAGTTCTTGGTTCAGATTTAACATTGAACCTGCTAAATAATAATGAAGACATAACCATCAATAAAAGCATCAACATTATTCCAGAAACAATCCTCTTCATGTCTTCTCCCTTAACACATAATATGCAATGCCTATATTTTCTTCTCGATTTACATGGTTTAAGTTATAATGCGTGGATTGCGTAGTTTGGTTCTGTTCATTTCTTATTTTTCTTTTTTTGAGCAATATTATTGTGATTAAGCTTATGATAACC
>Ga0078972_1007090_pt1 | contig 25512 bp, 25 predicted proteins | sample YelNatPaOPGAMG01_FD_67568 | JGI IMG/M metagenome (GOLD analysis project Ga0078972, IMG submission 67568) | Hot spring thermophilic microbial communities from Obsidian Pool, Yellowstone National Park, USA - OP-RAMG-01 (SPADES assembly) (version 2) | ecosystem: Environmental > Aquatic > Thermal...
CTATAGGCGATTTTTACTTACTTCAAACTGCTAATTCAAGACATTTACTCCCTTGAACTCATAAGTAAAGTGTACGAACCCATGTTTTAAACTTTTAACGCGCCTGCACCTAGCCCAGATCTCAACATCCACAACCCTCCACATATTATAGAAAAAATACTCTCCATTGTAACCATCTCTAGTCACGTGCCTGCCTGAACAGACCAGGCAGCAATTTTATCATCCCCTATACGCGAAAAACATCCAAACTTAAACCATTTTCTCAATTTAGAGGATCTGACGGGTTTTCTGCGCGATTCAGCCCGACTTTCAACACACCCCCAAGACAAGAAAGAATAGGAAAGTTTTGTAAGTCCAATTCAGCAAACCAACATTCAAAGCAAGTCTTTTTAGCCTGCTCCAACTCCACATAAACTTTAAGGTTCTTTTATCTTGTTAATATTTATTGTAGACGCAGAAACAGGTCATGATGCGTAAATTCAAAACCCACAAGTTTTTTGACAGTGCCGCGGGTCTTAAAAAAAGGTTTTTTTATCCAGCTTTTCCATTATAAAATTATTTTTTTGTCTCCTTATGAAAAAATGGGAGGAAATAATTTTTTTACAGGCCAGTTACTTGGATATCATTTTTTTTTTAGAACCGTGGGAATTCTTTGAAATTTAATATAGATAAGTTTTGAAGACTGTTTTTCTGAGGAACTTTCTGGATTGTATTTTTTTGTTACTGTATGGGATTTGTATGTTTTTTAGAGGAGCCAAATTTTCATGACTATTTTTTTTGGTGTCTTTGTGGTGTCCTTTTTTTAGGCTCTCACTAAATTTTTGTATTAATGAATATTAATTAAATAATAATTTTTTGTGATTATAGTCACAAAAGGTTGTATACATTTGTGCATCCAGAAATTGAGATTGGAGAAAATATATCATGAAATGGGGGGGGTGATAGAAAATGCGAGTACCCCGCTCAATAATCAAAATCATGAGTTTAGCGCTAATCTTATTATGCTTAAATTTTGCTTATGGTGCAACAGCAACACAAGATGTCACAGTCACAGTATCTGAAAGCGTTCAGATAATTGTAATTTGGAATGGGACAGAAAACAATCCATTCACCCTTAATGTTTATGCATTACCCGGAAGAGAATATTATTGGCCAGGAGGGGTGGAAGGACTCCAGATTAAAAGCCTTTCAAACGTGCCTATAGATTTATATGTAAAGGCAGAAGGGGATCTTAAAGGACCTGGGATCATACCAATAGAAAACCTTAAATATGCTGACTATGGGTCAGGCGTGCCAAAAACGCCCTTCAAGAAAGATTACGCCCTCGTGAAAAAAGATTGGAAGGTTAGAAATTTAGAGGAGTCAATTATACCAGTAGATCTTTACCTTGATGTGCCAATCGGCACTCCGCCTGGCGCCTATTCAGTTAAGATATATCATGTAGCAGTAAAATCATATTAACTCTTCTTTGGTAAAAGTTGAGCACAGGGGGGCTGAAAAGAGGAAAAAAATAACCCTACAATTTAGTAACCGTCTAATTAAAATTTAATAAGATGATTTAACTCCCATTTTATCGCAAAAAGAAGGGCTTTGTAATCATATTCTTCCTTATTTTTTTATAGAGTCCCTATTTTGAGCGATCTTACAAATTTTGATACGAGTAAATGTAGCGCAGGCAGCTGCCAATTATAACAGGTTCTTTGGAGAAATTTAAGATCATGAACCGGACTCCGTGGGGGGGGGTGAACCCGGCGCCGAATCAATTTAATGGTGTTAGTGAGTTTCAGTTTTGATTTGGTTAAAATAGGGGGGAGTTTTATCAAAAGCTAATGGTGGGCTGTTGAATTCAGTTAATGGTCTAATGGGAAGTTTTGGATGCGATTTTTTTTTTTTGATATTGGAATTTTCAAAGGGTTCTGGATTTGTATAGTGAATGGGAGATTAGTGGCTAGTATTGAAGCTCCTCATGATATTTTTCAAACTTAAAAAATTTGGTTAGTATAAAGCGCCTGGAGGTTAAACCCAAAATTATATGAGAGTTATTGGAAGGTGTGCTTGTGGGTCAAATAGTATTCCAACTAAAGTGCATTTAATAAAGTCTGTGTTGTGGCATTGGAATATTGGCTTTTGAAGAGGTGTAGCGTATGTTAAAAAATTATGGGGAGTTAGTGTTGATTTATGTGGAAAATCGCATGTCACCTGACTATGGAGGATATGGATTGTTAAGCGGAGCCATATCCACCGGCATGACCACAGCTGACATTGCAGAATCAGATACGGGTTCAGACATAGGAGATGTTGGAGGTGGAAACATGGGCGGGGGGTGGAGACGCCTTCTAAAAAAAATAGGGTGGAGAGTGACCCCCCCCACACACGATGATATCCATAAAATCCTTTTTTTGCAATCAAAACCTGATATGGGGGGACACTAGTTTCTCCAAGTTCTTTTTGTGGGAAGATCATGCCCCCCTCAAAGATTCAAGGCGCCTCTGTTGATACTCTGTCAAGCTCATAGTTTGCAATTGTTATGCATTGTTCCGCCATTAAAGAAAGCCTTGAGACACTGACAATATCCTCTGCAAATTGGAGTATCAACTTTTCATCTTCTTTTTTGACTCCGAGATGATCTCCCAAAACAAATAATGGATTTTCCATTTTATCCGTTACTTTCCTCAAGTCTTTCCCATCTTCCCTCATATAATATATTTGATAGGAGCTAGAAAGTTCTCCCAACAATTCCCTGAGACCCTTTTTCGCCGTGAAAACCCCTGAATTTGCTTCAACCCACTCTTCTCCCGGTTCAAACTTTAAAGCCTTCCTTATAAGCCCCGCAACACTCCTCTCATCAGGCGACATCCCTCTAAGCTCATCACTCCGAACTTTCACAATCCTGGGAGGGTTAGGATTGCCGAGCAGTAAAAGATAAACCTCCATAGACCCTCTTATAGAATGAGACAAGAAAATAGCCTGGGAAATACAACGACACAGGATATCCATCCGCCCAGCACCAGGGATATTCTTCAAACTAAATGGTCTGGTAGTGGCCCTATTGCCTATAACAAGAAAACCTCTCATAATATCAAATTATATATTATAAGTTAATGTTAGTAAGCATAATTCCACACAAATAACAAGTTGGATTTTTCATGAAAATTCTCTTCATAGAACCTCCAAAGGATCAATGGTTTCTAATGGGTGAATACCACCCACCCCCACTAGGTATATTAGAACTAGCAGCCTATCTCGAGGCCAAAAATGAAAATATAAACATAAAAGTCTTGGATTGTCAAAGTGAAAAAGTTGACTGGAAAGGGCTGGAAAAACACATAGAATCATCCCAACCAGACATGGTCATCCCAAGCACCCTAGCAACCTGTAACGCCTATATAGTCCTCAGAACCATTGAAACAGCAAAGAAAATCGACCCAGAGATAACAACTGTTGTCGGCGGGCAACATTTCACAGCCACAGCCCATGAAACCCTCAAATACCCCGAGATCGACTTCATAATCCGCGGAGAAGGTGAAGAAACACTCAGTGAACTCGTACATGCAATAGAACAAGACAAGCCAGTTTCAAAAGTTAAAGGCTTATCCTTCAAACACAACGATAAAATAATACACAACACCCCAAGGCCACTGATCAAAAACCTGGACCAACTACCCTTCCCAGGATACCATTTCGTGACAGAGCATATGAAAAAATATCATTTCAAGATGATGGCTGGTAACGCAAATTATGCTCTCATAGAAGCCTCACGCGGATGTGACCATCAATGCACATTTTGTTCACAATGGAAACACTGGAAGGGAAAATGGAGAACCAAATCCCCCAAACGTATAACTGATGAAATGGAACACCTCTACAGTGAATATGGGAGCAATTTTTTATGGCTTACTGATGACAATCTAGGTTCGGGTGGAAGAATTGAAAGCTTATGCGATGAACTAATAAAAAGAGACATGGACGATTTAATGTGGTTTGTCCAAGCCAGAAGCGACGACATTATCAAAAACAAGGATATTCTCCCTAAGATGAGGAAAGCCGGCAATTATTGGATCATGGCCGGATTGGAAAGACATGATACCAGTACACTCAAAAATTTCCATAAGACTATTAGAACCTCTGATGCCAAGGTTTCCATGGATCTTTTGCGAGAAAATGACATATTCGCCCAGGCAACCTTCATAATAGGTGAAAGACAAGACTCTCATGAATCCATAGAAAAGCTGCGAGAATTTGTCAATTATACAGACCCTGACTTGGCGATCTTCATGATATTAACACCATTTCCAGGGACAAAACTCTATGATACCGCCAGGGCAAATGGGTGGATAGAAGACACAAACTGGGCGAACTATGATATGATACATGCTATTATGCCCACAGAAAATCTTTCAAGAGAAGAAGTCCAAGAAGAACTATACAAGTGTTACCGAAGCTTTTATGGGAACGTGAAAAGACGGTTAAAAGGACTATTCTCCCCAAACCCGCTCAAAGGAAGAGTATACAGGTACATGGCGAGCAGAGGCCTTCTTCAAGCCCTGGAGGGTCTGTTTTGAGAATATCGGAAAATCTGATTTTCCTATATTTCATGAGCGTATCCCTGATCGGATTGTTCTTCTTACCAGTGATGGTGTTCTGGGCCCCGCCTAGTGCAAGTTTTCCATGGCAGAAATATTTAATCTTCTCAATTTTCGGGTTAATTTGCCTACTAGGGATAATTGCAGGGGTTTTCCCATCAAAATGTCTGAAGACAAGAAAAAAAGAGACCTGGGATAACATCGTGGATATTGAATTTAAAGGGCATCACCCCACATGTGGAAACTTTTCCGGGCATGTTTTTCAACTAGCGGGTAGAACATATTGTGCAGGTTGTAGTGGACTGGTCATAGGAGCCATACTCTCAATCTTAGGAACAATATTATATCTCACCAACAAACTAGCATATGAAAACGGGACAATAATATTCTGGCTAGGATTTACAGGAGCCCTACTCGGCCTGATAAAAAATAGACTATTCAAAAGGCGCTTGAACTTTCTGGATTTGTCCATGAATGTTATTTTTGTCCTGGGAGCGTTCATACTCCTTCTCGGCACGGAAAAAATAAATGGCAGCCTCCTTATCGAAGTTTATATCCTAATATTAATACTCAACTGGATCATAACCAGAACATTATCATCCCAAAAAGAACATAAAAGAATATGCAAACATTGCAATCAGAAAAAAATGCAATCCCCCCCACACAATAGAATCTAAAAAAAAAGAATAAGATGGAGAACTAAAAAAATGGTTTACTGTCCAAAATGCGGTAAGAAAAATGAAGAAGATGCAGAATTCTGCTCAAGTTGTGGAACACCCCTCAAAACAACACCCAGAAGAGACACATGTTTCGACCGGCCAGAAGAACGCTACAAGGATGAATGCTTCGGCCTACCCCATGGTGGACTAATAGTAGGCGTGATCTTCGGAACACTACTAATCATCACTGGAATCTCAGCCATGCTAAAAATAGACATCGGATACATAATAGGCCCAAGTATAATGATAATCATCGGAATACTCATCATAATCGGCACACTATACAAAGTCACCCGAAAATAACCTAAACGATCCAAACTTATAGAGTAACCCCATATAATAGCACCACATTTAGGGGGACCGGCCTCAAAAAAACTTGGGATAAGCCCGAGAGCATACATTAACCTTCTCTTGTAGATTCTTGCAGATAGATGCTTACGAAATCGCCTTCCCTGATGTCATAAATTTCAAGCTGATCCTTCGGTATCTTAAGGGCACCATCTGGTGTTAAACGCTCCCAGACAGTCCTTGATATGCTCCTAGTCTTCACGCTCCCATCTCGAATCCTAGCATGCCTTACAAGCTTATAATTCACATACTTACCCTCTTCCATCCTAAAAGTTTCCCTGATATCCTCAGGGATTAAGATAGTTCCATCCTCTCTAACCTTCCCAGTTATATACAATCCTATCTCCAATGACACACCCCCCATATGTGTGTCTACTACAAAAATATATTATAGAAAATAATTATTATAAATTTACCAGATTGAGAAGTATGTTATGGTGGGGGGCATAAGGGGATATGAAAGTTAGAGCTCATATATTTATCAGTGGCAGGGTGCAAGGCGTGTTTTTCAGGTATAGAACCCAAGATGTTGCAATGGACCATAATGTAAAAGGTTGGGTGCGCAACCTGCCAGATGGCAGAGTAGAAGCCGTCCTTGAAGGCGAAAAGGATAACGTGGAAAAAGTAATAGAATTCTGCAAAATAGGGCCACCCGGGGCAAAAGTCACCAACATAGAACTAAAATGGGAAAAATACAAAGGAGAATTCAAAAACTTCCAAATACACTACTAAAAAAAAAAGAATGTGGGGGGCGTATAAGGAGCCTAGAATGGTAGGCTTGCATATGTTCCCAGTATTTTTGCTGTTGCTGTGTTCCAACTGTTTATTACACCTAGACTGTTCCTATTGCTTGTTGCATCCGCGTTATACCATGCTCCGTTGATGTAGATTTGTGCCCAGACATGTCCATAGGTTCCGCTGGAGAATGTGCAGATTCCATGCATGTAGCGTGCCGGCAGGCTGGCTGCCCTGGCAAGTGCCACGACAAGATGTGCATGGTCACAACAATTACCAGTCCTGTATTTTAGGGTTCCAACAGCACCATACCTCGTATTATAATAGAAACTATAGCTTATATTATCCCTCACCCATTCAAAGACAGCTTTAGCCTTATCCCATTCACTTTTAAGACCAGCAGTTAACTGAGCCGCCAATTTCCGAATACTAGGATCATTCACCTGACAATTCGCAGTAGCCACAAGATACCGGCTGAGTCCATTGACATCTTCTATAGTAACGTAATTGGGCAGTCTACTGTTGTCATTATAGAAGGTGAGTATCCTGGTCATAGCATAAACAAGATTGGGGTAGGATACCCTGCCAATACTCGTTGTGACATAATTCGGAGCCCTGCCATAAACTTTGATGAAATCTAGGATCTTATTTGCCATTTGTATGTATTCTGATTTCGTGATTTGTCCCGTGGCAGAACCTGAAGGATTCAAAGCCTCCTTAACTGCCTTGGGGGTTAATAGGCCTGCCTGATCAGAGTTTACCTGGACTATCACATTCAACATCAATTCAAAGAACTGTGCAACAGTTAAACCCTGATTGGAGACTGTAACATGATCTGGTAATCTCCTGTTAGTCTGAATAAAATCCTTTAACTTTTTGGCCGCTGACAGAATGTCGGAAACGCTTATACCTGAATTGTTAACAGTCCCGTTAGAATTGTCACCGCCTTCCCCTATTCGGCCCGTGCCTGAATTGTCACTAGAAGTGGTCGGATTATCACTGAAGGGCATGATATTGTTAAGGTTTTCCAAGTTCACGTAATTGGGTAGTCTGTGGTTAGCTACTTTGAAAGTTATGACCCTCGCAAATAACCATACCAAAAATTCGAATCTTATCTGTTGATTATGGAATCTTGCGAAGTTCGGCGCCCTTGAATTTGATTCAATGAAATTATAAACTCTCCATGCTGATTCAATGTAATCCGTTCGAGTTATTGAACCCTTAAGGCTTGTCCCTGTTGACTTGCTTGGTAATTTCACACTGATAGGCTCGAGAGTTTTACCTGTAAGGTATGCTGTCATGAGTTGGAGGAATTCCGCAGGGTTTAATTGTTTTCCGCTGACTGTAACATAACTTGGTAATCTCTTATTGGTTTTGATGAATTTGTCTAGTCGAACTGCTGCATCCTCAATCTCTGTATTGTTTATGGTGGATGATCCAGCCGCTGCTTGCAATCCGTTGGAACCCTCACATTCGTTATCTGTTTCAAAATTAGTCACTGAAAGATTATCATTGGTGGTGTGAGATGAATTCACAGCATCTGTTGCTTGATTTAAAGCTTCAGGGGCGTTCATTTTTTGTGTGACGTTTTCCTCTGCATGAACGAATCCAATATTTAGTAAGAGTATGCATGCAAAGAGCATGCATAACCCATTTATTTTGGTCGAAATTTTACCGCCTCCATGTCACATTAAATCCATGTGACAACCAAAACTAGAATCAGACATAATATATAAATATTACGGTTTAAATCCTTGAAAAAGACCATTTTAGAACTTTTCAAATAAAAATAGGCCACGAGAAAACTCTTCATTTTAGCCGTTAAAGGAACTCTATACATAACATCCAAACCGAAAAAACACACCCCAATAGATCATATATCCACCAATATAAAGGATCTCATTCTTCCCAAAATATCCAAATAGACATGGAAGCTCCATAAGCACGAAAAACGCTCCATTAAAAGAAATTTCAGAAAAACAAAAACGATAATATCACATGACAAGCTTATTTCCATACTATTTAGTCTGTTTTAAATTATTGTCATAGAATTTCAATCCCATTTTGGTCTGATTTTAACTATTTCATCAGGGAGAACAGCAGGGTAAGATTCTCATCATTTCAATCCCATTTTGGTCTGATTTTAACATTGATTTTTCTTGGCTGGAATGATGATAGTACTCTCATTTCAATCCCATTTTGGTCTGATTTTAACTCTCGACGAATACATCAAAGAACTACGAAAAAATGAAGAGAATTTCAATCCCATTTTGGTCTGATTTTAACATTCTAGAGCGGCATAACAAGCGTATTCAACGGTATAATTTCAATCCCATTTTGGTCTGATTTTAACCCTCATAACGATTATAGCGAGTCTTTTAATTGACTTTCATTTCAATCCCATTTTGGTCTGATTTTAACATACAACGTCCTCGCCCCTGCCATAAGAACTACAATAAACATTTCAATCCCATTTTGGTCTGATTTTAACCCGAGCGGCTGGAATGCTAGCACTGTCAACAGGTAAATTTCAATCCCATTTTGGTCTGATTTTAACTGGGTGTGTGGGTGCTTGTGTGTTGTATATTTTGGTTGATTTCAATCCCATTTTGGTCTGATTTTAACCATCTCCCCTTTCCAATACATACAGTTTTTGTATGATTTCAATCCCATTTTGGTCTGATTTTAACGGGACAGGATGGATCTAGATTCTCTAAATCCCGACCATTTCAATCCCATTTTGGTCTGATTTTAACAGAAAAAAAGAAGGGGAAAACAAGCCAAGAAGAGGAGATTTCAATCCCATTTTGGTCTGATTTTAACTTAAAACCGATGTTGGGATTGGAATATATAAACCAATTTCAATCCCATTTTGGTCTGATTTTAACCTTCTGAGAAACCGCCCGTAATCCTTCTTTCAGCCAAATTTCAATCCCATTTTGGTCTGATTTTAACACTTCTGGGAAGTCTTCCGTAATGCTCCTTTCAGCCAAATTTCAATCCCATTTTGGTCTGATTTTAACACTAAATGGATTTAATTCTGGATAGTCCCAAATCATCTTTCAATCCCATTTTGGTCTGATTTTAACTCGCCGAAAAATTCAAGAAAATCCAGGAAAATTTTCCTTTCAATCCCATTTTGGTCTGATTTTAACCAGTAAGGATGATGGTTGCTTGTCTGTTTCAGAGTTCCTTTCAATCCCATTTTGGTCTGATTTTAACCCCAACCCGAGCAGGTAATGGTATATGGTGAGGTATTGCTTTCAATCCCATTTTGGTCTGATTTTAACCACAGAAGACCAACCCTATGACTTCACACTCGAAGCCCCCTTTCAATCCCATTTTGGTCTGATTTTAACCATTGCAAAGACAACAAAAAAAGTTTGAGGAGTACGCACCTTTCAATCCCATTTTGGTCTGATTTTAACGATTCTTAAGAGACAAAAATGTGGAATCCAGATTCTTACTTTCAATCCCATTTTGGTCTGATTTTAACCGGGTGTATCTTGAACAGTTGTGACGAAACATTTATACTTTCAATCCCATTTTGGTCTGATTTTAACACAGCTGCGATGCTGAATCCTGTATATTCTCCTTTCCTTTCAATCCCATTTTGGTCTGATTTTAACCAAAATTTTCCTTTTTCAAAACAAAAAAACTCAAAATCTTTCAATCCCATTTTGGTCTGATTTTAACTTGAAGGTGTGACAGTTTTCAACCCAGAACCATCCACCTTTCAATCCCATTTTGGTCTGATTTTAACCATTCCACTTTTTGTGCTGATCCTTGCACCCGCAGGAACTTTCAATCCCATTTTGGTCTGATTTTAACCATTTTTTCGAACGAGGCTTGAAACTCCTCAGGAAAAACTTTCAATCCCATTTTGGTCTGATTTTAACAAAAGTCCCAAGGTACAGAATCGTGATAAAGAATATGCTTTCAATCCCATTTTGGTCTGATTTTAACCGGAATCATGGTACGAATTGATTCATTGCAACTTTTCTTTCAATCCCATTTTGGTCTGATTTTAACTCTTTCTACCTCCTTTTAATCTTTTTTTTCAACAAAACTTTCAATCCCATTTTGGTCTGATTTTAACCGGACAAGCATACCCCAATAAGATGAATAATTCACAACTTTCAATCCCATTTTGGTCTGATTTTAACCACTATAGAGGAACCATAGACAGAGTCGACTACGAAGCTTTCAATCCCATTTTGGTCTGATTTTAACCAATTCCTGCGTCCTGGGATATGGCATAGGTTGTGCCTCTTTCAATCCCATTTTGGTCTGATTTTAACTTTGGCACAACGGGGGATAAAGAGGGCACTGTACAAGAACACTTTCAATCCCATTTTGGTCTGATTTTAACCGCCCAGCAATCCCCACAACCTCTTGATTGCAGACAACCTTTCAATCCCATTTTGGTCTGATTTTAACCGCGACTTGTTTTAATCTCAATAGTCTTAGATGCTTCTTTCAATCCCATTTTGGTCTGATTTTAACCGCAGACAACTGGCATCTGAACAGCCATGACAATAGTTGAATTCTTTCAATCCCATTTTGGTCTGATTTTAACCATTATATAATCCCACAATCCCGATATCGTGTTGAAGCTTTCAATCCCATTTTGGTCTGATTTTAACCTGAATCTACTCCAAGCTGATTGCATCGCCCCTACACTTTCAATCCCATTTTGGTCTGATTTTAACATAGACCAGTCACCCATTGGGAGAACACCCCGCTCCAACTTTCAATCCCATTTTGGTCTGATTTTAACAATGATAAACGCAGCACAAAAACTAGCGAGGGATCTCTTTCAATCCCATTTTGGTCTGATTTTAACCAGGCTGATTTTTTCCTGTTTTTTGTTTTATTCTCTTTGTGGTTGCTTGTATTTAAGGGTTTGTTTCGGCGGTCCTTAATAATGCATTCTATTTATAAGGATAGACGAGTTTGTCAAGGAAGTCAAAGAATGGAATATGGATAATAGGACAAATTTTGGTATATAAAATAGAATTAAAACGGGTTAGATGAGTAAAAGAGCTGTTATATTTTGTAAAGGGTTGAAGGAAGGATAAAGTAACAAAATGTTATAAAAGATTGGTTTGGAAAAATAGGTTGATGAACGATAAAACTAGACTTGGTTAAAGACAAAATAGAAGGCTGAAGGTTTTTTAAAATGATAAATAAAAGACTTTATCATATTATTTCAGATATTGGTGATTTTTCGATGCCTAAAGTTTCTCTTTTCATTGCTTTTTTGGTTCTGAATGAATAGATTATCACTGAATCCTCTGATTCGTTGCAAATAATACTAAGATCCTTTTTTATTCTTTCTAGTTGACTTTTTGTAATTTCACCTTCAAAGACGGAATTTTGAACCCATAGAAGATATTTTCTCAGATATGCTTTGACTTTGTTAACGCGTTTTACATTTATGTCATAAACTATTATAACATACATTTCATTTCAGTTTTTTCATGTTTCAGGTATAAATAGTGTTTTCATCTGTTGGGAGGATAAAATGGAGGACATTGGAATTCAACTAATAATTAATTTGATTACCATTGATGTTGCGAAGATTTTAACCGATAATAAACACAGAATTCAACTAATAATTAATTTGATTACCACCAGCTTATGAATGGTTTGTACTGTTCCTTACCTAGCAAATGTTTTATCAATTTGTAGCATTCTAACCGTATTAATCGCTTATATGAGACTTTTCTCATGATTTTTCTATGTTTGATGGTCTTTTTAAGCCTTTTGTCATATTCTGTTATGAATTTTCTTTTTCCATTTTCGTTGAGTAAAGAATAATTTAAATTTTTTTCAAAGTCTGTTTCATCTATCATATTCTTTTTTATTAAGTATAATATTAGGCGGTCGACGATTATGGGCTTGAATATCTCGCTTATGTCTAATGCAAGTGAGTATCTCCTTTCAAAAGGTTCGTGGAGATAGGATATGGTTGGGTTTAATTGTGTATTATAGATTTCGCTTATGATAGTTGAATATAATAGAGAGTTGCCGAAACTAAGAAGGGCGTTTGTCATGTTCTGGGGTGGTCGGCGGCTCCTTTCACCTATTCTAAAATCTTCTGGGAGTATCTTGTCTAATAACCTATAATAGTCTGCTCTAGCTCTTCCTTCAACATTCATAATTTCAGTTATTTTGTAACATGACTTAAGATCATCTAAGAGGCTATCCATATTATTATCTAGTTTATAATAGGATAAAACTCGTTTCATGTTAGATATGGCTCCCTCAACAAAAGTTATGGCAAGTTTTAACCTCTTCTCGTTATCTATAAAATGGTTAGCTTGTTTTATCAGAAGATCGCCGGATAATAGCGTCTCTCTCGGATAAAAACTCCCAGTATAAAATCCATACCTGTTAAAAAAGTGTATTGGTATACCCTCTTTCGCTAATAAATTTACGACCTGTGAAGAAATGCTCAAGGCACCATATGCATATATTGAATATATTGCATTTATGGGGAGTGGGCGTTTCCCATCCTTATTTATAAAATATAATGTGTTCTCCCTTCTTTTTAGGATGCCATCCGTGAGTATATAATAGTTTTTTCTAGTCATCGTGATGCTATGACCAACAAAATTCGAAATAAGCACAACTTCTACATATCCTTCTCTTTTGAGGCCGTGGAAAATCGCCTTTAATTATAGTATCTATATCTTCAAGAACTTTTTCCAATCTTTTTTCACTATCATGGGTTAATCTTATCTCCTTTCTTTTCCGAGTTTTTGGATAATCTATAACACCTCTAATTTTTTCTATTCCTTTTTTGTGTTTCAAGTAGTAGAGATAATAGAGTAATTGGAAAAGGTGAGCTTCCTCCATTTTATTGCTTTTTTTAACTTCATGCACTTCAAGTACTTTTCCTTTTCTCATGAAATCCGCGCTTATAAGATTGTCAAGTATTAGACTTTTTTCTTCCCGTTTATACGTGTCATCGTGTAACAATTTCCCTAGTTCAACAACATCTGACTCCTGTTCCATTTGTATATGATGAGAAAAAAGCCAAAGTTTAGTCTTACACACAAAGTAATAATTGATTTGAGTTCCACGTACTAAAAGCTTCTTTTCAGCCTCTGAGATCATTTAAATCACGTCATTTATAATATAGGAGGCGTAGTTGCGCCTTCAAATATGCTATCTAAGCCAAGTTCCTTTATTGAATTGAGATCATCCTCATTTATATTCCCCCATATGTAAAATCCTTTGAATTCTCCTATAGTTTTACCCCAAAAGTCGCTTTTCTCTTCGTAATAAACTGGCATGTTTATTGAATATTCATAAAGTAATTTCTTGAGTGTCCAGATATCAACTTTTTTGCCTGTCTCTTTCTTTATTTTTTCTATGATTTCCTTCCAGGTTTTGACACCTTCTTTTATACATTCTCCAAAAATTTTTTGGACTTTATTATCAGAATCTTGGACTATGAGATCGGGTATTATTATCTTTACTCCTGCAATTTTTCTGAATAATAATTGAGCTTGACTCTTTTTCTCTACAGTGAAATATTCAAGATCCTTAAGTATTTTCTCTATTTTGTTTTCATAATGCTCTTTTAATGTTAAATCGTCAATTCTTCTTTCAAACACTTCTAATATGAGCTTTCTTTCAAGAGTATAATCAAATATTTCGCCTTCATATTCTTTGAGCACTTCTCTTGTTTTTTCCACTACTTTCTTATCATATATGCGCATAGTTCCACTGTCGATCTTTAAATTACCATTTTCTAATTCCCCAGCGAATATTATTATGTTAGGTTCATCTTCCTGATAATCCTCGTCCCTGTTCCTGTAAATTCTCCCCCAACGCTGGATTTGACTGTCAATTGTGGATATCTCTGTGATCATCATGTCAAAGTCAAGGTCTACGGAAGCTTCTATTATCTGCGTCGATACTACTATAACCTGCTCTTTGTTCTCCACCTTTTCTTTTATCTCGCTTAATCTTCTATCCTTTTCAATTTCAAGAATCCTTGAATGAAGAAGATATACATTAGAACGGTCCTTATTTAATTCCTCATATAATTTGATGGCCTTCCTAACATTATTAACTACGATGAAAATGTTTTTATCACAATTTTTTATGATCCTTTCTATCTTATTTGCACTTTCTTTATGAATCTCTAGTTTATTGTCGACCTTGACAAAAAGAGGTTTGTCTATCACTTTTATTTTATGCCTTTTTAAATCCAAATTCTTTATATCAAGTCCATAATCTTTAACATCCACAAAGTTAAAGTCTTTAAAAAATTTTTCAAAGTAGGGAGGGAATGTGGCGGTCATTATCAGCACTTTACCACCTAGTTTCCTTATCATGTTAGCTGTCTTTATGATAATCGTAGCCATTTCTTCGTTATATGTTTGTACTTCATCGATTATGAATGATGAAAAAGGATAAATGGATATTACTTTATCTGATCCATAATAGTTAAGTGAAGTTAAAAAAACTTGATCTGGTGTCGTTAACAAAACAGGTGATGAAAGGAGTCTGGCAGAGGTCATCATCTTGTCAACATTTATACTTTTACCTGCCATTTCTTCATCCATATATTCTATGAAAGCTGTTGAGTGTAGAATATCAACATCAGAGGTGTTGAAATAACCATCCTTTTTGTTTCTGAATCTAGTGAAAAGGTCATTTAATGCAACTCTTAAAGGTAAAGTATAAACCAATTTTCTCTTGTTCCTTGCACCCCATAGAATAGCTAGTTCCGTTTTACCAGAACCTGTTGGTGCCACGAGAACTATAGAGTTATCGAAATCAATCTTGTCTAAGAGTTCTTTTTGCCATACTCTTTTTTCTGGGATTTTTCTTTCAATCCTGTCCTCAACATTAACGAATACTCGAGGACTATATAACTCTACAGGTACATTTGCGCTTGCTGAATAATCCGATCTTCTAAGAAGTCCTAATAAAACCAAAAAGTCATAATCTTCCATCCTTGGATTGTAAAATTCCGCGAAACTAGAAATATCATCATTATGTCCCTTGATCTTTTCCAGTAAAACCTCAGCTTTTCCAAAATCCATCTGTGTTCTCAAAGTGTTAATTGCAGATGAAAGTATATCATTTGGAAGTTCTTCCTGAATGTATCTTAATAATTGAATTAGAAAATCCTCTAATATAGAACTATTCTCTATTATAAATTCAAGGTAAGATTTTACCTGATCCTCATGATCGTAGATAATTTCCATTAAATCCCGTTCAGTGACAAAATACTCGTTATAATGATGTAAAAGAATGGCGGTTCTAATTTTCTTGTCTAATTCATCATTACCTATAAGAAATGTACTCCATATGCTTGAAAATATTTCATGACGAGAAGACCGCTGGATAACTTTCAAAGGCCTAAAAAATTCTTTTAATTCAATCCACTCATTGCTTTCCCTTTCTTCTGTTTTGAAAACTTTCTTCTGGAAGTCATAGTCAATTTTTCCAAGATCATGTATTATCGCGGCAATTATAAGCTTCTCAAACAGACCTTCACTTAAATTATAAGAAAAATTTTTCTTATTATTTTCAAAAAATCTATGCATTTCAATGATTCTAGCTACAGTCTCCTTTAAATGGTCTTTTAAGAGATAATTTTCCTGATCACTCGATTTAGCCCTTATAAATTCGATTAATTCCATCATAACCACCCGAAATCTCTAGGTATCTTGAAAATCAAATCCCCTACATGATACTCTTCAACAGCTACTCTGTCATCTAAATATATTACTTGATCCATGCCAGCATAAATTACAGTTTCAAATTTAGGCACTCTATCTGTAGAATCTGACAATTCAGCCTTGTTTGAAATGACACGACCCTTGTTTTTAAATAAAACTTTTATAGGGATGGAATAAACAGGAAATTTCATATTTTTTAATGGGAAAACTTTGCCATTATATTCTAACCTAACATATGTTGGATATGTGAGCCATATGTTCCTTTTAACCGTTTTATTTTTTAAATCGGGATTTCTGTGTACATTTTTTATAAATATAATATCTTCACTCCTCCCTAGGTAAAGTAGCTTAGAAGGTCTCGAAAGTGATTTTTCCACCTCTAGGAGCATGTCCCTGTCACCTTTTAGGAAAATATAATAATGTCCATTGAAAAGCTCTTCTTGAAATGTTGGACTTCTCTGTGACTTCCTGTTTTCACCATAAAGAAAATATTCTTTTTTGTTCTTTTTATCCCAAATATTCCAAAGTTTCAAGTGCCCATTATAATTTTTTAAGGAAATGTCTCCTCTTATCAAGCTCTGATAATTCCAAAATTTGGTTTCGAATAAGCCATGAATACTTAGTTTCAAGTTGTATAGGTTTTCATCGTAGTATCTTCCTAGGGCGTTCTGTAGCATCCCGATGATTGTTGACTTGGGTGGTAAAGGATAACTTTGGGCATAATCAAACGTAAAAGGATTCCTGTATTGTGCAAATGGCTGGAATATCTCTAATATTATTGTGTCATCCATTAAAAGCGCCTCGACCAAATTCAAATTTTCACTTCTATACTTTCATCCCTAAATACTTTTAAAGGCTCATCTTCATATTCACCTTCTTCGTCGAATATACGTTCTATGAATGATAACACTTTTTTCTCATTTAATAAGGTTAATTCTGCTTTAAGTCCTTTGATTTCGAAGAGAGGTTTCCTTGTTTTGCTATTTTTATGTCTCACTTTTAATATGCGTCCATTCTCCGTTTCAGTTTCTTCTATTTCATCATATTCCTCTTCCACGTACTCATCGACAAGAACTAGTTTATCTCTATATGTCTTATATGGACATTCATCATATATTCCAGCTATAAGGAGCTTAGGTGATAGATCCTCCTCGCGTCCTTTTATGCTACGTTTTAAATTCATTAAACCTCTTAGAAGATTTGAAATCCTCTCTTTGATTACTTCATCGTCCTTCAGCCTATACTTTATCACATAAACATTATCAAACTCCATGAATTCAGACAATTCCACGACATCTGACTGTATGAGCTCGAGCTCTTTTCCACCTTTCTTTTTTGATTTTAACTTTATTGACAATTTTTCATGACCATCTAAGCCGCTTATTTTCTCTATGTTTTGCAATTGGAAACTCTCACCTTGAATAGTAACACTCTCTTTTGGTTTCATGTAAACTTCTATTTCTCCTATATTGTCAACATCTATTACGACAGAATACTGATAATATGTTTCATGTTCTTCCATTGTGAATGGGTTGGGATCCATTTCACCGTACATTTTTCGCATTCTATTTGCAAGACCGATATTGGCATTGAAATGTGCGTCATACATGAAGGGTGTCATGGAAACAGCATGTGAAATCTTAACAGGAGCTGTTCTGAAATTCTGTGGAGAAGTGTCCGTTATCAAATACCCGAAAAGGTCAAATTCTGGGTACTTTAATATGTCTCCAGTTAATAGGAACTCCGTTGCAGGTTGTATAACCTTTTTTTCACTCTTACCAGCCTCTATGAGATTTTCTGCTCCAGTTAATCTAAATAGGTTTGCTTTTTGTGCGGTTTCAAGCAAACTGTACCTTAGAGCATATCTACTCACTAAAGTATATTGTCTACCATCCCATTTTGTTATCTTTTTCAATTCTTGGTAATTTCCACTACCTTGGTCATAATTTAAAGAATTCCCATGGAACACTATATCTAGGACTATATATTTTCCCATTTCATTCACCTCGCACAGCCATTATACCCATTATAATTGAATATGCAACTTTTTCGAAATTGGCAGATGAGAGAGGATATAACCATTCAAGTTTTCTGGAAAGTCTTTTAACATTTTTATCATCTTTACGAGAATTTAAGGCTCTTAACAATGACGAAAAGAAATCATTTTGGTTGTTCACCTTAGCTGTGTTGAGTAGTTTGTAAATTAGCCTTTGCCTGTAAGTTTCAGACCCAATGTTTTCAAAAGCTTTTTTTGTATATATTTTTATCTCATCATAATCTTTTGTCGAGATGGGTTTTTTCACATATTTCATCTTTCAACCTCCTATAAAGCCCATGAAGAGTCCGAGAGCATAATAGATCCATGTTTCATCATTTTGGATAATCTCATGGAAAATATAATCATTTAAATGTCTAATTAGCCTTTTATCCTTCTCTTGGCTTGAAATTATAAGCTTTAAAAGGGAGTTTGCAAATGAATATTTATTTTGTCGCCTTATAATGGAAAATAAATGCGGCGCATTATTTTCTCTTATACTTTCTGATAATAATTTTTTGATATCTTTTCTAGCTAAGTCCATCTTTTTACGACTTTTCTTTATTCTTGGAACTAACTCATCCAATTTAGTATTCAGTGATATTGGGTCTTCGAAGAGATGAGTAAAACCATATTCTGGAAATAATTCTGCCTCTAGCGCAAGAGAATAAAGTAAAGGTTGGATTTTTCGTTGTTTTGTTTCCTGATTCAATCTCAAAATTAAGTGATTCATTATAGTGGATATCAAAGGTTTGTTTTTAATGAATTCTTCAAAGAGCCATTTATATTTATCTTCATCTATTTGCAGTCTCTGGTTTAAGTTTCTTCTGAGATCTTCATCTATTAATACAGTAGCTTGTAACCTGGAGATACCCATATATTCAACATCAATGAAGCGTTGGGTTTTGCTTTTAAAATCAGCATACTTTATAAGGTAAAGGTTCTCAAGAACCCACCATGATTCCATTTCTATTATGGTGTCAATAACTGTTTGCCATGTACTCCTAAAAATGCTATTTGGATCATCTTCGCTTTCAATTTTTGATTTCCTGAGCCTTAAACGCTTATTAACCTTATATGTTGCAAAAATGTCATTTGAATAAAATACAAGATAACCTATGTTCCTATAATATTCGAATGCGCGATCAAAACATAGCAAATATATAAACAAATAAGGTATAATGTCTATAAAATATTTGGTCTTTAAAGGTGTATAATAAATGTTAACTGCTTTATCATAAGATGCTAAAAACTTGTTAATTGTTTTATCTATTCTACCAAGGACATCTTTTTCTTTTATTTTAGAATCTATGGCGTAGTAGAGCTCTTTTTTTTGTTTTTCATGAGTATAATTCGGTTGGAAGAATAAGAAATTCGTATAATATTTGTTAGCGATGGGTATCCTATAAAATATGGCGCGCTCTTTGGGAATATTCTTGTTACTTATGACTTCGCTGTCCCATTTTTTATCTAAATATGCATCGACTTCAGAGATTATTCCAGAGATTATTCGTTTAAATTCTTCAGCATTTTTTACGAACTCTTTTCCATATTCCTTAAATTTTATTGGAGTATCCTGAAACTTTTTTATGTCCTCATATTTGAATTTTTGAAATTTCCCTTTTTTATCTAAGAATTTCTTTATTTCATCTCTATTTTTCCTAATAAATTCTTTCTCAAAATCTTCAATTCTTTTTATTAAGCTTTTTAAAGTTTCAGGAGTTCCCTTTATGAACTTTTTATCCTTATTTTCATCTATTGCTTTGCTGATAATATAATCTTTCCAATGATCTGTAGCTGCCTTGGTTATGTAATTTTCCCATGTAAAATTGAATATTTCTTTTTTTGATTTAAATTCTCTTTTATAAATTTCATTTACAAAATCTTTGATAATCTTTTTGGGGATTGCTGAACCTTTTCTTTTTATTTCAGAACAAATATATGCAAAGGGGAAAATTCCGTAATATACAATCTCTTCATTTTCTTTTATTCTTTTTTGTGTTTCCAGAAAATTCCACTCATAGATTTCCTCCAAGAGATTGAAAAAGCCTAACATCCCTAAATCTATAATCCAGTTTCCAGTAAATTTTAAAGTAAACTCACTTACTAATCTTGTTTCATTAGAAGCTTTTATCATGTTTTTGTCACCATCCCGAATCCCATACTATTTTTCTCCCACTCCACAATCATATGCAAATTCAATGAGCAAGGGATCGGCTTCTATCTCGAATCTCATGTGATATGCTCTATGATATGTTTCAGCCCCTTCTTTGGGTATTTTGATTCTCATCCGCTTTTTATCTTGGGCTTTTTTAAGATTTCAATCCCATTGGTCTGATTTTAACCCAGGTCATCAACCTTGAAGCTTATGATATCAAGGAGGTCCTGTTTCTGATGGGTCGTGGATTGCTGGAAGAATACAAAATTCTTATAGAACTTGTTATCAATGGGGATTCTGTAGAAAGAATCAAGATCCTCCGGGATGCTGCTGGTACCGATGACATCCCGCAGCCACATGCCTTTAAGTAGCTCCCTGAACCTCAACAGATGATCCTTGTAGTCTCTGAATGACTCTGAAAATTCTTCAGAAATTTCCCTGAGATTCTCATCGGGTACTGAAAATATCCTGTCAATGTCATCAAACTTGAAGCCTTTGAATTTACGTTTAAAAATCTCTCCCAGTTCCTCTGAATTATTATCAATTAAATTTTTCTCGAGTTCCTTTACCTTCAGCGCAAGATTCTTCACATCGTCTGGTAATTTATCAGGAACTTTCTTCTTGAATATTGTTGATTCTGTCTTATTTTCAATCCAGAGGTCCATGGCTGCCCTTGTGATGTAACTGTTCCATGTGAACTCAAATATTTCATCTGCTGAATCAAATTCAGAATCGAAAAGTGCTTTTATGAATTCTTTTATCAGTTCACTGGAAACCCTTGATTTGGATTTTCTGTTTATCTCACTGCACAGGTATGCGAAGGGGAAAAGTCCATAGTAGAGTATATCCTCCCTTGCTGAAATTTCACGGATATCACTGATATCAAAGCCATAAATGTCCTCTATCATCCTTATAAATCCGAGAATGCCTGAATCAACAAACCAGTTACCTGTAAATTCAAGGCTTGAAGTGCTTCTGAATTCATAGTTCATGATGTAACCACCATACCAAAACCCATACTGTTCTTTTCACCAAAGCCACAGTCATATCCAAACTCTATTAAACGGGGATCCCCCTCTACCCTGAACTTCATGTGATAGGCCCTGTGGTAGGTCTCAGCGCCCTCCTTGGGTATCATTATTCTCTTCCTCTTTATTGAGCGCTGATAGGGTACCACTTGCAGGTACTCGTCGCCATCATAGTCGCCATGGAATTCCTGGTACTTCCTCACAAGGTTCTTCTGCAGGTTCTCATAGAATTTGAGGTCATTTGGGTTAACATTCCACTGTTTCAGAACTCCATTCTCCTCCCTAACAGTCTTTATTATTATCGGGGAGAGTGTCCTGAACTTCATGTTTCTCCTGAATTCAGGTGGCTCCAGGAACTCCACGTACTCAACGTTTACCCTTCTCCTTAGAAAATCAATCTCTGGCCGGTCTATGAAGCCCTCCACCAGACTCTTGATCAGTTCAGTGTTTGGGGATGATATGAAGAAGTGGAATCTGCCATCCTCTGAGAGAAGAAAGTTCTTGAAGGCCTTCCGGCGGGGTATGCTGATCTGTGAGAAGGTGAAGAACTTGAATCCATCTGCACCATGCAGCTGACTTGCAAGTTCCAGGTCAGCTATCCTGCGGTATATTATCGCCGACAGTACATGGTTGTAGTTGTACTGAATCTTGAATGGCTTAATGTCTGATTTCAGCTCTATCTTGATTCTTAATTCAATACCCCCCGCATAATGTCAAGGACTAATGTTGACATTATTGTATATAAATTTATCTATTTTTGTAGCTAATAATGTCTCACAGAATTTCCACTATTTAGTCTATTTTAAAACATTCTTTTCCTTTTGTTTTCTTCGTTGTTCTTATATAATTTCCACTATTTAGTCTGTTTTAAATCTGATTTCAGTTATTTTGTAACATGATTTAAGATCATCATTTCCATACTATTCAGTCCATTTTAAAGCACGAGTATTTTCTCGATTTCATCTTCAATTTTGGGTGTATTTCCATACTATAGTCTATTTTAAAACTATGGCGTCGATTTAGATAAATCGGTTGTTGAAAGAGATTTCCATACTATTCTAGTCTATTAAACTTTTTAGTATAATTATACATTAATCACCATTATTATGTAGATATAAACATTTATTTATATAAACTTTACTCTATAGTTTACATTACATATATAGGTAATATTGATATTCATAGGAGTGGAAAGGTAAGCCTTATATGATAAGATTTTTCTAAAAAAATAGGAGTATAATTTTAACGAGTGCTTTTAAATTCTCGTCGGATTTTAAAATGATAGGAAAGCTTTCCAATGATCTCCCCAGAATTTAATTCATTAATCAACAATGATTCTACATTAGGCTTTGTTCTTTTGTGTTGAATATGAAGGATGCTGCAAAGACCATTACAAGAGCAAAAATTGTGATGAGTATCATGCTAATCCCAAGAGGGAATACCGATCTATGTAATATTGTATATCTTAGAGCGTCCACACCATAAGTCAAAGGATTCATATAAACCGCGCCCTGTAACCATCCTGGCAAACCAGTTATTGGGAATAGGGCGCCGCTAAGAAGAAATATTGGTAATACTATGAAGCTCATTATAAGGTTGAAACCTTCCATACTATCTGTGAATGCTGCTATCAAGAGTCCTAATCCGCCGAAACCCATCGAGATTATAAGTGAAAGTATCATTGTCGCGAGGAAACAGGCTGGTGTCATTATAACCCCTACGAGGAATGATAGTAATAGTAGTATGGTTGTTTGTATCATCGAGGCTGTGCTTATACCTAAGGCCTTCCCAAGGACTATTGATGGTCTTGAAATAGGTGCTACAAGTATTTCTTTGAGGAAGCCGTATTGTCTATCTATTATCACTGACACTCCTGAGAATATGCTTGTGAATAGTATGGTTTGGCCTATTATACCCGGGTATATGAAGGCTCTGTAGCCTCCTGGTATTCCTCCGAATCTTATTGAGGCTCCGAGTCCTGTTCCGAATATGATCAGCCAGAGTAGTGGGGTTACGATGGATGTGACTATCCTTGACCTGTAGCGTAGGAATCTTTTCATCTCCCGCAACCATATGGTGTATATTCCTTCTATTTCCCCCATATTAATCAACTATGTTTCTGTTATCCCGGTTCCTGTGTATTTTATGAACACGTCCTCAAGGGTGGGATGTTCTAGTTCTACTGATTTTATCTGGAAGTTGTGTTGTGTTGCGAAGTTCACTATCTGGGGTATTAGGTTTTCGCCCCTTTCTACCATGAGTTTTATCATGTTCCCTGTGTTGTAGGCTTCTTTTACTCCGGGTAGTTCTTGGATTTTTTCTGCGAATTCTTTTGGGTTTTCTGTTTTCACTTTTATCGTGTCTGCTTTGAGTTCTCTTTTAAGGTTTTGTGGGGTGTCTGCTTTTATTATCTGGCCTTTGTTCATTATGGCTACGTGGTCGCATAGTTTGTCTGCTTCTTCCATGTAGTGTGTTGTGAGTAGTACTGTTACTTTTTCTTCTCTGTTGAGTTGTTTTATGTATTTCCAGATGCTTTCGCGTGTCTGGGGGTCTAGGCCTAGTGTGGGCTCATCCAAGAATAGGACCTTGGGGTGGTGTATGAGGCCTCTTCCGATTTCTAGTCGGCGTTTCATACCCCCAGAGTATGTTTTCACGTATTCGTCGGCTTTTTCCCCCAATGCTATAAGTTCGAGGACTTCTTCTATCCTTTTTTGTCTTATGTTTTTGGGTACTCCGTATAGTGCTGCGTGCATTTCGAGGTGTTCTCTTCCTGTTAGCATGTCATCTAATGCTCTGGATTGGAATACTATGCCTATGGATGCTCTTACCTTCTCTGGTTCTTTTGTTATGTTGTATCCGTTCACTTTTGCTGTGCCGCTTGTTGGTTTGATTATGGTGCATAACATTGATATTAGTGTTGTTTTACCGGCTCCGTTCGGTCCCAGGATCGCGTATATGTCCTCCTCTGGTATTTCAAGGTCTACCTTGTTGACTGCTGTGAAATCATCATACTTTTTAGTTATTTTTTCTGTTTCAATGATGTAACCCATGACCTCCCCTCCAGAATCCAAACCAACTTTTCCCAGCCTTATAGAACTTCACCAAAATTATATTTCTATAAAGGTCTATTATGAATACTCAGTAATAACCTTTTTTTTGTTTGATCTTTCACTGAGGATAAATTTCATATTTATAAGAATAGAGTTAATTCAATATGATGGAAACAAAAAACAGGAACAGGATACTGCTTCTGCTCTTTGTAGGGGTTTTCATGGGGGCTCTAGACATAGGTATTATTGGCCCTGCACTTCCGGCGATAGAGGGTTACTTCCATGTGGATCCTCGTCTGGCATCATGGACCTTCATATCATATATACTGTTTTTCATGGTTGGAACACCCCTTATGGCGAAGCTTTCGGACAGGTATGGGCGCAGGGATATCTACATCCTTGACATAATCCTATTTGCCGTGGGGTCGGTTATAACGGCCATCTCACCATCATATCCTCTTCTGGTCCTTGGAAGGTCGGTGCAGGGGGTATATTTCCTGTTGCAAGCGCATTTATAGGGGACACATTCCCGCTTGAAAGCCGTGGAAAGGCTCTTGGTATAATAGGGTCTGTTTTTGGTTTTTCATCGATAGCCGGGCCAATACTCGCGGGTTTCATACTCCCCCTAGGCTGGCAGTGGCTCTTCCTCATCAACATTCCTATCGCAACAATAATAGTTGCCATGGGGTTTTCTTATACTGCCAGTTACGGGTCGGGGGGATGATGGAAAGTTTGATGCCCTAGGAACATTTATTCTTGCCATCATCGTGGCTTCCCTTGCAGTTGGGATAAACCAGATTGATACCACTGACATCATGGGGAGTGTGATGAAGCCTATTGTCTTAGTTCCCCTTATTATGGCGGTGGCATTCACACCCTTGCTCTGGCGGGTTGAGAAGGCTGCGATGGATCCTGTGATTCGGGTTGACCTTCTGGGTAGCCGTGAGGTCAGGATCGCAACTGCGATTTCGGCTGGTAACGGTCTCTCCCAGTCGGCTATCGTCTTCATACCCAGTTATGCGCTCATCGCCCTTTCATTGTCAGAGTCGATGGCCAGTTTCAGCCTCCTCCCTTTTGTCACCACTATGACCTTTTCGGCTCCTATTGTCGGGGTTCTCCTTGATAGGGGTGGTTCCAGCGGTGTTA
>Ga0078972_1007091_pt1 | contig 25507 bp, 18 predicted proteins | sample YelNatPaOPGAMG01_FD_67568 | JGI IMG/M metagenome (GOLD analysis project Ga0078972, IMG submission 67568) | Hot spring thermophilic microbial communities from Obsidian Pool, Yellowstone National Park, USA - OP-RAMG-01 (SPADES assembly) (version 2) | ecosystem: Environmental > Aquatic > Thermal...
GGGGGGGCCGCCCCGCCGGGAGAACGGGGGGGGGGTGGGGGGGCCACAGCCGCGCCATGACGCCTTGCTGCAATGCAGCAGGGCATTCCGCACAGGCTTGCCCCAAACTGAACTGCACCCGCCAGGGCCGGGTGCTTGCGCAGACGCCCGGGGCACTGTACAATGTCGGTGTGGTGGGAGCGGTGTTGTTGGCTCTGGAGGATCGAACATGGAAGGCCACAATGCGGCGGAGGACGAGGCAGAGCGGCGCCTGAGCGAGCTTCGTGCCCTCTACGACCTGAGCCTGGCGGCGGCATCGCTCGACCCCGAGGCCATCCTGCAGATGATCGGCGAGCGGATTACCGGCCTCTTCAACGCGGCGGCGCTGTTCGTGGCGCTGGTCGACGAAGAGAACGACGTGCTGTGCTTTGCGCACTCGGTCGACCGCGGGCAGGTGTTGGCGCCCTTTACCATGCCGCTGAACCAGGGCAGTGCCCTGACGCACTATGTGTTGCGCACTGCGCGCCCGCTCCTCATCGACGACCTGTCGGCGCCTCCGCCGGGCCTGCCGGCCACCCCGCTGCATGTGGGCGAGGCGGCGCGCTCGTGGCTGGGGGTGCCTCTGGTCGTCAAGGGGCGGGCCATCGGCGTGATGAGCGTTCAGAGCTACACGCCGGGGGCCTTTGACGAGGATGACCAGCGCCTGCTGAGCCTGGCGGCACAACAGGCGGCCGCAGCGCTCGAGAATGCCCGCCTCTTCCAGCGCACTCTGGCGCTCGAACGCCGCTACCATGCCCTGCTCGAGGCGCTCGATGATGGCTATGCGGTGGTGCAGGGCGGGAAGGTGGTCTTTGCCAATGCCCGCCTGGGCTACATGTTGGGGAGGGCGGCCGACGAAGTGCTGGCCAGCGCCCTCGCGCGCCTGGGGGCATCGCTGCCGGCGGGGCAGGCCACGCGCTTGCGCCAGCGGCTCACGCGCCGCGACGGGTCGGAGCTGCCGGTGGAGCTGAGCTTGAGCACCATCGAGTACGAGGGCCAACCGGCCCTGGCCGTCATGTGCCACGACATCTCGCACGAAGCCCGCCTCGAAGCGCAGCTTGTGGAGGCCGAAAAGCTCTCGGCGGTGGGCCAGCTCGTGTCGGGGGTGGCCCACGAACTGAACAACCCGCTCACCACCATCAAAGGCTACGCCCAACTGCTGCAGGGAGAGGTGGCCACGCCCTCGGTGGCCGAGGACCTGAAGAAGGTCGAAGAGGCTGCCGACCGCTGCCGGCGCATCGTGATGGACTTGCTGACCTTTGCCCGCCGCTACGAACCCGAGCTCACCGACACCGACGTCAACGAGCTCTTGCGGCGCACGGTGGCCCTGCGCTCCTACGAGCTGCGCGTGCGGTCGATCGCCGTGCAGTGGGCGCTGGACCCGGCGCTGCCCACCATCCAGGCCGACCCGCACCGGCTGCAGCAGGTGATCCTGAACCTGCTTTTCAACGCCGAGCAGGCCATCTTGAGCGCCGCGGAAGAGGGCTGCATCACCATCCGCTCGCTGGCCCTGCCCGACGGCCAGGGCATCCGCTTCGAGGTGGCCGACACGGGGCCCGGCATCGCGCCAGAGCATATGGGCAGGATTTTCGACCCCTTCTTCACGACCAAGAAGGTGGGCGATGGCGCCGGCCTGGGCCTTTCCACCGCCTATGGCATTGTGAAGGAGCACGGCGGGCGCATCTGGGCCGAGAGCGAGCCCGGCGTCGGGGCAACGTTCATCGTAGAACTGCCGCTGGTCGCCCGAACGGCGAATAGCGGATAGCGGATGGCCGATGGCCGGTTGAGAAAGTGCAAGGTACTATCGGCCATACGCCACCGGCCACAGGCTATCCGCCAGACGCCACTGGCCACCCGCCGATGAGGAGCATAACCATGGCCATTGCGCTGAGCCAGTACCCCCGGCCTCCAGCCGATACCGGCTGGGGCTTTCACGACTCGGCGGGCACGGCTGCCCGCCCGGCCGATCCGGCCGCCTATGCCCGCTACCTGCGCCAGAACCTGGGCATCACCTGGTTCAAGGCGCTGGTCTCGGGCACCAATAAGGTCGACCTGGTGCACGCCTTCAGTGAGCAGGGCATCGAGGTGGTGGTGCGCCTCTACGCCTACCGGCCCCACCCGCACTATGTGGTCTCTCCGGCCGATGTGCGCGCCTACGTGCAGGCCGGTGCCCACTACTTTGAGTGGGGCAACGAGCCCAACCTGCAGGACGAGTGGGACGTGGCGTCGTGGAACGAGGGCGCCCGGGTCGACAAGGTCTGCGAACAGTTCCTGCGCAATGCCGATGCGATTCGCCAGGGGGGCGGCATCCCGCTCATGGTGGCCCTGGCTCCGGGCGGCCACTACCCGCACCGCGATTGGTACCGCACCACCTTTGAGTGGCTGCGCCTGCACGGCAAGCTGGGCGTGCTCGACGGCGCGGCCCTGGCGGTGCACAACCGGCCGCTCAACCGGCCCCTGGCCCACCTGGACCCCGGCGGCTGCTGCTTCCTGGAGTACGAGTGGATCGATGACCTGGTGAAGGCATACGTGGGCCACAGCCTGCCGCTCATCGGCACCGAGGCCGGTTACGAGCCGGGCTGGGACCAGGACCCGACCTTTCCGCCCGTCGACCTGACCCGCCACGCCGAGTATAACGTGGAGCTGCTGCGCTGTTTCGGCCCCTACGGCAGCCGGCGCTGGCGCGACGCACTCTTCTGCGCCTGCCTGTGGCTGGTGGAATCCTTTGGCCACCACGACTTTGCCGATGCGGCCTGGCACAACAACGCCCGCTGGGCCGGCGGCGGAAACCTGCCGGCGGTGGACCTTTTGCGCCGCGAGTGGCAGGCCCATCCCTTCCAGCGCACCTGGGATTGGGAGAACCAACGCCCGGATTATGACCAGGCCACCTGGCGTGGCTCGCCCAACGCCGACCTGCGCCCGGCCGGCGCATTGCCGAGCCTGGTGGTGCTCTACCCCACCGGCGCCGACTTTGACGCGACGATGAAGCGCCTGCGTGACCCGGCCAGCCAGGCCTCGTACCACTATGTGGTGGCGCGCAACGGGTCCATCTACCAACTGGTGCCCGAGGCGTACCGGGCCTGGCACGCCGGCGACGCGTGCTGGCAGGGGCGCCGTGTGAACGACTATGCGGTGGCGGTGGGCATCGTCCACCGCGACGGCGAAAGCGACCCCTTCCCTACGGCCCAGATCAAGCCCGCGGTGGCCCTGGTCCACTACCTGATGGGCAAGTACAAGATCGGCCTGGAGGGCGTGCTGAGCTCGTACATGGTGCTGGGGCAAACGCCCACTGCCCCCGACGCCTTCGACCTGGAGGCCTTCCGCAAGCGGTTGGCAGAGGCCGACATTCCCTGGCCCGATGACGAGACGGTGCGGGCCGCGGCCTGGGCATCGCTGGGCATTCCCTACAACTCGACTGCAGCCTTTCCCCGCTTTGCCCGGGCGAACGAGCTGGGCAACCCCGAGACGGCCGAGTTCGACTATACCGTGGGCGGCCGGCTCTACCGCGGGCAGGGCTACAGCGAAGGCATCGTGTACGGCGAGGCGGGCCGCTGGGATGATCTGAAGATCATGATGTGGTGAGGCGAGGCGCATCGTGTCACGCCCAAAGGAGGCTCGCTGATGCTCCAGTACCGCGACTGGTACGGCACACCCTACTGGTCCGACCGCACCATCGACGATCAGGAGTTCCGGATCACATACCTGATCATGCACGATACGGAAGGGCCGCGCGATGCGGCGCTGGCCTGGTGGAGCAGCCCCGATAACCCGAACCAATCGAGCGCGCACGACTTGATCGATGCCAGTGGCGTCATCTACCACTGTGTGCCCTATGAGAAGGCTGCGCACCACGCGGGGGGCGGCAAATGGCCGGGCATCCCCGACGGGAGCGTGGGGGGCACGACCATCATCAACCTGGTCTCCATTGGCATCGAGCTGGAGTACCCGGCGGCGCCGGCTTCGCCGCCCTGGCCGCAGGTGCAGATCGATGCCGCCGTGGCCCACGTGCGCCGGCTGGTGCAGATCTACGGCATCCCGCGCGCCAATGTGCTGCGGCACGCCGACGTGGACCCCAAGAACCGCAGCGACCCGCGCAACCTGGCCTGGAACGATTTTCTGGACCGCGTGTACAGGGGCATGGACGATGCGACAGCGCGGACTGTGCGCAATGCAGCGTGGAATGCCGGCGGCATCCCCTACAACCCCGACGCTGCCTTTCCGCGCTATGCGCGCGCCCACGACCTGGGCAACCCCGAGACGCCCGAGTTCGACTTTAGTTTTGGCGGCCTGCAGTACCGGGGCCAGGGTTTTAGCCGGGGCATCATTTATGCTCGCATCGGCGATTGGGACAACATCCGGGAGGTGAGCTGGTAGTGGCGACGACGCGGGTGGCCGTGGCGCTCTCGGGCGGGGTGGATAGCGCGGTGGCCGCTGCCCTCTTGGTCGAGCAGGGCTACGAGGTGGTGGGGCTGATGATGCGCCTGTGGGCCGAGAGCGCCGTCGACCGGTCGCCCCTGAACCGCTGTTGCTCGCTCGATGCCATGGACGATGCGCGGGCCGTCTGTCGCCACCTGGGCGTGCCGTTCTACGCCATCAACTATGAGCTGCCGTTCATCGATCACGTGGTCACCCCCTTTGTGGCCGATTATTCGCGCGGGCTGACGCCCAACCCCTGCCTGGCGTGCAACCGCCAGCTCAAGTTCGGGCTGCTATTGCAGCGCGCCCTGGCCCTCGAAGCCCGCTACCTGGCCACGGGCCACTATGCGCGGGTGCGCCAGGCAGCCGGGCGCTTTGCGCTGTGCCGCGGGCGCGACCGTGACAAGGACCAGTCGTACGCCCTGTACATGTTGGGGCAAGACGAGCTGGGCCATGTGCTCTTTCCGGTCGGCGATTTGCTCAAGGAGCAGGTGCGCCAGGCGGCACAGGACCTCGACCTGCCGGTGGCCGACAAGCCCGAGAGCCAGGAGATCTGCTTCATTCCCGACGATGACTACCGCCGCTTCCTGCAGGCGCGCATCCCCGAAGCCTTCCGGCCCGGCCCGATTGTGGACCGGGCGGGGCACGTGCTGGGCCAGCACCAGGGCCTGCCCTGCTACACCATCGGCCAGCGCAAGGGGCTGGGTATCGCTGCCCCCGAGCCACTGTACGTGCTGGAGATCGATGTGGCGCACAACGCCCTGGTGGTGGGGCCCGAGCGCGAGCTGGGCCGGCGGGCGCTGCTGGCCGAGGAGGTGAACTGGGTCGCAGGGGTGCCGCCGGCACGGCCTGTGGCGGCTACGGTCAAGATCCGCCTGCATGGCCGCGAGGCGCCGGCCACTGTGGAGCCGTTGCCGGGTGAGCGGGCGCGGGTGGTGTTTGCCGAGCCCCAGCGCGACATCACCCCCGGCCAGGCGGCGGTGTTCTATGATGGAGAGACGGTGCTCGGCGGCGGGCGCATCGTGCGCGCCGAGCGCGAGGGTTGACCGGGCCGCCGCCCGGCGGGTGTGCATGGTTCTTGGGAGGCTATCGTGTCGCTGCCAGCCGTCGTACTGTCGCTTGCCGTTGCCAGCCTCTACGGCGGGCTCTTCCACTTTATCTTTGCCCGGCGCGCTGCCGAGATCGTGCGCCATTGGCTGGTGGCGGTGGCCGGCTTTGCGGCCGGGGCGGTGTTGGGCCTCTTGGTGCCCTGGCGCGTCCTGGTCATTGGCGAGGTGCACTTGTGCGAGGCGACCGTGGGCAGCGTGGCTGCCCTGTTCTTCGCCCGTTGGCTGGGGAGCCGCCCCGACCAGCCTTAAAACCGGCGGCCGGCTACCTTAAATGTGGCGCGGCGCAGGGGCCACAACCGGTAGCCCCCGGGGCCCATGCCCAGGCCCCAGGGCTTGTGGGGGGCACGCACCTCCCGGCGGCGGCGCGGGCGCACCCTTGACGCGCCCTCTGCGGCATGCTATACTGGGCAGCGTAAGGGCTCTGGGAAGCCAATCGCGCTTCCAGCGGGGAAACTGGCTGAAGCCAACCGTAAGTTGGCCAGCGGCGCCATTCCGGTTATGCCGGAATGGCGACCGTAAGTGGGTTTAAAGGTGATGAACCTGGAGGCCCGCAAACCGGATCCCAGCGAAAGCTGGGAGACCCGGCGAGCCAGCCCAAGGCGTCTTATCCCCGAAAGGGGATGAGCAGTAAGCCAGTGGAAACGCTGGAGGAGAGGCGAAAGGTTACCCGGGGCCCTTACACAAGGGGTCCTCAGGAAGCCAACCGATCTTCTGGTTAGGGGAAACCGGTCGAAAGTAACCGTAAGCTGGCCAGCGGCACCACCTCGTAAGGGGTGGTGATCCGTCAGTGGGTCCAAAGGCGGTGAACCCAGAAGCCCACAGGCCGGTGTTGTGAGTAGAGCAGCGCCGGTGAGCCAGCCCAGGGCGTCTCATCGCCGAAAGGCGATGGGCAGTAGGCCGGTGGAAACCCAGAAGTAGCGAGAGGTTACCTGGGGGCCCCTTTTTCGTTCCCTCCTCAGTAGCGATCTGGCCGCAGCACGCCGACGATGGGCAGGTTACGGTAGCGTTGCCGGTGGTCGAGGCCGTACCCCACCACGTACTCATCCTGCAGTTGGAAGCCGCAGTAGGCGATGTCGATGTCGATGAGGCGGTGGGCGCGCTTGTCGAGGAGGACGCAGACGTTGAGGCTGGCGGGCGCGCGGGCGCGCAGGGTGCGCAGCAGGAACGAGAGGGTGAGGCCGGTGTCGATGACATCTTCGACGAAGAGCACGTGCCGGCCCTCGATCGGCTCCTCGAGGTCCTTGGTCAGCCGCACCACGCCGCCGGTCTCCACGCTGGGGCCGTAGGAGGAGATGCCGATAAAGTCGACGGCCACGGGAATGGTGATGGCGCGCAGGAGGTCGGCCAGGAAGATGGCCACGCCGCGCAGCACCCCCACCAGCAGCAGGTCTTTGCCGGCATAGTCACGCGAGATCTCGGCGCCCAGGGCACACACCCGTGCGCGCAGCTCCTCCTGGCCAATGAGCACGCGGGCCAGGTCCTCTGTGCCGGCGTGGGCCAGAGGGGGAGGGCAGGGCTCAGGCACGGCCAACCCCGCCGATGAGCTGCGCGCTTCGTTCCTCGAGGCCAAACTTGAGCAGGAGGTCCTCGAAGGTGCGCCGGTTCACGAGCTTGATGCGCACATCGGGGTAGAGCTCGTGCAGGCGGCGAAGCTTGCGGTTCTTGAGGGCCATTTCGCTCTGCTTGCGCGTGGCCAGCTCGATGTAGAGGTCGAACTCGGGCAGGTAGAAATCGGGCGAGAAGGCCAGGGTGACGCGGCCGTCGGCGGCCCAGGCCAGCGGGAACGTGGTCGGTTCGTAGAGCCAGGCGATGCCGTAAAAGCTCAACAGCGCGGCGAATTGGGCCTCACTGGGGTGAGCGAAGGCAGGCTGACCGGCCGTTCGCCGGGGCCGCGCATGGTTGGGGTGAGGCCCCACACGGATCTCTTCAACAGCGCTTGCCATTCGCCTGAAAAGACCTTCCTTCCTGGCGGTGTGCTGCCGGCCCAGCGGGCTCTCGCCCCCAGCAGCTTCGCCGAGGTGATTATAACATAACCGCAGGCCTGGGGCAAGCTGCCCTTTCGCCGGAGGTCTAGTTCATTCTGGGGCAAGCCAGCGACCAGCGTTGTGGACAAGCATGAGACCCATCCCCCCGGCCCCCTTCCTGCCGCAGTGGGAAGGGGGAGCCCTTCGATGGGGGTTTGGGGCGGGCGCAAAGCGCCCGCCCCAAACCCCCACCAGACGGTTTCGCACCGGGTGGGGCGCGGAGCGTGTAGGCCGGTCCGTGGCCTGGCAGCCGCTAGAGTTTCTGACCAGCGGCAGTCACGGCCAGGCAGCACAGGGTCGCCAATTCCAGCGAGGAATCCTTGCTTGCCGTGGCGCCAAACCACTGCGAGCGTGGCGCCATGCCTAGCAGGGATTCTTCGCTCGCTTGGCGCCCGGCTGAGAGCTGGCCGCAGGAGCCGCTCAGAATGACAAGTGGGTTCGGCGTCGCGCCGAGGGGCTGCGCCCCCTCCGACGGCCAGAGTCTACGCCGACGATCCTGGGATATACCCTTTCGCGTGGGGTATAGCCCAGGACTGTGGGCGACTTGGGCAGAGGCCGGGCTCCACGCTCTGCTCCCTTCGGGCACTGGCCCAAGGTAGGTTTTCGCGGGGGTGGCGCCCTCAGGCGCTCAGCCCGGCCTGGCGCCAGACCCGGTCGAGGGCCTCGGCGGTGGTGCGCACCGCGTCGTCGGGGGCCATGGCGTTGAGCCGCTCGCTGAAGGGCTCGACCATCACCGGGCCACTGTAGCCAATGCGGGCGAGGGCTTTGAGAAAGCCCACCAGGTCGATGACGCCGGTCTCGCCCGGCAGGGCGCGCACCAGGTCGAGTTGCTCGTCGACGGGGATGCCGGCCGGGGCGTCGTTGACGTGCACCTCGACGATGTCGGCGTCGGTGAGGCGCTCCACATCGGCGATGGTGCCGTGCGAGGTGTACAGGTGGTAGGCATCGAGGAGCAGGCCCATGTTGCCGGTGCCGATTTCCCGGCACAGCTTGAGCATCCCGTCCATGGTGCGGATGAAGGTGTAGGGGTGGCCCGGCAGAAGGGTCTTGGGGCCGATGAACTCGAGGCCCATGCGGATGCCGTACTGTTGCATGACCGTGCCCAGGCGCCCCAGGCGGTCGAGATGGAAGGCATAGTTGCGGTCGAAATCCATCTCATCGTGGAAGGGGCGGATCCAGTAGGCAGTGCGGGTGATGCCCAGGGCCTGGGCCACCTCACACTGGGCAGGGAAGCGGTCGAGCCTGGCCCTGAACTGGGGCTCGGGCAGGGTATAGTCGATGGGGAAACGGAAGGCCGAGGCGCGGACGTTCGCGCGGCGCAGGATCTCTCTGGCCCGCTCGACGCCCAGGCCGGCGACCTCATCGAGGTCCACATGCACGCCGTGGAAGCCGTAGCGGGCGGCAAGTTCGACGGAGCGCGGGAAATCGGCGCGGACGTTGATGGCGTTGACTTCGAGCGATTTGAACATACGACCCCCTTCTCTGGCAGGAGCAACGGGAAGCGGACGGCCAGCTGCACACGTGTGCAGCCAGCGCCGGATACAAAGGCCACCACAGCCCATTCTAGCGGAATCTACCACCAGTGCAAAAGCGGCCTCGGGTACATCGCAGAATCGTCGGTGAATCTCCCGGCCACCGCCGCCGTGAGAGTCATTCTGAGCGGCAGTAACGGCCAGCCAGCACAGGGGCGCCAATTCCAGCGAAGAATCCTTGCTTGCCGTGGCGCCAAACCACTCGAAGCGTGCCGCCATGGCTATCAAGGACTCTTCGCTCGCCTGGCGCCGGGCTGAAGGCTGGCCGCAGGAGCCGCTCAGAGTGACAAGTGGGGCTCGCGTCGCGCCGAGCCGCTGCGCCCCCTCCGACGGCCAGAGTGTACGCCGACGATTCTGGGATACCCTCGGGTACATCGCAGAATCGTCGGTGAATCTCCCGACCACCGTCGCCGTGAGGGTCATTCTGAGTATACCCGGGCTCGCGCAGCCCTGTGCCAGGCGAAGGAACTTGCTGCAACCAGGGGCAGCAGCCGGGTTTTGAGCTCCGCTCGCTCCCGGCCCAGCCCCTGGCTGGGGGTTTGGCGGGTTGGCTGGCGCCAGCCAACCCGCCAAACCCCCAAACGGTTCCGCACCGGGTGGGGCGCGGAGCGTGTAGCCCGGTACCTGCCTCGGCGGCCAAGTTCCTGAGCAGCGTGCCAGGGCTGCGCGAGCGCTGGGATGCTCTTGGAGCGGCGTCGAGGTGCCGGGGGTGCGGCTCAGGCGGGCACCTCGCCGCGCGCCAGGCGCAGCGCGCCGATGGCCGGCTCTTCGACCAGCGCCACCGGCGCCAGGTGCCAACCCAGGGCGGCGGCGGCCGCGAGGGCCTCGCGGCGCACAACGTGGCCGCGCACCAGCAGGCTGCCGCCAAGCGCGCAGGGGATGGCCTGGTGCCCGAGGCCCAGGCGGCGGGCCACGGCGTCAAGGGCGCGCGCGAGGTCTTCGCCGGCGGCCCGCAGGATGGCCTGCGCCACGGCGTCGCCGGCCACCGCAGCCAGTTCCACGAGGGGGGCGAGGGCCGCAATCTCGGCCCGCGGCACGCCGGGCCGGTAGATAAAGCCGACCAGCTCTGATGGCTCGCTGAGCCCCCAGTGGCTCAGGATGGCCTGAGCCAGGCTGGTGGCGGGGGCGCGGCCGTCGGCGGCCCGGGCGACGGCCTGCAGGGCCGCCAGGCCCACCGCATAGCCCGAGCCCTCGTCGCCCAGCAGGTAGCCCCAGCCCCCCGCCCGTGCCCGTGCCCCAGAGGCGCTGCGGCCCAGGGCGATGGAGCCGGTGCCGGCGATGAGGGCCAGGCCCCAGCCTGCCGGGGTTCCCGCCGCCAGCACCAGTTCGCAGTCGTTCACCACCAGCACCTGCTCGGCCAGGTGCGCCTCGGTGGCCCAGCGCTGCCAGAGCGCCTGCTCGGCGGCCCGGCCGGCACCGGCCAGGCCCAGGCAGGCGGCTGCCACCGGCTGCGCGACGCCCGCGGCGCTCAGGGCCTGTTCGGTTGCGGCGCGCAGCGCCTCGCGTGCTGCTTCAGCGCCAGCGCTGTGGATGTTGGAAGCTGCGGCCTCGCCCCGGCCCAGGATGCGCCCCGTGTGGTCGCCCAGCAGGGCCACCGTGTGGGTGCCGCCGCCATCGACTCCCAAATAGAACGCCATGCGCCTCTCCCACGCCTGTCGCCCAACTCGGTTCGAATGCGGGGTCACCGCTGTTTCTTGGCTGCGAGTGCCTCGCGCACGCGGCCGCCGGCAGCCTCGAGGCGCGCGCGGGCCTCCGCCGGGGTCACGCGCGCCAGGTGGCTGACGATGGCCGTCTTGACCTCTCCGCCGCACTCTTGCAGGAGCGTGGCAGCCTCGGCGGCGGGCAGGCCGGTGGCCTGGGCCACGATGTGTTGGGCCCGGCGGCGGAGCTTGGCGTTGGTGGCCTGCAGGTCTACCATCAGGTTGCCGTAGGTCTTGCCCAGGCGGATCATCGTGCCGGTCGAGAGCATGTTGAGCACCAGCTTTTGGGCCGTGCCGGCCTTCATGCGGGTGGAGCCGCTGATGACCTCGGGGCCGACGATGGGGGCGATGGAGATGTCGGCCAGGGCGGCGATGGGGGTGTCGGGGTTGCAGGAGACGGCGACGGTGAGGGCGCCGCGGGCGCGCGCCTCGGCGAGCGCGCCCAGCACATAGGGCGTGCTGCCGCTGGCGGCCAGGCCCACGACCGCGTCGTGCCCCGTCACCGCCAGAAGGGCCAGGTCGGCGTGGCCCGCTTCTTCGGAGTCTTCGGCTCCCTCCACGGCCTCGCGCAGGGCGCGGTCGCCGCCGGCGATGACCCCCACCACCAGGCCGGGCGGCGTGCCGAAGGTGGGCGAGCATTCTGACGCGTCGAGGACGCCCAGCCGGCCCGATGTGCCTGCGCCCACGTAGATGAGCCGGCCCCCGGCCTGCAGGCGCGCCGCGATGGCATCCACGGCGCCTGCGATGTGGGGCAGTTCTTTGGCCACCGCCTTCGGCACGCGCGCATCCTCACGGTTGATCAGTTGCAGCATGCGCAGGGTGGGGAGGCGATCGATCTGGGCCGAGGCCGGGTTGGGCGCTTCGGTCAGCATGCGGTCCATGGCGTCCTCTTCGGTGTGGCGAGCGAATGCGGCCTGCAGGAGGCGGGGCAGGGGCAATCGCCTGGCTCGGCGTCTCATCCTGTCTATGCGCTCCTCAGGCCGTGGCCGCGCGGGTAGAGGCCGGGCAGGCTCACCGGCAGGCGGCCGGCAAAGGGCACCTCGCCAAAGAGGCCGCGCACCACCGCGCCGATGGTCACCGAGGCATCTCCGTAAGCGGCCACGTAGGTGGCCACGGCCGGAAACGCCAGCAGGTCAAAAGGATTGCGCATGGCGACAACGGCGGCAGGCCTGGTGGCCGCCAGCTCTTGTACGAGGCTGGCCTGCTCCGGGTACTGGTCGGCGTTGCGGGTGAAGAGGAGCAGCACGTCGGCCGCGGCAGCGGCGGCCCGACATTGGTCGCGCTCGGCGGGGGTGGGCTGAGGCGTGACGCTGGTCAACGACGCCTGCGGGTGACGGGCCTGCACCTCGCTGTGGAGCAGGCGGGCGGTGCGGCGCGCCTCTTCGACCAGAGAGAAGCGCGGCAACGAAAAGTCGATCACGGCCAGCCGGGCGCCGGCGGGCAGCCGCAGGGGAACGAGGCCGGCCTCGTTGCGCACCAGAGTGATCGACGCATCGGCGAGGGCGCGTGCCGCCTGGCGGTGCTCGGCGCAGCCCACGGCCTCGAGGGGCGGCCGCGGGCCGTAGAGCTCATCGACCGCGACGGCGTAGCGCCACTTGGCAGCCAGGATGCGGCGCACCGACTGCTCGACGGCCGGCCGCGGCAGCTCGCCCGAGCGCAGCGCGTCGAGCACGGCTGCCGAGATCTCTTGCTGGCGTTCGAAGCCATGGGGCGCCAGGAGCAGGTCGGCGCCGGCCAGCGCTGCCAGCACGCCCGAGCGGCCGGCGGGGAAATGGTCGGCAATGGCTTTCATCTCGAGGGCGTCGGTTGCGATCAGGCCCTGGAAGCCCAGCCCGTCGCGCAGCAGGCCCCGCAGCACGCGCGGTGAGAGGGTGGCCGGCAGCTCGGCATCGTAGGCCGGGAAGAGCACGTGCGAGGTCATGACCATGCCGGCGCCGGCGTCGATCGCCGCCTTGAAGGGCACCAGCTCGACCTGGGCCATCCGCTCGCGCGAATGGGGGATGGTGGGCAGGTAGAGGTGGCTGTCGAGGTTCGAGTCGCCCTTGCCGGGAAAGTGCTTCACACAGGCCAGGATGCCATTCTCCTGGTAGGCGGAGAGGGCAGCCAGGCCAAAGTCGCGCACCATCTCGGCCGTCTCGCCGAAGGAGCGGATGCCCATCACGGCCTTGGTGGCGTCGGTCTGGATGTCGAGGACGGGCGCCAGGTTCACGTGCAGGCCCAAGGCGCGCATCTCGCGGGCCAGGATGGTGGCCGCGCGATGCGCATTTTGCGGGTCGAAGGTGGCGCCGAGGGCCATCTGGCCGGGCATGACCGTGGCCGGATCGTGCAGCCGGGTGACGATGCCGCCTTCCTGGTCGATGAGAAAGAGGAGGGGCACGGGGCTGAGCGACTGGAGGCTCGCGGTCAGCTCTGCGACCTGGGCCGGCGAGACGATGTTGTGGGCGAAGAGGATGATGCTGCCTGCACGCCCAGCGGCAACCCATTCTCGGACCTCGGGAGGGGCCTCGGGGCCCTCAAAGCCAATGCTGAGCATCTGGCCCACCAGATGCGCGTCGTCCATGCCCGAGAGGGCTGCCTCCACCCACGATGTTTGGCTGTCCATGGTCGTTTGGCCTCACTGGCGGCGAAGGGCTGCCGACGAGATGATGGAACCCGCGTCAATCTAGCATAGTTCGGCCACTCTGTCAACGGAGGAGGTCCAGCCGGCAGGGCTCTTTCAGAGTCGGCGTTATGTGTAGTCCGGACCCTGCGCAGGCCAGCGTTCGCCGCGTTGTGAAGCCCACAGAACCTGCTCGGAGCTTGCCCCGAGCAGAGCGAAGGGGTGACCACAGCGGGGCTTGGAAAAGGTCCTGTCCGGCCGGTGGGCGTAACCGCCCCTTTACCTGAGCTTTACGCTACGTTAACCTTCGGGGCGCAGAAATGGGGTATAATGCCTACAGAGGTAACCAGATGTATACCTTGTGGCAGGCCAATGGGTGCAGGCCTCAGGGGGAAGCCATGAGAAGCGCAATCGCCATCTTGGTATGTGCTGCCGTGCTTCTTGGTGCCGCCGGCGTGGTGGTGCAGGCGCAGCCCAGCCTGGTGGCGGCTCCGGTGACACTGGATGCGAATGGCTGGAGCGACCCGAGCGTGGGCGGTTGGGACGGCCATACCGCTACCCTGAACAGGGATCTGGCGCAGGGCATCGTCATCGCCGCCTCGGGTGTGGTGTTGGACGGCGCTGGCCACACGGTGAGCGGCGGCGGCAGGGATTCGGGAAGCGGCGTGTATGCGCAGTTCCAGACCGGCCTGACCATCCGCAACCTGCGTGTGACCAATTTCGACTATGGCATCTACCTCGACAGGTGCAGCGGTGCAACGCTAGAGAACAACACCCTGAGCGGGAACGCCGTGGCCGGCATCAGTCTCTTCGGCGGCAACAGGCATGTGCTCACCGGCAATACGGCCACCGGCAACGCCCAGGCGGGGATCGACGTCGCCAACTGCCCATTGAGCAGGTTCACAGGCAACGCGATGGCCGACAACGGGCTCAACTTCCGGATCAGCGGCAAGGTCGACAGCGACTATAATCAGGCCATCGATGCCAGCAATACGGTGCAAGGGAAGGCGCTCCTGTACGTGGTGGGCGCCAACGGGGCGACGTTCGACGCCTCGAGCAACGCCGGCGCGGTCTACCTGATCAACTGCAGCGGCGTCACCGTGAAGGGGCTGGCGCTCTCACGCAACGACGTGGGGGTCTTGCTCTGGAAGACGAGCAACTCGAGGCTCGAGGGCCTGCAAGTGAGCGCGAGCGCACACGGCATCTGGCTGCGCAACGGCTCCAACGGCAATACCTTGCAGGGCAACACCATCGACGGAAGCGGCTACGGAATCTACGTGGAGGGGTCGAGCAGCAACGTTGTCACCGACAATGAGATTCGCGGCAGCGGCTCCTACGGCCTGTACCTGAGCAATGCCAGCGGCACGCGCACCTTCCACAACCGTTTCCTTGCCAACCGCACCCACGCCTATGGTGCGGGCGGCAGCGGCAACGTCTTTAACGAGCCCAAGCCCGAAGGGGGCAACTTCTGGGATGACTGGACCGGCCCCGACGCCGACGGCGATGGGTTCGTCGACGTGCCCAGGGTCTTTACGGGGGGGAGCGATGGGCTGCCCCTCTCGGGGGCGCCGAAGGCCGATAGGCTTGCCCCACTGACTACGGCCGTGTTGGAAGGCACGATGGGCGGCGGGGGCTGGTATCGGTCGGACGTGCGAGTGACGCTGATGGCCGGCGACAACGAGGGCGGCTCGGGGGTCAAGAGCACCGAGTACAACCTCAACGGTGGGCCCTGGCAGCCCTATGCGGCACCGTTCACCATCAGCCAGGAGGGCGTGACTGCGCTGGCCTTCCGCTCGACCGACAATGCCGGCAACGTGGAGGGGGCGCGTTCCCTCGAGATCCGGATCGACAAGACGGCTCCCGAGATCACCATCAGTTGCCCGCAGCCCGGCGACGTGCTGCCCAGTGGCACAGCGCTCAGCTTTGGTGCGCGCGACGCCGTGAGTGGCCTGGCGGGCATCAGCGCCAGCCTCTTCGACGGGCTCAACAAGTGGGCAGTCTCCAGCGGCGACACGGTAACCCTGCCCGGCGTGTATGACCTGGCGGTGCTGGCCAACGACGTAGCAGGGAATAGCAGCAGCCTGGAGCGCACCTTCGTGGTGCCCTCGGCAGAGGCGGCCTCCGTCACCGGCGGCGGCTGGATCAGCACGGGCGACGGCAAGAGCGCCGAGAACAAGGCGTTCCTGAACGTGGTGTGCCAGAACCGGAGGGTGCCCGGCACGCCGGTCGGAGAGTTCAGCTTCCGTGACGGCAACCTGAGCGTCAAGGGCACGGGCTTCCATTGGCTGGTGGTGCGCGACGACGTGGCTTGGTTCGAAGGCACCGGCACGGCCAGCGGCGTGGGGAACTGCCGCTTCCAGGTGGTGGTGCAGGAAGGCAAGAAGGCGAGCGAGCCGGATCGGGTGCGGGTGCGCATCTGGGATCAGGGCGCTCATCTGATCTACGATAGCCAGCCCGGCGCAAGTGACTGGGCAGGCCCCACGGCAGGCCTGAGTGGTGGGAACTTGACCATCCACAAGGGCTGAGTTCGCCCCTCTCGGCCGGCACAGGCGGGGGAGGCGGCACCCCTTCCTGTGCCGGCCGTTTGGGTAATGTGCGGGCGGAAGTGGGGCGGTGCGCTGGATGGTGCGGCCGGCGTGCAGGGGCCGGCGGCGGTGAAACTAAAGGGCCGGGGGAGGCCCCAGGAGGTAGGGGAATGGAACTGGAAGGCCAACGGCCAAAGCAGGGGACGGTGGGAGCGGCGGTGACCCGGGCGGTGATCTGGCTGCGGCTGCGGTTTGTGAAGCATGAGCACGGCCAGGACCTGGTGGAGTACGCGATGCTGATGTTCCTGGTGGCCGTGGTGGCCATGCTGGCGATGAGCTTCTTGGGCAGCACGATTCGAGACACCCTCTACAACCGCTTCGTCCTCAAGTTCAACCTGCTGTAGGAGCTGAGGGCTGAGGCGCTGGCCTCCCTGCGTTTGTGCGCGGGCGCGCGGCAGGGCTGCGCGAGCCTCGACGCGCGGGCAGGGCATACCTGGCGGGTGGCGACGGGGTACCCGGGCGGCGCCCGTTTTTGATTCCCGGCGGCCTGGCATAGGGCTTGCTGCGGCGGAGGGGAACGGCGGCCGTAGGGGCGGTTGGAGTCTGGGGGGCCCGTCGTACCTCGCAGCCAGGAGGGGAACTGGGGGATGGGCAGGCCGATTGCCGGGCAGGTGGTGGTGGTCACAGGGGCCTCGTCGGGCATTGGGCGTGAGGCGGCGCTGCGCTTCGGGCGCCGGGGCGCCCGGGTGGTGCTGGTGGCGCGCAACGGCGAGGCGCTGGCGCGTGTGCAGCGGCAGATCGAGCAGGGCGGCGGCCGCGCCTTGGCCGTGACGGCCGATGTGGCCGATTGGGCGCAGGTGAAAGAGGCAGCCGCGCGGGCCGCCCGGGCATTCGGGGGCATCGACACCTGGGTGAACAATGCCGGGGTGAGCGTGTACGGCACCTTCGAGCAGGTGCCTATCGATGAGTTCCGGCGCGTGGTCGATGTGGTGTTGATGGGCCAAGTGCACGGCGCCAAGGCCGCGCTGCCCTACTTGAAGGAGGCGGGCGGCACGCTGATCGGGGTGGGCTCGGTGGTGTCGCAGGTGCCACTGCCGCTGCAGAGCGCCTATGTGGCCGCCAAGTGGGCTCTGAAGGGCTTCTACGACACCCTGCGCCTGGAGCAGGAGCGCGAGTGTGGCGGCGTGCAGGTCAGCCTGATTATGCCATCCTCGGTGGATACGCCGCTCTTCCAGAACGCCCGGTCGCACCTGGGGGTTGAGCCCGGGCCCATGCCCCCGGTGTGCGAGCCTGGGGTGGTGGCCGACGCCATCCTCTATGCGGCGAGCCACCCGGTGGGCGACCTGACGGTGGGCCCGGGGGTGGTGCTGACGGCGGCGCAGCGGCTGTGGCCCCACGCCGCCGATGTGGTCATGCGGCACCTGGCGTTTCGCCAGCAGCTCACCCGCGAGCCGGAGGCCCCCGGCGCGCCCCACAACCTGTGGAGCCCCGTGCCCGGGCCGGGCGCCATCCACGGGGGCTTCCGGGCCATCCCCTTTGACCCCTATTCGTGGCTGCGGCTGCACCCGGCCGTCGGCAGGGCCGTCGCGGGCCTGGCGCTGGCGGCGGTCCTGCCGGCGGGCCTCCTTCTGACGCGGCGCAGAGCCTGACTCTCCTTGCCCCGGGGAACCCTGCGCGCCAACCTGACCTTGGCCCCTGGTGGGGGCGGGGAATACGGGATCGAGCGGATTTGCGCGGGCGCAACGCGCCCGCGCAAATCCGCTTCCACTGTTTCTCCGCCTTCCCGCCTCGCGAGAAGGGGGCCGGGGGGATGGGCGCTGCATCTAGGGCCAGTTGCGCCCAGAGTTTTTGTCAGACACACCCCTAGCCGGGTATATCCCAGAATCGTCGGCGTAAACTATGGCCGTCGGAGGGGGCGGGCCGCTCGGCGCGGCGCGAGATCCACTTGTCACTCTGAGCGGCTCCTGCGGCCAGCTCTCAGATTGGCGCCAAGCAAGCGAAGAGTCCTTGCCAGCCATGGCGGCACGGAGTGGTTTGGCGCCACCGCAAGCAAGGATTCTTCGCTGGAATTGGCGCCGCAGTGCTGGCTGGCCGTCGCTGCCGCTCAGAATGACTCTCACGGCGACGGTGGCCAGCAGATTCACCGACGGTTCTGGGATACACACCCCCGCCGGCAGGGCCTTTCAAAGTCGGCGTTATGTATGGTCCGGACCCTAGTGTAGGGAGGAAGAATGACGTACTATCCTGTGTGTTGGGAAGTCCGCGCGCTTCACAAGCACAGGAGGTACCTCATGAAGCCCAGTTTATCAGAGAAGCTTGCAAGGTTCAAGCCCGGCGTGCTTCGCAGGCCAGGATTCGCCGCGTTGTGAAGCCCGCAGAACCTGCTCAGAGCTTGCCTGAGCGGAGCGAGGGGGTGACAATAACGGGACATTGAAAAGGCCTTGCCCCCCGCCATGGCCGTGAAACTTGGTTGCCCGTGCAACTTGTGGTATAATCAACCGGTTGCTTTTCAGGCATCATGCGAGGAGGAGCGTTTCATGCAGGATACTTCGACTGGACGTCTGCGCAACGTCGTTTTGGTCTCTCATGGCGGAGCCGGCAAGACCTCGCTGTCGGAAGCCATGCTGTTCGATTCGGGGGCGATCAATCGCCTGGGGCGCGTCGACGAGGGCACGACCGTCTCGGACTATGACGCGGAAGAGGTGCGGCGCAAGTTCTCGGTGAACACCTCGATTCTGCCCTGTGAGTGGGCCGAGCACAAGCTGAACGTGCTCGATACCCCCGGCTACATGGACTTCTTGGGCGAAGTCAAAGCGGCGATTCGCGTGGCCGACGGGGCTGTCGTCGTGGTCGAGGCCGCGGCTGGCGTGGAGGTGGGGACGGAGCTGGATTGGACTTACCTCGACGAACAAAAGCTGCCGCGCCTGGTGTTCATCAACAAGATGGAGCGCGAGAACGCCAATTGGCAGCAGACCCTCGAGCAGCTCCGCACCAAGTTCGACAACACCTTCGTGCCCGTGCAGGTGCCGATCGGTGCCCAGGCGTCGTTCGTCGGCTATGTGGACCTGATTGCCATGAAGGCCTACATGGGCCCGGAAGGCAAGCCCGCCGAGGTTCCGGCAGACCTGGCGGCCCAGGTGGCTGAGCTGCGCCAGGCCATGATGGAGACGGCGGCCGAGGCCGATGATGAGCTGGTGATGAAGTACCTCGAGGGCCAGGAGCTGACCGCCGACGAGATTCGCCGCGGGCTGGGGTTGGCGACGCGTGCCGGGCGCATCGTGCCCGTGCTCTGTGGCTCGGCGCTGCAGAATGTGGGGGTGAGGGCACTGATGGACGCCATCGTGGCCTATCTGCCCGACCCATCCATGCGGCCTGTGGTGGCCAAGAACCTGGCGACCGGCGAGGAAGAGACCCTTGAGCCAGGCCCCTCGCAGCCGCTGGCAGCGCTGGTATTCAAGACCACGGCCGACCCCTTTGTGGGCAAGCTGACCTACTTCCGGGTCTATTCCGGCTCGTTGCACTCCGACTCGCGGGTGTACAACACCGGGCGTGGCGCCGAGGAGCGCCTTGGGCAGCTCTACATGATCCGCGGCAAGGAGCAGGTCCCCGTGGAGGAGGTTCGCACAGGCGACCTGGGCGCGGTGGCCAAGCTGCAGGTGACCAGCACCGGCGATACCCTCGGCGACCGGGGGCACCCCCTGGTCTTGCCCGGCATCGAGTTCCCCGAGCCTGTCTTCTCGGCCGCGGTCTTTCCCAAGACCAAGACCGACCTCGACAAGATGGGCCCGGGCCTGGCGCGGCTGACCGAGGAGGACCCGACCCTGCGCGTGCACCGCGACCCCGACACCAACGAGACCATCCTCTCGGGCATGGGCGAGTCGCACATCGAGATTGCCACGCGGCGGCTGCAGGCCAAGTTCGGCGTCGAGATTACCACCGATGTGCCCAAGATCCCCTACCGAGAGACGATTACCAAGACGGCCTCGGCCCAGGGCCGGCACAAGAAGCAGACCGGGGGCCGTGGCCAATTCGGCGACGTGTTTGTGCGCTTTGAGCCGTTGCCGCGCGGGGCGGGCTTTGAGTTCGTCGATGAGGTCTTTGGTGGCGCTGTGCCCAAGAACTTTATCCCCGCCGTGGAGAAGGGCCTGCGCGAGGCGATGGAGAAGGGCGTGGTGGCCGGTTACCCAACGGTCGACTTCCGGGCTGCCCTGTACGATGGCTCGTACCACCCGGTCGACTCGTCGGAAATCGCCTTCAAGCTGGCAGCGCACCTGGCGTTCGAAAAGGGTGTGGCGGAGGCCGGGCCTGTGCTCCTTGAGCCCGTGATGGACGTGACGATCATCGTGCCCGAGCAGTTCATGGGCGACATCCTGGGCGACCTGAACACGCGCCGTGCGCGGGTGATGGGCATGGAGCAGGATCGAGGCAAGAGCGTGGTCACCGCTCAGGCGCCCCTGGCCGAAATGCAGCGCTACGCCACCAGCCTGCGGGCCATGACCCAGGGGCGAGGGCTCTTTACCATGAAGTTCTCGCACTATGAGGAAGTGCCCAGCCACGTGGCCCAGAGCGTGATCGAGGCGGCCCGCAAGGCCAAGGAAGCGGAGAAGGCCTAGTCTGGCCGTCTCAGGAACCGGTTGCACGCTCCGTGCCCCCGGGCAAGATGGCTTTCGGGGGTTACAGAGGTGGCGGGGCCCGCTGCCGCCGAACCTCCGTAACCCCTTCCTTGTTCTTTTCCGCGGCCGCCCGCTATGTTATAATGGCGGCCGGAGGTGAGTTCTTGTGGGAATCATCGATACCCTGAGCGCAGGGTTCGACCTGGTGCGCAGGCGGCCATGGATGCTGGCCCTGCCTGTGGCAGTTGATATCGGCCTCTGGGTTGCCCCCAAGCTCTCCGTCTTTACCTTGCTGCAAAACCTGTGGCATGCGCTGCTCAGTGAGGCTACGGCAACCGGCGCTGCGACGCCGGCGATGATCCAGAGCATGCAGGAAGCGCTGCCCGAAATGGTGCAGATGGCCCGCGACCTGGACCTTTCGCTCCTGCTGCCTCTGACCTCGGTGGGCGTGCCCATCCTGCCGGTGGGGCCATCGACCAGTTTCTTTGGCCTGACCAAACAGGTCATTGAGCTGGCGGGCGGGCTCCCGCTGCTGGCGCTGGCCCTGGCGTTGGCCCTGGGCGGGCTGTTGATTGGCACGTTCTACATGGCTCTGATCGCTCAGGCGGTGCGCGATGGCCGCGTCGATTGGCCACTGCTCGTGCAGCGGGTGCCCCGCTACTGGCTGCGCCTGATCGGCGTGGGCCTGGTGGTGGGCATGGGCCTCTTGGCGTTTGGGCTGCCGGTGGCCATGGTGATCGGCATCTTTGGGCTGGTGAGCCCCGGGCTGGCCTCGTTCCTGTTGGCCATCCCGTCGTTCCTGGTCTTCTGGGTCATGATCTACATGGTGTTCGTGCCCGAGGCCATCATCTTCAGCGAGGATGGCATCATGAAGGCCATCTGGCGCAGCGCCATCATCGTGCGCACCAACTTTTGGCCGGCCATCGGGCTGATCCTGCTCAGCTACATCATCTCTACCGGCCTCGCCTTCGTGTGGGGCATGCTGGCCGCCACGGCGCCCGGGGCCCTGGTGGCTGCGGCGGGGAGCGCCTTCATCGGCACGGGCCTCACAGCCGCCCTCTTTATCTTCTACCGCGAGCGCCTACGCGCTCCCTTGTGGACGGGGGAGCCGCAGAGGAGCTGATCACAGCCATGGTTGACCAACCCGCGAGCACATACACGGCATCCGACATCCAGGTATTGGAAGGGCTCGAGGCGGTACGCCGGCGGCCGGGCATGTACATCGGCTCGACCGATGTGCGGGGCCTGCACCATCTCATCTTCGAGGTGGTCGACAACTCGGTCGACGAGGCGCTGGCGGGCGTCTGCACCCGCATCACCATCACCATCCACAAGGATGCGTCGGTGACGGTGGAAGACAACGGCCGGGGCATCCCCGTCGAGGTGCACCCGCAGACGGGCAAGAGCGCCCTGGAGGTGGTGCACACCATCCTCCACGCGGGTGGCAAGTTCGGCGGCGCGGGCTACAAGGTGGCCTCGGGCCTGCATGGGGTGGGCGTCTCGGCGGTCAATGCGCTGTCGGAGTACCTGGAGGTCACGGTCAAGCGCGACGGCAAGCGCTACCGCCAGCGCTACGAGCGGGGCAAGCCGGTCACGCCGGTAGAGGAGATTGGCCAGGCCGAAGGCACCGGCACCTGCACCGTCTTCCGCCCCGACCCGACCATCTTCAAGAGCCTCGACTACAAGTACGACACCCTGGCCGAGCGCTTTCGCGAGATGGCGTTCCTCACCCGGGGCCTCGAGATCGTCTTTAGCGACGAGCGCGCCGCGCGCGAGATGACCTTCTACTTTGAGGGTGGGGTGACCTCCTTCGTGCGCTACCTGAACCGCGGCCGCGAGGTGTTGCACGAGCCCTTCCACGTGGAGAAGCAGGTGGAGGACACCCTCGTCGAGGTGGCCCTGCAGTACACCGACAGCTACAACGAGTCGGTCTTTGCCTTTGCCAACAACATCAACACCATCGACGGGGGCACCCACCTGACCGGCTTTCGCAGCGCACTCACGCGCACCCTCAACGACTATGGCCGCAAGGCCGGGCTGCTGAAGGAGTCGGATGCCAATTTCACCGGCGATGATGTGCGCGAGGGGTTGACGGCCGTCCTCTCGGTCAAGCTCAAGGAGCCCCAGTTCGAGAGCCAGACCAAGTCGAAGCTCGGCAACGCGGAGGTCAAGAGCCAGGTCGAGTCGGTGGTAGCCGAGGCGTTGGCGGCCTTCCTCGAGGAGCACTCGAAAGAGGGCAAGGCCATCATCGACAAATCGCTGACCGCTGCCCGCGCGCGAGCTGCGGCGCGGCAGGCGCGCGACCTGGTGATCCGCAAGAGCGCGCTCGAAAGCCTGTCGCTGCCGGGCAAGCTGGCCGACTGCTCGGAGCGCGATGCAGCCCAGGCCGAGCTGTACATCGTCGAGGGCGATTCGGCCGGCGGTTCGGCCAAGCAGGGCAGGGATCGGCGCTTCCAGGCCATTCTGCCGCTGCGGGGCAAGATCTTGAACGTAGAAAAGTCGCGCCTCGACAAGATCCTCGACTCGAAGGAGATCCGCGCCCTCATCACCGCCCTGGGCTGCGGCGTGAGCGATTCCTTCGATATTGCGAACCTGCGCTATGGCCGCGTCATCATCATGACCGATGCCGATGTCGACGGGGCGCACATCACCACGCTGCTCCTCACCTTCTTCTTCCGCTATATGCCGGCTCTGGTGGAGCGCGGGCACCTCTTCCTGGCCCTGCCACCGCTCTACCGCATCCAGGATGGCAAGCAGGTGTACTACGTCTACAGCGAAGAGGAGCGCGAGGCTCTGGTGCGCAAGCTGCACGGCCACAACCTGGTGTTGCAGCGCTACAAGGGGTTGGGCGAGATGGACCCCGAGCAGCTCTGGGAGACGACCATGAACCCCGAGACGCGCACCATCCTGCAGGTGACCATCGAGGATGCCGCCCAGGCCGACCGCACCTTCGAGATGCTGATGGGCTCCGAGGTGCCGCCGCGCACCCGTTTCATTCAGAGCCACGCCAAGGACGTGAAGAATCTGGACCTGATTGCCTGATCCATCAAGCAGGCTTTGCCCGTTGCCATCTGCTGGCAGAGGCGGACGGCGCGGACGGGCCGGAAAGCCTGCTGGGTCCCGCTGCGCAACGCACAGCTCCACAGCGTAGTATTCAGTGTACCCGGCATCGCACCCGATTGGAGGAACTCGATGAACTGTGCCTTCTGCCAGACTGAGATCCCTGCAGGCGCCCGTTTCTGCCCGGCTTGCGGCGCGCCCGTTACCTCGGCCACGCGGGCCGCCCCAGCTACCCCGCCTCCGCCACGCCCTACGCTGCCGGCTACACCTGCCCAAGCTGGCAGGAAGGGCCGGCCGCTCTGGCTTTTCGGCTGCCTGGGCGTGGGGGCGTTGCTGGTGCTGTGCATCGTTGGCTGGGTGGTGATCCGGGGGATCGCCGGCAACGGGACCAATGGTGGCCTGGCGGCAGCGACGGTTGCCGCCCCTGGCACTGCTGGCCTGACCCCGGCCGCCAAGGCCACTGCCAGGCCCGCCGCCGGCTCCGCTGCCAAGGAGCCCACCGTCACCCTTCGCCCCCCGCTGCCCGACGCGCTCAAGCCGCTCATCCTCGCCGGTCCCATGCCCGCTGCGGACCTCAGGTACGAAGTGACCCTCAACGGTGACTGGAGCTATGCCGAGCTCTTCTACGTTCTCAAGGGTGAAGACGTCCACCTAGAGAGCTCGAACGCGGCATTGTCTGGCACGAACCAATGGTCAGTCAGGTTTGTTTTCCGTTTGAGCGAGGATTCGGCCCAAGGTAACCTGCAGTCGCAGCTCAAGAGTATGCGCGACGCGGGGGACCCCAATAGCCCATTCGTCGGGGCGAAGGAATCGCGACTGGCCAAGGGTGATGAGGGGTATCTCTTCTCCAAACCCGACGCCGACGTGCCTCGGTATACCGAGCGGTGGTACGCTCTGCGGCAGGGCAAGACCTTTGTCTTTGTCACCTCGTTCGGGGACGTCGAGAGCCCGGTCGTGCCCGGCGATGGCATCGACCTGTTGGCGGAGGCGCTGAAAAAGGTGGACAACGCTGCGCTGATCGCCGCGGCCAAGCCGTAGGGCAGGAGAGCCCGCGGGCCAAGGCCCGCCCGCGGCGCCGATATGACATTGGCCGGTCGTGAGGGACCCCGCTTACACCTCCAGCATCTGTGCCAGCTTGCTCGCCGCCTCCTTCCAGGCGGCGAGCGCGCTTTCGGCCTCGGCGAGCTTCTCTGGGTCCTTTTGCAGGTAGCCCCGGGCTGCGTGCAGCATGTGCTCGTAGTACGCCACCAGTTGGTCGATGGGTGCGCCGACCGCCAGTGCGCCCGCGCCGTCGCCCGCGGCCAGGCGCTCCTCGAGGCAGGCCAAGAGGTCGAGCCAGCGCTCCACCGGCATGCCAGCGTGGTTGCGAAAGTCGCGCACCACCCACTGCCGCTCAAAGAGGGGGCGCTCGGCCCACCCTGCGGATTGCTCGGCCAGCGTGGCCCGCACCTCGCGGCAGAGGGCCAGCGCCTCCGCACAGCGGGCTGGCGTGAGGGCGCCGCCGGCAGCGTCCTGCCGGGTAGGGGCCTCCCAGTCGATCCCGGCTGCGCGCAGCGCCTGCACGGCACCGATCTCCTGGCCACGCCACTGGGATGCGAGGGCGATGGCGGCTGCGAACCCCGCCCCCGCTGCCTCCGCGGAGATGATGTGCGCCTGGCTCATAGCGTAGAACTCGTCGACCGTCTTGCCGTAGAGGGCGGCGATCTTGGGGATGGTCGATTCGGCGCCGGGCGTGCGCACCAGGCCTGGGCCGATGGTGAAGGCGATGACTCCGCTCTCCTCGAGCTCTAGAGCGAGGGTGTTGCCCAGCTCGACCTGCGCCGTTTTCATGACCTCGTAGGGCCCCATGTAGGGCGCCGCACCCGAGGAGGACACGCAGACGAACACCCCGTGTTGCCGCTCGATCATCCC
>Ga0078972_1007092_pt1 | contig 25502 bp, 24 predicted proteins | sample YelNatPaOPGAMG01_FD_67568 | JGI IMG/M metagenome (GOLD analysis project Ga0078972, IMG submission 67568) | Hot spring thermophilic microbial communities from Obsidian Pool, Yellowstone National Park, USA - OP-RAMG-01 (SPADES assembly) (version 2) | ecosystem: Environmental > Aquatic > Thermal...
CACAGAAAAAAGAGGTAGATATAGAACTATTGCGATAAAATGGGACTATTTAGAAAACAAGTAAGAAAAGAGAGGAAAATTTAAAATTTATCCCCTATTTATTCCCTAAAATAATGAGGAGGTAGGGATTAAATTCTTTTCTATCAGCCTATTTCATACACGGCGTATACGCATTTCTGATATGGCTTTTGATATTCTGGGCTGTAATCTACATGGAAAGTGAAACCGCAGTAAAGGATATTAGTGCGATGTTCATAATGGGATATACAATTGAAGAAATTAAAAGGATGATTCTGTGGAAAGGTGTATTTAATGGTTTATTCGGAGGAATTCTTTCTATAATTTTAATTGTCCTGGAAATGATACCTATGGAGGATATTTTTAAAAAGGCAAAACTCCCATTTATTTTCCCTTCGCCAGGCGATTACCTTTCATTATTTTTGATTTTACTTCTTTTTTCCATATTTTTTTCCTCTGCCTTTTATATTATCTGGGTAAGGGAAATTAAAAGTAAAAATCTTAGAAAATGGGTGAGAGGATAATAAAAATTGAAAACCTATCCCACAAGTTCGTAGAAAAGGGTGAAGAAGTAATAGCGTTAGACGGAGTTACTCTTGAAGTATTCAAAGGAGACCTCATATTTATTACCGGACCATCTGGTGGGGGAAAAACATCATTGCTGGAAGCAATATCAGGATTACTCATTACTGACGAAGGCATAATAAGAATAAAAGGGGTTGATATATATGAGATGGATGAATCATCAAGAAGAAAGTTTCTATCAAAAATTTTACATTTTTCTCATCAGAATACCCCTCTTATATCATTTTTGAGAGTGTATGAACATCTTTCATATCATCCCGCATGTATGAGGTCTGGAGATATAAATGTTCTTCTTGAAGAATTAAATTTAAAAGAAGTTAAAAATTTATTTCCCCATCAGCTTTCAGGAGGACAGAAAAAGAGGCTATCTATTGCCTGTGCTTACACTGGTTCACCTGAAATTGTCCTTCTTGATGAACCCTTCGCAGAAATGGATTTAAAAAGTGCTCAAAAAATAGACACCTTTATAAGAATGAAAAATGAAGAAGGAGTTACAACAATAGTAACCACTCATAATACAACTTTAATACAAAAACAGGATAAGGTGTTGAAAATGGAAAACGGGAGGCTTTACTTATAAAAATTATTTTCTCAGGACTGGATTCCTTGCAGCCCTGACTTCATCAAGCCTTTTGACCGGGGTTGTATGTGGTGCCTTTTTTAAAATCTCAGGATTTTCTTCCGCCTCCTTCATTATATTTTTAAAAGCCTCAACAAAGGCATCAAGGGTTGATTTGCTCTCTGTCTCGGTAGGCTCAATCATTAATGCTCCCTTTACAATGAGGGGGAAATAAATAGTTGGGGGATGAAAACGGTAATCAATCAACCTCTTCGCCACATCAAGTGTTGAGATATTAAATCTGGAAAAACTTTTATCCGAAAATACACACTCGTGCATACAAGCTCTATCGTATGGAAGTTCAAGTAATTTCTTAAGTTTTACTCTTAAGTAATTAGCATTTAGAACAGAAATTTCAGCAACATCTTTTAGTCCACTTTCACCAATTCTCATGATATATGCGAGGGCTTTCAAAATAACAAGGAAGTTTCCTCCAAATGCCTTAACCCTTCCAATGCTTTTTTCAGGCTTTGAAAATGTGTATTTATTACCTTTTTTTTTAACAATCGGATAAGGAAGGTATTCTGACAATTCCTTACTCACTCCAATTGGACCCGCTCCGGGTCCACCGCCTCCATGCGGTGTTGAAAATGTTTTGTGAAGGTTCACATGGAGGATATCCACACCCCAATCTCCTGGACGTGTCTTTCCACACAGGGCATTTAGATTTGCTCCATCACAATAAAGAAGTGAAGAGTTTTCCTTAAGGATTTTTGATATATCCTCAATGTATCTTTCAAAAAGCCCTAATGTATTTGGGTTTGTAATCATCAAACAGGCAGTCTCATCTGTTATATGCTTTTTCAAAACTTCAGGGGTTATAACCCCTTTTCCCTCGGTATCCACACTTTTAACGACAAAACCTGCAAGAACTGCACTTGCCGGATTAGTTCCATGAGCTGTATCAGGAATAAGGACAACCTTTTTATAGTCCATCCTTTTATCTTTAAAATAGGCCCTTACAATAAGCATTCCGGTAAGCTCTCCATGGGCTCCTGCTGCAGGCTGTAAGGTAAACGAATGCATACCGGTTATTTCCGAAAGATATCTTTCAGCAAGATAAAGAACCTCCATTGCTCCCTGAAGGGTTTCTAATGGTTGATAGGGATGAATCTCTGTGAATCCTTTTAGATTTGCTATGTCCTCATTTATCTTAGGATTGTACTTCATTGTGCATGAACCAAGGGGATAAAAATGGGTATCCACGCTGAAATTCATCCTTGAGAGATTTGTATAATAGCGGACAAGTTCTGGCTCTGAAAGATGGAGAATGGAAGGAGCATTTTTTCTCAAAAATTTTTCAGGAATTATCTCCTCAGCTTCAATTAACTGTATATCTTTTTCTTTCATAGTAAATCTATTATCATATTCTTTTCTCATTTCAACAAAAAGCAATTTTTCTTGAAATCTATGTCTTGAAGGCATATCCTTATAGCATGGAGATAAAAGAAAAAATCATTGGGCTAAAGGAAATAAAAATGAATGTGGTGGAATCTGGTGAAGGAGAGCCAATTCTATTCCTTCATGGATTTCCTGAATGCTGGTATTCCTGGAGATACCAGTTGAGAGGGCTATCTGATAAATTTCACTGTATAGCCCCTGACCTGAGGGGTTTCGGTAAAACTGACAAACCACCAACTGGATACGATATAGAAACCCTTTCCTCAGATGTAATGGAACTCTCGGAAAAACTTTCTCTCAAAAATTTTATCCTCTGCGGGCATGACTGGGGAGGAGTTATAGCATGGGATTTCGTATATCGCTATCAAACAAAGGTAAAAGCACTTATAGTGATGAATGCCCCCCACCCTCTTGATTACATAAAAGAGATTTTTACAAATCCCTTTCAATTCATTAAAAGCTGGTATGTATTCTTTTTTCAGATTCCCTTTATTCCTGAGAGGATTCTTGGAGTGAAAAATTACAAATTGCTGAGCAATTTAATAAAAGTTTCCATAATTAATCACAGTTTTTTTACAGACGATGATGTTGAAATTTTAAGGAAAGAAATCAGTAAGCCATTCGCACTGAAATGTGGAATTTCCTATTACAGAAATGCCCCAAAGAGCTTCATGAAATGGAGAAGACTTTATGTGAAAAAATTGAACATTCCAATCGGTGTTATATGGGGAAAGAAGGACAAATTTCTTTCCGTAAGACTTGCCAAAAAAATAGCAGAAAAAACCAGTGGAAAATTTATCCTTAAAATTTTGGAGAACTCCGGGCACTGGGTGCAACAAGAATGCCCTGATGAAGTAAACAGGCTCATCAGAGAATTTGTAGAGGGTATTTGAAAAATTTTTGCTATTTTGATGTTTTTAGAATGGGTTTTTTGATTTTATTGACAAAGAGCATAAGGAAAATGGAGCACATTTTAAAATAATAGTGAAGACTTGATTACTACCGGAACTATAAAATGAGGATGAATATTGTAGAAATTTCGTGGCAAAATTTCGCTTGACAGTTGATTTTTTAAGGGGTTATAATAAAAATATAAAATTGAAGGGGGTGAAATGAAGGTAGAAGTGAAGAAGAGAGAGGTAAGTGGTGGATTTTTACTTAAAAGTAATAGGTCCATTCGAAGATGACGCACAGCAATCAGTTTACTGGTTTGGTGGGAAATGGGGGGATTCTGGAGATTCTCCTCAGGGTCCAAGGTTTAAGGATTGGAATGATACAAAATGGTGAAGATATCATTGGGGATTATTTTTTTCTTCACAAATCCTGCCTTGGAGAAAGCATATTGTTATTCAATCCTTCAAGAGAACCCCGAAATTTTATCAGAAAATTGTGAGGAAATTGAAAAAAATATTCCAAAGCCTCATGTTACTCTTCTCACAAATGTTCTTTTACCAGTATCAATACTTTCCGCATTAGAAGTGGCTATTATATCAATTGACCCCGAAGACTTGTTATGGCATACGGCGGTTTGGGCGGTCCCGTCTTCATTTACTCTCACCACGCTCCCTGCTCATTTATATGTGCATAATAGCTTTCCAAAAATTTTTCTATTTATGATGGCAAAAATAGTTGGTGCAGTAATAATTTATATGGGGTTTCTGGAAGAATTTGGATGTGCGCTGGCTGATAGGGAGGTGAATTGTTCATCATCTCTTCCTTCGTATATAATAGGAAATACCATCGTAGGCGGTATCTACATCTACGAAGTTATAGACACCTACAGGTCTGCAGTGAAATACAATGAAAAACTTGAGAAAGAAAAGCAAAATTCCCAGTCTTCATTCTTCATCCAGCCCATAATCACTCCAAAGGGCGATATATTTTTGACAGGGGGGATAAAATTTTGATATTAGAGGAAAAGGAACATTTTTATACACCGGTGATCCTTATCCACCGTGGTAAAAATTTTTCAATTTCTAAAAAAATCCAATTCCAGTTAAAATAGCATCCTCTCAAATTTTTTATCCCTGAAAAGAAAACCAAAATATCCAATAAACCCACTTAAAATTAAAAAGGTTTTTTTCAGAAAGCATTTTAACATATCCTTGACACTCAGAAAGAAGTTTTATAGGATTAACAAAAAATGGAGGAGGAAAAAAATGGAAAAAGTTGAGGTAAGATACCAGAACATAAGGGAGATGATAGAAAGAAGAGCAGTAGAAAGCGAAAAAAAGCCTTATATCTTCTTCTACGGAAGGGAAATCACATTTGGAGAGTTCAACAGGCTTGTAAATAGATTTGCCAACGGACTTCTAAAACTTGGTATTAAAAAAGGTGATGTGGTTTACATATACATGACGAACTCTCCCGAGCATCTCATAGCAACCTGTGCAGCAGTAAAAATCGGAGCCATTGCCTGTCCTATAAACACGCTTCTGAAACCTTTTGAACTTGAGTATGAACTCAACGACTCAATGGGAAAGGTGATTGTCCTGGAAAGTCAGTTTATCCCTGTAATTTCTGGAATAAAAAATGAACTAAAATACCTCAAATACATAATAGAACTCGGTGAAACCCCATCAGAAGGAAGTATATCCTACTCAAAAATTATTTCTGAAGAAAAAAATGAATTGCAGGAAATTCCAATTGAGAAAAACGACCATGCATTTATATTCTATACATCTGGAACAACAGGAAAACCAAAGGGGGCTATCCTTACCCACTGGAGCACCTGTTATACACTCGCTGGAATAAGGATGGCTCTTGGTCCGGAAAGAGGAGATGAAGCAGAAGAAGATGAATGCGCTCTCATCTTCCTTCCGTTGTTCCATGTGAATGCCATGATGTCAATGTTGAGCGGTATATACAGGGGATTCAAAATAGCACTTTTGAGAAAATTTTCTGTCCGTGAATTCGGACCAACGGTAGAAAGATATAAATGCACATTTTTCAGTGCTGTCCCAAAGGTTTACAAAATCCTTCTTGAAGCAAAGGATACAGTCAAAAAACATGACCTTTCTTCTTTAAAGTTCGGTGTATGCGGTGCTGCTCCCATGCCTGCTGAAAGGATAGTAGAGTTTGAAAAGGAATTTGGGATAGAAATCCTTGAAGGGTATGGACTAACTGAGGGAACTGTAGCAAGCACACTCCACAGGAGAGGAGGAAAGAAGAAAATTGGCTCAATAGGTCCAGCCCTTCCCGGACAGGAAGTAAGGATAATGGATGAGAATGGAAATTTCCTTGGACCAAATCAAGTTGGGGAGATAGTTATAAGGGGGGACAATGTAATGGTTGGATACTTCGGAAAAGAGGAAGAAACCAAAAAGACATTGAAAGACGGATGGCTTCATACAGGAGACATCGGATACATGGATGAGGAAGGCTTCTTTTACATTGTTGACAGGTCAAAGGATATGATAATAAAAGGCGGAGAGAACATATATCCAAAGGAAGTAGAAGATGTCCTTCATCAGCATCCTAAGGTTCACGATGCAGCTGTAATAGGTGTGAAACATGAAATCCACGGTGAGGAGGTAAAGGCATTTATAGTCCCTAAAATAGGAGAAAAAATCACAGAAGAAGAAATAATAGAGTTTGCTTCAAAGCACCTTGCAGATTATAAGGTTCCAAGAATTGTTGAATTCGTCATAGGACTGCCCACAAATCCGGTTGGAAAGGTTATGAAGAAGGAACTGAGAGAAGGAAGGGGAATAATAACTTTTTCAGACCTTGAAAATGTGCCCGAAATAAATCTTGATTTTATATTCCAGGCTTTTCCCTCAAGGTTCAACAAAGAAAAAGCGGGAAGATGGAATGCCTGTCTCCAGTATATAGTCCATGGCAAAAACAGCGGTGAATGGTGTATTGAAATAAAGGACGGGGAGATGAATGTGAAAAAGGGAAGATGCGAATCTCCAACCTGCATAATAAAAACATACGACCTCGTTTTGATGAAACTTGTAACAAAAGAACTTGATGGGGTCACTGCGATAAATTCAGGACTTATACAGATAGAAGGAAATGAATCAGACCTCGCCATCCTTTCTGAAGTTATGGGCTGATTGAAATCTAAAATTCATCATGAGCATAAAAATCCTCGGAATTGAAACATCCTGTGATGAAACCGGAGTCGCAATTGTTGACGAAAATGGAAAAATTCTCGGAGATGTCCTTTACATTCAGGATTTCATCCATTCAAAATTCGGGGGAGTGGTTCCCGAAGTTGCAGCAAGAAGGCATATAGAGGTTCTCCCTGTTGCACTTAAAGAAGTTCTTGAGAAGGCAAAATGCGAAATAAGGGAAATAAATGCGGTTGCATGCACAATAGGTCCTGGTCTTATGGGAGCTCTCTTGACTGGGGTGTCCTTTGCAAAATCCATATCCATCTCCCTTAACCTCCACTTCATAGGAATTGACCACCTTGAAGCCCATATCAATGCAATTTTTCTTGAAAAAAATGTTGAATATCCCTTTATAGGACTTGTAATTTCTGGAGGTCATACATCAATATTCTTCGTAGAAGGTATCGGAAAGATGGAACTTTTAGGAAAAACCCTTGACGATGCAGCAGGAGAGGCATTTGATAAGGCTTCAAAGGCGTTGGGACTCGGATATCCTGGTGGTCCTGTAATAGACAGGCTTTCCAGAAATGGAGACCCTGATAGATATAAATTTCCTCGTGCTATGGAAAGCTCTCCTGATTTAAACATGAGTTTTAGCGGATTAAAAACCGCTCTCATAACCTTAATCAAAAAGGAAAACAGCATCAGAATTGAAGACCTGTGTGCTTCCTTTCAGGAAGCAGTGCTTGATACAGTATTCAATAAACTCAAAAGGGCGGTTGAGATGAAAAGGGCAAAAAGGATTGTAATAGCAGGAGGAGTGGCATCAAACTCAAGGTTGAGAGAAAAGGCTAAATCTCTTTCAGAAGAAATGGAAGCGGATGTTTTTATTCCCTCTCCGAGATTATGCACAGATAACGGAGCAATGGTTGCATATACCGGGCTTAAATACCTTCAGATGGGATACGCAGACAGCATAGATGTGGATATCTATTCCCGCTGGAAGGGGATTGAAATTGGGAAGAAAATTAGGACAGCACTTTTTAAGGGATAAAAATATATTAAAAAAAATTGTCCAATCTGCAGAGATAAATGAGAATGATAATGTCCTTGAGATAGGAGCAGGAGATGGCGCTCTCACAGCATTCCTGCTCATGAAGGCGAGGAAAGTAATTGCCTGTGAAATAGACGAGTATCTCTATGAAAAATTGAGAAACAAATTCAGATTTTCGGAAAATTTAATCCTCACAAAAGGAGATTTCCTGAAAATTGATTTTTCCTTCCTTGACCCATCCGATTATCCAAACAAGGTCGTAGCAAACATCCCCTATTACCTCACAACCCCTTTAATTTTTAACCTCCTATTAAAACACGAAATAAAAGAAATTTATTTAACCCTTCAAAAAGAATATGCGGAGAGGCTGATTGCACAACCAAAGAGTGAAAGTTACGGCGCAATAACAATAAACATAAATGTTCTTGCAGAACCCGAAATAAAATTTTTTATATCAAAAAACTCCTTCAGCCCCCCTCCTAAGATAGATTCTGCTTTTGTATTCTTGGGAAAAAGGGAGGAACCCCTCATTCCTTACGAAAAATTTCCAGAATTTTCCGCCTTTGTCAGAAAGGCATTCTCCCAGAGGAGGAAAACATTGAAAAACGCCCTAAAAACCCTCGGAGTAAAAATCCCTGAAGAATTTACAAAGAAAAGGCCCGAGGAATTTTCTGTAGAGGAATTCATATCTCTCTTTAATTCATTGATAGTAAAAAATGCTTGACATGGAGATATTTTTCATTTTAAAGTATTCAAAAAGGAGGAGAGAATGAGTAAGAAGATTTTGTTTTCATTTATTTTGATCGGGCTTTTGTTTTCCTGTCAAAAGGAAGAGAATGCTCAGGATTACATAGAAAAGGGAGAAAATTTTCTAAAAATTGGAGAGGCGGACAGTGCCAGGGAAAATTTTCAAAAGGCTTTGAATCTTGAACCTGAAAATTGTTCGGCAAACTATGGGCTTCTTCTTTCGGACCTCCTCGGTCTATCATCCCTCCTTTCAATGGGTTCTTCTCTAATCACAGGAATAACTCCTCAGCAGGGAGTTGATACCCTTGCCACACAGCTTTTAAGCACCTTTGAAAGCCTCCTCACAAGAATACAGAATGCTGTCCGTGTGATAGAAAAAAATAATTGTAGATACAACTTTTATTCCCTCCCAATTTTTGTGGGTGATATGATGTTTCTCGTAATGGGAGAATGGGGACAGGGAGAGGCTCAGCTTATCGGAGGAATTGCAGACTTGTTAAATGGTCTTATTCACATACTTCTATCACAGAATTATGAGTTTGATATAAGGAAGTTTCTTGACCTGTTTCAGAGTAGATATCAATCCTATGAACAGCTCTTTGAGGACCCATTAAAACTTATAAGGTTTATGGGTTATATTCCATCCACCTCAAAAGATTTTCTGAAAATCAGTGAAGCAAGAAAAGACCTTTTCAATAAAGGAAGGAATGAACTATCATCCGGACTTTCAAGGCTTAAAAGGGCTCTTGAAATAATCTTCTCTCCCGATGAGAAGGACAAATGCACTTATGATGATATAATAATGTGGAGCGATGAAGACGGTTCAGGGAATCTTTCAAGTGGAGACCTTATAGATATAAAGGTTTACAGGTATGACCCGCAGGAATGGAAAAAGGCAAGCAAGGATTTTAAATGGAAGTACGCCCCTGAACCATACGAGAAATGGAAATGCGACAGTAAAAAAGTTTATAGGGGTTGCCTCCCATTAATGGGAAACCTCTGCCTTGAAGAAGATATTGTCCAGTCTGTCATCACTTCGGTAATAGATGATAAATATATAAAGACCGTTGAAGACTTCCTCAATGACCTTTCAAAATCTATTAGTGGAGAATATACGGAACCAATGACAATTGGAAGGTGTAATGAACTGATTCCAGAAGCAATAAACGACTTTTTAAAACTATTAAATACTGAAATACCGAAGATTGAATTCAAAAATACATTGAGGTTCAATTTCTCTGAATTCTTCAAAGAACCGAGGTCATTGAGAAATCTCCTTCCTTACTGGTTTGATGAGGATAAGGATGGATATGCAGAGTTTCTCATAGAGATGGAATCAAGAAAACTGAATTATGTAAAAACATTCAAAAACGACACAGGGCATTTTCCAGAAAAGATAAATTTTGAAAAGCAAGAAATTAAAATAGGAATTCCTGAAGACTGTATATCTCCGGAGGATGATGACAAAATCCCTCTAATATACATTGCATTTCAGGACCCATCACTTGGTGGGCTCATTGAAATAGATTTATCTCCTATTGCCAAATGTCCAAATGACCCTTCATATCCCCCATGGAAAAATCTCTCAGAAATTGAGAAAAAAGAAGGAATCTACATGCTTAACAGGGCATTGAATGACATAATTAAGATGTTAAACGGAGTTTTAAAAGCAATCCCAGTTACAGGAGGTTAAGATGAAGAGAATAGTTTTGGTAGTGCTTCTTTTAACACCTTTTGTTGCGAGGGGGGCAACAAGCGACTTATATGGCTTTGGAGCAAGAGGATGTTCTCTACTCGGATACTCAGCCATTGCAGATGATTTTTCAGCAGTTTATTATAATCCTGCTGGAATAGCATTCAATAAAGATGCCCAGCTTGGAATAGGTTTTTTCTATGGTGTTCCAAAACTCATGTATGACAACAATAAAAGGGACATTGACCCAATTCGTGGAGTTGTAGCAGGATACTCAACTCCATTAGGACAGGGAACCCTGTCAAAGGCATTCTCCATCGGACTGGGCATATTCCTTCCCACAAGTTATGTAATTGAGGTTGAAACATACTCATCAAGAACACCCCAGTTCATAATGTATGATAATACTGCAGATGTATTAAATCTCTTTGCTGCAATAGCGTTCAGACCACATAAAACCCTTTCAATATCAGGAGGAATAGAAGCCCTTGCTGACCTGAATGTTGATATGACAATGAACCTTACAAATCAGGATGAACCAATAAAAGTAAAATCTCCTATGCCTGGAAGGGTTGCTGGAATGGCAGGCATCATGTTCAGACCTTTTAATTTCTTGAGTTTTGGTCTTAAATTCATAGATGAAATAATGGTTAAGATCTCTTTTGTTGACAATGTGATATTTCTCGGGACAACCCCCGTAAAACTTAGTGGATATGTGATTGACCATTATAGACCGCAGATGCTAACAGGAGGGGTTGGATACATGTATAAAAACCTGCTTCGTGTAAACCTTGATGTAGTTTTTTCAAGGTATTCAAGGTTCAGGTCACCTGTGTTTGTAACGAAACTGGAAGGGGCTGAAGAGGTGGGTGAGACTTTGGGTCTTGAATCTTCAAACAAAGCGGGTTTTAACGATACTGTAAGCCCGAGGATTGGAATTGAAGTCACGCCGGTTGACTATCTTTCAATAAGGGTGGGTTATGCCTATGTTCCATCACCTGTTCCACCACAGAGGGAAGAATCAAACTATATGGATTCTGACAAATCCATTATTTCCTTTGGTCTCGGTTTCCACTTCACGGACCCGCTCGGACTCCTTGAAAAACCAGTATCAATCAACTCCTTCTTTCAGGCACACATACTTGACAGAGGAACTACAGAAAAACAAATACCGGCAGTTAATCATATATGGGATGGAGAGGTTTACACCATGGGCATAGAGATGCTTTACAGGTTCTAATCCTTTTCTAATTCTTCTTCTATTTTATATTCCTTTATTTTGTAAAGAAGGGCTCTCAAACTTATATCAAGGAGTTTTGCTGCCTTTGACTTATTCCCCCTTGTTCTTTTAAGAGCCTTTATAATAAGCTCCCTTTCAAGAGCCTGCGAATGCTTTTTTATGGACAATTCATCCACTGTCAGCAAATCCTTTCCTCTCATCCATTCAAGAATTGATGGAAAATCTGATTCATCAAGGAAATCCCTCTCACACAGAACAATTGCCCTTTCTATTTGATTCTCCAGTTCCCGAACATTTCCATACCAGGGATAATCAATCAGCATCTTCATGCACGATGGAGAGACTCCATTTATGTTTTTTCCTGTAGATTGAGAAAATTTTTTTATGAAATGTTCTACCAGAACAGGTATATCTTCCTTTCTCTCCCTCAAAGGGGGAATGCTTATGGTTATCACATTTATCCTGTAAAAGAGGTCCTCCCTGAACCTTCCATCCTTTACATCCTTTGAAAGGTCTCTTGATGTAGCGCATATCACCCTTACATCAACCTTCCTTGGGGAAGCTTCTCCAATTCTTCTTATCTCTCCATCCTGAAGAAATCTGAGAATTTTAACCTGAAGGGGTAATGGCATATCTCCAATTTCATCAAAAAAAACGGTTCCTCCATCCGCCTCCTCAAGGAGACCCTTCTTTGAATAAACCGCGCCCGTAAATGCTCCCTTCATGTAGCCGAAGAGTTCGCTTTCAAGGAGGTTTTCGGGAATTGCAGCGCAATTTACAGGAACAAATTTTTCTTCTGGAAGCCCGCTTGAAAGGTGAATGGCACGGGCAATAAGTTCCTTTCCTGTTCCACTCTCCCCTGTTATGAGAACAGGGACCTTATAGGGAGCGACCTTCCTGCTTTTTTCTATAACCTCCTCCATTATTTTGCTCTTCCATATTATATTTTCAAATCCGAACCTTTTCTTTAATTCCCTCTTAAGCATAATGTTTTCCCTTAAGAGTTTCTGCCTTTCCTCACATTTCTTTATTGTCAAAATAACCTCATCCTTCTTAAATGGCTTTGAGATGTAATCATCTGCCCCTTTCTTCAAACATTCTATTGCGGTATCCACCGTCCCGTATGCTGACATCATTATTACCACACTTTCAGGAGATAGCTCTTTTATTTTTGGAAGAATCTGAAGCCCGTCAAGTTCTGGCATAACGATATCGCACAGGACAAAATCAAAAACCTCTTTTTTTATTCTATCAAGTGCTGATTTAGGCGAAGTATTATAGACCACATCATACCCTTCTCTAATCAAGACATCCCTCAAAGCCTCACAGAGATTTTTCTCGTCGTCAATTATCAAAACCCTCGCCATGTTTTTAATTTTACATCATTTAAGCCCATTAAAAAAGAAAAGGCTAAAAGACTTCATTAAACGGGTTTCCCTTTAAATGCATTTCGTTTTCTGTGGTGAACCGAAGGTAAAAATCGGAATCTTAAAATTTTAAAACCTTATTCCCCCTGTCAAAAATATATCGCCCTTTGGAATTATTATGGGATGGATGAAGAATGAGGATTGGGGGTCATTATCTTTTTTCACAAAATTTTTATTATATCTGACAGCAGATCTATATGTATCTATTATTTCATAGATGTATATCCCGAATGTGATACTCCATGTTAATGCGATACCAGTAATAAAAACCTCATCAGGAGGACAACTCTCATGGCACTCTCCACTGTCCAGACCACAGAGAGCGCATGCAAATCCTACCAATCCTATTATAGGTGTAAGTAATGCGGGTATTAGTTTTCCTACAATAAGAACGCCCACCTTGCCCGGGTCAGTGTGAACATATAAATGAGCAGGAATCGTTGCGAAAGTAAACGCAAATGGAGCAACAAATATACCTGTGAAAATTATTACATCTTCAAAATCCTCGCCCTTATAAGAGGCATAGATAAAATCTCCCGTCAATAATAGACCTGCTGGCATAACGATATTTGTAAGTAATGTCACATAAGGTCTTTTTTCTTTGACATCTTTTTCAATCTTATTCCCCTCCTCAAGTAGTGAATAACAAAATGCCCTTTCTAATGGGGAAATCATAAATAGAAAAATCAATAGTAAAAACATCTTTCTCATTCTGTTTCCCATTAAAAAAGAACTTAAATTCCTAAAGAAATTGAAAAATTTTTACCATGGTGGATAAGGGTTTCCTGTGTAAAGACCGGTATTTTTTACATCGTGCCTTGCCATCGGCCAGGGGAGGAGATTTGGGGGAGGGACTGGAACACCGAGGGAAAGGGCGAGGATTTTGGTGTATTCACCTTGCGATTCCTCTATCCCTACAAGAAGGTCAAGGATACAATCGTTATTCAAATCAGCGAGAAGGAAAAAGTTAACTATTTCTTCCGTTCCTCTTATTTTCTCACCCTCATATATGAGATGCTCGGAACCATCCTCAATGTTGAGAGCGTAAATAAGAAGTTGAGAATATCTTGCACCTTCCGATGTAATTTCTGTATTTTTTCTGCACACAATGGTGTCCAATTTCCCATCACCGTCAACATCTCCTATTATTGGAAAATAAGGTCCGGTCATTCCATCCTCTTTCTTATTAATCATAACCTCCCCTTTTTCATCCAACACAACCCCTCCATGACCTATAATCCTGAACTTCCCTTTTACCTTTGCTAATGCGATGGAATAATAATCCCCTCCAACAGGAGAATCTTCATGATGCCATAAAAGTGAACCATCCTCTCCGTTAAATGCGTATATATCATGTCCGTATGTAACCGCTATAACCTCAAGTTTCCCATCCTCATCTATATCTCCGAGAACTGGTGGGGTCACAACTGCCCCTATTTCTTTTTCAGGATAGGTGTATGACCAGAGTAAAGAGCCATTCTTCCCATTCAATGCAATCACACCACACCTTTCATCCGGATGACCACATCCTAACACAACATCAGGTAACTTATCACCGTTTAAATCACCGAGGGAGATGGTGTTAAATACAGATGAAGGGATTACCTGCGATTCCCATAAAAGTGAGCCATTCTCTCCATTTATGGCAGAAATTCTCACCTCTTCACTTTCACCCTCTTTTTCCTTCCACATCACCCCTATAACCTCATACCTTCCGTCCCCGTCTATATCTCCCATAGAGTAAGGAATAAAATTCTTTGAAACCTTCCACAATACTGACCCATCTTCCCCATTAAATGCATATACATTTCCATCCGCACAAAATGTAACAACCTCCTCTTTCCCATCACCTTCAACATCTCCTATTACATAAGATAGACACCCTCCTACTGGTATTCCAAAAAAATCTATTACACTTTCATTTATTGGTATCTGATGGGTCCATAAAATTTTTCCGTCATCTCCTTTTAAAATATATAATTTATCCCATGCCAGTCCTATTATCTCTGTTCTTCCATCCCAATTCGCATCTATCGCCCCAAACCCAAGCTCTATAGGTGCGCCCTCAGGGTTAAATTTCCAAAGAACAGAAACATCCTTTTTTACTCCTGTGCAATTCTGTGGAAAAGAGGCAGTATCTTTTTTATAGCCCTGGTCAACTGAAACCTCTGGATTTTCTTTACATCCTATAAACAAGCAAAAAAGGATTAAAAATACTTTTCTCATTTCTTATCCTCCAGAATTAAATTTTATTTATGTTGAAATTTACCATGGTGGGGATGAACTTCCTGTATATAGAGATGTTCCTTTTGAGTCGTGCCTCCACCGTGGCCAGGGACTGAGGTTCGGCGGTGGAAAGGGAGCATCTGTTGAAAAAACAAAAATTTTCTTCCTATCAAAAGAGATTCCAATAAAATCAATTTTTCCATCGTTATTTAAATCAACTACATCAGGAAACAGGAAAGCATCGGGAAAATCTTTGGGGGGTTCAAAAACCCGTAAAATCGCTCCATCTTCGCCATCGAAGGCATAGAGTTTATGTTTAACAAAGTCACTCCCTGGCTCGCTTTCCACCACTCCTATCAAAACATCTAATTTACCATCTCCGTTTATATCACATATAACCGGATAGGTGTCTATACCTTTATCAAGCGGAAACAAATAGTTCCAGAGTAAAGAACCATCCTCTCCATTAATGGCGTAGATGATAGCTCTTAAAGGAGGAGGCTCGTGCTCCCCATTAAAGGGGTAATCGGTAGTCCTCCCTCCAACCACTATTTCCAATCTTCCATCATTATCTATATCACCAAGCGCAGACCAACCATCACGGTAAGGAACGAACCATAGAAGAGAGCCGTCCTCTCCGTTTAGAGCAAGTTCACCACCTCTCATAACCACCTCAAGCTTTCCATCATTGTCTATATCACCTATTAATGGAACCGAGCTTACATAGTGGTCAGTTTCATACTCCCATAATAATGAGCCATCTTCACCATTCAATGCATATACCCTTCCTATATAAGTATAGGGCGGCCATCCTGATGTTACTAATGTTTCATCAGTTCCGAAAACGACCTCAAGTTTTCCATCGCTATCTATATCCCCGAGTGCAGGAATAAAGTTAGAACCTTCTGGACAATACCTCCACAATAAAGAACCATCTTTTCCCTTAAAAGCGGTGCAGTGAGCAAATACATCGTTTTTCCCATCACCATCAAGGTCTCCTATCGCTAAAGAGCCATACCATCCCTCCTTGTCTGATGCCCATAAAATAGAGCCGTTCTCACCATTCACAGCCCAGATTTTTCCATAATAGAGAAGGACTATCTCATTCTTTTTGTCGTTATCAATATCCCCTATAAAAGGTGATGTATAAAAATTATACTCCAGACTAAACTGCCCCAACCTACGAGTCCATAAGAGAGAACCATCTTTTCCATTTATAACATATATGCAAGCCATTTCGTTTACAACAACTACTTCTGGAATTCCATCATTATCCAAATCCTCTATCCCGAACTCTCCAATTGTAGGTAGGAAAGAGATTCCAATTGAAGGTATTGAAAAGACCCATGGAAAGTTATTTTTATACCCGCAGGTTACCGAAGTTAAAATCAGAAAAAGAAATAAAGTCCTATTTTTCATGGGCCTTCCCGTCATATTTTCCATTAAGGTCTCTATCACTTTCCCATGATACATAATTTTTATCACATTCTTCACATTCATTGGGTCCATGTGGGGATTCCCAGCTCCCTATCCCCCATTTACTTTCTTTAGTTGATCCCCATCTTCCTTTAAAATCCCTCACTGTAAGGTCAAAGTCATCCCCGATAATATCTTCAATAGAATGAAGGTTTGTAAAATAACGAAGGCATTTACCTTTATTTTCGGGCTTAACTTCGCATTGGAAATCTCCACAACTACATGGGCAAACTATTATGCTTTGTGTCTTTAGGTCATATTGTGGGGCAGGGCAGTTGTTTATAGCCTCCTCAAAGCTCGTAACAACATAAGAACCACTGCACGCTGTTCTCGGAACCCCACCATATCCACCCCAGAAAGCGTGCATATCATCTCCAACCCATACCTTTGGGACATCGGGACCATTCCAACTAATTATGTAATTGCTCAATCCCCTCTTTTCCATCTCACCCCTCGTCACGCTCACTTCTCTATCTTCGCCATGTCCCTGTTCATAAATCCGGGGTAATGGCGTAGATTTTTCCATCACTGGTTCCAAAAAGGATATCAAGTTTGCCGTCCTGGTTTAAATCAATTATTGTATATGGCTGAATCCGAGAGGTATGAGTGGTATAAGACCAAATTAGAGACCCATTCTCACCGTTAAGGATATATAGCTTATCAGCACCAAAAATGATTTCGTTTCTGCCATCATTATTTAAATCTCCTATTATCGGTAACCTGGATAAATCACACACCTCCACATATTCAGGATTATTTATTTCATATGCCCATAAAAGTGAACCATCCTTTCCATCTATAGCATATAATTTTTTATCCTCGGCTAAAAAGAGAATTTCAAGCTCTTTATCTTCATCTATATTTTCTACCACTGGAAAGCATGGCAAGGTTTCTTCATTTCTTATATAAAATACCCATTTCTCAGAACCATTCTTCCCTTTTAATGCAAGGATTTCTTTTTTATCCTGCATAAAAATAGGGACAATGAGTTCAAGTTCATCATCATTGTCTAAATCAATAATTGGGGGTTTTGTCCACAAACACCCTCCACTATATGACCACAATAATGAACCATCTTCTCCTTTGAGGATCACACAATTACCAGTATTTACTATAACCTCGGATTTTCCATCACCATTTATATCTTTTATTGAAGATGAAGAATGAAAGGTGAAATCCCAACTATATTCCGGGATATCATAATCATAAATCCACAAAACTGCTCCATCTTCAGCGTTAAGGGCATAAATCTTGTTATCTTTGGTTCCAAAAATAACCTCAACTTTTCCATCCTTATCTATGTCACCTACAGTGGGCGATGAATTTACCCAACCTTCAATCCCTGGGGTAGTATATGACCATAATAAAGAACCATCCTCCCCCCTCAGACAATAGACAAATCCTCCAGTATCTGTGGTTATAACTTCTGGGTTTCCATCCTCATTTACATCTGTAATAACTAAATCGAAAGCCTCTTTTGAAGAAGTTTGAAAAGACCACAATAATGAACCATCTTCTCCGTTCAATGCAAATATTTCACCATTATAATGCAGAATTATTTCTTTTTCCCCATCATTATTTATGTCACCTATAAATGCAGGAGAATACTCGTCTGTAAGTTCAGAAAAAGGGGCACAGCATCTACACTCCCCTACCTTTTGCTTCCATAACACCGAGCCATTTTCACCATTTAAAGCAAAGATTTTATTACAAGTGGTCACACCCACTACCTCTGACTTTCCATCATTGTCTATGTCCTCAATAGATAGAAAAGGAAAGCCAATTTCACCAGATGAAAAAACCCAAGGAAACCTTCCATTTCTTCCACAGGAGAGAATAAGAAAAACAATTAAAAAGAAGAGTAATTTTCTCATTTTAATTCTTATCTTTCATAATGAAGTCCTGTGCGATAATCAAAGGAGTAATCATATTCACCATCATAATCTCTATCTTGCTCACATCCCTTTTTGTCGCAACGTCTTGGCCCATGTGGAGAATCCGATTTTTTCCATTTCCCATCTTTATACCATCCACCCCATCTTCCACCAAAATCTCTCACTGTCAAATCGTAATTGGCTCCGATAATATTTTCTATAGAATAAAGGGTTGTGAAATAACGAAGGCAGTTGTTTTTCTTTTCACATTCAAAATTCCCACTCTCACCCACAAAAAACCTCCTCAAAATTTAATGCACTTGAAATTTTTGGTGAAAGCATTATGATAAAAAACAAAACCCACCACTTACCTCTCTCTCTCTCTCTCTCTCTCCATCCCTTCTATCTTTTTCCTTTCTACCTTCATTTCATCCCTCCTTACATTTTTATAATTCTATTATCATTCATCTGAAAACAAATGTCAAGCAAAATTTTTGGTGCTTTTGAAAAGGCTGAAGCGGAGTTAAAAAATTTTGGTTTTAACGAAAAAACGCTTTTTCAGGCGTCTCATTTATTGTTTCTTTCACCCCTTCGGGATATAAAGAGGAAAAGGAGCATGAGGATGATGATAAGAAGGGAGGCAATTATAAAAAGCAGTTTGTTTGAGGTTTTCAGGGAATGACCTGTAAGGATAAGAAGGATAAACCATGGGGAAAGCCCGAGCCAGCTTCCGAGTATAAATCCTTTCAGGGATATTCCTGATATACCGAGAAGGTAATTCAAAATATCAAAATTCATGAATGGTATCAGCCTCATCATAGCCACCGAGAGAATTTCCTTCTCTTTTACCCTTTCCGTTATGTCATCAAATCTCTTACCAATTATCTTTTTTAGAGCCTCCTTTCCAGTTTTCCTCGCAAAATAAAAGTCAACAATCCCTCCTGCGGTTGAACCTATAAAAGAAAGTATGAGCCCTGTCCACATACCGAAAACTATTCCACCTGCGATGGTCATTATGGAAAATGGAATGGGAAAGAGTGGTCTTATTATCCAGATAAGAAGGAAAATCCCCGCACTTATAAATAATGAATGCCCTTTTGTAAGATGGGAAGCAACAAACTGAACATCAAATCTTCCGCTTAAGATAAAGAAGAAAACAAGACCAAGTCCGCCTATCAAAATGAGGGTTGAAAAAAAGGTTATTATCTTTTCCTTCACATTACAAAAATAGCAGAGATAGAAAATTTTTTATAGTAAAAACTATTCCTTTTGTTTTATAATTACAAACTCAACCCTTCTGTTCTTTGCCCTTCCTTCTTCAGTGGCGTTATCAGCAATTGGCTTTGTAGGACCATAGCCTACTGCCTTCAACCTATCCGGTTCAACCCCCTTCTTTATCAGGTATTCTCTCACTGCATTTGCTCTATCCTGAGAAAGTTTCATGTTAAAGTTATAGGAACCCTTATTATCCGTATGACCCTGAACCTCAACAACGAGGTCTGGATTTTCTATCATTACTCTCGCTATCTCATCAAGAAGTGGGTATGAAACAGGAAGGATTCTTGCCTTTCCAAACTCAAAGAATATCTGCTCCTTTATCTCTATCTTTTTCTGAGCCCTTTCAAGGATAACGAGAGGCTTTTTGGGAGGTGGTGGGGGAGGTGGTGGAGGTGGAAGGGGTTTTTCAACCTTTGAAAGGACAAAATGTAAAGTTGTTGTCTCCCTGTTTTTAACAACCGCTTCCTGTGTTTGAGAAACATAACCCTCTGCGGAGGCAGTGAATTTATATGTTCCTGGGGGAAGCTTCATTTTATATTCCCCCGTCTTGGGGTCCACAGCAGAGGGAGGAATTTCTGGTTTATCTGTAGAAACCGAGGCAATAACAGGAACACCAAATGGGTCTGTCACCCTCCCAGCAACAAAGCCAAACTCCTCTTCCTTTTCTATTTCTATTACCACAGATGCAGTCTTTCCAACCTCAACATTAACCTTCGTTGAAGCAGGCTTATAACCTTCTTTTGTTGCAGAAATCTCTATTTCTCCTCCTGGAACATCGGTTATCCTGAAATCCCCTGTTTCTCTGTTTGAAGCAAACCTTGGAAGGTCGGTTCCAACAAGGAGGATTATTACATCTCCTACTGGCTTCTTGCTAACCGAATCTATAACCTTTCCCTCTATGGTTCCAGTAGTTGGAGGTGGCGGAGGAGGTGGGACAAGTTCTATAATCTGGGGAGGAAGGAAGGTATAACTTATCCCGAAATTTGCTGTCCAGAGGGGAATTGGACGGGATGTAGTATTTCCAAACTTCTTGCTTTTAAAGAATGAAACATCGGCGCCGAGTAGTATCAATAAATTCTTACCCGGTGTGAATTTAAAGCCGGGAGTTATCCTCTGTGGATTTTCATTATATCTCCTTCTCCTGAAATTGTCGCTTGAGACAGATTGTTCCGTAGTATATTCAATGAAAGGGGTAACCTCCTCAAATGGAAATTCAACACTTATCCCTCCATTTATTATGTGATTTGAATCAGGAATCATCCTGAGGGCATAAAATATATCATTTGAACCCACAGTATCCGGAGAAGTTAGTTCAGATGAATTGTCCCAGAAATATCCTATGTTAAAATTAGCCCTGAATGGCGTTCGCCTTGCCTTGTAAAGGTCTATTGTCCATATAAATGATACCCCGAGGCTCGTAGAATCCATTTCCATTCCTATTCTTTCTACTTTTGTATAAAACCTTGGGTGAAAAACACCTCCAACCCCTATTCCGCTCCTTGTCATATAAACACCCTTTATGAATATGTCAACATCTCCTATGGACTGTATGAAATCATCCCTGCTCACCCTGTCTTTCATTGATGTAGCAGATGAATAAAGGTTTATGCCTGTTTCTAAGTATTCAAAAAATGAATAAGAAATTGCGAGGTCTCCCTCTATCCTTTCAAGTCTGTAACCTTCCTGTGTTTCATACATAGCTGGAGAGTTCATAAGAGGATTTACAAAATCAGAGGACCTCTCATAATTTCCCATTAAAGTGAGGGAAAAGGACCTCTTTGGAAGGGTTTGAGCAGAAAAAACTCTGTAAGTTCCAGCAAGCCCGAACTTGTTCGGTGTAATTGTTTCTCCATTCAAAATCCCCTTCCACCCAAAAAAAACCAAAACAACGATAAAAAATTTTTTCATTAAAACCTCCTTAGGTTTTTGATATTTTAACAAATCGGTCTGAATAATGTCAAGAGAAAAATCCTTTTAATATCATCAGGAAAATTCCGCTCATTATGGCACAGGCGGGAATGGTTGCAATCCATGCGAAAAGGATGTTAAATGCAATCCCCCATCTGACTGCTGAAAGCCTCTTTGACGAACCAACGCCTACAACTGCTGATGTGATAACATGGGTAGTGCTTATGGGAATTCCAAGTTTTGTGGCAAATAGAATCACAAGGGCTGAAGTTGTTTCCGCAGTAAAACCGTGAACGGTTCTCAAATTATAAATCCTCTGACCCAGTGTCCTTATAACCCTCCAACCCCCAACTGCTGTCCCTAATCCTATAACAGTTGCGCACAAAAGAATTACCCAGTAAGGAACCTCAAAAACCTTTATGAATCTCCCTGAAAAAAGAGCTGCAGTTATTATCCCCATGGCATTCTGGGCATCATTAGCCCCATGAGAAAAAGCCATAAATGCTGAAGAAATTATTTGGAGCCTTGCGAACCACTTGTTAGCCCTTGATGGATTAGCGTTCCTGAATATAAAGAAGAGTAATTTTATGGCAATCATTGCCACAATAAAACCAAGTAAAGGGGAGACAAGGAGGGCAACCAGTATCTTAACGACTACCTTTGCTTTCAAAGCTGAAAGGGAAAAACCCGCTTCTACAATACCAGCTCCCATTATTGCTCCCACAAGGCTGTGAGTTATACTTATTGGCATACCCTTAAGTGTCAAAAATACATTCCATATCACTGCACCTGCGAGTGCGCTCACCACCGCTATTGGGGGGAGAAATTTTGGGTCAACAATTCCTTTACCGATTGTCTTTGCAACTTCTGTATTGTAAAAAGCCCCAAGGACATTCAAAACTGCCGCAAAAAGAACTGCTACCATCGGAGTAAGAACTTTAGTAGATACAACAGTTGCTATTGCATTTGCAGCATCGTTCCATCCATTTGTAAAATCATAAAGAATTGCGAGAATTATTATGACACCTATTAAAAAAATTCCTTCATGCATTCTTCAAAATAATACTTTCTATGACATTCGCAACATCTTCACATTTATCAATGCCCCTCTCAATGGTTTCGTATATTTCCTTCCATTTTATTATATAGACTGGGTCATATTTTCCTGCAAAAAGGTCACCTATCGCACTTCTGGTAAGGTCATCCCCTTCATTTTCAAGTCTGTTTACTTCCACGCAATGCCTTAAAATATTAAATGCTTTATCAAGGTGCTGCATATGAGTTATTGCCTGGGTAATCTCATAAATGGACTTCACAAATACCTCTGAAAGTTGAAGTGCTATTGGGGTGACCTCATTTATGTGGAAAAGATTCATCCTTTCCGAAACCGCATAAACCATGTCCATCACATCATCCATTCTTGAAATCAAAAGATAGATATCCTCCCTGTCAATTGGCGTCACAAAAGTCGTGCTTAACTTTTCAAACACTTCATGAGTTATATCGTCACACTCCCTCTCAATTTCTTTTATCCTGCGAGCCTTTTCTTTTACATTTTCAAAATTTTTCATGAGGTCAAGAAATGCTTCAGCCCCATCTTTTATCTTCGCTGACGCCCTTTCAATGAGTTCAAAAAATACATCCTGTCTGCTAAAAATTTTTCGCCACATGGTAAAATTATCTAACGGGTAAAAATAAAAATCAAGAAATTACTAAAAGTATAGGTCTTTTTAAGACACTTAAGGTAAACTTGCATTTTAATTTTTTTGTGTTATAAATATATAAAAATATGAACGCGGGGTGGAGCAGTCAGGTAGCTCGTCGGGCTCATAACCCGAAAGTCGGAGGTTCAAATCCTCCCCCCGCCAATTTAATAATCAAAAATTGAAATAAATGGAAGTTAAATTTATTGCAGATGGGACACTTGGTGGATTTGTAAAAATGATGAGAATGATAGGATTTGATGTAGAATTTTTAAACAGCAACGACTTTTCAAATGTGCTTAAAAAAGCCTTATCAGAAAATAGAATAGTAGTTACAAGAAGAAGGAAAATAGAACCTTACTCTGGAGTAAAAATTATCTCTCTGGAGGAAAACTACCCTGTTGAGCAGGTTAAAAAGGTGCTTGAAATTTTGAATCTGAAACCAGACCCAGAGAAATTTCTATCAAGATGCCTTATATGCAATTCAGAGTTAGAATGGGTGAATAAAGAAGATGTAAAAGATATGGTGCCACCTTTTGTTTACAACACTCACTATGAGTTTTCAAGGTGTCCCGTGTGCAAAAGAATTTACTGGAGCGGAACCCATATTAGTAACATGAAATTGATGGTAGAAAATTTTTATGATAAAAAATTATAAATGGATATTTTTTTAAAATTAATTTTTCTAATTTTATCTTATCTGATGGGCTCAATCCCCTTCGGGGTAGTTTTTGCTAAAATGAAAAAAGTGGATTTGAGAAAAGTGGGGAGTGGAAATATAGGGGCAACAAATGTTGGAAGAGCTCTTGGCTGGAAATTTGCAGTTATGACATTTATTCTTGATGCTTTAAAAGGTTTTTTACCTGCTTTTTTAGGAAAAATTTTCTGGAATTCTGTATCAATGGGAGTTATCGCCGGGCTTATTTCTTTTTACGGACACATCTTTTCGATTTTTTTGAGACTTCGCGGAGGAAAAGGAGTGGCTACTGCTTTTGGAGCCATAATGGGAATAACTCCGATGGTAGGCGGGATACTTTTTGTTATATGGCTCGTAGCAGTGGGAATTACAAGAATCTCTGCTGTTGGAGCCCTTTCAGCAGGATTTTTTGCCATTGTTATTTCTTTTGTATGGAAAGCTCCAAATCGTTTAGAAAATATTATGTGGATAATTATGGGGGTCACAATTTATATAACCCACAGGGATAATATAAAAAACCTTATTAAAAAATCATAAAATAGTGTCAAAATTTTGAAAAGTGTTCAATATGTTGACATTCCAGCTTATAAACAATTCAAATTTTAAGTCATAAAATATGGCATAATTTTTACATTTAAATTTATGCCTCTTGGGGAAATAAAATTGGGAGATTAATCACAACGGAGGTCCCTCTTCGGGAGGGGGGAGCCTCTATACTTATACTTCCGCCATGAAGTTCTAAAATTCGGTATGTAATCGCCAGTCCGAGTCCAGTTCCTGAATGCTTTGTTGTAAAAAAGGGTTCAAAAACTCTTTCTTTTATATTTTCAGGAATACCGATTCCTGTATCTGTAAAAATGATGTTTACATCTTCTCCTTTCAGAAAAACTTCCACCTTTATTATTCCTCCATCGGGCATCGCTTCTATAGAATTTTTAATTATGTTAATAAATGCCTCTTTAAGAAGGTGTTTGTCGCCAGTTATGTATATTTTTTCTGATGGAAATCTCAATATTTTCTCGATATATTTTTTTCCTTCAGTAAGGTTAGTACATATACATGGCACTCGTTTAACCAACCATCGGCGAAAATTTTCTCGTAAATATGAATTGTTCTTTTCTGTATGTAAGGAAGCTTGAATCCAAGGGATTACAGGTATTGAATATTTTTCACCGTAAACAACAGAAATTAACGTACGAAAACCAAGTTGATTCGATAGTATAACATCAGGCCTAAATCTCTTTAATTCACTCCATAAACCATATTGCAAATGCAGATGTTCTGTTTTGATATTTAATGGAGTAAGATCAATATACAAGTTTCTTGTTTTCCTAACACTAAACGAGAAATTAGAGAAATCAATGCATTCATATTCACGATTCCTTTCTTTATCAGTAGCAACTAAAATCAAAATATCCCATCCTTTTATAGAAAGACTTTCAAAAACATCGTCCCAATAAGGCGAAAGCATATTTAAGGCTATCGCTAGTCTTCT
>Ga0078972_1007093_pt1 | contig 25495 bp, 25 predicted proteins | sample YelNatPaOPGAMG01_FD_67568 | JGI IMG/M metagenome (GOLD analysis project Ga0078972, IMG submission 67568) | Hot spring thermophilic microbial communities from Obsidian Pool, Yellowstone National Park, USA - OP-RAMG-01 (SPADES assembly) (version 2) | ecosystem: Environmental > Aquatic > Thermal...
CTAATCTTATTAGTATTGTGTATTGAGTATTGCATTATTTATGGTATTTCTGGATTATAATCACGGATTTAACGGATTTTTAAACGGATTACCACGGATTGTCTTATCTAAATCCGTTTAATCCGTGTATCTTTTAATCCGTGTTAATCCGTGTCTTTTTTAATCCGTGTTAATCCGTGATTAAACCCGCACTAACTATTGTTGTGAAAATTTATACATTGGTAAACTTGAATTTTTATAAACTATATGCTATACTTTAATTGACAATTAGGTTACTACTGATAAAGGCAAACTTTCGCCACAATGCGTGGCGGACGCGCCGGGTTTTATGGCGCGAGCAGTAATGCTAGGGCGCAAAGCGACAGAGCCGAATATATCGGCTGGCTGCGTTGCCAAAGAGTAAAAGGTACCATAATGGTAATGACAGCCCTAGGCTTTGCTTAGGGCTTTATTATTACCAGCATAAACCCTGGCAGTTTGCCTGATTCCCTTTTTAAAAAAGGCAAAAATTGCCAGGGTTTTTTATTACAAGGGATAAGGGGCAACTTATGCAAAGGACATTGGTTCAGGAAAAGAGTCAGCGGGTCGTGGCTTTCCTTAACCGCGAGGAAGTGGATTTTCTGGATAAGTTTGGAAAGGATGCCCTATTTTCTTCTGGTATAAAACTATCCAGGGCAAAACTCATTGCCTGGATGGTGGATTTTTTAAAAAAACTAAATATCAATGGCGAGAATATCGTTTCGCAAGAAGAACTTGAAAAAAAGATAAAAGATATTATTAAAAATACAACTCCACCAGCCACGGAGAGGACCAAGATAACCTGCGATTCTAAGGAACCCGCTTAAAATCGCAGGTTATCTAAGAAACTAAAATGAAAAAAACCATTATAATGCAGGGGATAATTCTGGGGTTTATCTTGGGGTTATCCGGCTTAGTTATGGCAGCTGACCATGCCACGATAGGGGTATCCTGCAGTATACCTGTAGTGCCTGGATTAAATGCCCCTCTAAACGAGGAGACATCCGTTGAGGCATCATCTTCTCAAAAAACAATGGAAAACCCTAATGAGAACAGTTCATCTCAAATAATAAAAACTACAGAAGAGATACAGTTAGCCGAAAATATATCTCAAACCATTACTGTCCAGACAATCTATAGCCGCTAAAAATCACTCCCTGGATTTTCTTAAAGGGATATTGTAAACATAAGCCATCCCCTCAGAAAGGGAGATTTTTTTTATCAATGGCACATTGGGTAAGTAATTTAAAGGTAGGCTGTTTAAATCCAGGGTTATAGTGTGCTCGCCAACAGAAACATTCCTGAATAGATACCTGCCATCGCTATCTGTGGATGCCTTTAGCCCATTTTCCAGATACAACACCACATTTTTAATGCCTATATCAGCGTGGCTATATTTACCATCTCCGTCAGTATCCAAGAAAACAAAACCATAAATTTCCGAACGCGTAATGATGCCAAAATCTGCCCTTGAAGTCCTACCGTGTAGTATGGGTATTTCCTGGGTCTGAGGCACAGTCAAAACAAAACCTCCAGGCAATGTCCTGGCATCTAAACTAATAAATGCCTTACGACCCTTAACCTTCTTAAAATTATAATAACCGAAAATATCTGTCGTAGTTGACCTATCCTTACCTAACCAAATCTTAATACCCTGAACAGGCGCCTCATCGCGCTGCCTTAGGCCATCTGCGTTTATATCCTTAAACACATATCCATCTATATTGCCTGATGACTCCCAACGCAAACCCGTATTCCAAAGATAACGCATCCCTGTATAAAAATCTGCCTCCAGGCGCTTTGCAGCATTTGGATTATCTGCCCAGACATTGCGGATACGGGCAGAGCAATATATTTCTTTATCAGGGGTAGGCTTATAGGACAATTCCTGGTAACCCTCAATGTAATCCTCTCCAGCAAGAAAACTCAAATCCGAACCAGCATCCTCCTCATCGCGATAGGTAAAACGCAGATTCTCGTAGAATGGGGTATTTAATATCTGGCTGCTAAAATCAATGCCGGTTTCCAGGACCTGCGGCATAAAGTGTTCGGAGGTATATCTTGCCTCTAACCAATTCCACTGTTTATTGAGAAAATAATAAAGTTGCCCTATCAGGCTAAACCTTATACCTGCTGAGATGTTTTCATTTATGTAATCAAATTGGCGGGCTGTGTAGTCTTTATTCTCCTTGTGGCCATAGTCAAGATAGGTGTTTATTGTTCTTATAAGATTAAATGACTTATTTACCCCTATCCGCGACGCCTGATATCGCCTCTGGGAAAGCATGCCTAAGTCGTTCTGAAGGGAATAGTCTAATTTTAAAGAGGCAGTTGGGTCCAGCGTATAAAGCACATTTAAATCATAGTCCTGGTTCCAGCGGCCAGAATTATCTGAAGCGGGAAAGAGCCTATCCTGGTAAACATCAAGGCGGTTAGATATATTCCATTGCTGGTTAAGCAGGCAATTTAAAGAAAATAAACCACCCAACTGGCCCCTGCGCCAGGGTTCCCCATTAATGGCAAGGAAATTCTTGCTTACATCCCTTAACTCATATGTAAAATTAAACAATGGTTGATGATAACTGCCAGATAACAAATGGGCAAAGGTCTGACTATCATAACCCATCTCAAAACCCATATCCCAATTGCCCAGACGCCAATCAGCATAGGCATCGTAGCCATAAGGATTAAGATAATCAAGCCTATCCTGTCCGTAGCCGTGTAAAAAAGTAAAACCATAACGCAATTCTTCTAAAGGGCTAAAGTTAATATCCAAACCGTTTAAATAAGACCTTTTAATTTTCTCCAATCCTGGAGAAAGATTGCCATATCTGCCGCCGCCTTCCCTGCCCCAGAAGACAGTATAATTCATTTTTTTATTAAAGGCTGGAGACTCAAATACTAACCCCCTTAAGTCAGAGGCTGCTCCTGAAAAAATAAGTTTATAAATTTCAGGATAAAAATCAAATGCCCGCAAAGAAAAACCCTGAAAATCATTCCAGGAGCCATTAGAAAAGCCTAAAGTAAAATAGGTCAGGTCGCTGGCTTCTTGCAATTTGCGAATAATCGCAGTTGAATCCAAATCGCCGTAAGGCGTGGGTGCGTTTAAATTCAAATTATGCGACCAGGAATAATATTGCCGCTTTAAATTATCAAGCCTTCTGCCTAATTCATATAAATGCCATTCCAGGTTATATCGTATTTTAAACGCCTCCTGCCTTTCCTCTTGCCTGCGCATTAACTCATCCAGTGTAGGCCCTTCGGGTTTAGAAGGAACTCCTAAGAATTCCACTGCCCAGCGTCCCTGCTCATCCCAGAAATAGACATAACTGTAGCCTATATCTTTACCTGTAAGGATAATTTGATTAATATTAACCCTCTCTGCGCTAAGGATATCTGGTTGAGTAACCAGGAATCTTTGGATATTTTTGCCTGCAACTATAATGGATTTGCCCTTTTCAATCTCAATGGGCTGTGCCAACTTGGCAAAGGAAGCGTCTAAATTTAAGACTTCCTTAAGAATTGCGGTTTTAGCAGCAACCTCTGGCATCGTCGTTAATGTTTTAGACGTAAGTAATGCCTGAGTTAATCCACCAGGGGTTGCCTGCTTAAGACTTATCATTTCTTTTTGGAGTTCTATAAGGTCTAAACTTTCTTTTACAGATTGATTAAAAAGGGCTTGGCTGGGACGGGTGATAACAGGGGAAATCCCTTCTTTCTTTTTGGCTGATTTGATTTCTTCAACCATCTGGATGTATCTTAAGGCAGGGGTATAATCAGGCTGTATCTGGATGGCTTTTTTAAATTCATTTAGGGCCTCGTCATACCTGCCCTGCTGATAGAACTTGATTCCTATCTCGCAGAGATATTCAGGCATCTGCGAATATCCATATAGTGGCAAGGTAAAATAGGTTATAAAGATGGCAGAGAATAAAGTTAGTAATAGGATTCTCACTACCTTAATTCCCCAACATAAAGTATTTCTCCGTTTTTGCCAATGGTCAGTTTACCTTCCAGGGTAATCACAGGACCACGGCCTAAGTTTAGTTCTTCAAGTGCCCTGCCAATATCTACAGAAAGAACTAAATCATATGTGCCTTCAGTCAGGGGTTCTTTCCAACGAGAGGATAATAACGCACTATTGCCAGCAAAGGTATAAATGTCATTAAATTCTCCCCGGGCATAAACCATTCCTTTAGAGTCAAGGATAAAAAAAGTCCCATTCGCAGTAATGTCCACATTGCCGGTATTATTAAAGCGCGCTGTAATTACGTAGGCATCATCCTCTTTTTTTATCTTAAGGTCAGTAATTACCGCCTGCCGGTTTATTGTGCCTTCTGGCTCAATATAAAAAAGGGAAGCCACCCTTACTGCCACATTAACACTTACTCCTTCCTGGGGGACCTTTTGGGGAGAAAGGTAATTTTCAAAGAATAACACTGCGTAGTGTCCACCTCTGGCATCCTGTGGAACCTTAACAGTATAGTTTAAAGTTTGGCTTCCATAGGCAGGTATATCAAACTCTGAAGGAAAAAAACTTATCCAACTTGCAGCAGAAAATTCCGTTGTGCCAGCAGGCTTAAATTCCTTGGTCCCGTCGCAAGCAGGTAGATACACCCAGTCCTCTAAATATACCCTGACTTTCTTGGGTTGCTCAGAAGGGTTGTCAATTTTAATTACCCCTGTTTTAGCGCTCCCGGGAGGAATGGATAATCTTATCTTTGGATGATTGACCTGAATTACTTCTCCTGCATTAGCCGTTGCAACATTTATCAAAAGACTAAAAAATATAAAAGTTAAAAACAAACCCTTTAACTTCTTATTATTTAAAGACATTTGCCCCACCCTGGTTAATTAAATTAAAGAGCCCCCTTTAAAAAGATTGCCTTTTTGCAAAGGGGCCCTTTAATCTTTACGCTTTCATATCCTACTGCTTTTTTAATATGCAGCAATAGTTATAGTTACAGTCCCCGTATAAACTCCGCCAGGTTGATTCAAGGGTATAGCCTGCCATCCTGTTGAACCAGAAGGAGCTGTGTTAGGAATGGAATAAAAAGCGCGCAAAATGGCACTCTTCGGAGACGCAGAGTTCTCGCTTTGGTAAATCAGTTTATTAGTAGCCACTGCTGGAGAATACGTCCCAAATGAACCTGATAGTGTCCCCTGACCAGTAGAGTCAGAAGGATTCCACTTATCACCGCTTGAGTAAGTTGGGAAAAGCATAAAACTTCCTGCTGGCAGAGTATTTGAACCACTGGTTAAACCAGAGCAGGTACTCCTTACTTCGTATTTGTAACTATTAGCGTAGGCAAAGATAAACACACAGAAGTATGTTGGACTATACCATACACCTGCTTCTTGGCCGTTAGACAAAAGATGTGTAAGTGTTCCGAAATCCATAGTGCTTACTGTTGCGCCGCTCCATGGATCCTGATTAGGCTGAGTGAGTTCTTTAATAGTCACTGACATATCAGGAGAAAGCGTCTCAAGCCGCGCTGAAACCGATATATTTACAGAAGTGGCTGCCTGCAAAGAAACAAATGTACATAGCCCAAAAAACATTATCAACATCGCTATTTTGACAAACCTCATTTTAATTCACCTCCCTTCTTAAAAATATTAAATCTCAGATACAGAATATGTAAAAACCGTGGAATAATCCCCGGGTTGTAAATCAGAGGCTGGGATTAATTCGTATATGACTTTAAATTTATCAGCAGAACCTTTTTGGTCAGAGACAAATAAAACCATCTGGCCTTCCTTAATCTCTGTTTTATCAATGTGTTTTAAAACACCCTTGGTATCCAGGCTTTCTTGTCTTAAAAAGAAATACCTCGAGGGAATGACCTTGCCTTCTTTATTAGTCAATAAAGACGCTGTATTCTGATTTACCTGATAAGCCCTTGCGATATTGGTCTTAACCTGAATTATGATTTCCTGTGTTTTTGGCGCTTGCGAAGGTTTTATATCCCGGAACTGAATCAAACCCCCTGTTTCCGGAGTCACCAGCAATTCAAATACCCTGGGATTCTCAACTTGCAAATCTAAGGTCTCAATTAGACGTGTCTGGGCAAAGGATATGCCTTCCAGGATATATTTTATTTTTGTCCTATAATTACCTGCCTTTTGCCGCGATAAATCCCCTAACCTGTATAGAATTACAAAATCATCAGGCTCTCCCCTGGGAGAAGAAGTATAGATTATCTGCGGCTGCGCTGAAAGGGCAACAGGATTATTTACCACTATGCCTTTTTGCGCCCCTTGACCCAGGAAATTTATTGCTTCCCAATCTAAAAGATTGCCCTCGGAAGAAATAGGTTGGTCGCTTAAGACCTGCGATATCCTGAACTGTTTGCCAAAACCGCCTTTGATTTTAAATTCTACAGCAGATACGCTGCTTTGCGGGTCAGCAGGATTAAGGAATATCCCTTTACCTGCAGAAGTCTTAATTTCAATTGCCGCATCTACCTTAAATTCAACAGATATATTCAAAATTACTGTTACTGGGCTCTGCTCGGCATTAATTGGTTCTAAGGTAAAACCTATTCTGCCTCTATAATATCCAGGTGCAATATCTGGATTAGCCATTAAACTGTATACCAGCGTAAATGAATCGGCTGCCCCAGTCTGATTAGAGGTATAAATAATCTGCCTGTTTAAAGTTACAGGAAACTCCTGTTCTACATTTAATGTCCCGTATTTGTTTGTCCCCCTGAGACCGTAAACTGTAAAGTTACCCACAGGTATAGTATTTCCTTCAGTAGTAGATAAAGGTTCAAGCAGTGTCTGGGTAACACGGTAGGGTTTGGCTATATCTGAAAAAATATTAACAATGACTTCTTTATTTACCCTTACTAATTCCGGGGTAATCCTCCCAAACCTTAAATCATAACCTCCTTCATAAGGAGTTACTGACAAAGAAAAAGCAGTTTCTCCTTTCTGGGCAAAATGACTGGACAGGAAAATTAAAATAAAAAATAATCCTATCCCTATTTTTCTTCCGGCTTTCTTCATAAAATAAATGATACAATTTAATATTTTTAAAAACTATTTATAAAGTATAACACATTTTTTTGTTTTTTCAAGAATAAAAATTATTGTGTATCAAAGACTTGATAATAGCAAAACAACATATATTATTCTTATTATGTTCTTCTATCAGGTTTTTATAAAAAAAGCCGGAATTACATGTTTTATGTTCCGGCTTAAAAATCAAATTTTTCCATTATTCAGGTCAAGGCAATAAGACTTATTTTTAATGAATGCCTGTAAAAAATACTAAATAGCCTGCCATTATTTATTACATAAAAGACTCCCTTAATTCTACATAAAAATTTCTCCCTTTGTTCTTTTTTATTATGTTCTCTTAAGATATAAAGAATTGGAGATAAATTTTTGATTTCCGGGATATTTTCAGCATCTTCCTCTTTTATTACATATATAAAATGCCTGTGGATGATGCTTCGGAGGCCATCCTTTTCATTTATTTCTGAGGTATAGGTTATCTTTCTCCTGCGGTCCAATGATGTTATATTTTTAAAGACTAACTCCCGCATTTTGTAAATCCCTCCTGTAACTTTAAGTTTGTTTCAACAATCTATGATCAACTGTAAGAATTTTTAATAAAAAGCCGAGCCGCTTTATTTAAAAGATATCTCCTCCTTTTCCTTCGGCAGCTCGGCTATCCCCTTTATCAGCAGGTGGCTGGTGGGGACCCTGTTAGCTTTGCTTCTTCGTTTTATAACGAATCAGCCTTTATCGGGAAACCACTGTATTAAAAAAGAACTAAACTGAATTTTTTAATGTCCAATTCTTAAAATGCGCGAGAGGTCTAAAAAATCCACCTTTTCTAAATATACACCCACCCTGTATAGATCTTGGCTAATTATCATTGACCAAACAACATTTCCTTTTGTGTATATAGGACGTTGCCCATCAGGGACATCAAGCCAAATCTCTAATTCTGTGCCTTTATTTAAGTTAGTATCTGTAGTAAAACCTATGCCTTTTGCACAAATATCATGGCTTTTGGCTACACCTATTCTATTGTTTGTAATATCAAAAAACTTTATTGGCAGGTTGATATCAAATCTAACAAATTGTCTTCTATCTTCTTCGTCCAATTCCAACCGCCTTTGTATATTTTAAAAATCTTTTAAAAAGTTTTTAAAAATTGCTGAAAAAAAATTTTATACACCTCAAGTATAACATTAGAAACTTATTATTTTCAAGCCTCTAAAGTGTTTTTAAGAAAGCGCTTTCTTGAAATGTAAACGAGGTTCTTTGCCTTTTAATAGTCTGATAAGATTGGACTTATGCCGCAGGATAATAAAAATGGTTATGGCTATTCCAAAGGAAAGTATAATGTTAGATTGTTTTAATAGAATCATATATATCGGTAATGTTAAACCGGATAAAACCGAAGCCAGAGACACTATCCTGGTAAAAATAAATATTAATAGCCAGGTTAAAATTACCAAGCCAAATATTATATACATACCTTTTATTCTGGCCGCGAGCCCAAGCAAGACGCCACAAGTTGTAGATATGCCTTTGCCGCCTTTAAACCGCAAAAATACTGTCCAGTTATGCCCGGATATACAACTTAAGCCTAAGATTAAACGCAAGGCCTCTTTTGGAATCTCAAAGGACCTTGCTAAAACAAAATCCCCTAAAAAAAACACTGCTACAAAACCCTTAAGGATATCCAGAACCAACACAGTTATACCAGGCCCTATGCCTAAGACACGCAGGGCATTTGTCGCACCAACATTTCCAGAGCCGAGTTTACGGATATCAATGCCTTTTAAAACCCTGCCAAATATATAAGCAGTAGGTATTGACCCTAAAAGATAACTAACGATTATTGCTAGAATTATCAGAGGCATATAATATTTTAAACCCCTTTACAACATAATCCAGACCAGAGATAATTGTAAAAAATACAGCCAGCCACCAGAAAAGATACGCAAAATTAAGTTGTAAAAACACACTAATAACAGCACTCATCTGAAATGTAGTTGTTAACTTACCCCAGCGGGTAGGATAAATATCTATATTTTGCTTTACAATATAAATTACAACAGCCCCTAACAGTATAATCACATCCCTGGAGATAACAATAAAGGTAACCCAGAGGGGAAATTTAAGAGGCAATTCAGGTATAAGGGAGAGACAAATAAATGCGCTCATCAAAAGTAATTTATCCCCTAATGGGTCTAAAACCAGGCCTGCCTTAGAGTGCTGTTTTGATTTTCTGGCAATATAGCCGTCAACAGCGTCGGAAATAACCCCTAAGAGAAAAATTCCCAATGCAATGGATTTAAGATACGGCCTCTGTGGCGAATAGTAGATTAAACTTGCAATAAAAAATGGAACGCTTAAGATTCTAAATGTGGAAATTTTATTTGCAAAATTCATAACTAATTATCCCCAATCCTAACTCCCAACCCCTAAATTATCTTATCATCCTTATCCTCTGCGGCGGCCAGTAAATCAAAATAGCCTTGCCAAGGATATTGCCTTTCGGGACGAATCCCCAATATCTGCTGTCCTGACTTGAGGCTGAGTTATCCCCTAAAACAAAATATGAATCTTTTGGAACAATAATTTTTTCGCCTTCCCTGCCAAGATTGCCGCGGTTATAATAATATCTCTGGCTAAACATAGGCTCAAGCAGGGGTTCGCCATTAATGTATATAGTGCCGTTTCTAATTTCTACTGTCTCTCCTTCAGAGGCTATCAATCTTTTTATAAAATCCTTTTTTGGATTTTCAGGGTATATAAATACAATTACGTCTCCCCTTTTTGGCTGCCTGAATGCAGGTAGTTTTAAATTCGTAAATGGGACCTTTGCGCCGTATATAAATTTATTTACAAGAATCAAATCTCCTTCTAAAAGTGTAGGACGCATAGAGCCAGTTGGAATCTTAAATGCCTGAATGACAAACGTCCTGATAATCATAGCCAGAATAAAGGCAATGATAATAGACTCTAACCATTCGCGGATAACGCCCTTTCTTTTATGTCCTTGTGTATTTTTTATATCGTTCTTCATATCTTTAACACCTCCAGAAATGCCTCTTGCGGAATCTCTACTTTTCCGAATTGTTTAAGCCGCTTCTTGCCGTGTTTTTGAATATCCCAGAGTTTGCGTTTACGGGTAATATCTCCGCCATAACATTTGGCAGTAACGTGTTTGCCCAAAGGACGTATCTTCTCAGAAGCCAGAATTTGATTACCTATTGCTGCCTGGATAGTAACCTCAAACAACTGCCTCGGTATAAGTTCTTTAAGTTTATATACCAGGGCATGCGCCTTTGTTAAAGCCTTATCCTTATGCATCAAAGAAGAAAAGGCGTCGCAGGTAACGCCATTTAACATAATATCCAATTTTACTAGTTTCGTAGGAAGGTAATCCTTAAATTCATAATCAAGGGAACCGTATCCGCGCGTTAAGGATTTTATCCTGTCATAAAAATCTACGATTATTTCAGCGAGTGGAATATCAAATATAATTTTTATCCTGTCTTCCGTAAGATATTCATTTGACCTAAAAATGCCCCTCCTGGACTTTGCAAAATCGCAGACAGATTCAATCGCATCAACTGGTATAATCATCAATAAACTTACGTATGGCTCCTGGGCTTCCTGAATATCCTGTGGGGCAGGAAATCTTGCAGGTGTATCCACTTCAAGGACCCTGCCATCCCTCGTTATTATTCTATATACGACATTGGGGACTGTAAGGATAAGATTTAAATTATATTCCCTCTCAAGACGCTCCTGGACTATTTCCATATGCAATAACCCAAGAAACCCGCAGCGGAATCCAGAGCCGAAAGACTGGGAATTCTCCGGTTCAAAAACAAAGGAGGCATCTGACAATTTAAGTTTATCCATTGCGTCGCGCAAACTGGCAAAATCACCAGGATTTACAGGATAGATGCCGCAAAATACAAGGGGCTTTAATGTGCGGTATCCAGGCAGGGGTTTCTCGCATGGTTTTACAACGTCTGTAATGGTATCTCCGATAATGATTTCCCTTGGAGAACGGATATTTGCCGTAAGATAACCGACCTCTCCACAGGATAATGAATCAACTGCAGAATATTTTAAATCCTTAAATACGCCTAACTCTTCTATCTTGTATATCCTTCCAGAATGCATAAGTTTTATCTGAGATGCCATATTAATTATTCCGTCCATTACCCTGACAAAAACAACCACGCCTTTAAAGGTGTCAAAACGGCAATCAAAAATCAATGCCTTTAACGGGTGTGTAACTTCCCCTGAAGGAGGTGGTATAACCTCTACTATGCGCTCAAGCAACTCACAAACCCCTGTGCCTTCCTTTGCAGAAGCCAGGATTATCTCTTCCTCATTAAATCCTAAAACATCAATAATCTGTCTTTTGGTGCGTGGTATATCTGCTGTGTTTAAATCTATCTTATTAATTAATGGTATAATTTTAAGTTTATTTTCCCTGGCTAAATAATAATTAGCAACAGTCTGGGCCTCTATACCCTGTCCCGCATCAATTACCAAAACCGCGCCTTCACAGGCGGCTAAGGACTTGGATACCTCGTAAGAAAAATCCACATGTCCTGGGGTATCAATGAGATTGAGTATATAATCCTGATTTGTCTTTACTGAATGATAGGATAGCCTTACCATAGATGCCTTTATTGTAATGCCGCGCTCTTTCTCTAAGTCCATATCATCCAGAAGTTGATTGCCTTTATGTTTTTTATCCACAGCCCCTGTTAATTCCAGGATTCTATCAGCCAGGGTAGATTTACCATGGTCAATATGGGCTATTATGGAGAAATTGCGAATAAGGGATTGGGACATATGAGTAGTTACGCGCTAAATGCAATAATCTTTTTAGTATTGAGCATTGTGTATTGTGTAATGTGTAATGAATAATGAGTAATTATCTGTGGATTATAATCACGGATTTAACGGATTTTTAAACGGATTACCGCGGATTGTCTTATGCGAATCCGTTTAATCCGTGTGTCTTTTAATCCGTGTTAATCCGTGATTAAACTCGCTAACTCGTTAACTCGCTAACTTTCTTTAGTTTTGCCTTTTGCTCTTTGCGTTTTGCGTTATTTAAGGTGTCTCTGGATTATAATCACGGATTTAACGGATTTTTAAACGGATTACCACGGATACCCTTATTAAACAACCCCTTGCCTTAATAAACAATGCCTTTATCCGTGTAAATCCGTGTGGCTTTTCAATCCGTTTAATCCGTGTTTCTTTTTAATCCGTGTTAATCCGTGATTAAATCGCTGTAATCATTCCTTATTTTGCCTTTATTTTAATACCTTCTTTAGGACATTAATGAATCTCTCATTCTCTTTTTTAGTGCCAATGGTGACACGGATAAAATTTTTCAAACCATACTGCTTCATATCCCTTACAATTACCCCGAATTTAAGCATCTCCTTAAAGACACCTATGCCATCCCTGCCTATATCTATTAAGATAAAATTTGCCACAGAAGGCACATATGCCAATCCCATTTTACTTAAGGCATCATAAAGGTAATTTTTCCCTTCCAGGGTTAATGCACGCGTCTTGCGCAAGAATTTCTTATCATCTAAGGCTGCCAAGGCTGCTATCTGGGCAAGGGTATTAACATTAAATGGCTGCCTTGCCCTTTCCATATAAGTTGTAAGTTCAGGATTACCTATGCAATAACCAATACGTAAACCCGCCAAGCCATATGCCTTTGAGAAGGTCTTTAGCACCAATACATTATGGTTTTTTGTATAATTTAAACCACTTGGGAAATCATCAACATCAATAAATGCGTCATAAGCCTCATCCAGAACCAGCAATACCTCTTCTGGCAGACTCCGTAAAAAATCTTCTAATTCATATTTGGTAACATATGTGCCAGTAGGATTATTCGGGTTTGCTATAAAAATAACTTTCGTTTTCTTATCTATCCTGTTAGATATTGCCTCTAAATCGTATTTGAAGTATTTTAAAGGCGCCTTTATAACCTTGCGATTATTAACGCGGCAAATAATCTCATATTCCAAAAACGTTGTATCAGATGTAATGACATTTTCATCTTCTTCAACAAAGGTCTTAATGATAATATCAATTAGTTCGTCTGAACCATTGCCCAGCACTATCCCGGCAGGGTTTATATCTAATAACCTCGCTATTTTTTTCTTAAGATAGAAACCGCTGGAATCCGGATAACGGTTAATCCCCGATAGGCTCTTTTTAATAGCGTTTACGGCAACTGGAGAAGGGCCTAAAGGGTTTTCATTGGAAGCCAGTTTTATAACCTGGCGCAACCCTAACTGCCTTTTGGTCTCTTCAATGGGCTTACCTGCAATATAAGGCATAACATTAGCGATATTCCTTCTAACCAAACTCATTTTCCTTTTATCCTTTTAAATAATTATTCTCCGAGGGGATAAGAACCTAAAATTTTTAAGAACTTGCATCTATTCTCAAGTTCAGAAAGTGCTTTTTTTAACCTCTGGTTATCCCTGTGCCCTTCAATATCCACAAAGAAGTAATAATCCCACGCCTTTTTCTTGGAGGGCCTGGATTCTATTTTTGTAAGATTGATTTTGTATTTTTTAAATGGCACAAGCATATCATGCAAAGCCCCTACGCGGTCCTTAATAGAAAAAATTATTGATGTTTTATCGTATCCCGTAGGAGGCACGTCTGTTTTTCCTATTACCAGAAAACGCGTAATGTTGTGCGGGGAATCCTCAATGTCCCGCGCAATTACCTTTAAATGATAAACACCTGCTGCTAACATAGAGGCGATGCAGGCGCTATATTTTTCACTCGATGCAATCTGGGCAGCACGGGTGGTGCTTGAAACCTCTATTTTCTCTATACCGCTAAGATTCTCCTGAAGCCAGACGCGGCATTGCCCGAAAACCTGGGGATTTGAATACACCCGTCTGATTTTATTTTTAGGATACCTTGATAGAAGATTATGAGACACATCTAGAATTACCTGGGCGCAAATTTTTAAATCTGAATCAATAAACATATCAAGGGTATGGGTTACCGCGCCTTCTATTGAATTCTCTATAGGCACTACACCGTAATCCGCATTTGACTTTTCTACCTCCAGAAAGACATCGGTAATACTGTCACAAGGAAGGTATTCTACCTGCGAGCCAAATCTCTTTAATGCCGCCAAGTGGGTAAATGTAGCCGGAGGACCTAAATATGCTATCTTTAAAGGAGCGCCTAATGCAAGACTCGAAGACATAATTTCCCTGTATATTGCCTCCAATGCCTTAGTGTTAAGCGGGCCTTTATTTAAAATGGCTATCTTTCTTAACACATCACGCTCCCTGTCAGGCGAATAAATGCTTTTACCTATACTGCGTTTAACCTCGCCAATCCTTAAGGATACCTCGGCGCGCCTATTTAATAGTTGTATTATTTTCCTATCTATAAAGTCAATTTGTCTGCGCAGATTCTCTAACCTCATTTCCCTGCTCCTTTTGGTTTGTTGAAACATCTGTTTCGGGTTTTATATTTTCTCCAGTAGTTGACGGATTAGCAAAGTTTTCAATCTTTGGCAATTCCTCCAAAGACTTCAGCCCGAAATACTCAAGGAATTGCCTGGTTGTAGAGAACACATATGGCCTGCCAGGAGACTTTCTCCTTCCGGAAATCCGGATAAGCCCCTTGCTTAAAAGGTTGGCTATAATACCATCTATATTGACATTACGCAAGGATTCTATCTCAAATTTAGTCACAGGCTGCTTATAGGCAACAATAGCCAATGTCTCCAGGGCAGGTTTGGATAATTTCTCCACGCGGCGTTGTTTGTAGAGTTTCTTTAAGAATGGGGCGAACTCCTGTGCGGTTACCATCTGAAATCCACCGGCAATCTCAATTATGCGAAAGCCGCGGTTTGTATTTTCAAATTCCTGTTTTAATTCTTCAATAACAGCGCGAACCTCTGTAGCATCTAAATTATCCAGGGCGCTTCTTATCTGCTCAATAGTAATAGGCCTTTCGCTTGAAAAAATCAACGCCTCTATTACAGACTTAATATTGTTATTTGCCATTCTTTATTTTAGTTTTCTCTGTTTATAAACCTCGTTTAACAACTCTTCTGTGGTTTGAATATTAGGCGCCCTCTCAAGCGCCTTCTTTATCATTGCGACTGCCTCGGATTTTTTATATTCAAGTTGCATAAGCACTGCCAAGGCGTCTTCCTCAATATCTTTGGCTTCTTGTATTTTCTCGCTAAGCGCCTTATCTTTAAGGAGTCCAAATTTTCCAACCTTATTCTGGAGTTTTGCCACTATCTCCCTTGCCCTTTGCTGACCTATCCCCGGCAAAGACCTTAAAAATTCCATATCAGATTCGTCAATGGCTTTAGCAATCAAGGAGATTGGTTTGTTCAGGGCCCTCAATGCTGCGCGCGGACCAATCCCAGATACTGTGATAAAAATCTCAAAGAATTCTTTTTCTATCTCATTTAAAAAACCTATTAAAACAGGTGTATTCCTTGCAGGCTCAACCTGAACATAATGATAGGTTATAAGTCTTAGCATCCCATTATCCAGGATATGTTCATCAAGGCGCTGCATTACCATCGCCGGGATAAAGACCTCGTAGCAAACCCCGCCTACATCAAGGAGCAAGGAATTTTCTTTTTTTTCTATTAATTTACCGCAAATCTGCGCAATCATAGTTTTATCCTAATACTGGTTTTCGCATAGCGTTTATCCTCATAATATAACTGTGGGCTATGGCTAATGCCAAGGCATCGCTAACATCTGTGTACTTAGGTAGCGTATTTAAATTCAATATGTTAGAAATCATTCTCTGCACCTGATACTTTGGTGCTAAACCGCATCCAACAATCGCCTTTTTAACCCGCGTTGCCGAATATTCAATCATAGGGATATTCTCTATGGCGCAGGCAAGACATATTACCCCGCGCGCCTGGCCTAAAAGATAGGCAGTAGCAGGGTGACGATAGTGGGCGTATAACTTCTCTAAAACAACTACATCCGGATGGGTATCAGATATTAATTTTCTTACCGCCTGATATATCTTATTTAGCCTTTTAGGCAGGTCCTGGTAGGCAGTAGTTTTTATAACACCCGCCTCTTGTAAAGTTAATTTATTTCTATAAAAATCTACTATGCCATAACCGCTAATAGTAAGCGCCGGGTCAATCCCTAAGATTCTCATTTTTTTAGGAACTTGCCATCTGCTCTAAGATTTCATCCGGTATATCAAAATTTGCGTAAACCTGCTGCACGTCGTCATGGTCTTCCAAGGCGTCAATAAGGGCTAAAACCTGTTTGGCATCATTGCCAGTAACTTTGACTGTAGAAGAAGGAACCATAGTAAGTTCAGCCTGCTGCCAAACTATACCCTTTTTTTGTAATGCAGCTTTCACATTTTCTAAATCCTGGGGGGCAGTTATAATTTCATAGTTTTTATCGTCTGATTTCATATCCTCTGCGCCTGCCTCCAGGACAATTGACAACAATTCATCCTCCTTTGCCTGAGACCTCTCTACGAGGATGTATCCTTTTTTGGAGAATATCCAGCTAACCGAACCACTGCCAGCCATATTCCCGCTTTTTTTGGACATTATATTCCGCACCTCTGCTGTTGTGCGGTTTTTATTGTCTGTTAGTGCCTCAATTAAAATAGCCACCCCGCCAGGGCCATAGCCTTCATAGAAAACCGTCTCATAGACTACACCTGGCAATTCACCTGTGCCGCGTTTTATAGCCATCTTGATATTGTCAGAAGGCATATTGACATCTTTTGCCTTGGCAATGGCAGTGCGTAACCTGGGGTTTATATCTGGATTACCGCCGCCCTCCCGTGCAGCCACAGTAATCTCCTTTATTATCTTGGTATATGCAGCACCTTTTTTAGCATCGGCTGCTGTCTTTTTGGCTTTATTCGTTTTCCATTTTGAATGACCGGACATTTTACTCCTCCCTAAATTAAGATGTTACCATTTAATTTCTCTATACGCTAAACACTACAAGATATACGCTTTTTAAAAGGCAGGCAGAGTAAGCCGGGTTCTGTTTAGAGGCGATTTCCCGCTTCCTTAGTGGTTATTCCTCTAAGTTCAGATGTCGCCACCTGAATCAAGCAGCCTACCCACCCACCCACCCTCAAAATATTTTTGAGGTTTTCAAACGGGTTGTTTTTATACCTGCATAAAGCAGGTATGGGCGGGACTATTCGGCCTTGCTCCACGTAGAGATTGCCTTCGTTGCACCACCCTACACAAAAATGTAGGGTCTCGTCTCTGTGGCTCTCCCGCTTACGCCCTTTTCCATCTTATAACTGGTATGGGCTTTGGCGGGTCCGCCAAGTTGTATGGCGGAAATCCGTCCGCCTATATTTATAGGCGGAGATGGGTGTTACCCATTACGCTACCCTGCGGAGCCCGGACTTTCCTGACTTGACATTAACAATGCCAAGCCCAACCACACCCTGCCTACCCGGTTTTTACAAAGTCTAAATTATTTTTCAAAGAGGGATTATTCTTTAATGCTTCTTTTATCGCCTTTGTGGCTAATTTATCAGCGCCGCGATTATTCTGGCGGGCAATATGTTTTACGCTTACATTCTTAAAGGCTGAGAAAAGATGCATCACCTGATTATACAGCCCTAAGATATTAGGATGTTTAACCTTGTATTCTTTTTTTATCTGCCTATAAAGAAGTTCGCTGTCTGTATGAATAACAATGGCGTCAGCCCTAAGCATCAACGCCTCTTCCAATGCCTGTATCAACGCCATATATTCAGCCACATTATTTGTCTGGCAACCAATATAGCGCCATATGTTTTTTAAAACCTCTGTCCCCTGGCATATGATTATGCCTATGCCTGAGTGTCCTGGATTACCCTTTGACGCCCCATCAATATAAATATCAAGATATTTCATCTTCCACGTACAATAAACGGTTACAGACCTCGCAGGTAACTAAACGTTCATACATCTTTATAAGATTCACTGTCTGCGCGGGCACAGACATATTGCACCCCTGACAGGCAAAGTTTTTTACTGCTACTATAGCCAGGCCATCGCGATTTGCAAGTATCCTTTCATACTGCGCTAGCAGTTTAGGGTCAATCTCAGGTATAATCTGTTTTCTCTGCGCCTCTAATTGCGCAAGGCGGTCGTCAATCTCCTTTATATCATCCTGAATCTTCTTTTTTTTACCTGTAAGGATATCCTCTTCTGCCTTAAGTTTTGTTTTTTCTTTCTCAATATCGCTTTTTATCTTATCCATCTGCACCATCAATTCCAGAATCTTGTCTTCAATTACAGAGGCGTCTGCCTTATTGTCCTCTATCTCCTTTAACATTGCCTGATACTCTTTGTTTGTCTTTAACTGATAAAGTTGATTTTGCAATTTCTTTATACTTTCCTCCTTGGCAGATAACTCCAACTCCCTTTCCTTCTTTAGTTTCTGTATATCAAGGGATGACTTCTCTAATGCAGTCATCTGCTGTTTCTTCTCCTCAAATTCTGCATCCATTGCCTTTATCTCTTCTGGCTTGGCCTGTTTTTTATATTTAAGGGAATAAATTTCTGTGTCTACCTTCTGCAGTTTAATTAAACTCGCTATTTGAGATTTTAAACCAGGCATCTCATTCCTTCTAAAAAGTGTAGCGCTCTAACCTCCGCCACAAATCGTGGCGGATACGCCAATATTTATGGCGGAAACTGAGTCTGATATAATATTCATATGGGCGTAATTGGAGTTGAACCAATGACCTCGTGCATGTGAGGCACGCGCTCTAACCAACTGAGCTATACGCCCTCTATCATTGGGCCCACAGGGATTCGAACCCCGGACCAAGTGATTATGAGTCACCTGCTCTGCCGCTGAGCTATGGGCCCATTATTTGCTAAACAATATAATATACTATCTTATAAGTATTTTTGCAAGAAAAAAAAGGCGGGACGCTTCACATTAAAACATCCTCTTATATTTCATAAGGTTGTGACTGCGTCATTATCAAATAGGCAATGGGAGTAAAACAAATTTTTATTATAATAAAAATTTTAACGTTGTTGTAAGTTATTTATTTTCAATGTGCCCGATGCGTGGGAAACGTCCCCGTTTGGATAGTGGCCTGTGAAGCAGGCTGTGCAGAAATTTTCTCTCGGAAGGGGCATAGAATTTAACATACCGTCTAAACTTAAATATCCTAAACTATCCACGCCAATAAAATCACGAATCCATTCCACATTATGCGCGGAGGCTATAAGTTCCTTTTTGGTTGGAAAATCTATGCCGTAGAAACAGGGGAATTTAAGCGGTGGGCAGCTGACTCTTAAATGAACCTCCTTTGCACCTGCCTGACGCAATGCCCTGACCCTTCCCCTGCTGGTTGTGCCGCGGACAATAGAATCTTCTATAACCACAACTACCTTATCTTTTAAAACGCCTTTTAAGGGGTTGAGTTTTACCTTAACGCGGAAATCACGCAGGGACTGGCTTGGCTGAATAAATGTCCTGCCGACATAATGATTGCGAATCATTCCGTACTCAAAAGGGATTCCTGATGCCTCGGAAAACCCTAAGGCAGCAAAAGTCCCAGAGTCTGGAATTGGCATCACTAAATCCGCCCTGATAGGATATTCCTTTGCTAATTGCGCCCCAAGTTGTTTGCGAACCAGATATACATTGTGTTCAAATATATTACTGTCAGGACGCGCAAAATATATGTATTCAAATATACAAAATGCGGAAGGGGTTTTCTTAAAAGGGGTGATTGATTCAATCTTATCTTTATATATAAAAATAATTTCCCCTGGCTGTATATCCCTTATATATTCGGCGCCTACTAAATCAAAGGCGCAGGTCTCACTGGCTAACACATAAGCCCCTTCTAACTTACCTAAACATAAGGGCCTCCAGCCAAATGTATCCCTGGCACCGATAACCATATCATTGAGCATCAGAATCAAAGAGTATGCTCCCTGGAGTTTTGACAATGCCCATATTACAGCCCCTTTGCAATCCCTATCAGGGCTATGGGCAATTAGATGGGCAATAACTTCTGAATCCATAGTAGTCTGAAAAATGGCGCCTTTATCCTGGAGTTCCTTATTCAGGCTTAATATATTTGTAAGGTTTCCATTATGTGCAATCGCAATGTCCCCTATCTTGGACTTAACATAAAATGGCTGGGTATTCTTAAGATTGGTAGCCCCTCTGGTGGAATAACGCACATGTCCAATAGCCAATTCCCCGCGCAGGCTACGTATAATCTTTTCATCAAAGACATCGCTGACCAATCCTAAGTTTTTATGCAGGTATGTTTTTTTACCATTACGCGTAATTATGCCAGAGGATTCCTCTCCTCTATGCTGCAGGGCATAAAGGCCTAAATAAGCAAGCCGTGAGGCATCTTTATGGGGATATACCCCGAATATTCCACACATATTATCTTGAAATTTGTTTCTCTAAGGCACCACGCCAGTGCCTGTTTAAATCATTTAGGGGTAAATTAATAATTTCACTCTTACCATGTAAAATTCTTAAGGATTCCCCTCCGGTTTCACCTATAATCCTTAAAAGGACGCCATTTCTTTTTGCAATCTTCTCTATTTTACCCAGATAACGCCTGTCGCAGGAAATAATAATCCTGGATTGGGTCTCTCCAAAAAGCAGGGCATCCATTCTAATTTCAAAAGGCAAATTGTCAATGGTCGCGCCTATCATTCTTTCCTTAAATGAAATACAGCACTCTGCTAATGCAACGGCTAATCCGCCTTCTGAGCAATCGTGGCTAGAATTTACCAGACCTGCCCTTATTGCCTCCAAGACTGAAGCCTGCACAGCCATTTCTTCATTTAAGTTTAAAGCCGGGGCATCCCCTTTTATATAACCATGTATTGTCTTTAAATATTCGCTTGCACCGAGTTCCTCTTTAGTGCTCCCTAAAAGAATAATTGCGTCTTTTTCTTTTTTAAAATATTGCGAACATATCCGGGTTGTATCATCAATAATCCCGACCATACCTATGGTAGGGGTGGGATTAATAACGCCTTTGGGGCTTTCGTTATAGAAAGAAACATTTCCGCTTACAATTGGCAGGTTAAAAAACCTGCAGGCATCTGCTATGCCTTCCACGCAATTTTTAAATTGCCAGTATCTATCTGGCTTTTCAGGGTTGCCGAAATTAAGGCAATCAGTTACCCCCATAGGATCAGCCCCTGAACAAACCAGATTCCTGGCTGCCTCAGCAACGCCTATTTGAGCCCCGCGGTAAGGATTTAAAAAACAGTATCTGCTATTACAGTCTGTGGTTGCCGCAATTGCCTTATTAGTGCCTTTTAATCTCAAGACAGCGGCATCAGAACCAGGCAAGACTATTGTATTGGTTTGCACCATATGGTCGTATTGCTCATAGACCCATTCCTTGCTTGCCAACGAAGGAGAACTTAAAAGTTCAAGCAAAACAAGGTTATAATCTTTTGGCTCAGGTATCGTATTGATATCTAATTTATTCAATTCCTCAAGATACCCTGGCTTTTTATATTCCAAGTCATAAAGCGGGGCCTGTGTCAAGGAATGGGCATTTATCTCAGCCACCACCTGGCCTTTATCTTTTATGCGCACCATACCATCCTCTGTAACCTTGCCTATAACCACAGCATGCAAATCCCATTTTTTAAAAATCCTGCTTACCTCTTCTTCCTTTCCTTTCTGGACACAGACCAGCATCCTCTCCTGTGATTCTGACATCATCACTTCCCAGGGTTGCATATCCTGCTCTTTCCTTGGCACTAATTGTAACTCAACCTCCATCCCTGAATTACCAGCAGATGCCATCTCACTTGTTGTGCAGGTCAGTCCTGCTGCGCCCATATCCTTGATACCTATAATATACCCTGTGTCTATGGCTTCAAGTGTAGCCTCAATAAGGCATTTTTCAGTAAATGGGTCTCCAATCTGAACTGTAGGCCTTTTCTCTTCGCCTTCCTTAAATTCCTGAGATGCCAATACGCTACAACCACCTATGCCGTCTCTGCCTGTGCTTGCGCCTACATAAATAATGGAATTGCCAGGCCCTGTGGCTATGCCCCTGACTAATTTATTCGCCTTAGCAACACCTATGCTCATTACATTGACTAAACAATTGCCGTTATAACTATCGTCAAAATAAATCTCCCCTCCTACAGTAGGAACACCTAAGCAGTTGCCGTAAAACTGGATACCATCCACTACGCCCCTTAAAAGATATCTATTGTACGCATTGCTTAATGTCCCAAAACGCAGGGAATCCAATAAGGCAATAGGCCTTGCCCCGCTAACAAATATGTCCCTGATAATTCCGCCAACCCCCGTGGCAGCGCCCTGCTTTGGCTCAACCTGAGAAGGGTGGTTATGGCTTTCCATTTTAAATACAATGGCTAAATCATCTAAGACTATGCCGCCTGCATCTTCGCCTATTAAGGACTTGTATTTGCCTGTCTTAGGCAAAAGCCCAAGCAATTTGCGTGAACGCGGATATCCGCAATGCTCAGACCATTCTACTGAAAACATTGTTAATTCAGTTATGGTGGGTTCGCGCTTAAGGATATTAACAATTTTGTTGTATTCCTCTTCGCTTAAGCCTAAACTAGTGTAAACCTCTGGGGTAATCATATTACTTTTTATCCAGCCATTTAATTATAGACTTAAAAATATTCAACCCGTCTTCAGAATATAAAATCTTTTCAGCGCTTCTCTCAGGATGAGGCATCATACCTAAGACATTGCCCTTTTTATTTACTATGCCAGCGATATTATCAAGGGAACCGTTTGGATTAAAATCCGCTGATACCTCTGCATCGCTTGAACAATAACGAAATACAATTTGATTATTTCTTTTAAGTTCCTCCAGGGACAAATTGTCAATGTAATAATTTCCCTCGTTATGGGCAATCGGTATCTTCAAGACCTGGCCATTTTTACATAGACAGGTGAATGGCGTTTTGTGATTATAGGTTTTTATATAGACATACTTACATATAAAATGCAAATTTGTATTTCTAAGCATTGCCCCTGGCAAAAGCCCTGCCTCAAGTAAAATCTGAAAACCATTGCATATGCCGATAACCAGGCCGCCTTTCTGTGCAAAATCAATAATGGATTTCATTACAGGAGAAAAACGCGCAACTGCGCCAGTCCTTAGATAATCACCGTAACTAAAACCGCCGGGGAGTATAATACAGTCAACGCCTCCCAATTCAGTATCCTTATGCCAGATATACCTAACCTGCTGCCTTAATACATTGGAAACGACATAATAACAATCCTGGTCGCAGTTGGAGCCTGGGAATACAACAACGCCGAATTTCAAGCCGTCCTTCCTTCCTCTTCTATTTTAAATTGATACTCTTCAATTATGGGATTGGCAAGAAGTTTCTTGCACATCCCGTCTATCTGCTCCTGGGCACTATTTATGTCCTTACAACGCAACCTTATTACTACAAATTTACCAATTCTGACATCCTCTAAATCCTGATAGCCCAATGATTCTAAGGCACGTTTAATAGTTAAGCCCTGGGGGTCAGATACTGCCTTTTTTAATGTAATGCGAATCTCTGCTTTTAACATATTTTCTCCCTTAAGTAATATGCTGATTTAATTTTGGATTTCCCTTGACTCGTATGTTGAATAATAATACGGGGTATGGGCTTTAAATTCCGCGGCACAGGTATCAACGAGTTTGTAGTCAGGAGATATCTTATTTCTCTTACGCCACTGTCTAACCAAGTCTTCGCTTTTATTCAACAGACGGCTAATCTGTAAATCAGAAAATCCATATTCCTTGGCTGTCTTAAATAAATTAACACAAACGCTGTCATTAGTCAATCTAAACTCAGACCTTATCTTTTTTTCTAACTCAACTATTTGGCGGACGTTCTCAAGAAACCATCTGTCAATCCGTGTTAAATTATAAATATTATCTATGCTATCGCCCCTTTTTATCGCCTCTTTTATATAAAGTATTCTTAACGGCCCTGCTGTTCTTAAATTCCTCTTTAATTCATCTTCGCTGGGAGAGTGTTTTAAATCATCCAGGCCAGCCAGTCCTATATCTAAAGAACGCAAGCCCTTCTGCAGGGCCTCCTTAAAGGTCCTGCCAATAGCCATAACCTCTCCCACTGATTTCATAGAGACAGTCAACACAGGTTCTACGGCAGGGAATTTCTCAAATGTAAAACGCGGAATTTTGACTACGCAGTAATCAATAGCAGGTTCAAAACAGGCAGGCGTTTCCTTTGTAATATCATTTGGTATTTCATCTAATGTATAACCAACTGCTAATTTAGCGGCTATCTTTGCAATAGGAAAACCTGTGGCTTTAGAGGCTAATGCAGAACTGCGGGAGACCCTTGGATTCATTTCAATAATTACCATCCTGCCTGTATCAGGGTGCACTGCAAATTGAATATTTGAACCGCCTGTTTCCACGCCGATTTCCCTGATACAGGCAATAGCAGCATCCCGCATCTTTTGATACTCCTTATCTGTCAGGGTCTGTATGGGGGCAACAGTAATGCTGTCTCCTGTATGAATACCCATTGGGTCAAGGTTCTCAATAGAGCAGATAACCACAACATTATCTTTTAAATCCCGCATTACCTCAAGTTCAAACTCCTTCCATCCGATTACAGACTCCTCTATAAGAATCTCGCTAATCATACTCGCTTCTAATCCCTGCCGGGCCAACTCCTGGAATTCTTCCATATTATAAGCAAGACTCCCGCCGGTGCCGCCTAATGTAAAACTCGGCCTTATAATTACTGGGAAACCTATACCTTTTACAACTCTGCATGCCTCTTTTAAATTATAAGCCCGTTCGCTCTTAGGTAAATCCAGGCCAATCTTCTGCATTGCCTTTTTAAACAACTGCCTATCCTCGCCTTTCTTGATGGCCTTAATATTTGCGCCGATAGTCTCTACCTTGTATTTCTTTAATACGCCTCTTCTGTCTAATTCTACAGCGGCATTTAATGCTGTCTGTCCGCCTAAGGTTGGCAATAGCGCATCAGGCCTTTCCTTATCTATCACCTTGGCTAATATCTCAGGTGTTATAGGTTCAATATAGGTCCTTGTTGCTAACTCAGGGTCTGTCATAATTGTTGCTGGATTTGAATTTACTAAAATAACCTCATAACCCTCCTGCCTTAAAACCTTGCAGGCCTGAGTCCCGGAATAGTCAAATTCACAGGCCTGTCCAATTATAATAGGCCCTGAACCAATAATCAGGATTTTTTTAATATCTGTGCGTTTCGGCATATTTGATTTAATATCGTTACTGCACCTTAACTCGCTAAACTCGCTAACTCGCTAACCTTTTTAGTATTGTGTAATGTGTAATGAATAATGAGTAATTATCTGTGGATTATAATCACGGATTTAACGGATTTTTAAACGGATTACCACGGATTGTCTTATCTAAATCC
>Ga0078972_1007095_pt1 | contig 25483 bp, 27 predicted proteins | sample YelNatPaOPGAMG01_FD_67568 | JGI IMG/M metagenome (GOLD analysis project Ga0078972, IMG submission 67568) | Hot spring thermophilic microbial communities from Obsidian Pool, Yellowstone National Park, USA - OP-RAMG-01 (SPADES assembly) (version 2) | ecosystem: Environmental > Aquatic > Thermal...
ACCTTTCAATCCTCAAATTCTTAGGTTTTGAGCAAATTTTCAAGAACGCTCTTACAACCCTTCCTATGGGTGGTGCTAAGGGTGGTAGCGATTTCAATCCTAAGGGTCGTAGCGATGCTGAAGTTATGCGCTTCTGCCAGTCCTTCATGCTTGAACTTTGGAAAATTATAGGTCCTGAAACCGACGTTCCTGCTGGTGATATAGGTGTTGGTGGTCGTGAAATAGGTTACCTATACGGCATGTATAAGAAACTTGCTCGTGAAAATACCGGCGTTCTTACCGGTAAAGGTATTAACTGGGGTGGCTCACTTATCCGTCCTGAGGCTACCGGTTTTGGTGCTACCTATTTTGCTCAGGAAATGCTTGCTACAAAAGGTATGTCGTTTGCAGGCAAACGCGTTGCCATTTCTGGTTTTGGTAATGTTGCTTGGGGTGCTGCTCTAAAGGTTACCGAACTTGGTGGTAAGGTAGTTACCATTTCGGGCCCCGATGGTTATATCCTCGATGAAGCAGGTATCAGCGGCGAAAAGATTAACTACATGCTCGAACTCCGTGCTTCAAACCAGGATATTGTTGAGCCATACGCCAAGAAATTCCCCGGTGCTAAGTTCTTTGCCGGCAAACGTCCATGGGAAGTTAAGGTTGATGTTGCCATGCCTTGCGCTACCCAAAACGAACTTGGCAAGGCCGATGCCGAAACCCTTGTTAAGAATGGCGTAGTTTGCGTTGCCGAAGGTGCTAACATGCCTTGTACTCCTGAAGCAATCGAAGTATTCCAGCACAATAAGATTCTATTTGCACCCGGTAAGGCTGTAAATGCCGGTGGTGTTGCCACTTCGGGTCTCGAAATGACTCAGAATAGCATGAAACTCAACTGGCCACGCGAAGAGGTTGATGCTCGTCTGCACCAAATTATGAAGAGCATACACGAAGCTTGCGTTAAGCACGGAACCGAAAAGGACGGCTATGTTAACTACGTTAAGGGTGCTAACATTGCTGGTTTCTTGAAAGTTGCCAACGCTATGCTCGATCAAGGTTTGGTTTAAACCATAGCTGATATATTTTGTTAACTTTAAGGGCTCAACTATGAGCCCTTAATTTTTAAACCTTTACGCTATGAGCACAACTTCTACTATTATTTATAAAGGTGATTTACGAACCGAAGCAACCCATACCCGTTCGGGGGTAACCATCACAACCGATGCGCCGATCGATAATCAGGGTAGAGGCGAATGTTTTTCGCCCACCGATCTTCTTGCAACATCCTTAGGGTGCTGTATGGTAACGATTATGGGAATTGCTGCGCGTACCCATGGGTTCAATATCGATGGCACAAAAATAGATGTGCAAAAGGTAATGGGAACAAACCCGCGTAGGGTAGTTGAGGTAGTTATTGACCTTTATTTTCCCCACAATAGCTATACCTTAAAGGAACGGAAATTGATCGAGACTTCGGCTAAAGAGTGCCCTGTGGCTCAAAGTTTACACCCCGATTTAAAGCAAACCATTCGTTTTCACTTCCCGGAATAAAACTAAAAACGCCCTTGCGGGCGTTTTCTATTAATGTAAGCTTTGTTTACTTTCGGCGGCAATATCCTTGTTTACCTTTTTAATTAAGCCTTGCAGAACGTTGCCGGGACCCAATTCCACAAACTCGGTTGCACCATCGGCTATCATATTCTGAACGGTTTGTGTCCACCGAACAGGCGCTGTTAGCTGAGCAACCAAGTTCTTTTTAATTTCTTCGGGGTTAGTTGTGGGTTTGGCAGTTACATTCTGGTAAATTGGGCAAACAGGCTTGTTAAAAGGGGTAGAGCTAATAGCTGCCTCGAGTTCCTGACGGGCTGGTTCCATCAAAGGTGAATGGAATGCTCCACTAACGGCAAGTTTAAGTGCCCTTTTTGCTCCGGCTTCTTTAAGTTTCTCGCAGGCAATATCGATACCTTTTACCGAACCCGAAATTACAAGCTGTCCGGGGCAGTTGTAGTTGGCTGCAACCACAACCTCATCGATGCCTGCACATATCTCTTCAACTTTGCTATCGTCGAGCCCTAACACTGCAGCCATGGTTGAGGGTTGGAGTTCACAAGCCTTTTGCATGGCCATAGCACGTGCCGATACAAGCCTGAGTCCATCCTCAAAACTCAATGCTCCGGCTGCCACCAGTGCTGAGAACTCACCAAGCGAGTGACCAGCCACCATATCGGGCTTAAATTCGTTCCCCAAAACCTTTGCCAGTATTACCGAATGTAAAAATATAGCAGGTTGGGTTACTTTGGTTTGCTTTAAATCCTCATCGGTTCCAGCAAACATTAAGTCGGTAATCCTAAATCCTAAAATTTGGTTTGCTTTTTCAAAAAGTTCCTTGGCTAAGGGCGAGTTATCGTATAAATCCTTACCCATGCCTACAAATTGGGCGCCTTGTCCCGGGAAAACATAAGCTTTCATAGTTAAAGGTTATTGTTTATCAAAGGCAAATGTAAAGCATTTTTATACCATTTTATTCATTAGGTAGCAACTTTTGCCGGATGAAATGATTTAGTTTGGTGGGTTGATAGGGTATTCTCAATGCAAAATGCAGGTATAAAACTCAGGGATAATAGACCCTGAAACAGTGGTAGCAAATAAACTTTACTCAATATTATAAATCAATTACCATTTCGCCAATGGGAAGGTCACGTAAAACAATTTTTTTGTCGAGTAGAATAACTTTACCATCGGAATAAATGTCAAATGCTGCGTTGTAGAGCGATTGATTTGCTGTAATGTTGCAGTATATTGTGAACTGGTTGTTTGTGCTGGTTATTACAGGGGCTTGAATTTGATGGTTTATTGCTTCAAATAGTTCTAATTCAGGAAATTCTATGAAATCAAGATCTTCTATCGTTTCAATAATTTTTTGATCTTGGTAAGGAAAAATATGAGTTGAGTAGTGTAGTTTAAGGTAATCAAGCACATTCTTTATGTTAAGGTTTAATCTTTCCAAATTAAGCAGTTTAGTCCATTGATCCGGCCCGCTTAATGGATACGATTGTGTTCCATTGTCAACAACCATTAGCTTTGAAGCCGGAATGCAATCGTAATCGGTTATGGATAAAAGGGTAGAGTTCGGAAAGAACGATTGTGCTTGTATTTCAAAAGTGCAATTCCTATTAAAGGAGATGTAATTACCTAGTTGGGCGTTAACATTCCGTACTATACGGGTATAAAAATCCTTTTCAATTTTTGATATGCCCATTACTATTATTATTAACTTTTGCAAGTTATCGGTAATTATGATTTGAGTCAATAGGTCTGTAAAAATATTTGCTAACAGTTTGACAATATTTTTTTTTACACTAACCTTGCATAAATATTAACAGTAAAACCATGAAAAAATCATTAGTTATTCTAACGCTTATAGTATTTACTATTAATGCTGCAAACGCGCAGCTGTTTAAAGTATTTGGACATGATGTTGGATTTATATACGTTGGCCCTAAATTGGGTTTGAACTTATCCAAGTTCAGTCAATGGTCATATAGTAGTTATACCACAAAAAACAGATTGGGGTATCAGTTAGGTGTTGTTGGTGAATTTGGATTTACAAATAGGTTCTCTGTTCAAACCGAGTTGAATTTCATCTCAAAGGGCACAAAAGGTATTTCTGGTACTATTGAAGAAACTAAGCGAATGCCTGCCATTCAAATTCCCCTTTTAGCCAAATACAGTTTTAGTCTATTAGGTTTAAGGAAAGTTTATGCAAATGGTGGTATTTACACAACTACTAGAGTTGGGAGTGGAAAAATTATTTACGATGATGGAACTGTTTACGATGATTACCATTGGACCCGTTTCGATTGGGGGTTCTCATTTGGTTGTGGTGCCGAATACCCAACTAAAGATGGTATCTGGGGATTAGACTTGCGTTACGATTTGGGTATTGTTGATATATACCGACAAATGGACGAGAATACAAAATCTCGCTTCCGCACCTTTCAGATTGCTTTAAGCTATAAGTTTGATATGGTTGATTTGTATTTTAAGATGCGAAAAAAGAATAACAGCAATGAGGGAAGCGATAGACAAACTGGAAATAAAGGACCTAAAGGACTAAAGGTTGAACAACGAAACTAAGTATTATTGGCTAATTAGAGAAAAAGGGTGTTTCAGTAATTTGAAGCACCCTTTTTTTTAACTTTTTACCAATTGTTAGTGGAGTCTTACACCAATAAGATGAATGAACTCCTCTCGAGTTTCATTATGGGAAAGGAATGCACCTGTAAATGCCGATGTTGTGGTAACTGAATTTTGCTTTTGGATGCCCCGCATCTGCATGCACATGTGAGCAGCCTCAATAACAACAGCCACGCCTAAGGGATTTAGTGTTTCCTGCAAGCAATCGCGTATTTGAACGGTCAGCCGTTCCTGAACCTGAAGCCTGCGTGCATAGGCATCAACAACCCTGGCAACCTTGCTAAGACCTGTTATATATCCATTTGGTATGTAAGCCACATGGGCTTTCCCGTAGAACGGTATCATGTGGTGCTCACACATTGAGTATAGCTCAATGTCCTTTACCAGCACCATCTGTTTGTATTCCTCATGGAACTTGGCGCTTTTCACCAGTACATGAGGATCGATGTTGTAGCCATGAGTAAGGAACTGCATAGCTTTTGCAACACGCACAGGGGTTTGCAATAGCCCTTCGCGGTCAACATCTTCACCAATCAGTTTGAGAATTTCCTTGTAGTGATAGGCTAACTTCTCCGTTGTTTCGGTGTTCCATTTTTCAATTTTTGAGTAGCCTTCGTCTTCGTTGAGCGATGCGTTGTGATTAACTATTTCCATGGTTTTAATCTCCGTAATATTCAACAAAATTATTTTCGGTTTCCTTTATTTTCACACAATGAAGCTGGGCGCCAACTTCACGGAGTGGCTGTTCGAGTTCTTTCCAAATGGCTATGGCAAGGTTTTCAGTTGTGGCTAGCACCCCTTGCATAAAGTCAACATCAATATTGACATTTTTGTGATCGAGTTTACTAATCACTCTATCCTTAATAATCTGACTTACCAGCTTAAGGTTAACCACATAGCCTAAATCTTGGTTAACTTCGCCTTTGACGGTAACAAAGAGCTCGTAGTTGTGCCCGTGCCAGTTAGGGTGTGAGCACTGCCCAAAAAGTCTGAAATTTTCTTCATCGGAAAATTCAGGTCTGTATAACCGATGAGCAGCACTAAATCGTTCTCTCCGTGTTAGGTATGCAATTGGCATTTTCTTTTAAAGTTACAAATCTTATGGTATTTTGTCAAAAATTGAAGTTTTATTTACTTTTAAGATCTTAATTTTAACACTATAAATTTCTATTTGTTTAATTATTTTACAAAAAAATTAAGCAATAATTTGAAAAAGTTACTGATTGTTGTTGCTACAGAAGTTGAGGTTTTGCCCGATTTTAGGCGTGTTGGCAACGAATTTTATTCGTTGGAGCAATATGGCATTCATGCCGATGTTCTTATTACCGGACCCGGTTCCGTTCCAACCACCTTTGCATTATCGAGGGTAGCTGACTCTTACGATGTAATCATAAACGCGGGCATTGCAGGGAGTTTTACCCAACAATTCCCCTTGGGTTCTGTTTTGCTTGTTGATACCGATTCCTTTGCCGATTATGGCGTTGACGATAATGGCACATTCAGGCATATCGACAATGTATTGCCGCACACCCCTAAGCTACTAGCCTTGAGCGAATTGGTTAATCCTTATCAATTAAATGTAAACATCAACTTAGAAAGAGTAAAGGGAATAACGGTTTCAACCGTTTCTGGTTCCATGGAGCGGATTTCGTTTATCAAGAACATCTGGAATGCCCAGGTTGAAACCATGGAGTCTGCAGCTGTTTTTTATACTTGCATTAAACTTAGCAAGCCATTTTTCTGCCTTCGGGCAATATCAAACTATGTTGAACCCCGAAATCGAAAAAATTGGCAGATAGACCTTGCTGTTCGCAACCTTTGGGTTGAGTTATTGTCATTAGCATCTACTTTAAACTCAATTTAAGATGAATCTAAGCCTAAATTTTTCTACCTGCCCAAACGATACTTTCATGTTTTATGCGCTTGTGCATGGCTTGATATCGGATAGGTATAATTTTAATGTTCACATGGCCGATATAGAGGAACTAAACCTTTTGGCCCTTGATGCAAAACCCGATATCACCAAGATTAGCTACGGCGTTTACCCCATGTTAGCTAATCAATATCAACTACTCGATTCCGGCAGTGCATTGGGAAAAGGCGTTGGCCCTTTGCTTATCAGTAAGAACCCGATACCGTTGGATCAAATAAGGTATAAGAGGATAGCATTGCCCGGTGAGCATACCACAGCTCACTTGCTGTTCAACAAAGTATTACCTGACGTGCAGGACAAGAGGTTCTACCTCTTTTCACAGATTGAAGAAGCAATCCTAAACAACGAGGTTGACGCCGGTGTCATAATCCATGAATCGCGTTTTACATACCAGTCAAAAGGACTAATAAAACTTGTCGATTTAGGTGATGAGTGGGAGAAACTATCGGGGCTGCCTACGCCGTTGGGAGGTATTGCAATTCGCAGATCCATACCCGATGATGTTAAACATGACATAAATAGATTCCTGAAAGAAAGTGTTACATACGCATTCAAACACCCCGAAAATACTATGGAATTTGTTTCACAGCATGCACAGGAACTAAGTCATGACGTAATGCTTAGCCATATCAATTTATATGTTAATAATTTTTCCTTAACACTTGGCGATTTAGGCCGTAAAGCGATTGTTCAACTTTTAAGCGGTGGCAATAAGCCTACTATGAATTTTGACGAAAGCTACATTTTTATTTACGAATAACTTAATGTGTTGTAAACAAAATAGATAAATGTTTGTTTTTATCGAAAACGGATTGCTTCTGTTTGGAGAATTGTTTTAAAGATGTTAATTTTAAATTAAATTTCTGTGAATACATATGTACGACAGGCCGAAACCATTGAATTAATGAAAAGACCTTTTATTGGAAAATCAAAGCACCTTAAAGATACAATTCTTTCGCTAGACCATAAGTGGTATGTAGAGTTTTGGGTAATTCGCTACTACTTTTTAGGGATTGAAGTTTACCGAACCAAAAAGGAAAAGGTTAGATACGTAAACGGTAAAAACGGCAATTCAAATCACTCATAGCATTTTACTTTTTATTTCCCTTTGAACAAATTTTACGAATCCTTGTTTTACTATTTAGAAACAATTTAAATAGTAAACATATGGCTTTCCAGTTACCTAAATTGAAATTCGATTACAAGGCCCTTGAGCCTTACATCGATGAAATGACCATGGATATTCATTACAATAAGCACCATGGGGCATATACGAATAATTTAAACAATGCCATTGCAGGCACTTCAATTGAAGCCCTGCCAATAGAAGAGATACTGCGTGAGGTATCAAAACTATCGCCAGCCATACGCAACAACGGTGGTGGCTACTTCAACCACAATCTTTTTTGGGATATTATGTCGCCCAATGGGGGTGGAAAACCCGATGGCGAGTTACTAAAAAGCATTGAGAAATTCTTTGGCTCGTTCGATGATTTTAAGGAAAAATTCTCCAATGCTGCTGCAACTCGTTTTGGCTCAGGTTGGGCTTGGTTGGTTTGGACTGGAAAAGACCTTCAGGTATTCTCTACTCCAAATCAGGACAATCCACTTATGGATGTTTCCGATATTAAAGGAACCCCAATTCTTGGGCTCGATGTTTGGGAACATGCATACTACCTGAAGTATCAGAATCGCAGGCCAGAGTATATACAAAACTTTTGGAATGTAATAGACTGGAAAACCGTTGAGAATAAATATCTTGTTGCTACAAGTAAATAGCCTAGTTTTGGTTTAAGTTTGGTTTGGTTTATGTTTTTGGTTGAGCGACCGGTTTTGCCGGTCGCTTTTTTTTGTATTTTTATTGGGCTAATCTTTTAAATATGTTTTTATTAAAAAACCATACAAACAGCCTATTCTTAACCTGTTTATTAATAATTTTTTTACCGGTTTTGGTAGAAGGGCAAAAATCAAAGGTTGATACTATTCACATAAACTCGCAGATTGCTACAGTTAAATCGCTTGTTGATGTCAGAGAGTTTAGTGCTGCAAAGAAAATTGCACTTGCAGTTTACACCGATGCGAATGCAATTGACTATACAGCAGCACGTGCATGGTCTGAGTATTATTTAGGAATAATCAGTTTTGAACTCACCCCTATTGATTCTGCCTTTTATTGGCTTAAAAAAGCTAAAACGGATTTTAGCATAGTCAATGATCAAAAAGCGTTAATTAAGGTTTTAAATCGATTAGGAATATTTTACCGACGCACCGATGTAAACGATAGTTCGCTGTATTACTACAATTTGGCGCTGGAAAAAGCTAAGGCAATAAACGATTCAACCGGCTTAGCCGAAGCTAATTATGGATTGGGTATGGTAAGCGCTCAGATTGGTGATTATGCAAAGGCTCTTGAACATTACTCTAACTCTTTAGCCATTCGCGAAAAGATTAACGACAAAGCAGGTATTGCCTCCGTTTATAATAGTATGGGAATACTATTTTGGGAGCAGGCGGCTTACTCCACGGCTCTCGATTTCTTCTTTAAAGCTTTACCCCTTAGGGTTGAAACCAAGGATCGACAGGGTGAAGCATTTCTTCTAAATAATATTGGCTTAATTTTTCGTGATGTGGCGCAGTACGATAAAGCGCTAGATTATCTGAGGAAATCATGGAAGATTAAAATTGAAATTAACGATAAGCGCGGAATTTCCAATTCGTTAATGAATATAGGGTCGGTTTACCTCCTCCTGGGACAAATTGATAGCGCCCTACTTTACTTTGAAAACGCCATTGCTCTTAAGCAAGTTCTGCACGACAGGGGCGGAGTAGCCAATACCAACCGATTTCTTGGTGAAGCCTACATGAAGATCAAAATGTACGATAAAGCTCAACTTTATCTTACAAAGGCAATCGACGACTATACCAATCTCCAAGAACCTCGTGGGGCAATTGAGTCAAAGTACGATTATGCCCTTTTGCTTTTTGAAATGGGCAATGAAATAAAAGCGTTTACTTTGGTCGATGAGGTTTTAGCTCAGGCAAAGAAACATGGGATGATGGATATGGTGGCCCAGGCGTATAATGCGCTTTACCAGTTTAACCTGGCTAAAAATAATTGCCAGGGTGCTTTACAAAGCTACCAAAAGTACATTGCGATTAAGGACTCAATTGCAGGCACTGAAAAGATGAAGCAGATTCTTGCAGCTCAGCTGCAGGTTGAGTACGAAAATATTGTTCGTCAGCATTTTGATAGATTTAATGAACAGCTTAGTTTGGTTGATAGCCAAAAAAGGAGTCGTACCCGTTTATTGATTTTTGTCGCAATTGCATTTGTCTTACTGCTAGGCTTGTTTATAGGATTGCTTTATACCATGTATAAGCGTAAGCAAGCCTTATTTGTGATTGAGAATCAAAGAGTTTCAGTTGATATTAAACAGCGGGAACTTCAGGAACAACGTGATGAGTTAGAGCAACAAAAGAATCTGGTTGTTTACCAACGCGACAAAATTATTAGCATGCTAACCGATTTGGGCGAATCTATAGAGTATGCCCGCAAAATACAGCAGGCAGTTTTCCCTACCGATACTTTGCTAAGTCAATATTTTAAAGATTTTTTAGTTTTCTATCTACCAAAGGAAACTGTTGGTGGTGATTTTTACTGGGTTGGTAATTGTTCAGGCAAAGTGGGCTTTGCCGTAGCCGATTGTACCGGCCATGGCGTTCCAGGTGGTTTCATGAGTATGCTTGGTATTTCAATCCTCAACGACCTGGTTGCAAATACACCAACCTCATCCCCAGGTCTTTTACTTGGCAAACTCCGCGAAAACATTATTTCAGCCTTGAGGCAAGGAGGTCACGAGGACGATAGCCACGATGGTATGGACATTGCCTTCTGCGCATTCGATAGGGAGTCCCATATTCTTACCTTTGCAGGGGCAAATATGCCAATTATTATTAGCACAACGTCCAATGTACCAATCAACAATGAGCGGATTGTGCAAATAGGCGAAGGCCTTATTGAATTTCGTCCGGACAGGATGCCTATTGCTTACTACGAACGAATGGAGCGATTTAATGAGCTGTCCATAAAACTTGAACCCAACGATACGGTTTACCTTTTTACTGACGGGTTCACTGACCAGTTTGGTGGGGGCAAACCAAGTAAAAAATATGGTTATCAAGCATTCCGGAATCTTGTTTTGAACATAAAACACCTACCGCTTTACGAGCAAAAAAGGGTGTTATACCAAACCCTTGAAAAATGGAAAGGTGTGGAAGAAGCCCAAACCGACGATATTCTCATTATGGCAGTTAAACCATTCTAAATCATTAGCATATGAAACACGAACTTCCTAAGTTGCAGTTTGCACAAGGTGCATTAACCGCAGCAATATCAGAAAAAACTATTGAGTTCCATTATGGGAAACACCATCAGGCTTACGTTAATAACCTGAATAACTTAATACCAGGCACTAAGTTTGAGAATGCTAGCCTTGAGCAAATTATCATGGAGGCCGAGGGTGGTATTTTCAACAACGGGGCACAGGTTTGGAATCACACTTTCTACTTCGAAGCGTTTAGCCCAAACCCAAAACAAAAGCCAGAAGGTGAACTTATAAAAGCAATTGAAGCATCTTTTGGTACCTTCGATGAGTTTATCAGCAAATTTACCAATGCGGCTGTTACCCTTTTTGGTTCGGGTTGGGCATGGCTTGTTGTTGATACCAACGGTAGTTTGGCCATTACTCAGGAGTCGAATGCAGGTAACCCCTTACGCAAAGGGCAAAAGCCCATACTAACCTGCGACGTATGGGAGCACGCCTACTATCTCGATTACCAGAACCGCCGAGCCGATTATGTTCAGGCTTTCTGGAAAATTATTGATTGGGGTGTAATTGAGAAGCGTTACATGCTGTTAAAGTAATTATGCTTAGGGATTTAGTTATTCGTAATCGCAGTTACCGCCGATTTGATCAAAGTAAAAAAATCGATTTGGAACTGCTTGAAGAACTGGTTGAACTTTGCAGGTTCTGCCCATCGGGGCGGAACCTGCAACCTTTAAAGTTTCTTCTCATCAACACACCAGAACGGTGCAACCAAATTTTCCCGAATTTGGCTTGGGCAGGATACCTTAAGGATTGGAATGGCCCTGTCGATGGGGAAAGACCATCGGCATATATTGTAATGCTTGAGGATCAGAGAATTTCATCATCTTCGCAGTGGGATCAAGGTTTAATGGCGCAAACCATACTTCTGGGAGCCGTTGAAAAAGGGTTAGGCGGCTGTATTATAGCTTCGGTAAATAAAGAGCAGCTGCACAATTTGTTAAACCTACCCGATTTTTTTAAGATTGCGTTAGTCATTGCTCTTGGTGTCCCAGTTGAAAAAGTGGTAATTGATGATATGGCGGAATCCGGCAATGTGGTTTATTGGCGTGATTCAAACCAAGTGCATCATGTACCCAAGCGTAAGCTTAAGGAATTGATTTGGCGTGGTTAGCCCAGTACCACAATAGGCCCATACCCACAAATCTTACAGTAGCCCTTGCTATCTAACATTTTTATGGAGGTACTATAGCCCTGCCTCTCTATAACTATGCTATTACATGAGGGGCAAATCGTTTTTGAACCGATGTCGGAGTTGTGTAGGTTCCCAATGTAAACAAACTTTAGGTATTTAGTTGCATGCTCTCTGAGTTCAATGAGTTTTTCGGGTGGAGTAGGTGGTTCGCTCAACTTATATGCCGGATAATACCTGTTAATGTGCAAGGGCGTGTCATCGCCAAGATTTTCATTTATCCACCTAAACATTTCAATAGCCTCATCGGTTGAATCGTTAAGTTTGGGTATAACAAGGAATGCGATCTCCAAGTGATTGCCATTACTTTTTATTGTTTTTAGGTTGTTGAGAACAGGGGCTAACTGCCCACCTGTTTGAGTCTTATAGAACTCATTAGTAAAGGCTTTTAAATCGATATTAAAAGCATCAATCACCTTCAAAAGATCAAGTAAGGGTTTTGGGTTAATGTATCCGTTCGATACCATCACATTTTTCAACTTTTTGTCTTTGGCTATTTTAGCCGTTGCAAGCATAAGTTCAAAGAAAACGGTTGGTTCATTGTAGGTGTATGCGATGCCAATATTTTGGGGTAAGAACAAAGCCTTATCAACAATGTTTTCAGGCAGATTTTCTCTTAGTCGGCTATTTGCATCCGGAACGTATTGCGATATTTCGTAGTTCTGGCAAAACGAGCACCTTAGGTTGCAGCCATATCCGCCAATCGAGTAGATTTTGCTTCCGGGATAAAAGTGGTGAAGGGGTTTCTTCTCAATGGGGTCTAAACCCGATGATGCAATGATTCCGGAGCCAATAAGTTTCATCACTCCATTCTCGTTGTAACGAGTTCTACAGATACCTTTTGCCCCGGGCTTCAACTTGCATTCATGTGGACACAATACGCATTGCACCGTTTGGCTTTCAAGCAAATTGTAATGTAATGCTTCCATGCCAAATCATTTTAATATCACAAGTTAGTGATTTTTATGGTCGAAAATCAATAATGGTGATTGGATTTTATGGTTGCGTTTAATATTTTTATGGGGATAATGCTTAAATCGTATCCTATGTCGGAAAATATTCAACTTGCTCTTGTAACAATAGGTTACTTAATATTTATAATAGGGTGGGGTATTTATCAAGGACGCAAGGTCAAGAACAATAGCGATTTTGCCATAGCCGGACGGAACCTGCCGGGATGGGTTGCAGCACTATCGGAAAGGGCAACCGGGGAATCGTCGTGGGCACTTTTGGGCTTGCCCGGGGCTGCTTATGCTATGGGTATAGCTGAGATATGGACTGCAATAGGGTGTGTTGCGGGTATCATTACGGCATGGTGGCTTTTAGCTTGGCGCTTGCGCGATGAGGCCGAAAAGTATTCGGCTAATACCTTTTCCGATTACCTTGCTGCTCGACATGGTGAGGTTGCCAAATGGATTCGCTTGGTAAGCAGCACTACAATTGTTTTCTTTTTCTTCCTATACGTTGGTGCGCAGTTCCTTGGCGGTGGTAAAACTTTGGATACCATGTTTGGGATTAAGCCACAGTGGGGTATGTTAATAACTGCCCTTGTGATTATTCCCTACACCATATACGGTGGATTTCAAAGCGTTGTTTATACCGATGTTGTTCAAGCGTTAGTGATGATTTTCACCTTAACCGTTGGCCCAATTGTTGGCTTATTCTATCTGGCAAATCATCCGGATGTTTACTCTATTTCAATAGTACATGCACTGGAAAGTGCCAGTCCAACTCATGCATCAGTTTTCAATGGCTTAAAAGGTGCTGCAGCAGGGATGTTTCTGGTTGGGGGATTCAGCTGGTTTTTTGGGTATTTGGGTGGTATGCCACAGCTTACCATGCGGTTTATGGCCATTAAGGATGCTAAACAGGCAAGACTAGCACGCAACGTAGGTATTTCATGGACAATTGTGGCATATATTGGAGCAATGCTACTCGGAATGATTGGTTTAGCAATATTTGGTCCTAATGCCCTTTCCGATAGGGAGTATGTAATGCCAGCCACAATCATGAAAATATTTCCCCCTGCCCTTGCAGCCCTACTAATAACTGGGGCTATTGCTGCCATGATTTCTACAGCCGATTCCTTGCTTGTGCTTTCTTCTACTGAACTGAGCGAGAATATAGTTAAACCCTTTAGGCGAATAAATGACGAAAGGCTTGTTTTACGTCAATCGCGCATTATTACGGCATTGCTTGCCATTATTGCATTGGCTATAGCATACATTTCGCCTCAAAAGGTAATATTTACACTGGTGAGTTACGTTTGGGCAGGAATTGGTTGCACATTTTCGGTTGTTATTTTGCTTACCCTTTTCTGGAAACCATTTCATGGGAGGGCAGCTCTGGCAGCAATGGTTTCGGGATTAATTTTCACAATTGTTTGGATTAGTTCCGGAATGGATAAGGTTATTACCGCAAAACTTGTGAATTTTTTCTTTACATTACTGGTAGCAGTAATAGCTACTTATCTTATAAGGCCAAATAATGAAAAAGGGAGCTTTTAGGCTCCCTTTAATTTAGCATATCAAGTGGTTAGAAAGTTACGGCTGTTCTAAAGCTGATTGTTTTGATGGTTTCAGCGCTTCCTTTAATCATACCATTGCCATCCAGGTCTTGGAATGTCCAGCGATAGTCAATGCCAACAATGGCTCCTTTGTAGTTGTAGCCAATATTAAAACCTACAAGTGAACTTGGGGTTTTCCACTGCCTGAAATCCTGAACGTTGTTCTGAATGTAGTAACCCTTCAAATCGGCAAAGTGTAACATTTTTTTAAGAGTTTCGCCCATTCTCAGTTCACCATGTAGTGATCGCATGTGTGCTTTATCAGTTCCAATAAGATCCTGATAACCTGCATAGCCAACTATATAACCAAACATGTTCAGCTCAGCGCTGGCATAAATACCGTTAAGTTCCTGTTGAATGCTTATTAATCGTTGCTGTTTGGTAATTACACTGTCCCTGCCAATGAACTGGGCTCTTTCCAGCTCATAGGTGTTATTGAAGTAACCAAACAGGAACTCCTTGGATGAGCGGCGGTATTCAGCCTTAAAGGTCAGGAAATTTTGAACATTGCCAGTTCCCAAAATCATTCTTACGCCGGGTAGGGCAACTCCCCAACCGTAGGTTCTGTTCTCCCCTCGTAGCTGGGTTATATGCGAGTAAATATCAAACTTAAAGTTTTCCTTGCGGGCAATAGGAATTCCAATATCGAAGCTGTAGGCGAACATTTTTGAAGTTTGGTTATTCAGGTTGAAAAGGTTTTCCATCCTCAGGGTATCGGCGGGTACCAGGCCAAGACTCAGAAGTTTTTGGTATCTCTCTTCCCGGGTTGGTCCCCAGTATGTGTCGTTAAGCAGGTAATTCCAATCGTTTAGGGATATTTTATCCATATCCGTAGCCAGGTTTTTATCCCTGGGGTAAAGGTCAATCAGGTTTGGTACTCCGTCGCCGTCTCTATCCTCAAAAGCGTTGTACTCGTTAAGGTCTGCTACACCGGTAATCCCTAACTCAAGGAAGCGGAGCGGACGGTAAAAAATACGGCTACCCACTAACACTGCCGGGTTGCGAGGCGATTCAACAAATAGCTCTTTCATGTCGTTAAAGAAGAACTCGCCTCCGGCTACCGGCATTCCCTTGTAACGTTCAGCTGGAATCCAAAACGATAGTTCACCACCGTAACGCCTGCGCGATGGGTATTGAACCATGTTGGAGTAGCCATTTACAATGTTAGCATACCCCAAATAGGTGTAATCCAAACCACCTAGGCGGATATAAAAAGGATCGTCCTTTTTGCCGTAGCGGATGTAGTAAATTTTATCGATATAATCCTGCCATTCGTCCCACTCATCCTTTCTAATTTGTCCGTTTTCGTCAAAAAGCAGCTGAATATCCACACCAAAACCGAACTTTCCGATGGGAATATCGGTTCGTAGTGCAAATTGCTGATAGGTTTTACCATCGATGGTAACGGCTCCAATAACGGCTCCGCCGGTAACACCTGCTGAGTCGCTCTTAGGAAGTTCTTCCGTTTGAGCATAAACCGTGGCAATAGTAAATGTAAGCAGAATGCTTAACGCCGAATTCTTTGTTAAGGCTCTCATAGCTATTAGTGTTAGGTTAAACTTTTGTCAGTTTTGAATGAGTAATATTTATTGTTTCAAATTTGTTTTTAAAACCATTTAACACAAATTTAAGGCCAAACTTTTTTATATAGCTTTAGTGGAATAGGCAGAAATTCAAGTTGCCTTTACTATAAACAAAAATCCCCTTGAAATGGTTCTCAAGGGGATTGATTTTAATTTTAGATTAATGCTACAAATCGATTTTATCGAAACCGCAATAGGGCTGAAGGGCTTTCGGAATTTTAATTCCGTGTGGGGTTTGGTTGTTTTCGAGCAGTGCTGCCACTATTCGGGGGAGGGCAAGTGAACTACCATTGAGGGTGTGTGCCAGTTGGGTTTTCTTATCGCCTTCTTCCTTAAAACGGAGCATCATGCGGTTAGCTTGAAACGATTCAAAGTTCGAGACGGAACTAACCTCAAGCCATTTGTGCTGGGCCGCCGAAAAAACTTCAAAATCGTAGGTTAGTGCCGAGGTAAAACTCATGTCGCCTCCACATAGCTTAACAATACGGTAGGGGAGTTCAAGTTTCTTAAGCAGACCCTCAACGTGGTTTACCATTTCCTCAAGGGTTTCGTATGAGCGGTCGGGGTGTTGAATCTGAACGATTTCAACTTTATCAAATTGATGTAGCCTGTTTAAACCACGAACATCTTTCCCGTACGAACCGGCCTCGCGACGGAAGCAGGGGGTGTAGGCGGTTAACTTAATGGGCAGCATGGCTGCATGCAGAATAACATCGCGGTAAATGTTGGTTACAGGTACCTCAGCTGTGGGTATCATGTAAAATCCATCAATGGTTACGTGGTACATCTGTCCATCCTTATCAGGAAGTTGGCCAGTTGCATAAGCGGAGTCCTCATTAACCATATGAGGGGGTTCAACCTCTTCGTAACCGGCGGCTGTGTTGTAGTCAAGGAAAAAGTTGATTAAAGCTCGTTGCAGTTTTGCCCCCTTGCCTCTATATACAGGGAATCCGCTACCGGTTATTTTAACACCCAATTCAAAGTCGATGATGTTGTATTTAGTGGCTAAATCCCAATGAGGTAATGCTTCTGCATGTAGGGTTGGTATTGTACCGCCCGAACGCACCACTACATTGTCGCTTGCACTTACACCTTGTGGAACCGATTCGTGTGGGAGGTTTGGAACTTGAAGCAGCAGTTTGGTTTGTTCCTCTTCAACTTCCTTTAGTTCTTGCGACAGGTTCTTGGAAACCTCCTTTAGTTCTGCCGATTTTGCCTTAGCGGCATTCGCTTCTGCCGATTTGCCTTCGGCAAATAGTTTTCCTATATCCTTTGCTATCCTGTTTTGTTCCGCCAAGTTACTATCAAGCTGAAGCTGAATAGTCTTTCGCTTGTCGTCAAGTTCTATAATTTTGGCAATAATTACAGAACCATCAAAATGTTTTACTGCTAACCGGCGAATAACCTCATCGGTGTTCTCTCTGATAAACTTTAGGGTAAGCATAGTGTTGGGTTTTAAATAAAACAAAATCTCCTGTTCAATACTGATTGCATTGCACAGGAGACCAAAGTTATGAAAAATTTAGAAAAAAACTACGATTCTTGAGGTAAAACTGATACGTACGATTTATCGTCGGCTTTTTTGCGGAAGGTTACCACACCGTCAATTAAAGCGTAAAGGGTGTGATCCTTACCCATGCCAACATTCATACCGGGATAGTGTTTGGTTCCTCTTTGGCGAACAATAATGTTACCAGCTTTGGCAACCTGACCACCAAAAAGCTTAACGCCTAAGCGTTTGCTGTGTGATTCGCGTCCGTTACGGGAACTACCAACTCCTTTTTTGTGTGCCATGACTAATTAATATTTTCGTGTTATGCTACTATTTCTGCAATCTGAATTTGAGTATAGTTTTGGCGGTGTCCATTTTTCACCCTATACCCTTTACGGCGTTTCTTTTTAAACACAATAACCTTGTCGCCTTTAACATGGCCAAGGATTTTAGCAGTAACCGATGCATTCTTAAGTTCAGGATTACCTACGGCTACTTTACCATCGTTGTCAACAAGCAGCACCTTGTTGAACTTAACCTCTGTGCCTGCCTCTCCCTCAAGCAGGTTAACGTAGATCTTTTGGTCTTTTTCTACTTTAAATTGCTGTCCTGCAATATCTACAATAGCGTACATCTTATTTAGTATGAATTGTTTGACAATATTTTGGGCTTGCAAAGGTATAAAAGTTTAATTAATTGTCAAATAAACAGCAAAACTTTTTTGTGTTTTTATCCAACAACTTGTCTATCATCTTAATTCATATACTTTTCAGGGGCTAACTTTTTATGCTCATCGGTAATTAGCTGGTTAAGGCGCTTAGTCATTTCAGGAACTGGGGTTGATGCTACCTCCTCAGCGCTTATTGGATCAAGTACCTTAAGTGTCAAACTCTGGCAGAGTTTGATAAGGGCAGGTTTTGGGAAAATATCCTTTGAACCCTCAATCACAATTGGTAGAATTGGAACCTTTGCTTGCTGGGCAAGTAGTAATGCTCCTTCCTTAAACCGTTTTACCTGCCCATCCTTCGACCGTGTTCCTTCGGGGAATACTAAAACTGAACTCCCCGTTCTTAGGTGTTTCAATCCTTGTGCAATCATCTTTTTTGTGCTTACAGCACTCGCCCTATCAATTAGAATGCTTTCGTTCAGTATAAGGTTCCATCCTATAACAGGAACTTTAGCCAATTCCTTTTTGGCTACCCATTTGAAATGAGCAAAAAGTCTGTATAGCAGTAAAATATCAAAGGCGCTTTGATGGTTGCAAACCATTACGTATGCTTTTCCCCGTTCAATTTTTTCAGTCCCTTCTACTTTGATTCTCCACCCAGGATTTATCCAGATGTAGAAAACAGCCCAAACAGATGAATATTTATGCAACAATACCAATCGTTTATCCCACCAGAAGGTTAAAAGCCATATCACAAAATCAATTAGAAATAACGGAACCGCTGTTACAGCTACAAAAACCCATAAGAATGCCGATATTACTCCACTTATAGCTAGTTTTATCCCCTTCATAACCTTTAATTTTCTGCAAAAATAGCTTTTAGTTGGATTAATTGGTTTTACAGAATACGTTGTTATATTTGTAGGAATGTTATATTTTCAACAATGATAATCTTTACCTTTTAGGAATGAGGCTAATTATGATAATTGTTTGAAGAGCTGTAAATTAGTATCATATTGTATGAAACCCATAAAATTTTTAGAGACATTCTCCTATTGGCTTTTAAGATTAACCTTTGTTGGGTATTTAGTTGTTTCTAACATAGGTTCTTTTAAGCATTTCGATATAGCTGATGTTCATTTCTATTTAACATTGGCGCTTGTGGTTTTTGGGGTACTCCTGGTTATAGGAGGTATGACTAAAAACCAAGGTTTAACCGTGATTTCGTCATTAGGAATATTCCTGATACTAGTTTACAGGGCATTGACTCCTTGGCCTCCGGCTATATCTGACGATTTCTTAATGGAGATGGTTTTGGTGGCGATAGCATTGGTATTTGCAAGCAAGGGGAACTAAATACATTTTTGCATGGTTTGTTTTTGTTATAACATCAATTGGTATTAACTTTGCAGTCAATTCATTAAAATATGATAAAAACGGTCATGCGTTTTATTGCAATACTTTTCATAACTTTTCTTCCAATCCTTTCTATTGCTCAGGAGGCATTAGATACTGTTGTTCTGGTAAGTAACCGAAGGCTTATTTGCAATGTCAAATCGGTAAGTTCAAGCAAGGTTACTATCCTAAAGAAAGGGGCTGCTGCACCTGAAGAACTCTCACGGAAGCAAATCCATAAAATACTCTACGCAAACGGCAGGGTAGAAAAATTCAACGATTTGGCTTTTAAAATGATTGATGAGTCAAACTTTCAGTCGGTTGTTATAACCTCTAACCCTGCCGATGTCGATGGCCTATATATTTATGGTAAGGTAGAATCTGTTTCGGGGAAAAATAGTAAGAATGCCAAATCGGCGGAGAAGAATGCCCGCATTCGCTTGCAGCGTAAGGCCGCTGCCCTTGGCGCAAATTATGTTTTGGTTACAAAAAGCGAAAGCCGAGGTGGTTATCGCGAGGTTCCAACGCATTACTACGAGGGGGTAGCTTATGGTTTTGAACCTCCAAAAAACGAAAACCAAACCCCTCACTAGAGTCAAAACAGTTTACCCATAATTTCTTCAGTTTTATTGGCGAACTTGCTTTTACCTATTTCATTCCTAAGGTATAAGTAGTCGTGTCGTTTCCCTTCCAGTATTTTAGCGAGTTCGCCAACCCAACCATTATTGTCTTGGCGCACCTCAGCTTTTTCAATAATGCCATTGGCTACCCGAAGCAAAAGGGATTCCGATTCAATACCTACCTTTAACTCATAGGTTGCATTGTAGCCATAGTTCCAATTCCAATCCCTGTACTTGCTGATGGCAAGCGAGTTTATTTCTTCTATATCGTTTTTATTGAGTTGGTAAAGCGTTGATTTAAAATACTCAGTTAGAAAATTTGCAAGGGCATTCTCAAATTCTTCAACTGTCGTGGGGTTGATAATAAGTTCGCAGATGTTAATGGTTCGGCTGCGGTTCGATCGTATTGCCCGATCGGTATAGCTATCCTCGTTTGATTTTATGGCTTGATCAAGCCATTGCATGTTGGTATTATACAGGAGTGTGCCGTGGTGCATTACTCTGCTCTTGTACACATGTTCGGCATTTCCCGAAACCTTATAGTCGCCAACTCTAATATCATTTTTTTCACCACGGTATGCCTTTAAGCCTAATGTATGCAAAAAATCGATGATGGGTTGGGTGAAACGCTTAAAATCGACCAAATTGCCTTCGCGTCCATTGAGTATAAAGCTGAAGTTGACGTTTCCCAAATCATGAAAGACCGTTCCGCCGCCCGATAACCTTCTGATTACCGGAATCCCATTACTATTAATAAAGGTATGGTTTAACTCAGCCATCGTGTTTTGGTGCTTGCCAACTATAACCGATGGGGTATTGCGGTATAAAATAATATAGTCATCGTTGCTTTGCTTCAAAAGGTATTCTTCCGAGGCAATATTAAAGTAAGGGTCGTGTGATGGTTGTATTAAAAGCCTCATTTGGATTTTGATTTCTATATAGACCAAAAATAATGATTATCGGGCAACCTTTATCTATTTATTTGGATTAGTTGTATGGGTATAACTTTTCGGGTAATTCATAATAAAATCATAAGTATAAACTAATAAAACCTGATTTGGTTCGTCTGATAAATTCCAGTTTACTATTTTTGCAATCCAAATTGCATTTGTATGACAACTTACGAGAGCAAAGTAGTTGTAATTCGTAGAATGTCGGAGGATATTTTTAAAGTTCTTTCCGATTTTCGGAATTTTACCCCCATGGCAAAGGATAAATTGGAGGAGTGGCAAGCCGATGAGGATAGCTGTAGTTTCAAGTATAAAGGGATGGGTCCATTTGGCATTCGAATAATTGAAAGGGAAGAGTTCAAGACCATAAAGTTTACCGGCGATGAGCAATTGCCCATGCAGTTTTTTATGTGGATACAGCTCAAGGAGGTGGCACCTTACGATACCCGGATGAGAATAACCGTAAAAGCCGAGCTGAATACCATGATGCGCATGCTAATTGGCAATAAACTTAAGGATGGCATCGACACTTTAGCCGATAGCATTGCTGTAGCCTTTAACGCCATTTAAAATCTCATTATATAATAAAGGTAACCTCCTTAAAAGCGAAGGTTCTTATATCGCCTTTTGAGGTTTTCAGAATAAGTTCGCCTGTTGGCTTAATTCCTATGATGGTTGCTTCAAACTCTTCGCCATTGGAGTAATACTTGCACAACAGGTCTTTCCTGTAAATAGCATTTAGGTAATCGTTATCAATGGTAACCCTATTATCTTCAAGTAGTTGAAGGTACCTAGCACCAATACAGTTAACCAGTTCAGGCAAAGCATCTTGGGGGTCAATCTTTTTTCCCGTTTCAAGGAACAGCGAGGTTGGATTTGGCAAATCATCGGGGAAATTAATTTGATTTAGGTTAATGCCAATGCCTACTACCGAAGTTTCCAAATGTTGACCGCTAAAACTATTCTCAATAAGAATCCCGCAAATTTTACTATTACCTATATATATATCGTTAGGCCATTTAATTTTTACCGGTTTACTTTCAATATAGGCTTTTAGCCAATCAGTAACGGCAAGTGCCATGGCCTTAGAAAGGTAAAACTGTTCTGCTACTGGCAAAAAGGTAGGTCGCAGAAGCATGCTAAAGGTGAGGTTTTGCCCCAGTTGGCTTTTCCATGCATTACCTCTTTGGCCCCTCCCTTGTTCCTGATACTCTGCAGCAATTACAATCCCCTCGGCAACTCCCATATTTGCCCGTTGCTGACAAATATCGTTTGTTGACGAAACGCTTTTAAACCATTCTATTCTATATTCCACTGACAATAAATTTTTCCTTTTATGCCTGTTTTATTACGATGATTTTATGGTATAGTTGCAAATTAATGAAAGTAAAGATTGATGTTTAATGGCAGATGTTTGTTATCTTGGTTAATATTTGGTATCTTTAAGGCCAATCATTATTAAAAATTTAAACATTAAGGTTGATATGAATAAAGAAATTTACAAACTTGAACCACAGCGTGTTTGGAAGCACTTCCATAGTTTAACACAAATTCCTCGCCCATCAAAAAGCGAGAAGGCTGTAATTGATTTTGTTGTGAAATTCGGTAAGGACCTAGGCCTTGAAACCATAGTGGATGAGGTAGGGAATGTTATTATTCGTAAACCTGCCACTCCGGGCATGGAAAACCGCAAGGGCGTTGTTCTGCAGGGTCACCTCGATATGGTGCCGCAAAAGAACAACGATAAGGTACACGATTTTCAGAAGGATCCAATTGAGGCTTATGTCGATGGTGAATGGGTTACTGCTAATGGAACTACCCTTGGTGCCGATAATGGTATTGGTGTGGCCGCAGCCATGGCCGTATTGGAGGCAACCGATTTGCAGCACGGTCCCATTGAGGCTCTTTTCACAATAGATGAGGAAACCGGAATGACTGGTGCTTTTGGTCTTAAACCCGGTTTGCTCAAAGGCGACATTCTAATTAATATGGATTCCGAGGACGAAGGTGAGCTCTACGTGGGTTGTGCCGGTGGGCTTGATGCAAATATTGAGTTTGCCGCTAAACTTGAATCGGTTCCTCAGGGCTCTACCGCTTATAAACTTGCCATTACAGGGCTTAAGGGTGGACACTCGGGCATGGATATTAACCTTGGTCGTGGAAACTCCATTAAACTCCTTTTCCGCTTCCTTTACAATGCTGAAAAAGAATTCCAAATCCGCATTGCATCAATCGATGGGGGTAGCTTACGCAACGCTATTCCTCGCGAAGCCTTTGCTGTGGTTGTAGTACCCGCCAATAAGGCAAAAGCCTTTGAGGATGCTGTAAAAAATTATGAAGGGATTTACAAATCGGAGTTTGCCCTTAGTGAACCCTCGCTATCATTCACTTTCGAAAAAACATCTAACCCTTCAAAGGTTATTGATTTACAAACCCAGTCAAAAGCTATAAGAGCCTTCTTTGGTTGCCCTAATGGCGTGGTTCGAATGAGCGATTCAATCCCCGGGTTAGTTGAAACATCCAATAACCTGGCTCGTGTATTTACCGATGGTGAAATGATAAAGGGTCAATGCCTGCTGCGGAGTTCAGTTGATACATCAAAGGATGCTTTAGCTCAGAAAATGGCTGCTATTTTTGAACTCGCCGATGCTAAAATTGAGTTTACTGGCGGTTACCCCGGTTGGAAACCCAACCCAAGTTCTGCCATTCTTAAGGTAATGCAGGATGTTTACAATAAAAAGTTTGGAAAGATACCTGAGATTAAAGCAATTCATGCCGGTTTAGAGTGTGGTTTGCTTGGTGGGGTTTACCCCAACTGGGATATGATTTCGTTTGGTCCAACCATTCGTCACCCTCACTCACCCGATGAAAAAGTGAATATTGCATCGGTTCAAAAATTCTGGGATTTCTTAGTTGAAACCCTCAAGAATATCCCCGTAAAGTAGATATTTGGAGAAAGTATAGATTAAAGGGGCATCAAGCCCCTTTTTCTATTAGCCTTTTATTATTCTATTCCTATATATATCGATGTTAATCTTTATAAACTACATTGATTTGTTGCATATGGTTCTTGAAAATTATTACGTAATGCAGTAAATTTAACAGCAAAGTTTTTAGTTTTTTACCGCCAACATTAAATGCATTAACTGTTAATATCTAACTTTATGCAGAATTGGGTAGAAGTTGTTTCAAAGTATAACTTTCCTGACCATCCTAAAAGTTGGTGGCAGGTGATAAATTCCGTTGTTCCATATGTTGGCCTATGGGTGGCAATGTACCATAGCCTTAAAGTATCGTATTGGTTAACATTGGCCCTATCGCTTTTAGCCGCAGGCTTTCTTGTTCGTATTTTCATCATCTTTCACGACTGCGGGCATGGATCGTTTTTTCGTAGCGAAAAGCTAAACCGACTGGTGGGTATTCCACTTGGTTTACTGGTATTTACCCCTTACCATCGCTGGCATCGCGATCATTTCATACACCATTCAACTGTGGGTAACCTCGATAAACGTGGAATTGGTGATGTTGAAACTTTAACGGTTAAGGAATACCTTGAACTATCAAAGTGGGGTAAAATTAAATACAGAATGTATAGGCATCCGCTATTCCTTTTCGGTATAGCGCCAATTTTGCTTTTCCTTATCCAGCACAGAATACCAAAATCGTACATGTCTTTCAAACAGCGGATGTATGTTTATCTTTCCAATGCCGCCATCGTTGGTACAATTATTCTTTTGATGTGGTGGATAGGTTGGCGAGAGTATATCCTGATCCAATTACCTATTATTTATTTTGCATCAATTGCTGGCGTTTGGCTTTTTTATGTTCAGCATCAGTTCGACAGGGTAGTTTGGAAGCGTTCACAGGAATGGAATTATCAATCGGTTGCATTAGAGGGCAGTTCGTTTCTTAAACTCCCTAGTATTTTGCAATGGTTTAGCGGAAATATCGGATATCATCATATACACCACTTGAGCCCACGAATTCCCAACTATAAACTTCAGAAATGCCACGAGGAGAACGAAATATTTTCATCCATAAAGCCCTTGACATTTAAAGAGATTATGCGAGCATTCAAGTTAAGATTGTGGGATGAAGAACGCAATAAACTTATTTCTTTTGATGAGTTAAAAGTTTGATAATATATTCCTTCACTATATTATGTGTATGATTAACAACACATTAATGCCTTGGTAGGATACACGTTTTTAATCGTTTAACTTGAGTTGAGTTTTTTGTAGCAAAAAATGTTTCTATTTTTTTATTTTGACTGCTGTTGATAGTCAATAACATGTAATTTTTTTGTAAAATATTTCTTTTTTTTTCGTTAAACTATTTGCGTAATTAAAACGGAGTTGTTACTTTTGCACCCGCTTTCGGACGGAGAGCGGCGCGCGGGGAAGAGGGGGAGAAAAAATTGATAAAAATTTTTGGGGGATACCCCTTGCGCGGGAGGGAAAAAGTGCTTACCTTTGCAGCCCTGTTCGGAGGAGCGGGCCGGAAGGTTTAAACGGAGTTGACACG
>Ga0078972_1007096_pt1 | contig 25480 bp, 19 predicted proteins | sample YelNatPaOPGAMG01_FD_67568 | JGI IMG/M metagenome (GOLD analysis project Ga0078972, IMG submission 67568) | Hot spring thermophilic microbial communities from Obsidian Pool, Yellowstone National Park, USA - OP-RAMG-01 (SPADES assembly) (version 2) | ecosystem: Environmental > Aquatic > Thermal...
CGATTTGGCTAACACCCGCCCGAAGATCGTCCACCCGAACCGCTCGTGGCACCTCAGCCGGCCGATTTCCGCGTGCGGTCGTCCGCTAACGACGGATTACGGGCAGGTGCGGCCCGCTCTGGCGTTTACCCCGGCCTTGTATGATGGGGGCAAAGTGGCACTTATAACGGTTTCCGGCCGGCCCGGGTGCCGCCACGAAGAGGTGGCGCGGCTGGCCGCGCAGATTCTGGAATTCGAGCTCGTGACCGAAACGCGCCTCGGTGCGCTCATGGAGGAGGAATTCGGCCGCGAGACGCGTATTCCGGACAAGGCGTACGCGCCGGCGGTCACGTCAATAATCGCGGGCCTGGCCACGACGCACAATCTGGTCGTTTCGGCGAACGGCTGCGAGTTCCTGTTCAAGGACTTCCCATCGGCGCTGCGCGTGCAGACGGTTGCGCCGGAATCGCGCCGCATCGGCGCGATCATGCTCGAGAACAGGCTGGACCGGTCTGCCGCGCGCGAGCTCCTCAGACAGCTCGAAACGGATCTGCACGAGGTTAGCAAACGGCGCTTCGGCCGCGTCTGGCCGCCGCCGCACGCCTTCGACCTGATCTTCAGCACCGAGGCGCTCGACCCCTACCAGATCGCCGAACTCATCCGCGACGCCGCGGCCATGCGCGGGCTTCCCGAGCAGGGGCTGCTGTCGCCGCAGGCCGAAGCCCACGTCCAGTTCCAGGCGCGGCTGAAGCTTTCGAAATACGGCATCGAGCCGCCGGCCAAGGCAGCTATCGTGCACAAGCCGTTCGCACACCCGAGCGAGCAAACCTTCGCTCACCTGCTCGATTTTTACCGGATCGCCTGGGAATACGAGCCGCGCAGCTTCGCGATCAGGTGGGATGAGCAAGGCCGAATTGTCGAGGCGTTTACACCGGACTTTTACCTGCCGGAATTCGACATGTACGTCGAACTCACGACCATGAAGCAGTCGCTTGTGACAAGGAAGAACCGCAAGGTCAAACTGCTGCGCGAGAATTATCCTAACATCAACGTGCAGGTGTTCTATCAGAAGGACATCGAGGACCTGATTTTCAAGTACGGCCTCGCTGAGCGTACCATCAGGTTGTAGCGCGTTATGAACCTCGAGATCGAACGGATTCTGTTCACCGAAGAGCAAATCCAGCAGCGCATTCGGGAAGTGGCGGCGGAGATATCGGAGCGCTACCGCGGGCGCGAGCTTAAGCTTATCAGCGTGCTGAAAGGCTCGGTGTTCTTCCTGACGGCGCTCGCGCGCGCGATCGAGGTTCCCGTAAAGATCGATTTTCTTTCAATCTCGAGTTTTTCGACCAAGACCTCGGCCCCGGGCCTGGTGCGGATCTCGAAGGACCTCGACGACAGCATAGAGGGCGAAGACGTGCTGCTGGTGGAAGACATCATCGACACCGGCTTTACGGCGCGCTACCTGCTGCAAAACCTGGCGGCGCGCGGGCCGAACTCGCTTGCAGTGTGCACGCTGCTGGACCGCACGTCGCGGCGCATCGTGCTTATCCCCGTCGAGTTCAGGTGCTTCGAGATACCGGACCGTTTCGTCGTCGGCTTCGGGCTCGACTACCGGCAGTTGTACCGGAATCTCGGATACATAGCCGTTGTAAAGCCGGAACACCAGCCGTAGAGACGACTATCGCCGGCGCAGCCAATCGTCGATGAGCCGGGCGGCGCGCGCGCCTTCCGCCACGGCCTGCACGACGGTTGCTCCGCCGTTCACGATATCTCCGGCGGCGAAGACGCCGGGGCGAGTTGTCTGGAAGTTGTTCTCGAGCGTGCGCACAAGGCCGGAGGGCGTAAGCTCGACGCCTTTGAGCGCGGCGGCAAGATCGTCGTCCACCTGCTGCCCCAGAGCTTCGATTGCCAGCGTGGCCGGGAGCACGTGTTCGGTGCCGGGAATGGGTTCGGGTGTGCGGCGCCCGCCGGCGCCGGGCGCGCCGAGCCGCGTGCGGACTACCTTGACGCCCGTCAGCCGGCCGGCGCGGTCCGCGACGTAATCGACGGGTGCGGTCAGCACGAGGAAGTTCACGCCGGCGGCAATGGCTGCGTCCCGCTCGTTCGGCCACGCGGGCATTTCGGCGAACGAGCGGCGGTAGACGATGGATACGTCCGATGCTCCCGTGCGCTTCGCGGAAACGGCCGCATCAATTGCCGTGTTGCCGCCGCCGAGGACGAGCACCGTGCCGGAGCACGGCGCGCCCCGCCTGGCGCACGCCAGGAACTCGATTGCGCCGGTAAGGCCGGATGCGGGCCGCGCGGCGCCGGGCAGCGGCACGGATTTGCCGAGGCCGAGCGCGATCAGCACGGCGTCGAAACCTTCCGCGAGCACGTCGTCGAGCGTGTACTTGGCGCCGAGGCGAACCAGCGCGCGGTACTCGGCGACGCCGCTCGAGGAGAGGACATCCTGCGCCTCCCGTTGCATGATCGGTTCGGGAAGACGGTCAGCCGGAATAGTCTCCTGCGCTGCGCCGCCATAGGCGGAGCCGCGGTCGAACATTACGACGCGGTGCCCGGCGCACGCCAGCGCGGAGGCGGCGGAAATGCCGGCCGGCCCGGCGCCCAATACGGCGACGCGTTTGCCCGAGAAGGCGGCAATGGGGCGCGGCCCCCCGGCCCACCCTTCCTCGACGGCTTTGCGCGAGATCCAGCGCTGCAAGTGCCGGATTGGGACGGGCTCGCCGTAGTGGCGGTTGATGCAGCGCGATTCGCAAAGCGTTTCGGCCGGGCAGACAAAGCCGCAGACAGCGGCGAGCACGTTGCGCGAGCGCAGGGTTTCGTAAGCGTCGCGGTGCCGCCCGGCGGCGATATGGCCGATGAACTCGGGAATGGGAACCGCCGCCGGGCAGCCCGCGATGCAAGAAGGATCGTTGCACTGCCGGCACGCGGCGGCCATTGCCGCGATCGTGTCGGGCGCGTTCGCGCGGCCTTCCTTGTAGATGGGCTCGTAGATCGCGGCATCTCGCGGCACGCAGCCGGCGCGCCCGCCGTCGCGCATGATCTGCGTGCAGGCGGAGCAGGCGACGCACACGCGTTCCGGGTCGGGCGCGCGGCCCGCGGCGACTTCAAGCGGAAGATCCGGATACGCGAACGCCATCCGGCCGAGACCGACCAGCGATACCCATCCGTTCCGCACCGATGCCGCGGCCACGTTCGGCAAAAACTGGCGCAGCCAGGAGTAGCCGCCGCCCACAACGAGCATATCGGGGAACTCCTCCTGTATGCGGCGCACGACGGAGATGAAGCGCGCCACGCCCGAGAGCGGGTTCTCATCGGGCACGGGCGCGCCGGCAACGGGCAGGTCGAAGGGCCTGTTAACGTGCGGGTTGTAGTAAGGGTTGCCGATAGTGATGTTCACCAACGGCGCACCCGTGGAGCGGAGAAACCGGATCAGCTCGATGGGTTCGGAAAGATCCGGCCTGGATGCGTCTTCGCGGTCCACGCCGAAGCCGTACGGATACGGCATGGCGTCGTAAACGTTCATGCGCGAGGTGACGATAAGGCCGGGCACGGCATCGCGGATTTTGCCGGCGACGTTGCGGAAGAATCGTGTGCGGTTCTCGAACGGCCCGCCGTAGCGGCCTTCGCGCGTGTGCGAGGCATGCAACTCGGAGACGAGATAACGGTGGCAGGCCTTGATATCGACCGCGTCGAAGCCCGCGGCGCGGGCGTACCGCGCGGCGGCGACATAGGCGTCTTCGAGGCTTTCGAGTTCGCCGTCGGTGATGAGCGGGTAATCGGGACCGAGCTTGTGTAACGGGTCGAGATACGGCGAGCGGTGCGCGATGATGGGGCGCGGCGCCCGCTCCGGGCGGCTGTACCGGCCGGAGTGAGTCAACTGGACGACCGTGAACGGACGCGCGGGCGCGGCGGCGTGCGTCTCTTCGAGCATGCGCGCAAACGCCGGTAGTGTTTTCTCATGAAGCCAGAGCTGGCGCGGATTGGCGCGTCCCTCGGGGACGACCGCGGTTGCCTCGAACCACAGCAGTCCGGCGCCGCCCGCGGCGAAACGGCGGTAGCGGCGGAGCGTGAGTTCGCCGGGCGCGCCGTCCGGCGTGCCGTCGCAGCCCTCCATAGGAAGTATGGCGAAGCGGTTGGGCAGGCGCATGCCGCCGCGTTCGACGGGTGAGGCCAGAGGCGAGGTGTCGCTGCCGGCCTGAATGTCGAGGCCGAGGCCCGCAATGGCCGCGCGCAGTTCGTCGAGCGAATGAAACCGGAATGGCTCGTGGCCGCCCATGAGAGCTTATTATCGCCCCGTGGGCACTCCTGTTTCGGCGAAGTGCCGGGGTGTTCCGGTCCGCTACACTGGGCTAAAGGAGGGGCGCGCCGCATGTCCGCCGAGGATCGCCGGCTTGAAGAGCACCGCCGCGGCGAGAAGAACTGGAAGCTGTGGGGCCCTTACGTTTGCGAGCGCGAGTGGGGAACGATCCGCGAGAACTACGGCAGCGACCAGAACTACTGGGAGCACTTTCCGCACGACCAGGCGCGCAAGCGCGCGTATCGCTGGGGCGAGGACGCCATCGCCGGCTTCTCTGATGAGAAACAACTGGTCTGTTTTGCGCCGGCGTTCTGGAACGGGCGCGACCCCATCCTCAAAGAGCGTCTCTTCGGCGTCACGAGCAACGGCAACCATGGGCCCGATGTGAAAGAGGTTTACTACCACCTGGACGCCACGCCCACGCACTCGTACATGCGGTTCCTGTACCGCTATCCACAGCGGGAATACCCTTATGCACTGCTCGAAAGCGAGAACAAGAATCGCTCGCGCACCGACCCCGAGTACGAAATTGTGGACACCGGCGTTTTCGACGAGCAGCGCTACTGGGACATTGACATCGAGTACGCGAAGGCAGACGAGGCGGACATCCTGGTGCGCATCACCGCTACGAACCGCGGGCCGGAAGACGCGGTTTTGCACATGCTGCCGACCGTTTGGTTCCGTAACACCTGGAGCTGGAAGCGCGATGCCGAACGGCCGTGGCTGAAGGCGTCCGACGGCGGCATCGAACTGCACCACGCGGGCGCCGGCGATTACCGCTTTGCCGTGGAACACGCCGGAACGCTTCTCTTCACGGATAACGAGACAAACGAAAACGAGCTGCCGGACCTGGCCACGGGCGGACGGGTCTTCAAGGACGCGTTCCATCGCCTGATAGTGAACGGCGACGAAAGCGCGGTAAACCCCGACGAACGCGGAACAAAGGCGTGCGCCTGGGTGAAGTTGCGCGTCGCAGCGGGGGAGTCGCAGACGGTCCGGGCGCGGCTGTGGCGCGGCGGAGAGCGCGGGGACGCATTCGCGGGTTTCGACGAGGTCTTCAACCAGCGCAGGAGCGAAGCGGGGGAGTTCTTCAGGCACACGCTCGGAACGGAGAAGCCACCGCCGCTTGCGACGCTCGAGCGGCAGGCGGTATCCAGCCTGTTGTGGTCCAAGCAGTACTGCTACTTCTCGGCCCGCGAGTGGCTGGATGGCGATGTGGTGAATGCGCCCGCGCAAGCCGGCCGCGCGGAGCTGGGTGCGAGCTGGGGCAATCTGTTTTGCGACGACATCCTGATCACACCCGACAACTGGGAATACCCGTGGTGGTACTCGTGGGATCTCGCCTTTCACACGCTGCCAATGGCGCTGGTGGACCCTGGCGAGGCCAAGCAGCAGCTCCTCGGCTTTCTCAGCCACCGTTTCGCGAGCGCCGATGGACAGGTGCCGTCCAACAATCTCCGTCTGAGCGAGCCGGCTCCGCCCGTACACGCCTGGGCCGCGTGGAGAGTCTTCGACCTCGAGCGCCGCCGCACCGGCAAGCCCGACCACGACTTCATCGCGGCCGTTTCGGACCGCATGCTGATGCATCTGGCGCGCTGGGGCACGCAGCTCGACGCCGGCGGCACGCACATCTACACCGGCGGTTTCCTGGGCATGGACAACATAGGGATCATCGACCGCCGGAACCCGCCGCCCATGGGGGGCGCGCTCGAGCAGGCGGATGCGACGGGCTGGGCCGCGTTCCTGACGCTCAGCCTGTTCCGCATCGCAGTGGAGCTGATTCCCGAGCGGCCTTCGTATCGGGATACGGCGGTGCTGCTGCTGGACCACTTTCTGCGCATCCGCGATGCGCTCAACGGACCGGACGGGCTGTGGTCCGAGGGCGACTGCTTCTACTTCGATCGCGTTCTCCTGCCCGATGGGCGGAAGATTCCGCTGCGGTGTTTTTCCATGGTGGGTTTAGTGCCTATGTTCGCCACGGAGGTGTTCGAAGCGGGCGACGAAGAGGGGTTGAGCGCGATCGCGGACGATATCGAGTGGCTGGTGCGGAACCGCCCGTATGCGGCCGGGCCATTGCGGGATTTCACCCACCCCGCGCGGAAACGGCTGCTGTGCCTGGTGCCGCCTGAGCGCATGAGGACCGTGTTCGACCGCGTTCTCGATCCGGCGCAGTTCCTGTCGCCGCACGGCATACGCTCGCTGTCGCGTTTGCACGCGCAGCGCCCGGCGTTCGTGAGATTCGAGGATTTCGAGGCAAGCATCCGCTACGAGCCGGCCGAGACGACGAGCGATATATTCTCTGGGAATTCGAACTGGCGCGGGCCGGTGTGGTTCCCCGTAAACTACCTGCTCATCCGGGCAATCGCCAGCGCGGGCCGGTGCTTCGGTAACGCATTTTGCGTAGACCTGCCGTCCGGCGACGGGCGCTGCGTGCCGCTCGATGAGGTGGCGCGAAACCTGGCCGAGCGGCTGATAAAGCTGTTCGTGCCCGGACCGGACGGGCGGCGGCCGGAGTTCAAAGAGAGGCTTCTTTTCGACACGGACCGGCATTTCCGCGAATACCCGCTATTTTACGAGTATTTCGACGGAGACACCGGCGTGGGTCTCGGAGCGAGCAGCCAGACGGGCTGGACGGCCCTTGTGGCGAATCTTGTCGAAGAGTTCGGCGCCTGAGGCGCTCAGTCCTTCAGCGAAGGCACGGGTGGGCGCATTTTGTGCCAGTCCGTGCGTTTCTGGAACTCGCCGGCGACGGCGAGCAGTGTATTCTCCGTAAACGGCCTGCCTACAAGCTGGATGCCGACGGGCAATCCGCCGGCGAACCCGCAGGGGAGGAAAACCGCGGGCAGCCCGGCAAGGTTTCCGGCGGCGGAAAGCGCCGAGAGGCCGCGCCGCGAGGGCGCCGGGCGAGCAGGCCGGGCGTCGAGCGGCGCATCCACCGTCGGAGCCGGGCCGAACATAGCGGGGGAGACGAGTATGTCGAAATCGATGAAAAGCGCGCGCAAAGCGTCCTGCGCCAGGCGGCGAATGCGCATGGCTTTCAGGTAGTCCTTGGCGCGAACATCGATGGCCGCCTTGAGCCGGGCAGCCTGCTCCCGGTCGGGAAGCTCGTCTACACGGCCCCCGGCGATGAGCGGTTCGAAAACGGCCGCCGCTTCGGAGGCGATGATGTACCCGATGACGAGTTCGTATGGGTAATCGGGCAACTCGGTTTCCGCCATCGGGCATCCGATGCCGCCGAGCACTTTCAGCGCTTCTCGAAAGGCGGGCTGAGCGGAGGGTTCGGCCCACTCTTCAACATCCACGGCGGCGAAGCCGATGCGCGTATCCTCGAACTTGCGCGCGTACTGGGGAACGTAGTGGAAGCCCTTTCCGGCCGAGCCGGGGTCCTTCGAGTCACCGCCAGCAATAGCCTGCAACACTATGCCGCAATCCTCGGCCGAGCGCGCCATGGGGCCGATCTTATCGAGGGTCCAGGAGAGCGCCATAGCGCCGTAGCGGCTGACCAGGCCGTAGGTTGGGCGCACGCCGGTTATGCCGCAGTAGGCGCAGGGGGTCATAATGGAGCCCCAGGTCTCCGAGCCGAGCGCGAACGGCACCAGGCCCGCCGCCACCGCACTGGCGGGCCCGCTGGATGAGCCGCCGGACCAGCGTGTGACGTCCCAGGGATTCAGTCCGGGGCCGAACATGGATGCCGACGCATAACCGTAGCCGCAGCCGCCGGCGAGCGCCACCATTGCGAGCTTCCCGATAAGAGGGGCGCGCGCCTTCTCGAGCCTGGCGATGGGGGTGGCGTCGTAATCGAAAATCTGGCCGGCGTAGGGAGGAGCGCCCCATGTCGTGGGTTTGCCCGCGGCACTAAGCAGGTCTTTGGCGGCGTACGGGATTCCCTGTAGCGGGCCGCGCAGCCGGCCGCGCTTGATCTCGTCGTCGGCTTCGCCGGCGGTATCGAGCCCGCGTTCGCGAAGCGAAAGCGCGAGTGCGTTATATCGCGGTCCGAGCTTCTCGAGGCGTTCCGAAAAGGCGCGCGCCAGATCGGCGGCGGAGATGTCCCCCGCCCGGAGCCCGGCACTCAGTTCGGCTATGCCGGCGAAGAAGATATCGCCGCCAAATGTCCTTCTCATGCACGGAACTCGAATGCCGGTTCGGTCGCCATCGGCAGGTCGTACTTAGCGATCGCTGCGGTGCTCTCGCGAACGTCCTCGATTGCCTTTTGCAGCACGTCATCGGGCCCGGCAGCGGCGCGAGCAACCGCCGCTCCCGCCACTCCCGCCACCGCGCCCGCCAGTTCCCTGCGGGTCATTTTCATGTCCCAACATTATAGGCCGGACGCGCCGGAGCGCCAGCCGTCCGGCGACGTTTTGATTGCATAACCGGAAAACGGGCTCTAGAATGCGTACAGCAGGGGGATGTGCGGCGGAGTTTTTGTCCGCCGGGGGGTGACCACTGGGAGATTTACATCCAGATATGGCTTGTTTTACGCGCGCGCGCTTTGCGGAGATTGCTTACGCACGTCCACGCGCCTGACGCGGCGAATAAGTATGCCAGATGACGCGCAACCTACGAATTCGCGCGGCGGTGCAAGCAGCGCCCCCGACGTGCGGGAAATTATCGAGCTCCTCGAAAAATGCCCCGATATTGTCGCGCGGCTGGACGCAGGACTCCGCTGCACCTTTGTGAATCCGGCGGTAGAGCGGTCGCTGGGCCGGCCGCGTTCGGATTTTATAGGTAAAACACCGGCCGAGGCGGGGCTGCTGCGCCTTCATGAATACGTGCTCCTGGCCCTTAGAACCGGGCAGTACAGGTGCGAAGACGTGCCGGTCAGCGTGCCTTCGGGCGAACTGGAGTTTGAAATTCACATTAACGTAGAGAGAGCCCCCGGGGGCGGGGTTCAGGCAATATTCCTGGTGGCGCGCGACGTCACCGAGCGCCGGCGGCTCGAGCGCGCGCTGCGGGAAAACGAACGTCAGTTCAGAATGGTGCTGGCAAACTCGCCGGTGACGGTTTCGACCAGCGATGGCGAACTCCGATATACGTGGATCTTCAACCCTTACCCCGTGTTCGCCGGCGCACAGGTGCTCGGCAGGCGCGATGACGAGCTTGCGCCCGAAGCCGAGGTGCGCGAACTTGTGGCGCTGAAGCGGTCCGTTCTGGAGCAGAACGCCGGGCGCCGGGCGGAAATTCGCATCGGCGCCGGAGAGAACGCGCGCTGGTACGACGCTATCGCGGAGCCGGCGCGCGACGATAGCGGGGCGGCGGTCGGCGTCCGGGTGGCGGCCACCGACATCAGCGACCGCAAGCGGGTTGAAGAGGCCCTGCGCGAAAGTGAAGCGCAGCACCGGCTGCTTGCCGAGGCGGCGCCGCAGATGATTCTGACAAAGTCGCCGGACGGCACGGCGGAGTTCGTGAACCGCGCCTGGACGGAGTTCAGCGGCCTGTCCGCCGAAGAGACGGCGCGCGCAGGCCTGTTCGCGCTCATGCACCCGGACGACCGGCCGCGGGCTCTGGCCGAACTGGACAAGGCAATAGAGCGCAAAGAACCCTTCCAGATCGAATGCCGCATGCAGCGGCGCGACAAACGGTACGTATGGGTTCTGGCCTGGGGCGCGCCGGTGAAGAGCCGCGAGGGGGAGGTGGTGAAGTGGATCACCACGATGCAGGACATCGAAGAGCGCAAGCAGGCTCAGGAGCGGATGGCGCACGCGCGCCGCATGGAGACGATCGGCGTGCTCGCGGCCGGAATCGCCCACGACTTCAATAACCTGCTGACGGGCGTCCTCGGCAACGCGAGTCTGGCGCTGGAGTCGGCGCCGCCGGGCGATCCCAACCGCCGCTTTCTAAACGCAATCCTTACGCACGGCGAACGAGCGGCGGAGCTTACGCGGCAGATGCTTGCTTTCGCCGGAAAGGGCCGGTTCATACTGAGGCCGGTGGACCTGGCTGCGGCGGCCAGGACGGCGCTCGACGCGGTGCGCAGAACCATTTCGCCGGCGATTCAAGTTCGCGAGGATTACGCACCCGGAACACCCGTAATAGAAGGCGACGCCGAACAGATCGAGCAGATGGTGAAGAACCTGATAGTGAATGCCGCCGAAGCGCTGGACGACAATCCGGGCGAGATGCTTGTCCGTACCAGACCCGTGCTGGTGGACGGCGACCACCTGCGCCAGACCAAGCTGGCTATCCAGCCCGGCGACTACGCCGGGCTCGAGGTGCACGATACGGGACCGGGGATGGACAGAGCGACTGTAGAGCGCATTTTCGAGCCGTTCTTCAGCACCCGATTCCCCGGCCGGGGGCTGGGGCTGGCGGCGGTTCAAGGCATCGCGCATGGCCACCGCGGGGCTACCCTGGTGCGAACGGCTCCCGGCGTCGGCACGCGTTTCTGCGTGCTGCTTCCCGCGCGCGAGCAGGCCGCGTGCCGCGCCTGCATGGCCGGGGACGGCGCGCGCGGCCAGGAGACCGTGCTGGTTGTGGACGAAGACGATGACGCGCGCGAGGTGGCGCGGGAAGCGCTGGCGCGCTATGGATACAGGACGTTGGCCGCGCACGGCAAAAGCGATGGAATCGATCTGTTCCGCCAGAACCCCGGCGATGTCGCCGTGATACTGCTCGGCGTGGGCGAGGATCACCATGCAGCCGAAGAGACGCTTCTGGGGCTCAAGACTGTGAGTGAAAACGTTCCCGTGCTCATTTCGAGCGCGCACAGCGAGCCCGGGACCCGCCGCCGCTTCAGCCGGCACTACGTGGCCGGGTTCATCCAGAAACCGTATGCGGCCGCGGCGCTGGCACGGCACGTGCGCGCGGCGATCGAACAGCGCAGCGTGTGAGCGGATATCATCTAAAGCAGCCATGAAGCTGCATCTCGCTGTGCTGGCGATTGCGCCGCTCGCCGCAACCGGCCAGACCCCGGACGCGCGCTCGTTCGTGCCGCGGCTGGAAAAGAATCTGGAGCAGAACATTCTCTCGTTCTGGTACCCGAAATCGCTGGACAAGGTGAACGGCGGGTACACGATAAGCTACAACGCGAAGGGCGAGCCGAATCCGAAGGCGTCGAAGGGGATCGTGACGCAGTCGCGCCAGGTGTGGCTCTTCTCACGTGCGGCACGCGAAGGATACCGCCGCGCCGAGATGATCGAGGCCGCCGCGCACGGGTTCCGCTTCCTGCGCGACCGCATGTGGGACAAGAAGAACGGCGGGTTCTACTGGGAAGTGGACGCGGCGGGCAACCCGAAGCTCGCGAGAAAGCACATGTACGGGCAGTCGTTCGCATTGTACGGACTTTCGGAGTACTATCTCGCATCGCACGACAAAGAGGCCCTGGACCTTGCAAACAAGCTGTTCGCTCTGATGGAAGAGCACGCGCACGACGCCGAATACGGCGGCTACCGCGAGGACTTCAACGCGGATTGGACCGAGCCGCCGGCCAATGAAATGAACCCGATGGGGGTCACGCCCGCGATCAAGCTGATGAACACGCACCTGCACCTGATGGAGTCGGTGACGGCGTACTACAGGGCATCGAAATCGCCACTGGCGCGCGAGCGGCTTATCGAGCTGATCAACATCGAAACGAACGCGGTAGTCCGCAAGCGCCTGACGGCGTGCTCGGACAAGTACAAGCGCGACTGGACGCCGCTTCCGGGTCCCGATAACGCGTGGGAGCGGGTTTCGTACGGGCACGACCTGGAGAACATCTGGCTCATCACGGACGCGTGCGAGGCGGCGGGCATCTCGCCGTGGCCGTTCGCCGACCTGTTTCGGGATCTGTTCGAATACTCGCTCAAGTACGGCTACGACGGCGTGAACGGCGGCTTCTTCAACACCGGGGAGCGCAACAAACCCGCCGACGACCGCGTGAAGACTTGGTGGGTACAGGCCGAGGCTGCGGTTAGTTCGCTTTACATGTATCGCATGACCCACGATCCGGCTTACTGGAACGTGTTCGCGAAGACTTACGAGTTTATCGACAGATATCAGACGGATTGGAAAACCGGCGAGTGGCATCCGAACGTTTCGCCTGAGTTAAAACCGTACGGCGCGAAGGCGGACATCTGGAAGGGTGGATACCACAACGGGCGCGCGATGATGGAGTGCCTGCGGCTCCTCAAGAGGATGTGAGCGGCGCCGCGCCCCTGCCCGCTGCGCAAACGCCGGCGCTGCCCCGGCAGGCCGGTCCGTCGAGTGGATATGCTCCGTTCCAGCGAGCCTGGCCACGCTCCGCCGCAACGCTGCCTCCGTGCCGGACCGGGCTGCCGGAAACGCGGCCGCCGTTCCGGCCGGAGAAACGCCTGAAACGATCGCGACCGTGTCCGGGTCGTGGCCGAACCAGCGCCCAAGATCAGTGCTGGGAGCCACCTCTTTGCGGAGGCTCTAGCCGTACCGGCCCTCGATGTAGTCCGCCGTGCGGCTGTCGCGCGGCGTAAGGAACAGGTCCTCGGTGCGCGCGTGCTCGACAACTTCGCCGAGCAGCATGAACGCCGATTCGTGGCTCACGCGCCGCGCCTGCGCCATATTGTGCGTGACTATCAGGATGGTGTACTGGCCGGCGAGCGTCAGCATCAGATCTTCGATGCCCAGCGTGGCTTCGCTGTCGAGCGCCGAGCAGGGCTCGTCCATCAGGATCACCGCGGGCTTGAGCGGAAGCAGGCGCGCGATGCACAGCTTCTGCTGCTGGTCGAGTTGCAGCGTGGTGGCCCGCGTGTGCAGGCGGTCCTTCAGGTCGTCCCAGAGCATCACTTCCCGCAGCGCTTTCTCGACCGCCTCGTCCAGGTCGGGTTTCCTGAGGCTGCGGAAGGGGGAATGTGTACGCAGGCCGAAGACGACGTTCTCGTAAACCGAGATCGGGAGCGGGTTCGGGCGCTGGAACACCATGCCCACAGCCTTGCGCAACTCGAACAGCGAGACGCCGGGCGCGTAGATGTTCTCGCCGAGGACGCGGATTTCCCCGCTCGTCCGCACGTACGGGAAGCGCTCGTTGATGCGGTTGAAGCAGCGCAGCAGCGTCGTTTTGCCGCATCCCGAGGGGCCGATGAGCGCGGTTATCCGGCCGCTGCGAATGTTGAGACTCACGTCTTTTAGGGCCCGGAAGGCTCCGTACCACAGGTTCAGCCCGTGTGTCTCGATGCTGAACTCCGCCTCGGTGTTCGTCTGTATGGTGGCGCTCATCCGAACATCCCGTTTACGTATGCGTAGGTCTTCTCGCTGGCGGGGTTGTTCGAGAAGATCACCTCGGAGCGGTCGATCTCGACAATCTCACCGTTGTGAAGGAACGCCGTGCGCGCAGCCACGCGGCGCGCCTGCTGAACCAGGTTGGTCACGAGTATGATTGCCATCTGCGAGCTGAGTTCCGCAAGCGCCTCCTCGATGCGCATCGTCGTGACGGGATCTATTGCGATCGAGAATTCGTCGAGGCAGAGCACCTCGGGGTCGTGCGAGAGAGCGCGCGCGATAGTGAGCCGCTGCTGCTGCCCTCCGGAAAGGCGCGTCCCGAGGCTGTGCAGGCGGTCCTTTACTTCGTCCCAGAGCGCGGCTTGACGGAGGCAGCGTTCAACCCGCCGCTCGAGTTCGCGGCGGTCGCGGATACCCGCCATTCGCGGCGCGAACGCCACGTTGTCGAACACCGAAAGCGGCAGTCCCACTGGCAGCGGAGCAACCATTCCGACGCGCCGCCGCAGCGCGTGTACGTCGCGCATGCCGCGCACGTCCTCGCCGCCCAGTTTCACCGTTCCCGAGATTTTTACGCCGGGGATGTCGTCGAGAGTGCGATTGATGGCCTTCAGCAGCGTCGTCTTGCCTGAGTGCGCGGGGCCGATGATGCCCAGAATCTCATGGCGGCGCACCGAAAGGGAAACGCCTTTCAGAGCCTCGCGGCCGGCGTAGGACACGCGCAAATCCGAGATTTCGACTGCTGTTGCGCTTACCATTTCTTTTGCGAGCGGAGCCACACGCGCAGGCCGATCGAAAGCGCGTTGACGGCCAGCACAGTGCCGAGCAGAACCACGGCCGTTGCGTACGGTATGGCCTTCGGTACGTCAGGCACCTGCGTGGAGATGGTGAACAGATGCATGGAGAGCGCCATGCACTGGTCCAACGGGTGGTAGGCGAAGACGTCGCCGCCGCGGATGGCTTTGAAAAACACGGCGCCGGTGAACATGATGGGCGCCGTTTCGCCCGCCGCCCTCGACACCTCAAGAATGACGCCGGTCAGCATGCCGGTTACCGCGTTCGGCATCACTACGTGGCGTATCGTTTGCCAGCGCGTTGCACCCACGTTCCAGCAGGCTTCCCGGAACTGCACCGGCACCGCGGCGAGCGCCTGCTTCGTGCTCGCGATGATGACCGGAAGCGTCATGATGGCGAGCGTGAGCGACGCGGCGAGAATCGACTTTCCGATTCCCGCAAACAGCACGAAGGCGCCCAGACCGAACAGCGCGTGCACTATGCTCGGCACGCCCGCGAGATTGACGACCGCAAGATTCACCAGCCGCGTGAACCAGTTGTCGCCCGCATACTCGTTGAGGAACACCGCCGCAAGCACGCCGATGGGCGTCGAGATCAGCAGCGACCCGAGCACCAGGTACAACGTTCCGAGCAGCGCTGGCCAGATGCCGCCCGCGCGCATGCCGTGTTTCGGACTCGTGAGCAGAAAATCAACCGATAGCGCCGGCCAGGCTTCGTAGATCAGGTGCGCCACGATAACCGCGAGCGGAATCACCATCAGCGCCGTCATGGCGAACAGCGCGGCTTTGGCTATGCGCTCCCGGCGCTCGCTGGCGCGGGTGACGGAGCCCGCGCGAAACCGGACGGTTGCGGACGGGACTACGGCTGTCGCGCTCATCGGCTCCGCACTCCTCTTACGACCAGGTCCGCCGCAAGGTTCACGGCGAATGTAATGGAAAACAGCAGCACGCCGATCAGAAACAGCACCCGGTAGTGCTCCGAATTGAGGGGCGCCTCGCCGAGTTCGGCCGCGATAGTCGCCGTGAGCGTGCGGGCGGAATCGAGCGGCCCGGTGGGCAGCTTGACGGCGTGCCCGGTCGCCATGAGGACAGCCATCGTTTCGCCCACCGCGCGCCCCACGCCAAGCAGCGCCGCGGCGAGCAGGCCGTTCCTGGCCGCCGGCATCAGCACGCGCCGCACGATCTGCCAGCGCGTGGCTCCCAGCGCGATGGCCGCCTCGCGATACGTATCGGGCACGGCCTTGAGCGCGTCCTCGCTGATTGACACGATGATGGGCACGCTCATCAGTGCGACGATGATTCCTCCGTTCAGCACGGTGAGTCCGATCGGCGCGCCGAAGATGTCCATGATTACAGGGTTCATCACCGAAAGCCCGATGAATCCCCACACCACGGAGGGAATAGCCGCCAGCATCTCGACGATCACCTTGAGCGGTTCTTTCAACCGCGGCCCGCAAAACTCGGAGATGAACACCGCCGCGCCGATGCCGAACGGCACTGCTATCGCCATCGCCAGGCCCGTTACCGCGCCTGTGCCGGCGATAAGGGCAAGCGCGCCGTAGCGCACGCGGCTCTCCGAGGTCGGGTACCACTCGATGCTGGTGAAGAACTCGCGCACGCTGAAATGCGCTCCGGACAGCGCGCCGGCGCCCTCGCGGAACACGAAGAAGAAGATCGCGAAGACGAAGACGATGGCGCTGATCCCGCACAGGCGGATCACCGCCTCGATAACGGCCTCGCCGGCCGTGTGCCAGTAGCGCCGGCGCGGCCGCCGGGATACGGGTTGCGGTAGGACTTCTTCGTCGATCATCAGTTCTGCTTCTTGGGAAGCGGCACGTATCCGCTGGCGGCGACGATCTTCTGGCCCGCGCCGGAGTGCACCCAGTCGATGTACTTCTTCACCGCGCCGGCCGGCTCGCCGAGCGTGTACATGAACAGCGGGCGCGCGATGGGGTACGTGTGGGCGAGCGCGTTCTCGACCGTGGGCGCGTACGCGGTGTCGCCCTTCGCCCTGGCTACCTTGAGCATCTTCACTTCGGGGGTTGCGTAGCCCATCCCGCTGTAGCCGATCGCGCCCGGGGTCTTCGACACCAGCTCTACCACGTCCTTCGAACCTTGCATGTCGCGCGAGCCGAGCTTGAAGTCGCGGCCTTTGCCGAGGACGGTCTCCCGGAAGTAAAAATACGTTCCGGAATTCGATTGCCGGCTGACGCGTATGATCTCGTCCGCGCCCGCGGGCATCTTCACCCCGAGCTGCGACCACTTCGTGATGTTGCCGCCCTCGCCGTAGATTTCGGCCAACTGGCCGAACGTGATCTCGTTCAGCGGATTGTCCTTGTGGACGTATACAGCGAGCGCGTCGAAGCCCACCAGGAACTCGCGCGGCGTCTTGCCGGCGTTCTTCCTGGCGGCCTCGATCTCCTGCGGCTCCATGCTGCGGCTGGCGTTCGCGACATCCACCGTGCCGTTGATCAGCGCCGCGATTCCTGTGCCGGATCCGCCGCCGGAAACCTCCACCGAAACCGCCGGATCCACCTTGGCATACTGTTCCGCCCACGCCTGCGCCAGGTTCACCATGGTGTCTGAACCCGTGTTCTGGATTACGGTTTTCTCGGGCTCCGCGCTGCGCGAGCACCCTGCTCCCACGAGCGCGAACGCAGCCAGCGCGGCGGCGGCATTGAGAGTTGCTTTTCTGACAGGTTTCATTTGTCTGTACCGGGATGTCTGCCTAGAATTGCCTGCATCAAGTCGTTTATGTGGGTCCCGAGCGAGTGCGCGAGCTGTTCGTATGCGGCCTGTATGTGCATGGCCGGTCCGCCGGGCGCCGCCGGATCCCGAAGCAACCACTCGAGCCTGAGCGCATTGGTCGGAATCTCGCCGATCGCCCTTTCCGCTTCCGCGTCGAGCGCTATGATTACCTGAAACCCGCCTGGATCCAAGTCCGCGAGCGCCCGCCCGGGAGCCGATTTCGCTTCCGCGGCGTACCGCTCCGGCAGTGCGGCAACCGCTTCCTCTGCCGGCGCGGGTTTCACTCCCGCGCTGAAAAACGCGAAGCGCTTCTCTCCGGTGCTCCTGCCGGCGCATTCGGCAAGCCGGCTCAGGGCTCCATGATTCGCATCAACGAAGAGGACGTTGAATGCTACGCCGGCCGAGTGCCGCACATGGGATCCGGTGACGAAGTACAGAGCCTGCTCGCAGATATTCGTCGCCTGGTCGGAAACCCGCTCGAAGCGGCGCGCCACGGTGATCAGCGGCGTCAGCGCCTCCAGCGGGAGCCGTCCATCCACGCGCCAGTCGATAAGCCCGGCAATAAGGCGGTCGCGTATCTGGTTCACGCGCGGCTCGGTCTGCATCGTCGCGCGTGCCAGATCACCGTCGTTTCCGGCGAAGGCGCGCACGGCGTTGCGCAGCATCGGCACTGCCAGCGCGGCCAGCTCGGCGAAGTCGTTCATGGGCGTCTCGATCGTCATGGAACTCACCAGCAGCGCCTGGCGCGCGATGCTTTCCGCGTAGTCGCCCACGCGCTCGAGCTGGCTGATGATCTTGCTGGCGGCGTAAACGAACCGCAGGTGGGCGGCGGCGGGCTGGTGCCGCATGATGAACTCCAGGCACAACTGGTCGAGTTCGGTCTCAAGCACATCGATTTCGCGGTCGCGGAGAATGACCGAGTACGCCAACTGCCGGTCGCGGTTAACGAGCGCATCGAACGCCTGGGTCAGCGCGCGCTCGTCCTGCGCCAGCATCTCGAGCAGCTTCGCCCGGATGACGTCCATGTCGTGTTGTAGAAGAGCCTCGAGGTGAGGCGCGCCCGCTGTGCTCAGGTCCTTTCTCCCTTCATCCGCCTTTCGAAGAGCCCGCGCCCGGCCCGCGGCCGGCGGCCGCGCGCGCGAACGGCGTTCTCGTCGCGCTCTTCAAACCGGCTGAACAACTTCTGATAGATCCGCCATTTGGGGTCCTCGCGGCGCCCGGACAACATCGCGAGCGGCGCCGCCATTGCGGCCAGAACTACGGCCCAGACAGCGATTAGAGAACGCCACATGAATCGCCGGGACCTCCGATTCCGATTCTGGGGAGACGATGTTACAGGCCGGTTACGGAAACGTGAATTGATGGGTACGGATAAACACCGCGGCTGACCGGGTTGTCACACGGAGCCGTGCCGCGCCGCCTTATTCGCTATTGGATTGTATAACCGGATCAGCCGTGAAACGATAGGACCGGCAACAAAGTTACCGGTCACAATTCTCGCGGCGCAGTGATTAAGTAATCGAAGCGAATGCTTGTAGGCCGGGCGGGGCGGGTTTGTTCAGAAAGAAAAGGCCATCTGCCCCAGGTACCTCACGGTCGCATTCGCGCCGCGCTGTAGCGGCACGAACATCTGCTCCGCCGGGTTGCTGGGGCGGCGCTGGCGCTGTATGAACAGCAGGTTCTGAAACTGGAGGAAACGCGTGATCCCGATGTCGAAACGAAGGCCGTGCACCGCGATATTCACGCCGCTGCCCGTGCCCAGGTCGTCGTCGGTGAACTGCGAAATCATCGAGTTCGCGTCTTTGACCGCGAACTGGTACAGGAAACGCATATCACCGGCCTCGCGCACCGCGCCCAGGTTCGCCGAAGCCATCCAGGCGTCGCGCAGGCTGCCTGCGCCCAGGTTGCGCGAGGCCTGGAAATCCACCCACGCCGGCATTCTACGGCCGGCTATCTGCACTCCCTCGCGCTCCAGCCGGTATGCCAGCCGCGCTATGTGAAAATCGGGCGCCGAGTAAATGGCGCCGCCCGGTGTCGTGGTGGCGTTCCCCGTGCCGCCCGGCGCACCCGAAAGCACCAGCCCGAGCGTGCCGTTGATCAGCACCGGAACGCCCGCCGCCGTTGACATGAGCTGTATCTGGTTCGGGTTGCGGTAGATCTGAACATCACCGGTCAACTGGTGGCGCCACGCGCTTCCCAGCGCGCCACGCACTGTCACGCCCGGGTGGAACAGGTTGGAGTCGCGCACCTTCTGCCCCGGCTCGTAGCCCGCCTGGACGAACGGAGAGTTCTCCGGCAGCACGTAAACGGCAGGGTTGCTCAGGAAATATTCTCCTGCGCGGAACTCGACGCCCGTAATGCCCAGAGCGTTCAAACGCGGCTTCAGCCTGACAATCTGCTGGAAGCCGTTAAAGCGCACGTCGTCGTCCCAGAGGAAGCGCGAGTTATCCGCAAACACCTCCTCCATGCGCCCCGCCCGCAGCGAAAGCGCCGAGCCGGGGTGGTAGTCCACCCACGCCTCCGCAATCGAGAACGGGTGCTTGGCGACGCCGCCGGCCATGTCCTGATCGTTCGTGATCGGGTTGTTATACGGACCCGTTGAAAGCTGCATATGGAAGTTGAAGCGGGGGTCGATCTGCCTGTCCACGTTCAGGCGAACGCGGTAGCGGCTGCGCACGTTCTGTAGCGGCGCTGCGATCGCGTTCCCGGACCGCGCCTGCACGTCCGCCCTCAGCCTGAAATCGCCGCTGAACTGAAAACCTGCGAGAGTCTTCGGCGCGGAATACTCGGCCGGCTGGGGCAACTGCGGCGCGGGTTCCTGCGCCGGAGGCGCGGAGGCCGCCGGCCCTTCGCCGGTAGCCGGAATCTCGTGCCGCGAGGCGGCGGCCGCCGGCTGGGGCCGCACCTCCGCCGCCGCGGGCTGCCTTTCCTGTTCCGCGCTCTGCCGTAGAGCAAGGAGCCGCTCCAGCATCTTCGCCTGCCGCTCGAGCGCCTGTTGAAGCTCGAGTATTTGGGTCTGCTGCCTCGCGATTTGCTCGCGCAGCGCGGATATGTCGCCCTCCGCAGGCGGGCCGAACGCAGGCGACGGGAACGGGATCAGGGCGAGCGCTGCGGCGAGCGCCGCGGTCCTTAAGAGTTTTCGCATAGACGGCACCAGACTCCTGAACGGGTGTTCCGTTTGAGCCTAAGCCGCCGCGGTGAACGGGCCGTTACTCGATTATTACGGCTCCATTAAATGTTAAGCGCGCGTTGTGGAAAACCTGCGCGCCGCTGCGGCCGCTTTGGGCTGTGATCCTCTTTCCAGCCCGGCGGCGCACCCTTGGCATCGCAGCGCAACCGTCGGACAATGGTGAAAAGAGGGGAGCCATGCCAGCAACAATCATGATTGTCGATGAGGATCGTGCGTTCGTGGACCGGCTCGCACTGATGCTCGCGCAGGCCGGATACATGGTCGTCGGGAGTGTTGGACGAGACGAAGCCTTGGACAACCTTGAAACCCACAAGGGAGCCATTGATCTAGCCATAATCGACTTGAATGTTCCCGGTATTTCCGGCCCGGAACTGATCGGAGCCATCCAGCGGCGCATGCCGGCGACGAGGATTATAGCGACGGTGCCGGGCGAGGGTCCCGACCTGACGGACGTGGCCGCGCGCACCGGAGCCGATCGCGTTATGCGGCGCCCCGGAAAAGGGCAGCCGATCGATCGCGAATTATGGATCGGCGTCATAGAAGGTTTGCTCGGCAGGGCCGGCCGCGGCGCGGCCTAGCGGCGCAGAACGGCTGCGGGTCAGCTCGCTTCCCTGAAGCCTGTTGAAAAAAGGGAGTTCAACCGCGCGCTTAGCTGCGCGAGGGTGAACGGCTTATGGAGCAGATGCAGCCTGCCGTGCAGGGCGGAGAGCCGTTTGAGATCGACCTCGGGCGAGGCGGTTGATACGAGAACCGGCACATCGGGATTCTTTTCGTGGATCAAGGCAAGCGCGTGCTCGCCGCTCATAACGGGCATGATCAGGTCCAGCACGATCAATGTGATGTGCAGGGCGTTCTTCTCGTAGACCTCCACTGCTTCCTTTCCATTTGCCGCCACTAGCACACGGTAGCCGAACCGTTCGAGCACCGTCTGTAGCATGTCGCGGACGTACTCCTCGTCGTCCACCACCAGCGCCGTCCCCTTTCCAGTGAAACGCACCGCGGATGGGACGGGCTGCACGGCGGCGTGTTCCGGCTCCTCGTGCGCCGGGAAGCAGACGCGAAATAGGGCGCCCGCGCCCGGCTGGGATTCCACCGAGATGGTGCCCTCATATGAGCGCACAATGCCTGCAACCGCCGCCAGGCCCAGCCCGCGGCCGAGGAACTTCGTTGAAAAGAATGGCTCGAATATCCGCGCCTTGACTTCATCCGGCATACCCGGACCGCTGTCGCGCACCTCAAGGCAGACCGTTCGCGCGCCGCTCTCGCGCTCGTGCGAAGTGGTCCTGATGTCGATGACGCCGGCTCGCTCGGCGCCTATCGCCTCTCCGGCGTTCACAACCAGATTCATCACAACCTGTTCGATCTGGCTGCGGTCCGCCTTTATGACCGGCAAGCCGCTGGCCAGGTCCATCCGCACGTCCACGGTTCGGGGCAGCGCCGAGCGCATCAGGCCCGACATCCCCGAGACGAGTTCGGAGAGATCTACGTCTTCCACGATCATCCTGCCCTTTCCCGCGTACGCCACCAGTTGCCGCGTAAGCCCCGCCGCAGTGTTGGCCACCGCCATAATGCGCTCGGCGAATACCCGCGCGGCATTTTCCGGCGGCAGCAGGTCGAGAAGCAGACTTGCGTTCCCCGTTATGGCCGTCAGCAGGTTGTTGAAGTCGTGGGCGACGCCCGCGGCCAGCGTCACCACGCTTTCCAGTTTCTGCGCCTCGCGCAGCGCCTCCTCGGCGTGCTTGCGGTCCGTAACATCGATGTTGATGCCGATAATGCGCCGCGGCACGTCGGTGCGCAGGCGGGCGCGCGAGTAGATCCACCTCACGCTGCCGTCCGGCCGCACGATGCGGAACTCGACCTGGAAGGCTTGTCTCTGGCGCAGCCCGCATAGCATTTCCTTGCGGGCGCGCCGCACGTCGCGCGGGTCAACGGATGCCCAAAAGGATCTCCGCGTGCCGTCGTATCCTCCGGGCGGATAGCCCCACATGCTCTCGAGCTGCGGCGAGACTATCAGCCGATCTTCGTCCAGACGCCACTCGAAGACTCCTACATTCCCGGCGGTCTGGGCGAATTCGAGCCGCTCGTGTTCCGCCTGGTACTTGCGCAGCAGCTCGTCGCGCTCGGCTGCCGAGCGCTGCTCTATCTGCTTCCGGCGCTCGCGCAGCGCCATTTGCAGCGTGCTCGTCAGAGTGACAATGCGCAGCGGCCGTTCCAGAAGGAAGGCAGCGCGCAGCGCGCGCAACTCGGAGAGAATCCTCGGCGCCGCATGTGCCGGCGTTATGCGATGCGGCGCGATTACCATGAGGGGCAGCTCCGACCACGCGGGCTGGTTCCTGAGTGCGTCAATGAGCTTCTCCGAGTCCGGCGGCTTAAGCACCTCCTGCGTGATGACCCCGACTCCGGTGTACTCCGATGGAATTTCGGCACAGAACTCCTCTATAGAGCGGCACACCGTACAGTGAAAGCCCACCTGCCTCGTCACCCGGCAGATCAGCTCCGCCTCGCGAATCTCGGCAGCAAGAACGATGATGTTCTCGGCGCGGCCGCTAATGGTGCTCATCTGTCGGCGCCGAGCCGGCTGGATAACCGGTCATGATTCCACGCATGTCGGTCAGGGTGGGCCCCACGCTGATCCTGCCCGGTTCCAGCTTCAGTTCGTGAATGCCGGAATCGTGTGGGCCGTAGCGCTTCTTGAGCATCGCTATGCACCGGTGTACGGCGCCGTGGCGTTCGAAGAACCGGAACACGAGAATCGCATCGGACATGTACCCTATGTACAGTGGCGCTGTGGGACGTTGTCCTAACAGGACCGGGTCGCTCAGCAGCAGCAGTGTAAGCACGTGTCTTGCAGCGAGAAATCCCAGCAGCTCACGAAACTGAAGTACCACCGAGCGCTCCTCCCTCATCGCACTCATGTACCCGCTGACAGTATCGATCACCACCACGCGGGCACCGTAGTTCGCTACGCCGTTAAGCACTTTGCGCGAGAACTGGCCGGGGGAAATACCCACCGGATCGAGACGTTCGAGGCGGAACCGGCCCGTTGCTCGGGCGCCGTCTATGTCGATTCCCAGGCCCCTGCAACGCAGCGTGCAATCTTCACAGCGCTCGTCTATCGAAAGGATGAGGGCCGGGTCGCCCCTCAGGGCCGCTGCCACGGCGAACTGAGAGGCTAATGTCGACTTCCCGCTGCCGCTCGCGCCGAGAAACAGCGCGCTTGACCCCAGCCGCAGCCCGCCACCCAGCACCGCATCGAGTTCGGGCAGTCCGCTGGACATCGTCTCCCTGGGCGGCGGTTGCAACGGTTGCATCGGCGGTTCCGCATGCGGGTACACCGTAAGCCCGCCGGTATCGATCGAGAAATCGTGAAAGCCGGTCGGGTAAGCCGTTCCGCGGAGCTTGCTTACGGACAGCCTCCGCCGGATGGTGCCGTATTCGCGGCTCAACTTCTCTAGTTCGACGATTCCGTTCGCGAAGACCCGCAGGTGCAAGTCGCCCGCGCCCGCCTCCACCAGCAGCATAGTCATCCCCTGTTGGGCCAGCCGCTTGAGCGTCAAAAGGTATCGCTGAAACTGGAGCTCGTCCTGGAATAGCAGCCGCAGCGCCGATACGAAGTCGATAACCACGCGGCGCGACTTTACTCTCTCAATCTGCTCGATAATTCTGTGGGCCGCATCGGAGAGCTCGATTTCGCCGGCCTGGAAGAGCGTTGCTTCCGGCGTGCTCTCGGCCGGAGGCAGCACCTCGGCGACCTCGATCCCGTTCAGGCTAATGGACAGCGATGCGGCTGCCGCTTGCAACTCCTCGGCCGTTTCGCTCAGCGCCAGGAATAGCCCGCGCTCACCCTCCCTCGCTCCGGCAGACAGGAATTGCAGGCCCAGGGTCGTCTTGCCGGCCCCGGGTCCGCCGGTTATGAGTGTGATGCGGTTCTGAGGGAAGCCGCCGCCGAGAATCTCATCCAACCCCGGCACGCCCGAACACACTCCCGGGCTCGCGGCGCCCTCTCGCGCACACGGTCTTTCTTGTGGCATCCCCGTTCCCCTGACTCCATTCTACGGCGGGGGGTTCTCAACACCACACCGATGAGCAGCTCTAGTTCCGGGGCTTCCGGCCGGCCCGGGGATGCGCTTTGTCGTAGGCGGCCATGACTTCCGTAAGCGCAACCTGCGTGTATCTCTGGGTGGTGGAAAGGCGCGCGTGGCCGAGCAGTTCCTGGATGGCCCGCAGGTCGGCGCCGCTGGCAAGCAGATGAGTGGCGTATGCGTGCCGGAAGCTGTGCGGGTGAACGGAATCGTCGCCTGTAGCCAGTGTCGCGAGGCGCTTCACTATCTGGCGTACCGCCCGGTCCGTAAGGCGCCCGCCGCGGTGGTTGAGGAATACGGCGGTCTCGCCGGCCGGTCCACGTTCGGCCAGATACCGCTCCAGCGCCGCCGCGGCCTTGGAGCCGATGGGAACCTGCCGTTCCTTACGCCCCTTACCCCGCACCAGGATCCAGCGCCCGGCCAGGTCCAGGTCCTCGAGGTTCAGACCTACGAGCTCGCTGACGCGCACCCCGCACCCGTAGAGCAACTCAAGGATGGCCGCATTGCGCGCTGTCGCGGTGTGGTGCCCGGAGTCGGGCCCGGCTCCGTCCACAATGGCGTTTGCCTGGTCGGGGTTCATCACCCGCGGCAGCGTGCGGAGCAACTTGGGCGACTGCACCAGAGCGGCTGCGTTTGACCCAAGCTCGCCGCGCCGCAGCAGGAATTGGAGAAATGACCGTACAGCGGCCAGTTTCCTGCGCATCGAAACCGGGCTGAGCCCCTGCTGGTGCAGCCAGCCAAGCCACTCGCGAAGTTGGAGCGTGTCCAGGGCCTCAGGTGCGGGCGGCTCTTCGCCCGGCGGGGAGAAGTACGCGACGAACTGTGCCAGGTCGGATGAATACGAGCGCACAGTGTGCGGGGAGGCGTTCTCCCGTCGGAGTTCGGCGATGAAGGATTCTACCTCACGTTCGAGGCGGGAAGACACACCGGCACCTCCGCAATGGGTTCGGAGAGAAGCGGATGGAGCGGGAGACGGGACTCGAACCCGCGACATCGACCTTGGCAAGGTCGCACTCTACCAACTGAGTTACTCCCGCGGTCGGATTCATTTTCTCTCTATGGCCAGTACTGTGTCAATCAGCCGCTTGAGACAGGCATTGTCCGTGATCCGTCAGTAGCTGGAATCGGAGTCGAGCTGCGAGGCAGGCGGAATGGGCTTCAGAGCGATTCTGCGCTTTTCACCTGCTGGGTGCGGATTGGATACTGAAGGATGATGAGCCTG
>Ga0078972_1007098_pt1 | contig 25472 bp, 24 predicted proteins | sample YelNatPaOPGAMG01_FD_67568 | JGI IMG/M metagenome (GOLD analysis project Ga0078972, IMG submission 67568) | Hot spring thermophilic microbial communities from Obsidian Pool, Yellowstone National Park, USA - OP-RAMG-01 (SPADES assembly) (version 2) | ecosystem: Environmental > Aquatic > Thermal...
CGGAGAGGCCCTCCCGGAAGTTGGTGGTGATGGGAGTCTCAATGATCTCTCCCGAAGGCTTCGCCATCAGGCCCCGCATTCCAGCGAGCTGGCGGATCTGTTGGCGACTGCCCCGAGATCCCGAATCGGCCATCATGAAGATGGGGTTGAACTCCCCGTCTTTCTGCGATTCAAGTTCCCGGAACATCTCGTCGGAGACCTTTTCGGTCACGTGGGTCCATATGTCGATGATCTTGTTGTACCTTTCTCCCTTGGTGATAAGGCCGTCCTTGTATTCCTTTTCGATCTTCCTTACCTCGGCCTCCGCCTCACGGATCAGCTTTTCCTTGTTAGAGGGTATGTGCATGTCGTCGATGCCGATGGAAAGCCCCGAAAGCGTGGCGTAGCGGAAGCCCAAGTCCTTGAGGGCATCCAACAGCTTCACCGTCTCCAGCTTGCCCAAGAGGTGGTAGCACTGGGCCACCAAGCGCGTGAGCTCGCGCTTGTTCATCTCTTGATTGATGAAGCCCAGGGCGGGGGGGAGGTGTTCGTTGAAGATCACCCGGCCTGGAGTGGTCTCCACCAGCTCTCCGTTTATTCGTACCTTGATCCGCGCTAACAGGCCGACTTCATCCGCCTCGTAGGCTGCCCGCACCTCGTTCAGGTCGGCGAAGATCCTTCCCTCCCCCTTCTCTCCTCTGCGGATCTTGGTGAGGTAATAGCAACCGAGCACGATGTCCTGACTGGGAGCAGCCAGGGGCGTCCCGTTAGCAGGAGAGAGGATGTTGTGCGGGGAGAGCATCAAGAGCGAGGCCTCCAGCTGAGCCTCCGGAGACAAGGGAACATGGACAGCCATCTGGTCTCCATCGAAGTCAGCATTGAAGGCGGCGCAGACCAAGGGATGGATCCTGATCGCCTCCCCTTCTACCAGAACCGGCTCGAAGGCCTGGATCCCCAGACGATGGAGGGTGGGAGCTCGGTTCAGGAGGACAGGATGCTCCTTGATGACTTCTTCCAAGGCATCCCATACCTCGGGCCGGCCTTTCTCTACCATCTTCTTCGCGCTCTTGATGGTCGCCACCTGCTCATGGTTCTTCAGCAATCGGTGGTAGATGAAGGGCTTGAACAACTCCAGTGCCATCTTCTTGGGAAGCCCGCACTGGTGGAGCTTCAGCTCTGGGCCTACCACTATTACCGAGCGTCCCGAATAGTCCACCCTCTTTCCCAGCAGGTTCTGCCGGAATCGGCCTTGCTTTCCCTTCAGCATATCGCTGAGCGACTTGAGAGGCCGGTTGTTCTGCCCTTTCAGCGGTCTGCCCCTCCGACCATTATCGAAGAGAGCATCCACCGCCTCCTGTAGCATTCGTTTCTCGTTGCGAATGATGACCTCCGGGGCCCGAAGTTCCTGAAGCCTCTTCAGCCGATTGTTCCTGTTTATTACCCTCCGGTAAAGGTCGTTCAGATCGGAAGTAGCGAACCGACCCCCGTCCAGAGGCACCAGAGGACGAAGCTCCGGAGGCAAAACCGGCAGCACCTCCAAGATCATCCACTCGGGGCGGTTGCCCGAACTCTGAAAGGCCTCCACGATGCGAAGCCTCTTGGTGATCTTCTTCCTGGTCTGCTGGGAGTTCTCCTTCTCCAGCTGGGCCCTCAGCTCCGTGGAGAGGGCCTCCAGGTCTACCTCCCGCAGGAGGGACCGAATCGCCTCCGCTCCCATGCCGGCCACGAAGCTATCTCCGTATTCTTCCCGCAGCTTGCGATAACGTTCCTCCGAGAGAAGCTCCTTCTTCTTCAGGGGCGTATTGCCGGGATCGAGCACTACATACTCCTCGAAGTAGAGGATCTTCTCCAGATCCCGCAGCGACATATCCAGCAAGTAACCTATCCGGCTGGGCAAGGCCTTGAAAAACCAGACATGGGATACCGGGGAAGCTAGCTCGATGTGGCCCAGACGTTGCCTCCTGGTCTTTGATCTGGTTATCTCCACCCCGCATTTGTCGCAGACCACTCCCCGATGCTTCATCCCCTTGTACTTGCCGCAATTGCATTCCCAATCCTTGGTGGGACCGAAAATCTTGGCACAGAAAAGCCCATCTCGCTCCGGCTTGAAGGTCCGATAGTTTATGGTCTCCGGCTTCTTCACCTCTCCCGAGGACCAAGCACGCACCTTTTCGGGAGACGCTATTCCGATCCGGATGGCCCTGAAACCTGTAGGATCGATTGGTTTCTCGTCGAAAAATCCAAAGAATCTTTCCAAGGTTCCTACCTCCTCCTGCAACTTGGCCCTATGCTCCCTACTCTTTTATCAGCTCCACATCCAGGGCGAGACTCTGCAGCTCTTTGAGCAGGACATTGAAGGATTCAGGGGTTCCTGGCTCCAGGTTTCCCTCACCCTTCACGATGGATTCATACATCTTGGTCCGCCCTACGATGTCGTCTGATTTCACGGTGAGCATCTCCTGCAGGCTGTAGGCTGCCCCATAGGCTTCCAGGGCCCAAACTTCCATCTCTCCGAACCTCTGTCCTCCGAACTGGGCCTTTCCTCCCAGAGGTTGCTGGGTCACCAAGGAATAGGGCCCGATCGACCGGGCATGGATCTTGTCCTCTACCAAGTGGGCCAGCTTCATCAGATACATGTAACCCACGGTAACTTCCTGGTGAAATGGCTTGCCCGTCCTCCCATCGTAGAGGATCGTCTTGCCTGTGGCCGGGAGATTTGCCTTCTTGAGCCAATCCTTGATCTCGCCCTCCTTTGCCCCATCGAACACCGGGCTGGAAATCTTCTTTCCCACGGTCCCCGCGGCCCATCCCAAGTGAGTCTCCAATATCTGCCCTACATTCATACGGGAAGGGACCCCCAGGGGATTGAGGATAACCTCGACTGGCGTTCCATCAGGCAAATACGGCATGTCCTCTTCCGGCAAGATCTTGGCAATCACCCCCTTGTTACCGTGACGTCCAGCGATCTTGTCCCCCACGGATAGCTTTCTTTTCATGGCCACATAGACCTTCACCATCTTGAAAACACCGGGGGCCAGCTCGTCCCCCTTGCGCAGCCGGGAGACCCTTTCCTCGAAGGATTCTTTCAGCCGATTTGCCTGCACCTCCGCCATCTCGGCAATGGCGCTCGCCCTCTCCCCAATCTCATCTCCCAAGCTGGCGGCCACCTCCATCAATTCCTGGTGTCCCAGCGACTCCAGCACCTCTCTGCTCAGTCCCTTCCGCGCCGGTATGGACACCTTCTTGAGCTCCAACTTTATGGATCGCCGCGGGACTGCCCCCTCCAGCAGCCTTCTGATCTTGGCATCTCTTTCCCCGTAGACGATGGCCAGCTCATCCTCCAAGTCGGTGCGCAGACGCTGGATCTCCTCCTCCTCTATTTTCCGGGATCGCTCGTCCTTGTCGACCCCCTTCCGGGTGAAGACCTTGACATCGATCACGGTCCCGTAGATGCCCGGAGGGACCGTGAGAGAAGCATCCCGCACATCCTCCGCCTTCTCCCCGAATATGGCACGAAGCAATCGTTCCTCCGGGGTGAGGAGGGTTTCCCCCTTGGGTGTCACCTTGCCTACCAAGATATCGCCTGGCTTTACCTCAGCTCCGATGCGGATGATGCCGCTCTCGTCCAGATCTTTGAGCGCCTCCTCGCCCACATTCGGAATATCCCGCGTGATCTCTTCCTTGCCCAGCTTGGTATCCCGGGCTTCGATCTCGAACTCCTCGATGTGAATCGAGGTGAAGCGATCGTCCTTCACCAGTTTCTCGCTCACCAGGATGGCGTCCTCGAAGTTGTAACCGCCCCAGGACATGAAGGCGACGAGCACATTCTGGCCCAGGGCCAGTTCCCCGTTGTGGCAGGCCGGGCCATCGGCGATGATCTGCCCTTTCTGGACCCGATCCCCCTTGGAAACGATGGGCTTTTGGTTGATGCAGGTATTCTGATTCGACCGCTGAAACTTGAGCAGGTTGTAGATGTCTACCGCTCCTTCTTTGTCCGACCTCTCTTCGTCCTCTTCCGCCCGGATGACTATCCGGTCGGCCGATACCGCCTCCACAATTCCCGACCTCTTGGCTACCACCACTGCTCCCGAATCCCGGGCAGCCAGATGCTCCATTCCGGTCCCCACCAGCGGAGATATGGGCCTCAACAGGGGGACCGCCTGCCTCTGCATATTTGCCCCCATCAGGGCCCGGTTGGCGTCATCATGCTCCAGGAAGGGGATCAGGGAAGTGGATATCCCCACCAACTGTTTGGGCGATACATCCATGTACTGAACTTCCCGGGCCGGTACCAACCGGAAATTGCCGCCGGACCGCGCGGATACCATCTCGGTAAGGAACCTGCCCTTCTCGTCCAAAGCCACATTGGCCTGGGCGATGACATACTTCTCCTCACTATCCGCGGTCAGATACTCGATCTGGTCGGTCACCCTCCCATGGACCACTTTGCGATAAGGGGTCTCAATGAAGCCCAGATCGTTGACTCTCGCATAGGTGGACAGTGAAGCTATGAGCCCCACATTGGGACCCTCCGGGGTTTCTATTGGGCACATCCGGCCGTAATGGGTGGGATGAACATCCCGCACCTCGAAGCCAGCCCTTTCCCGACTGAGTCCCCCCGGCCCTAGCGCGCTGAGCCTCCTCTTGTGGGTGAGCTCCGCCAGCGGGTTGGTCTGATCCATGAACTGGGAAAGCTGGGAGCTTCCGAAGAATTCCTTGAGGGCTGCACTGACCGGTTTGGGATTGATGAGGTCATGGGGCATGAGGGTCTCCACCTCTTGCGTGCTCATGCGCTCCTTGACCGCGCGTTCCATTCTTCCCAGTCCGATCCGGAACTGCTCTTCCAGCAACTCTCCCACCGACCTTACCCGCCGGTTGCCCAAATGATCGATGTCATCCACCACGCCTTTTCCGTGTTTAAGTTGCAGGAGGTAACGGACTACCTCCACCACATCGTCCCGACGGAGGACCCTGGTCTTGACTGACTCGTCCATCCCCAACTTGGAGTTGAGCTTGTACCTCCCAACCCGGGAAAGATCGTACCTCTTGGGATTGAAGAACATCGAATCCAGCAAGAGGGTAGCGCTTTCCAGGGTCGGGGGATCGCCCGGGCGAAGCCGACGATAGATCTCGACCAGGGCCTCTTCTCGCGAACGGGTGTGGTCCCGCAGCAAGGTCTCCCTGATTTCGAAAACCTCCCAGGCCTCTTGCCCCGCCAGCAGGTAAAAGGGGTGGGTATCTCGGTTCCGTAAGGCCTCTAGAGCCTCGGCGGTTATCTCTTTAGTGGCCTCGATGAGGATCTCTCCGCTCTCCCCATCGATGCAATCGCTGGCCAAGATGCGTCCGACCAGATCCTCCATCGCCACGGAAACGGTCTCTATGCCCATCTCGTGCAGCTTCCTAATCACTGCCTTGGTGAGCTTCTTGCCGGAGGAGATGACCACCTCCTTCTTGGCCCCATCGACTATGTCCTCCGCCACCCGGTAAGAGGTAGCCGAGGGCGACTTGAGGTCGAGATACGCCTTCTGCTGGCGCATGAAAATCTGGTCCCGGTCGTAGAAAAGCTTGAGGATCTCCTCGTTGGTCGAGTATCCCAGGGCCCGCAGCAGGATGGTGGCGAGGAATTTTCTACGCCGGTCGATGCGCACATGGAGGACATCGCTGGAATCGAACTCGAATTCCAGCCAGGAGCCTCGATAGGGGATCAGTCGAGCCGAATAAAGGGCCTTGCCGCTGGAATGGCTCCGCGCCCCATCGTATTCGAAGAAGGCGCCCGGTGAGCGATGGAGCTGGCTGACCACCACCCTCTCCGTTCCGTTGATTATGAATGTCCCCTGTTCGGTCATCAGGGGAATTTCTCCCAGATAGACCTCCTGTTCCTTTATGTCCCGTATGGTCCGGAAATCGCTGTCGGAATCCTTGTCCCATACCACCAGCCGCAAGGTTACCTTCAGCGGAACGGAATAGGTCATACCCTTGGTGCGACATTCCTCCGGGGAGTATTTGGGCGCTCCGAAGTCATAACGCACGAATTCCAGGGAGGCCGAACCCTCGTAATCGGTTATGGGGAAAACGGTGGCAAAAACCTCCTGTAGACCCGTCTCCTCCCTCTTTTCCGGCGGGATGTCCTTTTGCAAGAACTGCTCGAAGGACTTCCGCTGGATCTCGATCAAGCTCGGTATGGAGACGATCTCCGGGAGCTTTCCGAACCTCTCTCTGGCGAAAGGAAATTCATCCCCCGCGAATTCCATTTTCTTACCCCTTTGCCCCCTCGGAACCGGAACGGGCAGAGAGATCTCTCCAGGCCCGCCCCTCCTCCAAAGGAGACTTAGCTCGAACCTCTGATACCCAATCCAGGCGACTCGCCCACGGCTGCCTTACTACTTGATCTCCACGGTTGCACCAGCAGCCTCCAACTTGCTTTTTAGCTCTTCTGCTTCGGCCTTGGAAATACCGCTCTTCACCGGCTTCGGAATGCCCTCCACCAGGTCCTTGGCCTCTTTCAAACCCAATCCGGTGACTGCCCTGACTTCCTTTATAACCTGGATCTTCTTGTCTCCCACCCCGGTCAGGATCACGCTGAACTCCGTCTGCTCTTCCTCCTGAGCAGAAGGAGCAGCTTGACCTCCAGGAGCTGACATAGCGACCATTGGAGCGGCGGCGGCCGAGACTCCAAATCGGGACTCCAAATCCTTGATCAGTTGGGACAGCTCCATCACGGTCATGCTCTCGATGGATTCCAGAATATCCTCTCTGCTCACTTTTGCCACTTTGCTCTCCTCCTCCCCTAGGGTCCACTCAAAGGGTCCTATGATGCGATAGATGGATCATCCCTTTTCCTTGTTGGTCTTTATGGCTTCCAGGAGGCTCATTAACTGAACCAAAGGAGCCCGCAGCACCCCCAGAAAGCCGACAAGAGGCGAGGCGATGGCCCCCACAACCTGCGAAATGAGCACCTCACGCCCAGGCAGCTCGGCGATAGCCAAAATCTCTTCCTTCCCATAGATCCTTCCCTCGATCACCCCCGCCTTGATTTCCAAGCTTCCGCTCGTCCGTGAGAATTGCGAGAGTAACTTGCTGGCAATGGTTGGATCGTCGTAGCCGAAGGCTATACCCGTGGGGCCAGACAGAAAAGGATCCAGCGTCGAGAAAGGCGTATCCTGGATTGCGATCTTGGCCAACCTGTTCTTGACCACCCGGTACTCGATCTTCCCCCTGCGCAGATGGTTCCTGAGGGCCGTCATGTCCGAAACCTTCAGGCCGCGGTAATCTGTAAGGATCGCAGCCTTGGCTCCCAGCAGCTTCTCCTTTAGCTCTCTGACCTGAGATTCTTTCTCGGGAGTCGTCACGAATCCATCCCCTCTCTTCTGCGATTAGGCCTTCTCTCTCGCCAGGGCAAGATTCGGATCAACCTTGATCCCTGGTCCCATGGTGGAGCTGATGGAGATCGCCTTAACATACTTTCCCTTGGCCGAAGCAGGCTTTGCCTTGACCAGGGCCTCTAACAGGGAAGAGGCGTTCTCGACCAGCTGGTCCCGGGAAAAAGACACCTTCCCCACGGGGGCATGAACTATCCCTGCCTTCTCCACCCGGAACTCGATCTTCCCCGCCTTGAATTCCTGGACCGCCTTTCCTACATCGAAGGTAACGGTGCCCGACTTCGGATTGGGCATCAGCCCTCGGGGGCCCAGGATCTTTCCCAGCTTTCCCACCAGGCCCATCACATCCGGAGTGGCGATGGCACGATCGAATTCGAGCCATCCTTGCTGGATCTTTTCGATCAAGTCCTCGCATCCCACATAGTCGGCCCCCGCGGCCTTGGCTTCTTTCTCCTTCTCCCCCTTGGCGAAAACCAACACCCTCGCCACCTTGCCGCTTCCGTGAGGGAGAACTACCGTTCCTCTTACCATTTGATCCGCGTGCTTGGGATCCACTCCCAGCCGCACCGCCATCTCCACCGTCTCGTCGAATTTCGCGGAGGCGAGCGACTTGGCGAGATCGACCGCCGCCCCCAGGTCCAGCAGCTTAGTTCGATCGACTTGAGCCTTTGCCTTCAGATATCGCTTCCCTCTTCGCATCTCCTGCTCCCTAAGGCGTAATCTCGATCCCCATGCTTCTTGCCGTTCCCTCGATGATCTTCACGGCTGAATCCAAATCCAAGGCGTTCAAGTCGGGCATCTTGGTCTTCGCTATCTCCCTGACCTGGGCCGCCGTTACCTTACCTACCTTCTCCCGGTTGGGTTCCTTGGAGGCCTTAGCGATTCCTGCCGCCTGCTTCAGGAGGACGGCAGCGGGAGGAGTCTTGGTGACAAAAGAAAAGGAGCGATCTGCGTATATGGTAACCACCGCAGGAATTATCAAGCCTTCCTGGTGCTGGGTCTGGGCATTGAAGGACTTGCAGAATTCCATAATGTTGATGCCGTGTTGCCCCAGCGCAGGTCCGACCGGGGGGGAGGGGTTCGCCTTTCCCGCCGGGACCTGAAGCCTCACCACCGCTATGACTTTCTTGGCCATCCCACCGAATCTCCTCTCCTGAGCAACTCCCGACTTATAGCTTCTCCACCTGCAGGAAATCGAGGTCCACTGGCGTCGATCGGCCGAATATACTCACCATTACCTTGAGTCTTCCCTTCTCCGGTTTCACTTCCTCGACCACCCCCGAGAAATTGGTAAAGGGACCATCGATGATTCGCACCGTTTCCCCGGGGATGAAATGAATTCGGTGTCGCGGCTTCTCGGCGCCGCTCTCCATCTGTTTTATGATCTCCTCCGCCTCGGAATCGGAGATGGGAACTGGCTTGCTGCCAGAGCCTACAAAACCCGTAACCCGGGGGGTATTTTTCACCAGATACCAAAGGTCGTCTGTCATCTCCATCCTTATCAGGAGGTATCCGGGGAAAAACTTCCGGGTAGTTACCTTCTTCTTTCCTTTCTTGAGCTCTACCACTTCCTCGGTGGGAATCAGTATCTTAGAAATCTTATCAGCAAGCCCGAGAGCGGCAGACTTCTGCTCTATCGAGGCCTTGACCTTGTTCTCGAAACCGGAATAGGTGTGAACCACGTACCAGCCTTGCGCCATGCGCTCCCTACCCCCTGCTTCGCCTCACTTGATAAGGTAACCCAGCAGCTTTTGCAGGGCTATATCCACGATCCCCAGGAAGAAAGCCACGATGAAGGTGCAGATAATCACCACTGCCGTAGAGGCGATGATCTCCTTCTTCTGGGGCCATGAAACCCTGGACAGTTCGCTCCACACCTCGCGTAGGTATTTCTTCGTTCGGTCGAAAATATCCTTCGGAGTCACCATTTCTATCCCCACCGCCTCAGCCGAGGCGAAAGTAAAGCCCGCAAGCACTCCCCCTGGCCATAGCCTGGGAAGCACTTGCTCTCATCCTCTCATCAGGCCGGAGCCCAGGCCGAACAATCACCGCTGTTCTCCGCACTCGATTCGCTCGGGCATTCTCCTGGGCCAGGGACACTGAACAGAACAAGGTTTGGCAGGCCTGGAGGGATTCGAACCCCCAACACCCGGATTTGGAGTCCGGTGCTCTATCCGTTGGAGCTACAGGCCTTGGGGGAAGGGTAATGATCGCCTTACTTCGTCTCCTTATGGACGGTATGGGCTCGACAGGTTCGGCAGAATTTCTTGAGCTCCAAGCGGTCCGGAGTAGTTTTCTTGTTCTTCATAGTGGAATAGTTTCTCCGCTTGCACTGGGTACAGGCAAGGGTGATGACCTCTCTCATCTCCTCACTCCAGTATCTCGCTGATGACCCCCGCTCCCACGGTGCGACCGCCCTCCCGGATAGCGAAGCGAAGCTCCTTCTCCAGGGCGATGGGGGTGATGAGCTCGATGGTGAGGTTCACATTGTCCCCGGGCATGACCATCTCCACCCCCTCGGGGAGGTGGACCACGCCGGTGACATCGGTGGTGCGGAAGTAGAACTGGGGCCGATAGCCCTCGAAGAAGGGGGTATGGCGTCCACCCTCCTCCTTGGTGAGGATGTAGGTCTCGGCCCGGAACTTGGTGTGGGGGGTTATGGAGCCGGGTTTAGCCACCACCTGGCCCCGTTCGATTTCCTCCCGCTTGATGCCCCGCAGGAGGATGCCGATGTTGTCTCCCGCCTGGCCCTGATCGAGGAGCTTGCGGAACATCTCCACCCCGGTCACCACCGTCTTCTGGGTCTCCCGGATGCCCACGATCTCCACCTCATCTCCCACCTTCACCACTCCTCGCTCCACCCTGCCGGTAGCTACCGTGCCCCGGCCGGAGATGGAGAACACATCCTCCACCGGCATGAGGAAGGGCTTGTCGATCTCCCTCTTGGGGAGGGGGAAGTAGGAATCGACGGCGTCCATGAGCTCGAAGATGGACCTGCAGTGCTCGCAGTTGCGGTCGCCACAGCCGTGCTCCAGGGCCTTGAGGGCAGAGCCCCGGATGATGGGGATCTCGTCCCCGGGGAACTTGTACTCGGAGAGGAGCTCCCGCACCTCCAGCTCCACCAGCTCCAGGAGCTCCGGATCGTCCACCATGTCTACCTTGTTGAGATATACCACCATGTAGGGGACGTTAACCTGACGGGCCAAAAGCACATGCTCGCGGGTCTGGGGCATGGGACCGTCGGCGGCGGATACCACCAAGATGGCCCCGTCCATCTGGGCGGCCCCGGTGATCATGTTCTTGATGTAGTCGGCATGGCCCGGGCAATCCACATGGGCGTAGTGCCGCTTCTCCGTCTCGTACTCCACATGGGCGATGGCGATGGTGATGCCCCGTTCCTTCTCCTCGGGGGCATTGTCGATGCTATCGAAGGGCCGGAACTGGACCTTGGGATTCACGCTGTGTAAGCACTTGGTGATGGCGGCAGTCAGGGTAGTCTTGCCGTGATCGATGTGGCCAATGGTGCCGATGTTCATGTGTTCCTTGGTGCGTTCGAATTTGGGTTTGGCCATAATGAGTCTCCCTCTTGTCGCTCCTCAAACCTGAGGTATGGAACTTTAGCTTTTCCCTTATCTTATGATTTATTGCTCGGGGGGCAGCAGGCCACTAACTTCCCGCTTTTGGAGCCCACGACCAGGATTGAACTGGTGACCTCATCCTTACCAAGGATGCGCTCTGCCGACTGAGCTACGTGGGCCTTGCCCGCTGCATCCACCTCTTCGCTCTTGGTTTACGGGATTATCTCCCCCCCGGGCTCTGCAAGGGCAGGTTGCCGGACGGGAGAAAGCGAAATACTAAGGACATCTTTCCATAACCGGGTTCTGGAGCGGGAAACGGGATTCGAACCCGCGACCCTCAGCTTGGAAGGCTGATGCTCTAACCAACTGAGCTATTCCCGCCCCTGCGGATGCCAGCACCATCCACACCGGCGAATTCGCGATCTGCGATTATGCCAGTTCGTCCTGAAGGATGGTGGGGAGAGGAGGATTCGAACCCCCGAAGGCGTTAGCCAACAGATTTACAGTCTGCCCCCTTTGTCCACTTGGGTATCTCCCCGCCTGGTAGGAAAGGCCGGCAAAAGGCAAAAAAGGCAAAAAGAAACAATGAGTGCTGGCACAGCATGAGTTGGTGAGAATGGGAACCAAAGACTATTGGAGCTGGCGAGAGGGATCGAACCCCCGACCTGCTGATTACAAGTCAGCCGCTCTGCCCACTGAGCTACGCCAGCCCGGGGAAAAGATTCCCGTGCCGAGAAGCGAATTTGGTAGAGCGTGCCCAAGCGTGTCTAGCGGTGAACAGCCTTATAAGATACCCCCATTTGTCATCCTAGACAATTGCCATATATCGCCATCCGTGATCATTCAACGCACCTCGTCGCTATCGCTTGCCTGTACCTCGAGCATTCTTGTCTTTTCTCGTCTGTACTCCCTTTTTTGCCCTCTGTCTTGCTATCTCGAAGGCTATGACCGCCGCCGCCACCGCAGCATTGAGGGATCCGATCCTACCCCTCATGGGGATCTTCACCAATAAATCACAGTTCTCCCTGGTCAATCTCCTCAGGCCCTTTTCCTCCCCTCCCACAACCAGGGCAAGGGGAACCGACAGGTCCGTATCGTAATAGACCCGGCTCGCCTTCTCATCGGCTCCTACCAACCAGATTCCCGCCTCCCGTATGGCCTTCATTGCTGCTCTCAGGTTGGAAACCTGAACGATCCGCACATGCTCGATCGCCCCGGCAGAACTCTTCGCGGCCCCCGCCCCCAGCTTCGCGGAGCGGCTCTTGGGAAGGACCACCGCATCCGCCCCAACTGTTTCCGCTACCCGTAGAATGGATCCCAAGTTCCCCGCATCCTGTATCCCATCCAATACCAAAAGCAGCGCCGGTTCTGAACCCTCCCTCACTTCTTGCAGGACCTCATCCAGTCCGTATACCTTCAACCTTTCCACTAGGGCCACCATTCCCTGATGCCTCTTCGTCCCTGCCAAGGATGAAAGCTCGCTCTTTTTCTTCCACGCAACAGCCACCCCTTTTTCCTGGGCCAACCGCAAGATCTCCCGTTCCTTTACCCCCGCTAACCCTCGCCCCACATACAACCTTCTCACCTGCCTCCGTCCCGCGTGCAGGCACTCCAGGATCGTATTCAGTCCCCATACCACTTCCTCCGGCTCGAGGGTCAGCGCGGGATTCTTCTCCAATAATAGCCCTCCCGGGTATCTTCGATATGTATCCCCCGTTCCTTCATCCAATTTCGGATTTCATCCGAGCTCTCCCAGTCCTTTTTCGCTCTTGCCACTCCTCTCCACAGCAAAACCGTTCGGATGTCTTCCGGTCTTGCATCCTCCCCCTCCTGCCACGAAATCTCTATCCGGTCCCTTGCCGCGCCATAATCCTCCCAGGAGACTTCCACTTTTTCTTCGTCCGCCACGAAGTTCACTTCCCCCTCTTGTTGCAGAACCCCCAGCACCCCGGCCAGATCTCTTATCCTCCTCGCCATGGACGCCAAAGCCGGATCCCTTACCCCCTCATTCAGGTAACCGTTGAGGTGCCGTATCCCCTCGAAAAGCACCCCGATCGCTCGGGGGGTATGGAAATCATCATCCATTGCCTCGACGAAGGCCCTCTCCTTTTCCTCCAGTAGGGAAAAAAGCTCCGTCGACAACCCGTGCTCGCTGTGGCCTTCCGCCCCTGCGGCGGCTTCTTCTGCCTTCTGCAATGTGGCGCGAGCTCGATTCAAGGCCTTTTGCGCCTCTTTCATTCTTTTCTCCGAGAAATCCAGCGGGGAGCGATAGTGCGTGGAAAGCAGAAATAGCTTCAGCGCCTCGGCATCGTACTTGGCGAGGGCTTCCCTTATCGTGAAGAAGTTGCCCAAAGACTTGGACATCTTCTCCGATTCCACGCTGACGAACCCGTTATGAAGCCAGTAGCGCGCAAATTCCTTGCCGCTGTAAGCTTCGGATTGGGCGATCTCGTTTTCGTGGTGAGGAAAGATCAGATCCGCACCACCCCCGTGGATGTCGAGGGTCTCCCCCAGATATTTCATGGCCATAACCGAACACTCGATATGCCATCCCGGCCGTCCCCTTCCCCATGGACTTTCCCATGAAGGTTCTCCTTCCTTGGAACTCTTCCAAAGGGCGAAATCCAAAGGATGCCGTTTGCGGGCATCGATCTCCACTCTAGCCCCCGCCAGCATTTGACCCGGATCGCGACCGGACAGTTTTCCGTAAGGAGGAAATTTGCTCACCTCGAAATAGACATCTCCCTCGACGGCGTAGGCATAACCTTTAGCCTCCAAGACCCTGATCATCTCGATCATGTCCTGGATGTGATCAGTGGCTCTCGGTTCCACGGTAGCGGATCGCAATCCGAGGGCTTGCATATCCTTCTGGTACTCCTGGATGAATCGATCTGAAACCTCTCGCCAAGAGACCCCCAGCGCGGCTGCCCTGGAGATGATCTTGTCATCGATATCGGTGAAGTTACGAACCATAGTGACCCGATACCCGCGATACTCCAAGTACTTCTTCACGGTGTCGAAAACCAAGGTGGCGCGGGCATGTCCAATATGGCAAAGATCGTAGGGAGTGATCCCACACACATACATCTTCACCTCGCCCGGATGGAGAGGGAGGAAAGGCTCTTTTTTTCGGCTCAGAGTGTTGTGAACCATCAAGGGCATCTCTGTCTCCCCTCACCTTCCCCCTGAGTTTCTCCGGTCAGGATACCAGCGTGCCTGGGCCCCATCATCGTGAAGTCGAAGAAACGCAGACGATTGCCTGGACACAGATTCCCTTTCCTCTGCCGATGATCCCCAGCCCTTTGGCAGTAGTGGCCTTGATGTTGACCGACGAACCCTCCAAACGAAGTGTCCTCTCTATGTTCCTCTTCATTTCCTCAAGGTAGGGCGAGAGACGAGGCCTCTCGGCGATCACAACCGCATCCACATTGCCAATCCGCAGCCCCTTGTGCTCCAGCATTCCTCTGACCTCATCCAGCAGGGAAAGGCTCGATATACCCTTCAGCCGCGGAACCCCAACCCCGAATACCCTCCCGATGTCACCTTCCCCGGTCGCTCCCAAGATAGCGTCGATGATAGCGTGGACCAAGACGTCCGCGTCGGAATCTCCGAGAAGTCCCAGCTCATAAGGGATTTGGACTCCTCCCAGGATCAGGGCCCTCCCCTTCGCCAGGGGATGGATATCGTACCCTATCCCGACTCTGATCATTTCATTCATTCGCCCCCCGGCCCGCCGCTATCTTTTCCGCCAGCGAGAGATCCTGGTAATTGGTGATCTTGATGTTTTCTGGATGACCCACCAGTACCTTCACCTCCCTCCCCAGTCTCTCCACCAAAGAGGCATCGTCTGGACCCTCGAAACCCTCCTCCCTTGCCCTCCGATGGGCCTCGAGGATGATATCTCGCCGAAAAGTCTGGGGAGTCTGAATCACCCAGAGCGATCCTCTGTCCAGGGTCCTGACTGCCAGACCATCCTGCCTCACCAGCTTGATCGTATCGGTGACGGGCAGGCCGAAGGTCGTAGCTCCCCACCGCTTCGTCTCTTCGATGGCCAACGAAAGAAGTCGGGAAGAGATGAAAGGACGAACTCCATCGTGGATAAGGACCATCTCCGTCTCCTCGCTCACCCTGGAAAGGGCTTTGAACACCGAGTCCTGCCTCCTCGCTCCCCCCTCTACCCAGCGGATCTCTCTCCCTAAAGGAAGGTGGGGGAGAATTACTCTCTCCCCCACCTCCATATCTTCCTCCCGCAGGCAGACCAAAAATTCCGAGAGCTGCGGACAGCGCATCAGGTTAGCCAGGGTCACGGCCAGGATCGGCCTTCCACCTAGGAGCAAGAAGGGCTTTCTCCTCCCCTCGCCCATCCTCTTGCCTTCCCCCGCCGCGGGAACGATGGCTGCCACCCTCATGAAGCTTCCGTCCCGTCCTCAGGCAGCCTCCGCCTCCTCCTTCATCCTGGTAAAGATCATCCTGCCCGCCGTCGTCTGAAGGACGCTGGTAACACACACATCCACCGTCTGGCCAATCCATCTTCGACCGTTGTCGATGACCACCATCGTCCCATCGTCCAGATAACCGATCCCCTGGTTGTACTCCTTCCCCTCTTTCAGCACATAGATCTTCATGTCCTCGCCCGGCAAGACCACTGGCTTGAGCGAGTTGGCAAGTTCGTTAATGTTCAAAACAGAGACGCCGTGCAGCTCGGCTACCTTGTTAAGGTTGAAATCGTTGGTGATCACCTTGGCCCTCAACATCTTGGCCAAAGCCACCAGCTTGCCATCCACTTCCCGGATCTCCGGAAAATCCAAATCGTCGATCCGAACCGGAATATCCACCTTCTTCTGGATTCGCTGCAGGATATCCAGCCCCCTCCTACCGCGGTTTCGCTTGAGTGTGTCGGACGAATCGGCAATATGCTGAAGCTCGCGAAGCACGAACTGGGGAATTACCAGGGTACCTTCGATGAAACCGGTCTCGCATATGTCGGCTATACGCCCGTCTATGATCACGCTCGTATCCAGGATCTTGTAGGATTCGGTGGCTGGCTTCTCCTTGAGCTGACGGAGGAGGGATAACAAGTCCAGCTCCTTTCCCCGCTGGAGGGCGATCATCGCACCGAAATAGCCAAAGAGAGCATCCAGCAACAATCTAACAGAGGCAGACAAACCCGAGTCGATGTGGATCAGGAGGGCCGACAAGGATGCGAAGATGAACCTCGATATCGTCACCCCAACTATCAAGCCAGCGGTTCCGGCCACGATCGAGCTCATCCGGACAGCCTCGAGCTTACGATGCAGCGGGATCAGAAGCAGCCCCATAATCACTCCTACCAGCAATCCGTACCATCCGATCAGCTCTGAACCCATGATGAGACTCCCCCAAACCAAACCGATCAAGCCGAGCAGAAGCGGCATGATGCCGTGGATTAGGTAGGATCCTCTTCCTTCTCCCATTCCCTCATGTCCTCCACCGAAGCCGAGCTAAGCGCTCGCAATGGCCTCCTCGATGAGCAGCCTCACTTCCTCTTCGCCGGCGTTCACGGCATGGCAAATCTCGGTCACCAAGAGCTGCCGGACGGTCTCCAGCATTTTCTTTTCGCCGAAGGAAAGGCTCCTTTCCTTTTGCAGTAAGACCAAGATCCGCATCACCTCAGCTACCTCGTAGGGAGAACCCGTCTTGATCCTCTCCAGGTTATCCTTGAAACGCCGGTTCCAATTGGGACAGATCACCACATCGTTCTTCTTCAAGACCTCCAAGACCTTGGGGACATCGCAGGCCCTCATCAACTCCCGAAGTCCATTGCGCTCGGCGTTGGCCGTAGGGACCATGATCGTCATCTCGCTTCCCAGGAGGCGGAGGACATAAAAGGATTGCCTGATACCCGAAACCTCCTTCTCCTCGATGGCCTCGATCAGGCCAACGCCGTGGGCTGGATAAACGACCTTGTCTCCTACCTGGAACATCGTTCATCTCCCCGTCTTGAAAAGATCTTCCCCTTTTTTATCAGAAAAATCCTTTCCCGTCAAAACCTTATTTGGCTAGGAACAGCCTTTCGGTTAAGGCCTCCACCCTTTCCACTCCGATCAACTCCATTTCCCCACGGTTGATCAAGCCCTTCAAGTTGCTCTGGGGTAGAAGACAGCGGGAGAAGCCATGATGCCTGGCTTCTGCTAGCCGCCTTTCCACCTGGCCTACTCCTCTCACCTCCCCGGCCAAGCCGATTTCCCCCAGGATGACAACCTCCGGCGGGACAGGCCGATTGCGGAAGCTGGAGATAACGGCGCAGGCAATCCCGAGATCTGCCGCCGTTTCCTCGACCTGTAATCCTCCAGGGATATTCACGTACACGTCCAGGGACTGAAGACCCATACCCAGGCGCTTTTCCAGAACGGCCATTAGGATTTGGGTTCGATTGAAGTCCACGCCACTGGCCATTTTGCGTGGGATGGCAGTGCTACTGGGCGTCACCAAGGCTTGCACTTCCACCAGGAGGGCGCGGGTCCCTTCCATTACCGGAACGATTACCGAACCTGAGGAACCGATGGATCTCTCGGAAAGGAAAGACTGAGAAGGGTTTTCAACTTCTTTCAACCCCCCCTCCCCCATTTCGAACACTCCTATCTCCTGGGTCGACCCAAATCGGTTCTTGGTGGCCTTCAAGATGCGGTAAAGATTCTGGCGTTCTCCCTCGAAATAGATCACCGTATCCACGATGTGTTCCAGGGCGCGCGGTCCAGCCAAGGATCCGTCCTTGGTCACATGCCCCACAATGAAGACGCTGACCCTGCTTCCCTTGGCCAATTCCAGGAGGCGGTGGGCTACCTCTCGAATCTGCCCGATACTACCGGGAGGGGACTGAAGATTCTCGCTGTAGGTAGTCTGGATGGAGTCGATAACCAGAAGGGAAGGTCGAACCCACTCCACCTGGGAAAGGATGCATTCCAGGCTGGTTTCGTTGGCCAGAAAGAGGCGCTCCGATAGGGAACCTAACCTTGCCGCCCGGCTTTGCACTTGCTCTGTCGACTCCTCCCCCGACACATAGAGAACGGTCTGGCCCCTCCGGCTTAGCTCAGCACTGGCCTGAAGCAAGAGGGTTGATTTGCCGATTCCGGGATCTCCCCCCAAGAGGATCAAGGAGCCGGGCATTATCCCTCCTCCCAGCGTGCGGTCGAATTCCTTCATTCCGGTGGACATCCTGCTGGCCGGGATGGGGCCCAACTCGGTGATCGCCAGGGGCTTGCTGGCCGGGCTTCTCTCCCCTTCCGCCCCGGCCCCCATCCCCTTTGGCGGGAGAAGCACCTTCTCCTCCAAGCTATCCCATGCCTGGCAGTCCGGACAGCGCCCCATCCACCGCAACGACTGATACCCACATTCCCGGCAGATGAAGACCGCCTTCGGTCTAGGCATAGCCGACGCTCCCCCTATTGCTTATCCCGCACCTCGCCTCTTTCACTCCGGCTCCTGCTCATAATAGCTTTCGAAGCGCGTGAATTCGGGCAGGAAGGTGAGCTTGATAGTTCCCGTCGGGCCATTACGTTGCTTCCTCACGATCACCTCCGCTTCGTGGCCGTCGTACCTCCTGTCCCCCTCCTCGGCTTGAGAAATCAACTTCCTCTGGTCGACCTCCTCCGGGGGCTCGTAGATCTTCGGACGATAGATGAAAGCCACCAGGTCCGCGTCCTGCTCCAAGGCCCCCGATTCACGAAGATCGGAGAGTTCGGGCCTCCTCTCCTGCCGTTCCTCTACCTTTCGCGAGAGCTGCGACAGCGCCACCACCGGGACCCCCAATTCCTTGGCTAAGCTTTTCAGAGAGCGGGAGATCTCCGATATCTCCTGTTGCCGGTTCTCGGCTCTCCCCCGGCTCTGAATTAGCTGCAGGTAGTCCACCAGGACCAAGCCCAGCCCATGCTCGGCTTTCAACCGCCTGGACTTGGCCTTCATCTCCAGGACCGATATCCCCGGGGAGTCATCGATGAAGATGGGCGCATCGGCCAAGGTGCCCGCGGCCATGGTCAGCTTGGCCCAGTCCTTTTCCCCCAAATAGCCCCTGCGAAGCCGATGCAAGGGGACCTTCGCCTGTGAGCAGAGCATCCGCTGGACCAACTGTTCCCTGGACATTTCCAGGCTGAATATGGCCACCACCGTCTTTTCCTGGATGGCTGCATGCTGGGCTATATTGAGGCAAAAGCTGCTCTTGCCAGCCGAGGGACGACCGGCGATGATGATCAGATCCGTGGGCTGGAGGCCTGAGGTAAGGATGTCGAAATCCTTGAATCCGGTGGGTACCCCGGTAACAGGCACCTTGTGCTCGGAGAGCCGCTCGATTAGCTCAAAGCTTCCCTTGAGTATCCGCCGCAATGGGGTCAAGGTGAAGGAAAAACGATGCTGGGAGATCTCGAAGATCCTCCTCTCCGCCTGGTCGAGCACATCGTCCACTTCCTCCTCGGCCTCGAAACTGGATTGGATTATCTCCGTGGAAACCGAGATCAGATCCCGTAGCACTGCCTTGTCCCGCACGATCTTCGCATAATGGGCAACATTAGCCGCGGTGGGAACGCTGTCCACCAGATAGGCCAGATAGGAGGCCCCCCCCACCCCCTCCAGTTCCTTTTTCCTTTGAAGTTCATTGCTCAGCGTGATCAGGTCGATGGGTTCGTTGCGCTCGAATAGGTCAAGACAGGCCCGGAAGATCTTGCGATGGGCCTCACGGTAGAAATCCCTCTCCCCCAGGATCTCGAGGGTACGATAGATCGCCTCGTTTTCCTGGAGGATAGCCCCCAAGACCGCCACTTCTGCTTCCAGGTTCTGGGGGGGGATCCTCTCTCTTCCAGCTTCCTTTAGGTTCATAGTATTAGAGCGCTCTCCCCGATCAGCCTCTGGTGACCTCGACCCGCAGGTGGGCCACCACCTCCTGGTGGAGCTTGACCGGAATCACGAAGGTTCCCACGCTCTTGATCGGCTCTTCCAGTAGGATCTTCCTCCGATCCACCTCCAACCCCAACTTTGCCAGTTCTTCGCTTATTACCTTGGAGTTGACGGAACCGAACAGCTTGTCTCCCTTCCCCACCGGGCAAGAGAGAACCAATGAAAGCCCTTCCAGTTTCTCCGCCAGGGCCCGTGCCTCGCTCTCAGCCCTCGTCCTTTTCCCCGCCCCGGCCGTTTTTTTCTGCTCCCAGATCCGGACATTGGACGGGGTCGCTTCCACTGCCAAGTGGCGCGGAATCATGAAGTTGCGGGCATAGCCATCGCTCACTTCAACACAATCGCCGGCTTTTCCCACCTTGGCCACATCTTTGAGCAATATGATCTTCATGGGCAGCGCTTCCTTTCTCGCTATCTTCCTTCCGGTCCTTAGCCTTCCTCCCGCCCTCTCCTCCTCAGCGTCAGAATCCCTCCTCCATTCCATACCCAGTGGGATTTCCGCGGTAGCCTCTCTTGTCCAACAAAGGAAAGGGGAGCGGATCGACCCACCTCGCGAACCAAATGGCTTCACTTTCTGGGCGGCAACGACGGATTGCTCCATCGTCGCAGGTTCAACCACACATCGGCCAGCCCTACCAGGGCTAGCCCACAAAGAAGGAAAGGGTGGGAAAGGGAAAGGAAATAGATCGGCACCCGCAGGGGGAGAGACAATTTCCAGTGCTGGAGGAAGGAGGAAAGAATAGCCAGTCCCTGGAGCAAATAAAGCCCTCCTAAGGCAAGAAGGAGGTTGGAGCCCAGGCGCCTGGAGGGTAAGGCGAGAAGGTATAAGGTCAAGGAGATGATGACCCCCCACACCCATCCATCCGATATGCACCAGGAAGAAAAGGGGAAATCTGGCCCCTCTGCGGTAAAAAGGTGCCGCTGGCCAATCCGGCGAGCCAGATAGAAATTGGCAGTGGCAGCGAACAGGAGGGCCAGAAATATCAAGGAAGGATAGGTTTCGAGCAGAAATGATTTGATGGAAGCCCAGGATTCAGGAGCGAGACTCGCAAGCCCCAACACGCCTCCAAACTGGTTCAGCCTGAGGGACAGATGTCGATCCCATGACTCCATCAATCTCCCTGGTTGCCAAGAGATCTGGGGGAGGACCGCCAGCAAAGCCCCTGCTGCCGCTCCCAGCACGCCTAGGACCACGGTTTTCTCGCCCCTCCACCTGCGGCGAAGTCCTTCTCCCAGCACCAGGGCCAAAATCCCCAGCTCCAATAGGGAAGGCAAAGCCGAGAGAATGGATCCCCACCATCCCAGAAACAGGGTGAGCGCAAGCAGCCCCAGCGACCCGGTCCCGATACCGTTGCGAGCAGTGACAACGGTCAAGGGAAGGGGGGCGAAAACAGCTAGCGGGCCGCCCCAAGAGGGCACTGCGGCCACCGCCAGGAGAACCAAGAAGGTGAGTAACCCGGAAAGGACTGCCTCTCCTAACCACGCCAGCATCCGGGAGGGATATCCGCCTGCACTATCCATCTCCGAGCCAGCCGTCCCCGCTCCGAGGCGAGACCATCCTATGCCGTCTGGTCCGCTACGAAGGGAAGCAGGGCGATATTCCTAGCCCTCTTGACTGCCACCGTCAGCTGTCTTTGATGATAAGCACAGTTACCCGATACCCGGCGAGGCATTATCTTGCCCCTCTCGGTCAAATAGGTGCGGAGTCTCTTCACATCTTTGTAGTCGATGCGATCGATCTTGTCCGCGCAGAACTTGCAGATCTTCCGCCTGAAGGTCCTTTTCTTGACGACCAAAACCATCCTCCTCCCTCAGAAAGGTATCTCCTCTCCCGCCTCGAAGGGGGGCCGGATCAGCTCAGCCTCCCCCCCGCTTTCCTTGCGCTCTCCTACAAAGAGAACCCTCTCCGCCACCACTTCGTACTTGGAGCGTTTCTGCCCCTCGGGACTCTCCCACGATCGCTGCTGCAAATGGCCTTCCACCAATACCGGCCTGCCCTTGTGCAAGTACTCCCCGCACGACTCGGCCTGTTTTCCCCAAACCACAATGGTTATGTAGCAGACCTCGTCCTTCTTCTCTCCCGATTGGGTGGTGTACGATCGGTTGACGGCCAAATCGAAATTGCAAACCGGAGACCCCGAAGGGGTGTAGCGAAGATCCGGGTCCCGTGTCAGGTTCCCCATGAGGATGACCTTGTTAAAGTTAGCCATTGGCGTTTTCCTCCCCGCCTGCCTGGGACACCCCCACTTCTTCCGCCTCTTTCGACTCCTCTCTCTCCAGGGGAGCGGGCACGCTTCCCTCTTTCAATCTAACCGTAAGGTACTTCAGCACCTTTTCCGAGATCTTGAAGTTCCTCTCCAAGTTGCTGACGACCTGAGGGTCAGCTTCCACCCGAAAGAGGACGTAGTTCCCTTCCCTTCGCTTCTTCACCTCGTAAGCCAGCCGCTTCCTTCCCCACTTCTGGACCTCGCTGACCTTCCCGTTCGCCCTGGTAATCGTCTCCGAGATATCGTTGACCAGCGTCTCTACCTCCTCTTCGCTCAGGGCCGGATCCAGGATCACGATGACTTCGTAAGGCCTCACCAAATTCTCACCTCCTCCCTCTCTATTTCAGGCAAGCTCGATCGGGTTGGCATGTCTGCTTTTCCATCCTGCTTCTGGCATTGAATATATTCATGGCAGTCTGGGGCCCGTATGTGATCACCGCCACGACAGCATCTGCCCCCTTCTTGATCGCATCCGGGAGTCCTTCCCTTTCCTCGGGACCGAAAGGGGCAAGCACATAATCGGATGCATCATCTCCTGCCCCCGGCCTGCCGATGCCGATCTTTATGCGAAGAAAATCGGCGGAACCGAGCTCCTCCACGATAGAAGCTATCCCCCGGTGCCCCCCGGAGGTCCCCCCCCTTCTGATTCGGATGCGGAAAGGGGGCAAGTCCAGATCATCGTGGATCACGATCAGCCGGGAGGGCTCGAGGAGCAAGGCGGTCAGCCAGGCGCGAACCGAGATACCGCTTCGGTTCATAAAGGTCAGGGGCTTGATCAGGGTCACCTCTTGTTGATCGATCCATCCGCTCAGATACCTGGCGCCCCTCTTCCTTCCTCGGTGTGTCATGAGCCCCCGGGAGGCCAGCTCATCTACCACCATGAACCCGATGTTGTGACGGGTCTGCCGATACTGCAAACCTGGATTCCCCAGCCCCGCAATCAACCACAAGGCATTCCCTCGACGGAAGAGAGGAAACGGGTCATTCCTTCTCCCGCTCCTCCCTCGGTTCCTTCTTGGATACCACTTCGGGTTCCGCAGGAGTCACCTCGGGGGCTACCACTTCCTCTTCCCTCTCCGGCGGGACGACTGAAGCCACCACTATCTCCGGGCTCTCCAGGATCTTGACCCCTTCCACCGACTCCAAATCGCTCACATGAATCGAATCGCCGATTTGCAGCGAGGAGATATCGGCTACCAGCGAGGCCGGTATAGCCGCCGGCAGGCATTCCACCTCCACCTCTCGCAGGGCCTGATCCAGGATCCCTCCCGTGACCTTCACCCCAGGAGCCTCACCCCGCAGAGAGATGGGTACCTTGACCCGGATCGGTTTCTCCAGGGATATGCGGAGGAAATCCACGTGAAGGTACTCCCCCCGAACCGGATGGATCTGAACATCCTTTATCATCGCCGTCTTCACCAGTTCTTCCCCATCGTGCTGGATGCTGAGGCGAAGGATGGCATTTTCGCCTCCTCCTCGCTCCATCACCTTCTTCAGCTCCGAACGGCTCACTGCCAGGGGCAACGGGCTCCCGTCCCCACCGTAGAGTATGGCGGGCACCTCGTTTCGACTTCGCAGCTTCCGGCATGAACCCTTTCCCAGTCCTCTTCTTTCCCTTGCCGACAGCTCCATCCACTCCATCAGTATCCTCCTGAATGTTCGGCCTGAATGCTCCTACCTGCCCTTGCCCTCACCGAAGCCTAAACGAACAGCGAGCTTACCGATGCGCCCTGATGGATACGGCTGATCGCCTCCCCCAGGAGCGAGGCCACCGATAGAACGATAAGCTTCTCAGACTTCTTGTCAGCAAGGGCTATGGTGTTGGTAACCGCCAGGCCCTCCAGCCTGGAGCTACCGATTCTCTCCAGGGCTGACCCCGACAGAACTGGATGCACGCAGCATGCGTATACTCTCCTGGCACCATGCTCGAGGAGGGAATCTACGGCCTGAGTTATGGTGCCAGCGGTATCGATGATGTCGTCAATGATGATCACATTCTTGTCGCGCACATCTCCAATTATGTTCATCACCTGGGCCATATTGGGGCCTATCCTTCTCTTGTCGATGATGGCCAGGGAGGCATCCAGCCTCTTGGCGATGGCCCTGGCCCTCTCCACCCCCCCCGCATCCGGGGAGACCACGCAGATGCGCTCCCAGCCCAAGGACTGAAAGTACTCTATGATCACCGGGGCAGCGAACAGGTGGTCCACCGGTATGTTGAAGAAACCCTGGATCTGACCGGCATGAAGGTCCATGGTGAGTACCCGGCTGGCTCCAGCTGCGGTTATCAGGTCTGCCACCAGTTTGGCCGTAATCGGAACCCGCGGTCGATCCTTCCGGTCCTGACGGGCGTATCCATAATAAGGAATGACGGCTGTGATTCGATCTGCCGATGCCCTCTTCAAGGCATCGATCATGATAAGAAGCTCCATTAGATTGTCATTCACCGGGGGAGAGGTGGGCTGAATCACGAACACATCTGCCCCCCGGACATTCTGGTTGATCTTGACCTGGATCTCGCCGTCCGAGAACTTACCTACCTCCCCATCGGCTAAGGACAGGTGGAGGTACTCGGAGATCTCTTGACTCAGTTGCCGATTGGCATTTCCGGTAAAAAGCAAAAGTTCCCTCTCCATCTCCTTTTCCTCGATTGCTCAATCGACTCCAGAAAGGCTGGCTGGGGCGGGAGGATTCGAACCTCCGAAATCCGGGATCCAAAGTCCCGTGCCTTTCCAGCTTGGCCACGCCCCAGCGACCAAACCTAGGCGCTTCCGCCTCTGGGGTCGGCAGTAGGCAATACCGATTGGTCCACTCCTGGGCTCAGGATCGGGTTGAAATCCAGGGTCCAGCCCTCATGCACCCAGCAACTCTCCCCTCTCCATTCTTCCGCAGCCTTCTTCGCCTTCCACTGATCGCTGAAGAGGCCGTATACTGCCGAACCGCTCCCCGACATAAGGGCAATCTCTGCCCCGCAGCGAAGCAGGCCTTGCTTCAAGCGGAGGATGATGGGGTGGCTTTCCGCTACCACCTCCTCCAGCTCGTTATCGATGTTGCCCTGGTGAAGGGAATATGGGGACAGAGCCTGGACGAGGGGGGATCGAGCTTCCGTCCGGAATTTTTTCATATTAGTCCTTTTGCCCTCTTCTGTCAACTCGCTTTGTCTGGCATCGTACCTTTCATAGGCCCAAGCGGTGGAAACCCCGAAGCCAGGGTATACGATCACCACTGGCCTCGACGGCAACAGCACCTCCTTCACCGACTCCCCTCTGCCTGCCACCAAGCCGCAACCGGAGCTGAGAAAGAAGGGGACATCCGATCCCAGACAGAGAGAGATTTCCTGCAACTGT